>FWWL01005679.1_pt1 | contig 19071 bp, 21 predicted proteins | sample 2228331 | NCBI WGS metagenome assembly FWWL01 (sample SAMEA103939775, study PRJEB20133) | metagenome
TGGTCATGACGACCTGACGCCCTGCGCTGTAGAGCGCGTTATAGATATGGAAGAACTCTTCCTGCGAGCGTTCTTTGCCTGCAATAAACTGTACATCATCCACGAGCCACAGATGCACTTGGTGGTAGCGGTCTCGGAACGCATCGGGGTTGCCTTGGCGCACCGCTTGCACATAGTCGCGCACGAAATCGGCACCACTGCCGTACACAATCCGTGCATGCGGGTATCGAGCGTGAAATGCCTGCCCAATGGCGTGAAGCAGATGGGTCTTGCCCACCCCCGGTGGTCCGTACACCAGGAACGGGTTATAGCGTTTGCCCGGATGCTCTACGATGGCTTGAGCTGCAGAGTAGGCGAGACGGTTGCTCGGCCCGACCACAAAGTTCTCGAAACGGAGCTGGGGATTGAAATCGGGAGGGGGCAAGGGCGGGGCTGTCGGTTCCGCCTTGATAACAGGGACTGTCAAGAGGGAATCCGTATCGTCTTGAGTGTCTTCCCCAACCAGCTCGATGCGCACAGGGATGCCCAACTGCTGAGCCAGTTGCTCTTCCAAGAGATGCGCATAACGGTTTTTGACCCACTGGCGTCCGAAAGCGTTATCGAGTCGTAGGCGCACCTGATTGCCCACTACTTCCAGAGGTTCGATTGCCTCCAAGTAGTGCCGTCCTGTTGGAGCGATTTGGGGCATCAGCCGTTGGAGGGTATTCCGCCATGCCCGACGCAGGTAGGCTTGCTCTGCGCCCTCCCCTAATCGCAACTGTTCTGGTGAGTCGTCCTTGCGCCTGCTCATAGGCATCCCTGCTGGGTGAAACTCTCGCCGACTTGGGCATGATATTAGCATGCCCCGTCTCTTCTCCTGCAAATCTCTGGCGAAATTCAGGGCTAATGAACGACTGTCTGTAGCCATGAATGGCAGATGGGATACAGTTTGGGCTTTTTTCGGCTTTTTTCAGATTTCTGGGTTTCACCGCGCGCTTTTTGCAACAGATTGTGGGCGGATTTTTCCCCTCCACAATATCTGCCCTCTTTGGGGAAAAGCTTACTGCACGACAGTTTTTCGTACTTGTGTCTGAGGTTGGCTTCTGTTTGTCAGGGCAGACACGGGGGTCTGCCCCTACAGGTAAGGCGGTTGTGTAGGGGCGCACCCCCGTGTGCGCCCCTTTTCTGTTCTCCCTCAAAAAGTGTCGTGCAGTAAGGGGGAAAAGGGGGCAATTCCCCTTGACATTTCGCCCTGTGGGTGTGGTATAATCATGGCACAGGTTCCCGGCAGCTCAATCGGCAGAGCGGGTGGCTGTTAACCACTAGGTTGGAGGTTCGAGTCCTGCCTCGGAAGCCATTTTATTTCTTCAATCCCAATACCCTCACCCCCGACGCGCGCTCGGCTTCTAAATGCGTTTGAACGGCTCGCCCAGCGGGAAGTGAAGAGTATTTTTGAGGAGTTGGGCTTGCCCAAGCCGAATAAAGACTACAGCAACATTCGCCCTGAGGAGGTGTCGCTGGACAAAGTCCTGCCCGACCGCCGTGCGCTGGATGAGGTGGTCTTTGAGGTGCTGGGTCTGACAGAAGAGGAGCAGTTAGCGGTCTACCGCGCGGTGGTGGAGCTGGTTAAGAATCGGCTGGCGAAGGCACGGAGTGTGTAAAATAATGGGGGAGGCGAACTGATGCGATACTTAGGTCAAGCAAAGTATAAAGACGGTGTGCTACAACTGCCCGAATCGGTGCAGTTAGAAGAGGGCGCCACCTACGCTGTGCTGGAGATAAACGGTGAGTTGTGGCTTAGCCCCCAGCCCCTTGACCCAGACCATCTGACAGAGGTGGAACGGCTTGCGCAACAGGTGATTCACGAACATCGCCAGACGCTGGAGAGGTTAGCCCAGTGAGATGGATTACCGAGTTGGATTTGCTTATCATTCGCACTTTAGTTCTTCAAGAAACGGGGGCGCAGGTGGCGTAAGGGACTTGAATACGCTGACAAGCGCAGTGTCGCGTCCCTTTGCTACTTTTGAGGGACAGGATTTATATCCTAACTTGTTTCATAAAGTTGCTGCGCTTATCCACTCGATTGCGATGTCTCATCCCTTCGTAGACGGCAACAAGCGAGTTGCGCTGGTGGCTGGTGATGTGTGCTTGCGTCTGAATGGCTATCGGATAGTGCCTTCGGATGAGGTTGAGGCGTTCTTCTGGTCGATTGCGCGAGGAGAGCAGTCGGTGGAGAATATTGCTGAATGGCTACGAGAGCATTCCGAGCCTTTGGCAAGGGAATACGAATAATATTCTCAAACAGATTTCGTTGAGCTAAAGCCATCCCCCTGCAGAGAGATGGCTCCACTACCTAACCGGCGAACCGATTAGGGGGGTCTGATTTGTCAAGGCAAGCACGCAGGCTTGCCGTATGCCACAATAGGCATTCATAGCCCTATTATACCACATCTCGACCGAAAGTCAACACCCTCAGGGAGGGTGTTCGAAAAATCCCCTGACTCACACAAAAACGCTTCCCCATCTTACCAAACCCCACACCCCCACACCCCCCAAACTCCAACAACCCTACCCTATCCCACAACACCCACAGCCCCCACACCCCCAACACCCCACCACGAACGCAAACCCACATCACTCCCATATGCCCCCTTCACACTCCCAAACACCGGCTCTATCCCATAAACGACCCCGCAACACCCAAGCATACCGCTCCCCACGCGCACGCGCTCGCAACCGCGCCGACGCACGCACCCGCTGCCACACCCCATCCCGCACCCGCGCCACAGGACACCACCCCAACCGCTCCGCTAACGCCAACACCTGCGCCCGATGCCCATACAGGGCATCCCCTACCACCCGCGTGCCCACAGGCAGTCCCCCTAACCCATACTGCTAAGGCGTCTCCGCAACGGAGGGTTCTAAGGCAATCCCCAGTTGCGCCAGCCACGCTCACAGTAGGTGGAAACGGTCAGCGTGGCGTTCCACCCGTTGTCGGAAGCGATAGACGAGCGTGCCAAGCGCAGGGAGCGGGGTGTCGGGGAAAAGGGCGGGGGCGTGGCAGAAAAGCAGGTTGCGGTAGGAGGTGTTCATTCGGGTCATCATCAGGGCGAGGGTAAGGATGAGTGGATAGGGTATTGTGGGGGTTGTCTGCGTGTTTTGGGTGTGGGGTGGAGTTGGCAGAAGGTGTGGACGAGGTCGTAGAGGTGCTGGGGTGGGATGGTCTTCAAGGTTGGCTGAACAGGGTGTCGTTTTGGTGTGCGGGGTTTGGGTTTCATCGGTTTGAGTATACCTGCTTGCCCCCGATTTTTCGAACAGCCTCGACGGGAGTTAATTGTACGGTTGACGAATCTGAATTTTTCACTTGCAGGAGGATGAAGATGTCCAAATCCAAGCCCAAAGTACCTGTTGAGGAGCTTAATCCTAACACCCAGAAGAAGCACTCCAAGAGGCAGCGCCAGCCAGAAGAGATCCATGTGTCTACTGATAAGCCAAAAGCAAACGAGCTAAATTCAGCTACACGATTCTGAATGAGGGACTAAACTCTGTCAAGTCTCTCGCACATCTATATTCGGGGGTTACACAAAGAAGAGGTCCTGGTGCTCCGACACACGAGGAACAAGATTTGCTTCGGGCAATGCTGGTGATGGCTGGTGCTGCCCTCGACGCGATGCTCAAGCGTCTCTTGGCAGATGTCTATGGTGTCATTGTGATGAAGAACAAAGCAGCGCGAGACAAGGCTGCTGAACATCTCCACCGCCAAGTGCTCAAGCGAATCGATAGCGAAGGACAACGCCTCGCCTCTTCCTTACTGAGCGACAACCCTATGTTATCACTTATGCAACTTGTAGTTGAAGATCTCACTTCTCAGAGTCTTCAGAGCGTAAATGAGATACAGAAAATTGCTGCCTATCTTGGGCTTGAAAAGCAAAAAGAGCTTGATGATCTATTGAACAAGGCAAAACACGTCGTTGCAGATGATTCGAACCCTTCAGCGAGGGTTCGAATCAGAAACCCTTATGGTGGAGCGGAGGGGATTCGAACCCCCGACCTCTAGAGTGCGATTCTAGCGCTCTCCCAGCTGAGCTACCGCCCCACGCTAATTAAGATACCCTATTCCCCATCCGTTTTGCAAGTCGAAGTGAGGGTGTTCGAAAAATCGGGGGCGAGCGGGTATACTCAAACCGATGAAACCCAAACCCCGCACACCAAAACAACGCCCTGCTCAGCCAACCTTGAAGACCATCCCACCCCAGCACCTCTACGACCTCGTCCGCACCTTCTGCCAACTCCACCTCACACCCAAAACACGCAGACAACCCCCACAATACCCTATCCACTCATCCTTACCCTCGCCCTGATGATGACCCGAATGAACACCTCCTACCGCAACCTGCTTTTCTGCCACGCCCCCGCCCTTTTCCCCGACACCCCGCTCCCTGCGCTTGGCACGCTCGTCTATCGCTTCCGACAACGGGTGGAACGCCACGCTGACCGTTTCCACCTACTGTGAGCGTGGCTGGTACAACTAGCGTTTTTGTGTGGGTCAGAGGATTTTTCGAACACCCTCCCATACCCTTGAAAACCCCTTCAGGGTAGGGTATAATGGGAATAGGAGGCATATAGCAGAGTGCGAGGTCGCAAAGCGACGATAGCGTTCGCGCATCCCAGCGAGGAGGCGTTTGCCCGATTATTGGATTACTATCACATTCGCTGGGAATATGAGCCACGCACTTTCATCCTGCGTACCGATGAAGACTCGAACCCCATCGAGTCGTTCACTCCCGACTTCTACTTGCCCGACTATGACCTCTATATCGAGTTGACGGTGCGTCGGGCAAACATCAACCGTCGAAAACGGCGCAAAATTGCGCTTCTTCGCGAGCGCTACCCTGATATCCAGATTAAACTGATGAGCGCACGCGATTTCGAGCGGTTGATGCTCAAGTACGGGCTGGAGCGGACGACCGACTGGAAGGACTCTGAAGATTAGCCTTCCTCGGGGCGCGGGCGCGCTGTCGTCGAGGGTGCGTCAATAATCGCTTGAGGCGGAGCATAGACGAACACATGCTCGCTGACGCGCTCGGCACTCCCCTCAAGCGTGTAGACCACGCCGTTCAGGAAGTCCAGAATGCGCTCCCGCATGCCCGGTGGGGTCGACGCCAGGTTTAGAATCTGCTGAACCCCTTCTTTTAGCCCGTCCGCCGCCAAGCGCGCGTCCTCCAGCGTATAGATTTCGCGCCGTATCGCAACGCGGTAAGGATGAAACTGACGATAGCGAACCGTTGGGGTTGTGTCGGTCGTCGGTTCGTCCTCTAACTCAGTGCGCGAGCGAAAGACCAGCGAACGCAGTTGTGCCCACAGTGAGGGGCGTTCGACTTCCATTTCCTCTTCCTCGTAGTAGCGACTCATCATAACCTCCCTGTCTCGGTGGTAGCGTCTGGCTAAGCGCGTTCCCCGAAGAGGGCGGTGCCAATGCGAAGCATTGTGCTCCCCTCCTCAAGGGCAATTTCGTAGTCGTGGCTCATGCCCATCGAAAGCCACAGGCGGTTCTCGGGGGGCAGTTGTTCGTATAAGCCTCGCAGCGTTTGGAACGCCTTGCGAATGGTTTGGGTATCGTCCGTGTAGGGCGCCATGCCCATCATACCTTGCAGTTGCAGGTTAGGGGCGTTCAACACATGCTCTGCGAGGGCGAGTGCCTCCGAGGGAAGGACTCCCGCTCGGCTCGGTGCCTCGCTCAGGCGCACCTCCAACAACACGGGCTGAACCACTCCCCGCTTCGACGCTACCTGTTGTATCATCTCCACTAAGGATACCCTATCTACAGTCTGAATCAAGGCGAATCGTCCTACCAGATATTTCACTTTGTTCGATTGGAGATGCCCGATGAAATGCCAGTGCACATCTGCAGGGAGCATATCGAGTTTCGTGCGTGCCTCTTGCCAATAGTTCTCGCCAAAGTCGCGGATACCGAGCGCATAGGCACAGCGAATCTGTTCCACTGAGACCCCCTTAGTGACGGCAACCACCCGCACTGTTTGGGGGTCTCGACCGAGGCGATGGCAAATCGAGGCGATATGCTCCTGAAGGGCTTCCCACCGCTCACATAGGGCTTTCATGCGATTGCTCTTCAGAGGGGGCAGGGGCAGTGGTGGCGGAATGCTGAACCGCTTCGGCATATGCCTCCTCCAGCGTCCCGCTCTTATGTCGTTTCACCAGATGCTCCAGACGCCCCGTTTCCATAAACCAGACCCGTTCAGCGATATTGGTGGAGTGGTCGGCAATGCGCTCTAAGTAGTGCGCTACCAGCAACAACCACGAGGCAGGCACGACCTTCTCGGGGTCTTGGCGCATAATCTCTTGGAGTTGCGTGCGAATCTGGCGGTAGACCGCGTCCGCCTCATCGTCTTGCTGGCAGACCTGAAGCACCAGTTGCAGGTCGCGCTTGACGAACGCCTCGATGCTCTCCAATAGCATGCGTCGGGCGATATGCGCTAAGCGCGGGATGTCCACAAGGGGCGCTTCGGTGGAGTGTGCTTCGATTTTGCGTGCCGCTTTGGCGATATCGACGGCATAGTCGCCTATCCGCTCGATATCGGTAATCATCTTCATAATCGTGCCGATGATACGCAGGTCGCGTCCCATCGGCTGTTGGAGGGCAATCAAACGGAGGCACTGTTCCTCGATATCGACATCCATCTCATCCACTTCGTCATCGCGGAAGAGAACCTGCTCGGCGCGGGCAATGTCGTGGCGCTGGAGTGCTTCCACCGCTTCCGCCACCATCGATTCGACGATGCTCGCCATTGCCAGCACTTTCGTCTCGAGGTGCTTCAGCTCGGTATCGAATGCTTGACGCGTGAACATATTAGTGGATTATACCTATCCCCAACAGGCTGGGTTCCTGGTGTTCACTCTGCAGGTACGAATCGTCCCCCTTCATAGCGCATTAGGAGGGTTCCCTCAGGAAGGGGGCGCTCTAATCGCAACATAGGGGGCGTGATTTCGATGATGGTCTGCCAGTCAGGATAAGTTGGGCTACCTTCGGGCGTTAGGAACAGGTCTTCTGGACGCGAAAGCATGGCGATTCCGTTCTGAAATAGCACCTCAGTGTCGGGTTTCAGGCGCATCGTGAATCGGCTAAGCGCATAAACGGGAGCAGTGCGTTCGGGAGCGTAGAGTGCCAGCGCTTCTTGCAAACTCGTGCGCCAAATGTAGGCTCCGCGGTAGTGGTCAGGGATACTAAGCAAAACCACAGGGCGGTCGGGGGCTACTTCCCGAAGCGACTGAAGGGAACTTTCGGCTATCTGACCCGCCACCCGCCATGTGAAGGCGCTACTGAGAGTGCCCATACCGTAGCTCATCATAACCACACCGAGCGCTACCCTCTGCCAGAGCGTAGCCTTTTGATGGCTAAGCCACAGCCCTATCCCTATCGCCAGCCACACCGACGCCAGATAGGTGTACCGACTGTTCAAGGGATGCCAGAGGGACGGCTTGAAGAACACTACAGGCAACAAAGACAGTACCAACCAGACACCTAACAAGCGATACCAGCCTTTACATGCCTTGCTTGGCGCATGCACTCCTATCCCGACGATGCCAACTCCTGCCAGCAAAAATAGAGCGGTGTCGCCCCAATCACGCCCAAAGCCAAACAGAGGCGCAGGCAACACCATCTGCAGCAGATAGACCCCCAGATGCACTACTCCCCACCAAGGCTGACGCACGACCTCCATCCCTTCAGGATAGCCTCCTATTCCCCCGACTACAAGCGTGCGCACAGCCAAATACAGCGCAAGCACCCCAAACAACGGCAAAACCCGATACACCTGCGAACGATGGAGGCTCCATAGCCATATGCCCACCATCAGGGGTAGCAGAGCAACCGACTCTTTAGTGAACAGCCCTATCCCAAACGCCAGCCATGCCAGCCCATCGTACCACGACCAGCGTGAACGACGAACGGCTTCTCCGATGCAAATCAGGCTGATCAGCCCGAATGCGGTCGCAATTAGGTCAGCACGGCTGGCAATCCACGCTACTGCCTCCGCATGGGCAGGCAACAGCGCAAACACCAGCATGCTAAAAAGGGCAACTTGTGGCAGGCGCGCCTCGTCCACTCCCATCAGCCGTCCCCATCGCACAGCCACCACCCCTACTAACGCTACACATACCAGATGCCACCCAATGCTCACCATGTGCGAAAGGGTTGGGTTCAATCCCCAAAGCCGATAGTCCAGAAAGTAGTTGAGCGAGACGAGTGGGCGGTAGAACATCGTGCCCGGAGTTGTGGCAATTCCAAAAGCACCTCTCTGCTGAAGGGTGTAAAAGATGAGGTAGTCATCGGCTACAAAGGGGGCATGAATCCCAGGCAGGTAGAGCAGACCTGCAAGAAGCAGAATGCCCCCAAAAAGCCAACGGTACCTCACATCAGGCAGGATTCGCACCTGAACTTGGGAATCCTATCCCCCGATGGTGACGATAGAGACGCTGACCCTCGGTCCGCTCCAAGCGAACTGCTATCTTGTCGTGTGCAACGCCACGCGCCAGACCGCCATTATCGATCCGGGTTTGGAACCCGAAGCGATTGTGGAACGCCTCCATCGCTTGGGCAACCCTCCTGTGCAGGTGCTTTTAGCCACGCACGGGCATTTTGACCATGTGATGGGCGTGCGCCGCCTCAAAGCACATACAGGCGCACCGTTCTGGATTCCTCAAGGCGAATGGGAACTTTGGGCACAGCATGCGCACGAGCACCCCCCTTACTTAGGGTTGCCCGTTATGGAGCCAGTACCCCAGCCCGACCGCTTCGTTCAGGAAGGCGACCAGTTTCGGGTGGGCAATCTGGAGTTCGAGGTGGTAGCCCTCAAAGGGCATGCACCTGACCATGTGGGTTTTCTGCTGAAAATGCACCCTCTGCGCCTCTTCTGTGGCGATGCTATCTTTGCGGGCAGTGTAGGACGCACCGACATCCCGTATGCCGATTTTGAGACTCTGCGCCACCACCTGCACACGCGCGTGCTGAGCCTGCCAGACGAGACCATTCTCCTGCCCGGACACGGTCCTGCCACCACTGTAGGCATCGAACGGCAGACGAACCCCTTTTTGTAAAGGGGTAGCACGGGCGTCTCGCCCGTGCCACAAAAATGCTTATCGCACTTTGCCCATGCGCTTCATCGCCTCAAAGCAGAGGCGGATGGTCTCCAACGGGATATGGGCGTAGGTCTCCTGCTCTACGATATACCACTCGGTTCCGCCAACCGTCTCACAGGCGTGGAAGAAGGCGTCCCAGTGGACATCGCCCTCGCCAATAACAGCACTTGGGTTAGAGGTAGAATACTCCTTGCAGTGCACGGTGCGCGCTCGTCCCGGATATTTATGGATAAAGGGTTCTGCGTGTGCTCTCCCGTGCAGAGCGTTTCCCGTGTCGATCTGCATAACCACATCGGGCGAGGTGTTGCTGAAGAAGATATCCCATGGCAGTTCCCCATCGATCGGTTGGAACTCTATCCAGTGGTTATGATAGCCCGTGAAGAAACCGTAGGGTTTAAGACGCTCGGCAATCTCGTTGAACAGGTGGGCAGTCTCCAACCACGCCTGTTTAGAAGCGGTGCGCTCTGGAGGCAAGCCGGGCACAATCAGGTACTTACATCCTAAGGTCTGATGGAACTCTATCGTGCGCGGGAGATTATCACCCAAGAGGGCATCTAACCCGATGTGCGTTCCGCAACATTCTAAGCCGTTTTCGTCAAGCATTCGACGCAGGGTGGACGCATCATAACCATAGTAGCCCGCGAACTCCACACCTTGATAGCCAATCTGGGCGATTTCTGCAAGCGTGCGAGGTAGGTCTTGCTTGCAATCGTCCCTTACCGAGTACAGCTGAACTCCGACTTTGACGCTCATAGAGGAACCTCCTGTTGCCTATTCGTGCAGGAGAGAGCGGTTCCTGCTCCTTTTGCACAGGTGAGGACGCCCGCAACGAGGTGGCTTGGGCCTCTTGCCCATTTAGCACACGGGCAGGATGCCCGTGCTACCGTGGCTTGGGCGTCTCGCTTATCCCCCCTGCCCCCCTTACTAAGGGGGGAATCAAAGGGGGGATTACACGGGCGGGACGCCCGTCCCTTCGCATTCGCTCAGGGTGACGCGTGGCTGATGGGCAGGATGCCCATGCTACTAACAGGTCGTTTATCGGGTACAACAGGAGACGGATGGACACGATATTGTATTGGGATGAACGAGCATTTTACTGGGTCTTTGAAGGGTTGCGTGCGGACTGGCTGACCCCTGTGATGGTCTTGTTCTCGGACGCTTTGAAGCCTTTGCCTGCGCGTCTGTTGGTGGTGGTGCTGTGGGGGCTTATGGTGTGGCGTGGAGGACGCTTACGCACCTTTGCCCTGCTAATAGTGCCCACTCTTATCCTCACGAACGAGACCTGTGACTGGTTGAAGGTGTGGGTTGGGCGCGAGCGTCCCTGTGTGGCGTTGCCTATTGAGCCTCTCACGGGCGTGCTGACCTCAGGTTCGTTTCCTTCCGCTCATGCAGGGAATACGGCGAGCGTAATCGGCTTGGCAATCGCAATCGGAGGCTGGCGAATGGGGTTGTGGTGGGGCTGGATTCCGCTGATGGTGGGGCTATCGCGGGTCTATGTCGGGGTTCATTATCCGCTGGATGTGATAGGGGGGTGGGGAATAGGCGCACTCTATGGCTATGGGGTGGGCTGGCTATGGAGTCGTTATGCCCAGCGTCGGTATAAAGCTCACGAAGAATCGCCTTCCCTTAGTTCAGAGTAGGGACGCGCACGAGGCATCCCTTTGTCTTGTTCGGTGTGGCTAAGAATCACAGCGCGACTGAGGTCCGCACCATTCCTTTCCACAAGTTTTGGACTGGGTGTGTAAGGCACCACTCTGGAGACGCCTCCCGTCATCGAGATACCGAGCCAGTGGTCTGCTACTGCGCTGGTGATGGGGTTATGGGTTACAATCAGCACTTGAGTGTTCTGCGCAACCGTTTTGAGATGCTCTGCGAACCGTTGGACATTGCGCCCATCGAGCGCCGCATCCACCTCATCGAGGATATAGAGAGGACTGGGGCGCACATCAGCAAGGGCAAACAGAATTGCGATTGCGGTTAGGGCGCGTTCCCCTCCAGAGAGCAGTTCCAGTCGTTGGCGTCGCTTGCCAGGGGGTTGCGCCTCTACAATCACCCCTGCCGACAAGGGGTCGCGCTCATCGGTTAGGAGGAGGTCTACTTGTCCCCCTTCGAACAGCTGGCGAAACCGCTCCTGAAAGGCGGAGCGAACTCGCTGAAACATGTCCAAGAATCGGTTCTGCGCTTCTGCATCGAGGTCGCGCAGGTTGGTCAGTAAGCGTTCACAGGTTAGCTCAAGGTCAGCACGCTGGCGTTCAAGGGTGTTGTAGCGTTCGGTCAAGCGAGCATACTCCTCAGTGGCTCCCAGGTTCACCTCGCCCATCTCTTGTAGGGTGCGACGGAGCTTTTCTATTTCAGCTCGGCTCACAGGAGGGCGTTCGGGTAGGGTAGTGTACTCAGCAGGGAACGGTTCATCTGGAAAGAGGCGACCCCACTGCTCCTGAATGTCCGAGAGCCTCACTTCGGAGCGGGCAATCTGAAGCTCCAGACTGCGTTCACGCTCGCTTAGCGATTGCAATTGTTGGCGGTAGGTGCGTACCTTGTCGGTAAGTGCGAAGCTGGTCTCCAGTAGTTGTTGTCGCTCGGTGCGTAAGTTTTCCAAACGAACTTGTAAATCGGTTATTCGAGCGCGCACCTGTTCCAGCTCCCCTTCAGTTTGCTGGCGTTGTTGGGCTATCTGGGCTAACTCCTGCTCGATACTCTGCTGGCGCTCGGTGCGCGTCTTTCGGCGTGTTTCCAGTTGCTGGAGTTGCTGGCGAACCGCCCCGATGCGCTCCTTCAGTTCCTGTTGACGATTGGTGAGCCGTTGATGCAGGGCACGCAGTTCCGAAAGTCGCTGAACGGACTGCTCATACTCGCTTTCGAGGGCACGACGCAAAACAAGAATGTTCTCAAACTCCTGTTCGAGGGCAGGAGAAGCAGATACAGAGACCTGCTCGTACTCTGCCAAAAGTTGGCGATGTTGCTGTTGCCAAGAGTGAAGGCTCTGATGGGCAAGTTTGAGGGCGTTCTCTGCCTGCAGGCGTGCTTGGGTCGCTTCACGAAGCCGAGTGCGAGCCTCTTGAAGTTGCTGATGCAGTTGATAATAGGCTGTGCGGGCACACTCCAGCGACGCTTCTGTAGACTGCACCTGCTGTTCCGCCTGCTGGAGTTGGTGGAGGGTGGTATCCAGTTCCGCCTTGAGATGAAGCATGCTTTGGCGTTCGGTGGCGAAGGTTCCGCCTGTAAGTGCGCCTGAAGGATGAAGCAGTTCGCCTTCAAGCGTTACAATCCGAGAAAACGGAAGGGATTTCGCCTCTTGGCGGAAGGTTCGCAGAAGCGCAATTGCATGCTCCAAAGTCTCTACCACGAGAACGCGCCCCAACAGATGGCGCACAATTGGCAGAAAGCGGGTTTCGGTTTGGACTAATTGGCTCGCTAAGCCGATTACCCCCTCGGCTTTGGGGATTTTCGGCTCGGGAGGGGGCTGAATCAGGTCTAACGGCAGGAAAGTGAGCCGTCCTGCGCGCTGGGCTTTGAGCCATTCGATCGCCTTTCGTGCCTCTACTTCTGTAGGAGTGATGAGGTCGTTCGATGCGTTTCCCAGCCCTGCATGAATGGCATTAAGGTACTCGGAAGGCACACTGAGGATGCTCGCAACGGGATAAAACTCGCCGGAAATCTCGCCCTTTTTCACGGCTTGCAGAAGGCTTCGGAGGGTGGGGTTTGCCCCTTCACCTGACTGAAGGCTCACCGAGAGGGCGCGTGCTCGTGCTTGAAGTGCTTCTCGCTGGCGAATTGCCGTCTGGAGTTCACGCTGAAGCGCCTGTAGTTCGCGTTCCTGCGCCCAATAGGACTGTTCCAGCGTGTCTACCGTCTCTTGAGCGATCTGTTCGGCTTGTTTCGTCTGTTCCACTGCTTGCTGAAGGATGGCGATTTCGGCTTGCTGTTTATGTAGGTTTTGCTCTAATTCCTGTATTTGCAGTTCAATCTGTTGGCGTCGCTGTTGGCTCTGCTCGTAGGAGGCGCGCTGGTGCAGGATGGCTTGATAGCGTTGGTCGAGTTCGGCTTTTTGCTGTGCCAAACGGTGCGTGGTATGGGTAGCAGTTTGGAGCAGTTCTTCAGTCTGTAGTAGGCTCTGATGGCTCTCTTGAAGCTCCGTCTGTAATTGTACCAGTGTGCGCTTTGTCTCTTCCTCTTGCCTCGCGAGGCTTTCGGTCTCGTCGGTAAGGGTATGGTGAAGTTCCTGCAGGGTGCGTTCTCGTTCACTGAGGGCGTGAAGATGCCCCAGTAGTCGCTCTTCGGTGTTCATCTGCCCCTGCAGAAGGGTGCGCAGGGTGTCCATCTGCGATTCGAGGGTTGCAATCTGCTGACCGTAATCGCTGGCTTGCTGTTCATGCTCCCCGATGAGCAGTTCGGTGTGAATTATCTGCTCATGCAGGGTTTCGCGCTCCTGCCGAGACTGCTGGAGTTGATGCTGAAGCGTGTGCCACTCATATAGCAGGCGTTGGCGTTCCAGTTGGGTGAGCTGGTGCTGGAGTTCGCGGTAGACGAGGGCGCGCTCTGCCTGCTCGCGGAGGGGTTCGCGCTGGCGTTCCAGCTCTCGAATCACATCCTCGATGCGCTTGAGGTGCATCTGAGCCGATTCGAGGTCGCGCAGGGAGGTGCGACGGCGTTGGCGGTAGAGTGTAATCCCTGCCACCTCTTCAATCCAGAGGCGTCGTTGGTCGGGGTCGGCGTTCAGGAAGGCTTCGATATCACCTTGCCCGACAATAGCATAGCCCCCACGCCCAAGCCCTGTGCCGGCAAACAGGTCTGCAATGTCGCGCAAACGGGCAGGGGTCTTATTAATCCAGCACTCCCATTCGCCTGAGCGGTAGAGCCGTCGGGTAATCTGCACCTCGTCCACATCCAACGGGAGCCAGCGGGTCTCGTTATTGAACCAGAGAGAGACCTCAGCCAACCCCATCGGTTTGTGGGTGGCGGAGCCGTTGAAGAGGACTTCGGTGGGGGTGCTGGCGCGTAAGGTGCGGACGCTGGTCTCGCCCAGTGCCCAGATAATCGCATCGACCAGATTGCTCTTGCCACACCCGTTGGGCCCGACAATTGCGGTAAGAGGCGCGTTGAGGTCGATCTCCACACGCTGGGCGAAGGTCTTAAATCCGTTTAGTCGCACGCGGGTCAGTATGGTCGCCATTCCTTAGCCTGCTCGTGGATTCGATAATACCTCGTGGGTGTTCGGTTTCCTGTCTTGAGGTACAATAAGTTTCGATGAGGGCACCGTTGGAAGCCCGTCTCTCCGAGCTGTTTTCGGGCGTGTTAGATACGGATGCGGACGGGACGGTTTCAGTGGGGGAAGTACTCGATAGAGCGGGGGATAGAGGCTTCGGGTTTCTGCTGGTGATATTGGCAATCCCTGCGTTCATCCCGGTGCTTCCACCGGGCACTTCTACCGTACTGGGCTTGCTCATGAGTCTGGTTGCCCTCCAGATGTTACTGGGACGCTCTCAGCCGTGGGTGCCTGCGCGCTGGCGTCGCAAACGCCTCTCACCCGACACAGTCACTCGCCTTCAGACTCAGGGAGTGGCACTGCTTCGCAAGCTGGAGCGGGTCTCCTATCCGCGCGGGCGGTGGCTGACACGGAACGGGTTGTTCTTGCGCTGGAACGCTGTTGTCGTTATCTTCATGGCGTTGGTGCTTTCCTCACCTCTGCCCTTTCTGAACACCTTGCCTGCACTGGGGGTGTTGCTCATCGGAATAGGGCTTATCAATCACGATGGCTACCTGCTTTTAGCGGGCAACCTAATCGCTCTTGTGCTGATGTTTTTGGTGGTCGGGAGCTTCCACCTCTTGGTCAAGACGGTGCAGGGGTTTTTGAAGTATCTGCCCTTGTGAATCGGTAGGCATTACCTTTTTATCCTAACCCAACTTTCCTGTCGACTCCGATGAACGTGCCGTAGAGGGAGCGTATGCGAAGGTAAAACGGCACATGCCCTCGTCACCCTGACCCTGAGCGAAGCGAAGGGTCTCACTTTGAGATTCTTCGCCTTCGGCTCAGAATGACGACAGAGGGGCAACAGGAAAGTTGGGTTATCCTAACCCCTCTTACTGGGGCTACGAACTGTCCAACCTACATTGAAGACCGTTACGCTCCAGAACGATAGCAGTTTGCAAGGCTCGGTGTGGAATAACCCTATCTGGAGGCGCACGGGATAGATGTTCGTGTTGATTGGCTTCGTGGTGGTCTTCGGCGCGGTGTTTGGTGGGTTCATCATGCACGGCGGGAAGATTGCCGCGCTCATCCAGATTTCCGAGTTCGTCATCATCGGTGGGGCTGGGATAGGTGCGCTAATTGCTGCGAACCCGCCCAGCGTGCTCTCAGCCATCATCAAATCGGTGCTGGGACTGCTGAAGGGAAGCCCGTATAAGAAGGAAGTATTTCTGGAGCTGTTATCGGCTTTGTTCGCCCTGTTCACCCTCGCCCGCAAAGAGGGTCTGCTCGCCCTCGAACAGCATGTGGAGCGACCGCACGAGAGTTCCCTTTTTGCCCAGTATCCTTTCCTTGCCTCGAACCACCACGCGCTGGAGTTCCTGTGCGACACGATGAAGGTGGTTCTCACCGGGGCGATTAGCCCTTACGATTTGGCAGACCTGACCGAAAGCGATTTAGAGAAGCACCACGAAGAGGTGATGCGCCCTGCCCACGCACTTAGCAAAATCGGTGATGCGATGCCCGGCTTCGGGATTGTCGCCGCAGTGCTGGGAGTGGTCATCACGATGGGCTACCTGGACCAAGGGCCCGAGACCATCGGAAAGAAGGTCGCTGCGGCGCTTGTAGGAACCTTCTTGGGCGTGTTGCTGGCATACGGTATCTTCCAGCCCCTCGCCTCCGCTATCGAGAACAACGCACACCCTGAGCATCAGTATCTTCAGTGTATCCGCCAAGCACTGATTGCCTTTGCGCGGGGCGATGCGCCCATCACCTGCATCGAGTTCGCCCGACGCAGTATCGAACCCTCCCTGCGCCCCAGCTTCCAAGAGATGGAAGAGGCGGTCAAAGGCAAGGGAAGTGTCAGTTCCGCTCAGGCAGCATAGTTAGGAGACGGCACGATGTCGAAAGAGGGCGCAGAGATTCGGATTGTCAAGAAGAAGCACCGAGGACACGGGCACCATGGGGGTGCATGGAAAGTCGCCTACGCGGACTTCGTGACGGCGATGATGGCGTTCTTCCTCGTGATGTGGCTGATTGGGCTGGATATCGAGACCCGACGCGCTATTGCAGGCTACTTCCGCGACCCCACGGGCTTTTTTGAGTCGTATCCCCGCACGAAAAACATCGTGAATATCAACGATACCCTACCCCCCGGCGGAAAAAACACCACCGAAGACCCCCATATCGCAGGGAAGACGGGCGTGCGCCCGCCCGGCAAGGGTCCGGGCGTGAAAGACCGCAAGACCGAACGCGAGCAGATGGAGGCGCTGAAACAGTATCTCGAATCGGCGCTTGCAAATATCCCGGAACTGGCACGGCTTAGAGAGCATGTGAAAATCGAGTTCGTCAAAGAAGGGATGCGTATCGAGCTGATTGAGGGACCCGAACCCGTCTTCTTTCGCCTTGGCAGTGCCGAAGTGACGCCCGCTGCGCGTTCCCTATTCCGCTTGATTGCTCGCCAGCTGGGCAAGTTAGACAATCGTATCATCGTGGAAGGGCATACCGACGCCCACCCCTATGTGTATGGCGGGAGCTACTCGAACTGGGAGCTTTCGACCGACCGCGCCAACTCCGCTCGCCGAATCTTAGAAGCCAACGGACTGTGGAAGGGGCAGGTGGCGGAGGTACGGGGCTATGCCGACACGCGCCCCCGCACACCCGACAACCCCTTCCACTACTCTAACCGCCGAGTGTCGGTGCTCATCCCGTACCAGACGAGCGAGTAAGACACCCCTCGCTATCGCCCGAACGAGAACGAGCGTGATAGGGAAATACCGAGGTCGCTCTCACGGTTGGGATGGAACCACCACACTCCCAGATTCCAGTCGCCGAACCGACGCACCAGAGCCAGATTATAGTCCGTCGGTTCCCCCATCATCGTGGGCTGATGCCAGTAGAACATAAGTGAGGTGCGTGCATCCACGCGGTAGTTGCCCGCAACAAAGCCAATATCACGCCCGTTGCGCAGGCGTTGCCAACCCCCCATTAGCGAGAGGTTGCCTACCGTGTAGACGCCCATCGCATAAGCACCCTCCTGTGCCCGTGTGTAGGTTGATGAGAACCCGTAGCCCACTAATAGGCTGAAGGGCGTCTCCTCGCCCTGACGCAGGAGCTGATAGCTCAGTTGGAGGGTGGCGCGATTGCCATATTGGGAGTACCCAATCCCTGCATCGAACCGCTCCGTGATGCCCGTCTTGATAAAGGTGCGGAAACGGTTCTCCTCAGAGCCAGGGGCGCCAACGGTAAACCAGCTGAGTCGCCCCTTCGGTACGGTGAGTTCCGCAAAGCCGACCTCCACATCGCTTCGCTGTTGCGACTGAATCACCACGCAGGCGGGGCAACCGCCCGTGCCCTCCTGCGCCCAAAGGATAGTGTTCCATCCAAACAGAATGAATAGTGTCCATAATCGTGTTCGCTGTCTCATCTGCATAACCTCCTGTGTTGAAATAAGCGAGAGTTTCGGTGCGCAAAACGCAAGTTCTTATGCGCACATGTATATCCACGCCTACTCAACACAGGGGCGGGGCACGAGGAGAATGGGGTTCTTCTAATGGGGGCGAATGATTGCGTACAATCGGACGCAACCTGTGCAAATACTGGAAAGGAGCCTGTTCAAGGGTGAGCGATTCGAGGAGTGCTATAACCCAAGTGCCCCACACTATGCCTCGCGTCGGGATTGAGGCAGAGAACTTGTGGCTGGTGTCGTGCATGCACCCTGGGCAGGTGGTTTTACAGGGGTTCGCTTCCGAACAGCACGAATCGGAGGCACGGCTACAACAGTCTGCAAGCGCACGCTGGCAACAGCCAAGCCGAGGCTGTGCCCCGCACGCACACACTTGCGCCCAAAAGCCCAGCACAGGCGCAAGCACCAACAGGAGCGCAAACAGCCCCAGCAAACCAGTGCGCTTGCTCACAATAGAAGTATACCTTAAAAGTAGCACGGGCGAGACACCTAAGCCATCTGTCACCCTGAGCTGCAGGCGAACAGTCTACTCCCCGCTCCTGCAGGTTCCCCCCGCTTGCGGGGGAACCTACAGGAGGGGGGCAGTAAAAGCGATTCTGGCAGAAAGGTAGCAGGAGAGTGCATTTGTTCGTCGAACATACCCTCAGCATGCAGATGATACACGGAGGTACAGAGCGAATGAAGAATCACTGGATTCGTTGGAGCGCGCTAAGTGCGCTGGTTCTGATGGTGGCTTCTGCAGTACCTGCCCAAGCGATATACGAAGAAGGGCTATTCCGAGCGCGATTCGGGGTCTTCTACCCCGCTGAGGACGAGATGAAAGACCTCAGCCGAAACTGGTTCAGCGTGGGGCTAACTTATGAGATTCCCGCTTCCCTGCTTGGTGTAGGCACAACCGAGTTCAGTCTTGATCTCTACCTGCGCGACCTGAAAGGCTCGCGTGGCACCGTCACAAGCCTGCTGGTGAACCAAGTCTTCTCTCAGGGGAATGAGAACGAGGGCACCCGAATCCAACTGCGCTTGGGCGTGGGACTGTACGCAGTGGACGCAATTGGTCCCAGCAAGAACCTTATCGGGGCACGCGCTGGGGTGACCTTCTGGATAGACCCCAACTTCAGCATCGAGGCGAACTATGACTTCACCGACCGCTTCGGTCCGCAAGGAGTTCGGGCAAATGGGCTGTCGGTGATGCTCGGCTATCAGTTCTGAGAGGCTAAATGAACGAGACTCAGGCGCAGACCTTTGTACCCGCTCGATGGGGCACGCGCATGGTGTTCCTATTCTA
>FWWL01005682.1_pt1 | contig 19059 bp, 17 predicted proteins | sample 2228331 | NCBI WGS metagenome assembly FWWL01 (sample SAMEA103939775, study PRJEB20133) | metagenome
GATCGCCAACAAATTGCGCAACCGCCATGCCGAAGAGGTGCTCCTGCGCGAAGTCATCGTGGAGGGCGTTCTGGCGATTCAGTCGGGAGAAAACCCGCGCATTGTGGAACAACGTCTACGGGCGTTTCTCTCGCAACGTCAGAGGCGTGCCCTACCGATGCTGAGGTGGCACAACCGCGATGATCAGAGCACGCAGGAGCACGAGGCGGCATGAAAACGTCGACCGCTGGCTCATCACATACGCCGACATGATTACCCTGCTGGTGGCACTGTTCATCATGCTCTACTCCATGTCGGCGGTCAACCAGGAGAAGTTTGGCGCGCTGGCGCAATCGGTGCGACGCGAGTTTCAGGCGCTCCCGGAACACAACGGAGGCAAGATTCTCGGCACCAGCAACATCGTGGACCCTCTCGAACAGCAGGCATCCCATCTTCAGCAATTCCTGCGCGAGAAGGGACTGGAGAGCCAGGTGCGCGTTCGCCACGAAGAGCGGGGGCTGGTCATCTCTCTGCTCAGCGATGGCACGCTGTTTGACCTTGGCAGTGCCGACCTCAAGCCTTCCGCCAGGCAGGTGCTGGACCAGATTGCCGGGGTGCTCCGTTCCGTGCCCAATCCGGTACTCATCGAGGGGCACACCGATAACCTGCCCATCCGCACGGCGCAATACCCGTCCAACTGGGAGCTGTCGGCGGCGCGCGCCGCGCGCGTGCTGCGCTATCTGGCGCAAAAAGGAGGTGTGCCTGCGCATCGCATGATTGCAGTGGGCTATGCCGATACGCGCCCGCTGGTGCCCAACGACTCGGCGGCGAACCGCGCCCAGAACCGCCGGGTGGACATCGCGGTGCTTCGAACCTCGCAGAACGCTCTAAGATTCGGCTCGCGCTGAGCCGACAATACAGGTTGGGGAAACGCCCGTTCTCTCGGCATCACTCTCTGTTCAGGAGGTTGTAATGTCTGCCAAGAAAGCGGAAGCAACAGCTGGCGGCGGCAAGAGCAAGACCATTATCTTTCTGGTGGTTGGGGTACTGCTTGGTGCGGTGGTGGCTTTCGGGGTCAGCAAGGTGATCTTTGGCAAGAGTGCGGGCGAGAAGAAAGAGGAGAAGACCCTGCCCGAGCACACCGTCGAGCTGGACGAGTTCGTGGTGAACCTCGCTGATGGTACCCATTACGCGAAAGTGTCCATCGCGCTGGGGCTGGAGAAGCCTCTGAGCGAAGGCGGCGGGCACGAGGGAGGCAAGCTGGAGCCGAAAATCCTCGCTCCCATCCGCGACACCGTTATCGCCGTGCTCTCCAGCAAGAGCATGGGCGAGCTGGTCAAAGCGGAGGGCAAAGAGAAGCTGAAAGCCGACCTCAAAGAGAAGCTGAACGAACTGCTCGGCAAAGAGATCGTGAAGGAGGTCTACTTTACCTCGCTGACGCTTCAATAGCGCGGGGAGTGGTGGCGCAGAGATGGTGGAGATACTCTCTCAGGAAGAGATCGAGGCGTTACTGGCGTCGCTTGCGGGTTCCGAGGAGGCTCAACCGACCGGACCGGCATCTGCCTCTCCTGTCACCCCGCAGGTTGGTAGCGCTGGCAAACTGGATCGGCGCGCCCCTATCGCCTACGAAGTCTACGACTTCCGGCGCCCCGACAAGTTCTCCAAAGACCAGCTGCGCACCATGCAGATGTTGCATGAGACCTTCGCGCGACTCTTCTCTTCCACGCTTTCGGCATATCTGCGGGCGCCGGTTCACGTTGACCTCATATCCGTCGAGCAGATACCCTACGATGAGTACATCCGCGCCATCACCAGCAGTTTGATCAATATCTTCAGCATGCAACCGCTATCGGGTCAGGCGTTGCTGGAGATCGAGTTCGATGTGGTCATCAGCATGATCGATCGCCTGCTGGGCGGACCGGGCACGGTGGTGAAGCGTCCGCAACCTGCGCTGACCGATATCGAGCGTCCCCTCGTGGAGAACGTGGTGGACAGGGCGCTGGGCGCACTGCGCACAGCGTGGGAAGGCATCGTCAGCTTCACCCCGGTGCGCGAGGGCATGGAGACCAGCGCGCAGTTCGTGCAGATTGTGCCCCCGAACGACATCGTGGTCTCCATCCTGTTTGAGCTGCGTGTGGGCGAGACGCACGGCGCCATGAGCCTGTGTATCCCCTACCTTCTGCTCAAGCCCATCCTGTCCAAGCTCAGCGCCCAGCGGTGGTTCTCCGGTAGCAAACGCACCACCGCTCAGCACGCCGCGATTATCGCTCAGCAGGTACAGCAGACGCGCGTGCCTCTGGTGGCAGTGCTTGGCTCCACGCGCCTGATGCTCCGTCAGATACTCGACCTGAAAGAGGGCGACGTCATCGTACTGACGCGCCGTACCAATGAGCCGATCGATATCATGGTGGGCAACAAGGTGAAGTTCCGGGCGCGCCCTGGCTTGCGCGGGAAGCAGGTGGTCGTGCAGATCGAGAGCATTGTCGCGAACAAGCCCGACGGGCAGGGAAAACGCACGCCATCATCTTGAGGAGGAGGGAACTGTAGCTGATGGCATCTCTGAATCTGGAACATATCAACACCATCACGGCGAACCAGGAAAGCCTGTGGGGCACGGTATCGATCTCGCTCTCCGAAGCGATCAACCGTCAGGCAACGCTGTCTTCGCCTCTGGTGACGTTATTACCACTGCCAGAGCTGGAAAACACCTTCGCCGGGAAGCGCATTTATGGCGTTGCTACTCTACAGACCAAAACCGCTTACACTGTCATCATCACGCTGGAAACGTCCTCGGCGTTACTGCTGGCAGACCTCATTGCGGGCGGCGACGGCTCCAGCCCGCCCGAATCGGTGGATGAGGGCACTCTGCAGGTACTTCAGCAGGTGCTGTTCGTCATCGCGAGCGGATTGGCTCAGTCTCTGTCAAACCTGACGAACACCGAGTGCAACGTCCTGCAGGTGGAGTGCCATTATGACCCCATCGAGGCGCCGGTCGAATGGCTGGCGCAGGACAATCTGGTAAGGCTGGATGCGGTTCTGCATGTGGATGCGAGCCCGGTCGGCGCGATCTCGGTGCTGGGCGACGAGCGATTCGGTCTGTGGCTCGCCGGGGAAAGCACCGAACAGGGCACAGAAGCGCAGTCAGCGCAGGCGGGAGGCACCGCCAGCCCGTTCCAGATCCTGGACGAGGCGGAAATGCCCGCCGCACAACCCTTTGTGCCCCTCGCTCAGGCGTCCACAACGCAGTCGCTTCCGGCGGGTATCGAACTGATTCTTGACGTGCCGCTGGAATTGACCGTCGAGCTGGGGCGCAAGCGCATGTTCGTCAAAGAGGTGCTGGAGCTCACCATCGGCTCGATAGTGGAGCTCGACCGCGTAGCCGGCGAACCGGTGGACGTGCTGGTGAACGGGCGTATCATGGCACGCGGCGAGGTGGTGGTGATCGAAGATAACTTCGGCATCCGCATCACCGAGATTATCAACCCGCAGGAGCAATTGGTGGAGATCAGCCGGAGAGCGGTGGCATGAGAAGCGTGCGACTTGCTGTGCTGATGTGTCTGCTGGCGGCGCAGGTTCTGGCTTCCCCGCCTGTGAACCCAAGCGCCCCTCCCCCGAAGCCTTCAGCGCCAGCGCAGACCGCGCCGAGCCAGCCTGCCGGAACGGGCTGGGACACCCTGCGGCGCGACAGCGCGCCTCAGCCGATGGGGTCACCTGCTGGGCAGGCGTGGCGATGGGTTGTCGGATTGGCGGTGGCGCTGGTGCTCATCCGCTGGGGACTGCCTCGCGCGCTAAACGGCGGCAGTAAGGGGCAGGTGGCACAGTGGCTCACTCGCCTGGCTCCCCCAAAAAGCGAGGGCACCATCACCGTGCTGGATAGCCGATTTCTGGGCGCGGGCGCAGTGCATCTTATCGCGGTGCGCGGCAGGACTCTGCTCGTCGGCACGACGGCTCAGCAGGTCAGCCTGCTGATGGACGTGACCGATATTCCGGATACTCCATCCGCCTTCGACCGGGTGCTGGCGGAATCTAAGCCGTTTACCCCACAACCAGCACTGAACAGCGAAACACACGAGACCCGGCAAGTGCTTCGCGAGTTTCAACACCGTCTGCAACAGGCTCGCGAGAGACTGACCGGGTGATCTCGGCGTGCAAAGCGCTAACCGCGCAGTCTGCTTGCAAACAGCTCGCCCAGTCTCTTCAGCGCGGGTGATACATCATCGGGCGCGACGCGCACATCCAGTAAGGTAAAAGTATCCGCATGACGCGATGCCTGCAGGGCGGAGCGCATTTGTTGTGCGGTTTCCACTACCACGCCACAGCCGCCCAGGGCACAGGCGATCTGTGCGTAGTCGATGTCCGCGATATTCACAAACTCCGCATCCTCATGCCCCATCGCGCGCAAGGAGCCATATACCCCGTTGTGAATGACGATGACCACAGGTTTCAGCCCGAGATTTCTGGCGGTGACGATCTCCATACCCGTCATCTGAAACGCCCCGTCGCCGACCAGTGCAATTGCCCGTCGACGCGGGTCCGCCAGTTGCGCGCCGACAACGCCCGGCACACCAAACCCCATAGAGGTATAGTAGGCAGGGCACAGGAAGGAGGTTCCCTCCCGCGTCTGAATGTCGTCGGAGGCGAAGAGGGCGTCACCGACATCGGTAACCAGCAGGGTATTTTCGTCGATGAACTGGTTCAGTTCGTACAGCAGTCCACTCATGGTTATCTTGCCTTCGTCCGGTCCGACGCGCGGGTGCATCGGCTCGATCGTGCTGGGGTCAAAGTGGGGCAGGTCATCATGTCCCACCAGTTCGCGGATAAAATGCTCAAACAGCACGTTAGTATATTCGTGATGACGGATAACGATGCGTTCGGAGGTGGCATAGACGGTACGCGAGGGGTCCAGGTGCGCAGTGAACAGCCCCAGATTGATGTCGGTCATGAATACGCCCAGCATCAGCAGGCAGTCCGATTGCTCTACGATGTCGCGCACGCGAGGGTCGCCCGCTTCGCCGTTGTATACTCCCACGTATTGCGGGTGCCCCTCAGGGAACGCCGATTTGCCCAGCATGGTGGAGCAGACCGGCACCCCCAGCCGTGTGGCGAGTTCAATGACCTCCTCCTGCAAACCGAAGCGATGCACCTCCACGTCCGCGAGGATCACCGGGCAGGAGGCTTGACGTAACATCTCCACTGTCTCTGTTACCGCTTCCATCAGGGCGCCGCGATCGGTGCGCTTGACTGGCGGCGGAGCGTGCTGTAGCTCTGGGATCTCGGCATACACCATGTCGCGGGGTATTTCCAGATAGACAGGGCGCTTGAACGTCAGCGCGTAGTCCAGTGCCCGGTGTATCTCAAGGTCGGCGGTGAGCGGGTTGTCCAGAATGGTGGCGTAAACGGTAACCTCTTCGTAGATGCGCTTTTGGGTTTCGAAGGTCTTCACTTTGTGATGCAGAAGATCATGTTCCTGCCTTTCGCGCACGCCGGGAGCACCGCTGATCACCACCATCGGCGACTTTTCAGCGTATGCCCCCGCCACGGCGTTCACCATGTTTAGTCCCCCTACGCTGTAGGTGACCACTGCCAGTCCGAGCCCCCGGATGCGTGAGTAAGCATCGGCAGCAAAGCCCGCGCAGGGCTCGTGCGTCATAACCACAGGGCGGATGGGACTGTCCGCGAGGGCGTCGTATAGACTCAGAGCGAAGTCGCCCGGAATGCCAAAAGCATGTTCTACTCCACGCGCGTAGAGCATCTCGAAGATGTGCGGAGCCAGCTGCGGCATGACATTGTGCCTCCTTTGGCATAGAATACTGTGCCGAGCTTACTACATCACACCGGACAAGTCAAGCTTATCTCCACTTCAGAACCGTTGTCGACTCAATGTGCCCTTCCAGCCACTCGCGCTCGAACCAGGTGGGCTTCAGCCTGCTCTTGCTGAACAGCTTCTCCGCCTGGTCGGTGTAGTGAGGGGAGGTTGGGCGGTCGCTTTGACCGTAGGGGTTTGCGCTGTAGGATTCCACCGCCCCTTTGCGGAACAACACCACCTGCGTCCAGTTCTGCCCCGTAAACCCGTAGAAGATGTTGTCTGCTTCCATGCGCGCGCCCACCGCACGCAGGGTCATCCCGCCGCCGGAGTCGCCGCCGGAGATGGGCCACGATCTGCCGCCGCGGCGCACGCGGTGTATCTCGCCCCAGGGCACCTCGAGGCGTCCATAGCGCCGGCGTATCTCCTGAACTGCATCGGAGAGCGCTTTCAGCAGGGCGTCGCACTGCTCGGCGGTCAGCGGCTTGCGAGCGCGCACCGCTTCGGGGTCAATAGGCGGGCTGTATCGCTTGATGGCGTCGCGCCAGAAGCGGAAAAGCGTTGCGCCCGCGCTGTCGGCGTTCATGTATCCGTCCCACTGCTCCAGCAGACGGATGGCGGGCTGGACCTGCCCTGCCAGCTCACGCTGAGAGGTGTCCCGCACCGCCTGCGCCAGCGCGTCCTTCCACTGTTCCGCCATATCCGCGTGGGTATCCAGCGCGATGGCAATTGCCTGTCGCAGGGTCATACGGGGCGTGTTCTCCAGCAGTTCCACGGCACGCCTGCCGCGCGAGTTGTTCTCGTTCGGGGTAGTGCCGTAGATGTAGGAGGGGTACTTATCCGCCGTCAGCGGAGAGTTGACCAGCATGTTGTCGGGACCGATGTTGCAGTTCTGCATGTAGCCCCGCTCCGGGTTCAGTAACTGCACCAGGTCTTTCATGGGATGGATGCCCAGCCACTCGGTAGCACGGGTATTGCCGGGCACGGGCTTGCTGAAGTCGTAGCCTTTGGGGCGGATAGGTACGCGACCGGTGCGCACATAGAAGATGTTGCCGTCCACATCGGCATACATCACGTTTTGTTCCATGAACTGGTTCATCGCCATGGCGCGCTGGAACTCCTTCAGGTTGCGCGCGGTCGCCATGCGATAGAGCTGCTCCACAAAGCGCACTTCGTCCAGATAGGGCGTCTTCACTGCATAGGCGCGGTTGCCCTCACGCAGCATGATGGGACCGTGATGGGTGTAGTGAATTTCGCGCTCGACAGGGGGCTTTCCGGCGACGTCGATGCGCACTTTGCGCACCCGCATATCGCGCCATTTGCCCTCGTAGCGGTACTGCAGGGGATTCTGCGGATTGACCTCCTCCACGTAGATGTCGGTGGTATCCGGACCTCCGGTGGTTGCCGCCCAGCCCAGGTAGCGGTTGTGTCCCAGTCCCAGCAGGGGCGCGCCCAGCGGACCGAAACCCGACAGATGCAGTTCGCCACCGTGCAGGCGGAACTCGTAGAAGCGGAACTCGTTGTCCCACGGAATGTGGGGGTCAATCAGCAGGATGGCACAGCCTTCGGCGGTTCGTTCGGGGCGCACTGCCCACTGGTTGGAGCTGAAGGGCAATTGTACCTCGTTGCGCCTCTGCAGTTCCGCCATGGCTCGCCCCATGGGCCAGTTGAAGATGATGTATCTGCCCAGCGCCACCACCTGCCATGGCTCGATCTTCGGCGCCCAGGCGGGAACCTGCTCGGGGTGCGCTTTCATGTAGTCTTTCACGCCCTGCTGGAAGGCTTCGATGACGGCGCGGATTTTGGCGGGCAGTTCACGGTAGCGACGACGGCTCACCTCCTCGTGTCCCACGAAGCGCTGTTGCCAGTCGTGTTCCACCCACTGCTCGCCAAACACCTCCGCCATTGTGCCCGCGGCGAGGCGATAGTTGCGCAGGAGTTGCTCGAGGCGGTCTTCCGCCTGCGCCCAACCCAGCCCGTAGGCGGCGCCCTCCTCGGTTTGCGCGTAGATGTGGGGCACGCCCCACGTGTCTCGATAGATGGTTACCTGTTCCGCCCGCGCCAGCGACGCGAGTATCAACAGTAGACAGATCAACCGGATGCGCATCAGATGTCCTCCTGATCTCGTGTAGTGGAACGTTGCCTCTATTGATGGTTATGCTTCCGCGACGCATTGTTCCAGCAAAGCGTCCATCTCCTTAGCGTATTCGATGATTTTCTTACGCAGAGCCTCGTACGGTTTGGGTTCGCGGCGCATGCCGCAGTGAGCAAGGTCATTGCGCAGGTCTGCCACCTTACTCCAGAGTTCTGCGACTTTGTGCAACTCATCGGGGTTCATGAAGTCCAGGGCGGTTAAATGATCGCCCTGTGTGCCATCCGTTGCCTGTTCGATCGCCCTTTTGACCTTCTCACGCTCCCGATACTTCAGCCAGTCGACATCGCCGTGGAACTGTGCATACTTCCACAGGGCGAAGTTCAATAGCCACTCTCCCTCCAGCAGAGCCGCCTGGAGCAGACGTTCATGCTCGACGTACAACCTGAGTATCTCCAGCTGTTTACGAAGTGCATCGAGAGACAGGGATTGTGGACTATCATAGGCAATCCTTTGCACCTGTTCCCGCGTGTGTTCGAGAAGGAGCGCAAAAGGACGAGCACTGGATTCGATCGTGTGCCTCGCCCGCTCGATCTGAGAGCCCAACCGCTGGGCAGTTGTCAGCAAGTCGAGGGTTCGTACCATCTGTAACTGTGCAGAAAGATTCCGAAGTCCATCCCCTGCCTGCTTGAGCCTCTGTCGTTGTTTGTCGCTTCCCTGCGCCGAGTGCGTGAGCAGATGGCTAAGCCGACTCGCATCCCATGTTTCCCTGAACCGCCGCACGCCCTCCATCCAGTCCAGCAGATCCATCATCATAATCAGGTCGAGTACCTGCGCCGGTTTGTCTTCTCCTTCGAAGCATCCATACAGGATGTGCTGGACATTCACCTCGCGCACCGAGCGCAGGAAGGCGGTGACCACGAAAAACACCAGCGGTAGAGAGCGGAAGGCGTGCGTGATGTCTATCGTCACCGTTTCCCCGTCGGCGACGCTTTCAGTCACCCGGTCGAATATCTCCCAGAGCTCGGCTTCAGAGCGTCCTTCGGAGATGCGAACCGGCTGGATTTCTGTCTTGCTCTGCAGAGCCTGTTGAAGATCAACCCAGTTCGGGTGCCCCTCGGATCTCTCTGTCAGGAAGACAACCGTTTTGGCAGGACGGAGCCACTCGACCAGAGCTTCGGGGAACAGTTTTGTCCTGTACTCACGCTCCTGCCAGCGGTACAGCACCGGGTCGTATTTGCCCGTTCCCAGCGAAGTGAGCAGTTTGTCCACGTCCGGCGTCACTCCTTTGGGGTGATTTTGACGATGGTGCGCTTGTTGCCGCTGACCTCTACATCCACATCAGCCACCAGACGACGCCTGCCCTGAGTCAGCTTCACACGAGCCGGTTCGGGGAGAGTGGCAATCAGCAGCTGGGTGCGCTCGGCATCGGCAGATGCGCCTTCTGTGCGACCGTGCGCCTGACGCTGTACCTGCAGGGTTCGTTGACCGGGATTGTAGCTGACTACCACGCCCTGCCATACCTCCCGATTGCTCGCGGGAGCCCCGGCGGAAGGTTGCGTCGCCGATTTGGGCTGTGCAGAGGTCGATGACGGCGGCTGTTTGGGAACGTCGCCAGCCGTGAAGTAGCCGTAGCCCGCGTTGGTTTTGGCGCCGACACCCATCTCGCGCAAGCACCACTTCAGCAGGTTTTGTGCGAACTCCGCCCACGCCCTATCGGGGGCAGACAGCGCAAACAGGAACCGCGCGCCGGGCTTCACCACCAGGAACGGTACCGGGTTCGGGTCGTCGAAGTCGGTGGGGTAGGCGTCCTGACCGCGCTTAGAGTAGTAGTCCACATGGTGCACGGTGATAACATCGCGGTGGAAAGGCTTCCCCTGCACCGATTCAGGGTCATACCATGCGTCCCAGAAGGTGATGTAGCCGGCGGAGGGGTTGTCGTCGTCTGCGGAAGTGCCGAGAAGCACATCGAACTGTTGCTGGGTCAGTTTGCCCTGTTTCTGCAGACGCAAAGCGCCCCGACGGCATAGCCCTTTGAGTGCAGAGCCCGGGATAATGGGCACGCCGTAGGTGTGATGGATGGTCAACCCCACCTCCAGCACGCTCTCGTTGCCCAGACCGACGGCGACGGGGGTAGCCGCGGTGCCGACGAAGACGCATGTATTGGGGAGCCTTTGCAGATGCTCGCGCCAGCGCTGGAAAGCGGTTCGGTACACGGCAGAGGCAGGTGTGTCCTTTGCCTGCTCATACAGTTTCTTTGCGCCCTCGTGCGTGTCGTCGTGCTGGGAGAGGTAGCGGTTCAGCAGTAGCCCCACATGTTCGGCACGCAAGTTGTCCACATGGAGGCGGGCACGTCTCGCTTTAATTTCCATCTTGCCCCTCCTCTGCCTGCGCAGCGCTGGAGACCTTCAGGATGGACTCCGCAAAGCGCTTGAAATACACCCACGAGGTGAGTATCCGCCGGGTGTACAGCATATACTGGCTGGCTGGAGCGTCCCGAACGGTTGCCAGCAGGTCGCCCTGCACATTCAGGATGTGTGCCACATGCCGGAGCAGGAGGGTATGTGCCCTTTCGCGGTCGTCCTTGCCCTCGCCTGCCTTCGCTTTCGAGAACGCCAACGCCTGACACAGCCCGCAGGTGCGCACCATCACGGGGAAGGAGTGGCACAGACCGCCGTAGATGTTCGATACACTTTTCGGTTCCTTCTCCACCTCGCGCACCAGCCGCTCTGCCAGCGCCATATCCTGTTGTGCTCGTGTTTTCATGTCAACACCACCCTGCACAAGCCTCGCCCGACGCTGGAGTTGCCACCAATCTGGATCAGGCTCGGCTGGAATGGTTGCCAGAGGCTATTGAGGTCGTTACGATAGTAATCCGCCACCATCACGGCGCCGTGGAAGATGCTCTCTGCGGGGACCGCCTCCTCGTACCACAGTGCACCGCGTTCGACGGTTTTACTCTCATCTTTCAGGCGGACGCGGGCGGTGACCTCGATCGCCGTCTCACTCAGGAAGTTGAACACCTCGTCCGATACGATCACAAACCGCCGGGTGAACGAGTCGGGGTTGTCGGCAAAGAGAGTCTGCGCCAGCGATCTGGCTATGGTATCGGTATGCGAGTCCGCTTTGGCGGAGAGGTCCAGGTCTTCCAGATACAGGTTGCCGTTTTTCACCACCTCTGCTGCCTGCGCGACGAGGGCATGGAGGGTGTCGCCGGAGTCGTTCACTTCGGGGACATTCTGGAAGAGCGGTTCCAGCCCGAAGGCGGCGGCGTCGCGTGCGAAGCGTTTGAGTACCAGCGGGCAGGTCACATAGGCAAACGTGCCGAAGTAACTGCGCACGGGCAGGCACAGGATGCGCTGGTCGGTGAAGCAGAGTGCGCCTGCAGTCAGGTCGCCGCCGTCGCGCACATCCTTGCCAAAAGCCTCCTGAATCCACTTGCCGTTACTGGCGTTTCCGAGCGCATCGCGCAGGACGCCCTTCAAACTGCTGGCAGGGATGATGGGCCAGCCGGTGGCTTTCTCGCGGGCGACGGGGAGGTCGACCACCGCCACCGCCTGTCCGGTGCCGGAATGCACGGGCGTCAACGCGTGAAGAAACAGCAGTTTCGCTCTGGATGCGTTACTCATCGGTGTTGCCTCCTTCTCACCATATTGCCCACAGCGCCAGTCCGTAGCCGTCGCGCCGATGTTGTTCGCTGTCGCTGACGGGTTGAAGCCACGCAGTATCGGCAAGCACGGACGGGTCGCCGTTTAAGACCTCGAAAAAGTACACCGAACCCGCAGGAGCCATCAAGCGGGTGGGCTTGGGCTGGGGCGGACGGGCGCGCATGTCCCAGCCGCTGACCGCCTCGCGGCGGCGAACCGCCGCGGATACCAGTTTCAGTCTCAGTCCGGGCGCGCCGGGCGGTTCACCCTGCAGATGGTCGTTCAGCCATCCCGGTCGCCAGCCGCGGCTGAAGATGGCGGGCGTTGCCAGCACCATGCGCACGCGCTGAGCCGAGGCGAGAGCCGACTGCAGTTCGTTGGGGCAGGCAAGCCAGGCATTGTCGGGGGCGCGTTCGATAGCTGCCAGTCGCTTCTCGCCACCGAGCAATCCCGCCCCCTGCCAGTTGACCGCTTCATCCGCCTCCACGCGCGCCAGCAGGCTCCACTGCTCGGCAACAGGCTGTTTTTCCCAGCGATAGCGCTCAAAGGAGAGGAACTGCACGGTATACAGCAACCCCTCTTCGCCGGTTCCCATGCCGTCGGCGATAGCGACGTGTATGCGCTCTTCGCTTTCCATACCGGCGAGCCTGTCGGGCGCCTGAAAATCGCTACCGTTGGGGCTGGAGAGCCAGCGCATCAGCGCGTCGGCATCCCACAGGGTGTAGCCCCGTGCGGGTTTGATGTCGGCAGAAACGCGCACGGGCAGAAGATCATCGGGCAGGTTGCATCCCTCGCCCCGCTGGATCGCAGTATCCGGGCGCAGGCACATCACCTTCGGTGCCTTCTCGCCTTCTGGACGATACACCACCGCATCCGCCGGGGCGTGGAAGACGGGTTTGCCGTTGCATTCCAGAACAGGGGCGTGCACAGCCACCTGCAGGGCACGCTCGATGTGTTCGTCGCGGTTCCAGTCCAGCCCCAGTCGGTTGCCCCAGAAGGTGCGCAGGAACCCGGCGATGGTGCCCGGGTAAGGACACTGCAGGGTGCGCGCCGAGGTGGCGCCAACCTCCGACGAGAAAGGGCGCCCGTCGCGAAAGAGCAGAGGGTCTATCCCCCGGATACGCAAGATGGTAGTGTTCATGCGTTCACCTCCGCTTGCGGGACGGTTGCGAGGAAGCGGGCGATGACGAGGCGGTTGGCAAGGTCGAGCAGGTCGTTCGGGTTGTGGGTTCGCTCCAGCTCCTGCTCCAGATGCTTGCGCGCGTCGGGGGTTTGACCGCGAGCTTCTCGCCCCTCTTTGCGGTCGTAGATACGCAGTGCCTCCGCGCGCAGGCTGTCCACACTCAGCCCGCTGTTCTGCCACTCGCGTGCCAGCCTCTGCAGTTCGTAGGGGAAGCCATGCGTCAGCCCCTCGCGGAAGTGGCGTTCCCAGCGAGTCCATGCCTCCTGATAGGGGTCGTCCTGGAAAGAGGTGACCACCGTGAGGGGCACACCGCCTCGTGTGTGCAGAGCCACCGCCAGCGCGTTGCGCAGTTGTTTTGCCTCACCTTCAGCCTGTCGCGCCCACTCCAGCGCCTGATACAGGTTCTCCAGATGGTGCACAATGGCGATGCCGATGGAGAGGGTTGCCTGAACCCCATCGCGGAACTTGTCTGCCAGTTGCACGGCGCAGGCGATGGCGGTGTTGACCGGAAGCATCGCCAGCAGGTCGTCACCGCCGGCGTAGATGGGGTAGCCGTGGTGGCGTTGCACGATGTTCCGCGCTTGGGTGGCGAAATCTGCCAGGCTTTGCGAGAACTGCTGGTGCTGTTCGATGCTGGTCATCTGGCGGATGCGCTTGCCCATCTGGTCGCCGTCGGCGGTGAGCAGGACGTAATAGGGCGGGCATTCGTGACGTCCATGCTCCTTCAGTACCTGCCGACGCAGTCCCGTGATGTCGTGCTCGTGCTGTTTCAGATACAGACTCATGCGGGCATTGCCGGAGCGCGCCTCTTCCTGCACGCGGGTGGGGAACATCAGGTCGCCGATATCGAGGCGTCCCGGCGCATTGTTGGCTATCTCCTCCAGCCGGCGCACTGCCTCCGGTTTCGGCTCTCGGGTGATGATGGGCAGGGAGCGTGCGGCCATCTCGGAGGTGGACGGTGCGCCCGAGCCTTTGCTTCCCAGCAGGCGTTTGAGCAGGGAGATGGCATCCAGATATTCGCGCGGCTTGAGGTAGAGCGGGTCATCCTGTGCCGGTAATGGCACGCGCCCGTCTTGCAGTTCCAGCACGCCGTCGCGCGAGGGGTCCAGCGGGCTTTTCCACCGACCGGGACGAGGCGGTATCTGCACGAAGTCGCGCAGTGCCTTGCGACCTGCCAGCAGGAGTTCCACGCGCTCCCTGCAGGCGGCGTAGTCGGTGGGGCGATAGGGCACCCAGGCGGCATAGAACTCCAGGAACTGCTCGAACTGCTCGTCTACCAGGGCGCTGTCAACGGTGACGTTCAGCCTCTGGCTTTCGCTTTGCCAGCTGTCTTTCAGCCACTGCACCGCGCTGTGGCGCAGGTCGTCTGCGAGCTGGGCGGGGTCGTCGGTCTGCACGGTGGCGACCACTTTGTTGGGTCCGGGCGTGCAGTCGGTGGCGGGAAAGATGAGTTGCCCGCCCTGTGCGCTGATCTGCTTTGCGATGTGCATCGCCAGTTGCTGGAGCAGTGTGGAGCCGGCGGTGAGGTCGGCAGTGCGTCGTGCGGCGGCGATAAACTCCTGCACGGGACCGATAGAGATGGAGAAGAGATACTGGTTCATCCGGCACCTCCTATACCGTGAAGGCTCTGGTGTTCCATTGCTGTTCCGCCGCCACAATCACCCCTGCAAGGGGATGGCTGACACCGAGTGCCCGCAGAACCTGGTCATCTTTGCGCACCTGCAGGCTCACCTGCACGCCGGGCGGTTTCAACTGCACAGCGCGTGGCTGGGGTGCTCGCAACACCACGCATGTCGCACAGATGCGCCCATCTGCCAGCGCCATCGGCTTGAGGATGACAGGAGACGCCATCCGTCCCGTCTGCTCGGACTCGATGGTGGGCGTGTATGGGGCGTTTTTGAACGCCTGGTAGACGATGGGCAGACCGAGATAGGGCTTGCACAGCGAAATGGTGTTGCCGCCTTTTGGGTTGAATTGGAGCAGGGCGCCGCGGTAGTCCTGCCATTTAGAGCCTGCCATGGGGGTGTAGGTTTGCCCGGCTCCAACGTGTCCCTTGCGGAAGCGTGCCCAGAAACTGCCCAGATCATGCAGGACATTCTTCCACTGGTTTTCGCCGACGGGTTGAGCGCAGATGATGCGTGCGCCTTTGAGCAAAGTCAGGCGTGGTGGAGCATCCGTGCCGGTATCCGGAAGCAGTTGACGGAACCACTGCTGTCGCGCCGACGGGTCGGCGGGGGGAAGCCACTTTTTCTGCTCCTGGGTGACGGTGAGTACGCCGCATCCGCGCCGGGTGCGTGCGCCGATACCGCCCAGCGCGATCCAGGCACGCAGGCTGTTCTGCACCTCCTGCCTTTGCTCGGGGGTGGCGGATGGGTGGAAGCTCACATTCAGCACAAACTGCACGCCGAGGTAGCCTGTGGCAGGAGGAATGTTCTGTGTTTGCTGGCGCTGGAAGACGTAGAGCAAGTATTGCGCCTGCGGACCTACTTTAGCGAGGCGACCTTGCGGTTTGAAGTCGTCGACGGTTACTTTGCTTTTGTCCCATCGTACCTGTTCGACGCGCAGGCTGACCTTGCCTGCGAGGTCGTTCTTGGCGTCGGATGCCGCTCCCCACAGCTGGCTTTCGGCTTTGAACATCTCCTGTGAGGATGGGTACCGTGCGCCGTACAGGGCGCGCCACCAGAAGCGCAGGTGACCGCGGATGGTAGCGGGGCGGATGATGCAGACGGGGTCGACCTCGCGTGCCTCATAGCCTCCCCCGAACAGCGGCGTGATGAGCCGCAGGTGCAGGGTGAGGGTATCCTGCAGTGAAGGCTCCTGCCACGCGGGAGCCTGTATGGTAGGTGCTGGACGTGCCATCGGCTCCTCCTTCACGCAACATGGCTTGCACAGGCTAGATGTCCTTGCTCTGAGGTTTCGCGGTTGCCGAAAAGAATCCTGCATCGAATCGGTCTGATGCCGAAAAAAGTGCGAAAAAGGGCAGTTTCCCAGTAGATAACCTCCTGTTCGTCGCGATTATTTATTGTCACTAAGAGAGTCGTCTACCTCCGGTTTGGTATGGCCAAGCGTGAGGTAGACGACTCTGCTAGCTAAGCTAAAGAAAAATTTCGCGAAAAATGGGGGCAAAACGCTTGCATTTTTCGCAGGAGAGGTGTATAATGGGGGCGAAAGTGGTGGTAGTGAGGGCGCAGGCGCTAGACTGGAACCTTGAAAATTCGCTCAAACTGACAAAAATCTTTGGTAACAAGCCTACCTATAAGGGATTGAAACTCGGGCGTGCGCCGCGCAATGGCATTGCGCAGGCTCGCGGTAACAAGCCTACCTATAAGGGATTGAAACTTTGCCTACGTCGGTGGCGTCGGTGGCGTTGGGGGTGCTGTAACAAGCCTACCTATAAGGGATTGAAACTTGCGGGCGAGTGGCACTTGAATATCACCCAATGCCAGTAACAAGCCTACCTATAAGGGATTGAAACCTGGTGCTGGACTGCGGCGCCACGAAGATAGAGTTCGGTAACAAGCCTACCTATAAGGGATTGAAACCTGAGGGAGATGGTGATGGTGAGCGTCAGCGCCTTCGGTAACAAGCCTACCTATAAGGGATTGAAACCGCAGAAGTGTATCACGCATCAGACAAACAGTCTCTCGTAACAAGCCTACCTATAAGGGATTGAAACTACCTGCACGCGAGTAGATTTGAATTGCAATTGTGGGTAACAAGCCTACCTATAAGGGATTGAAACTGCGCTTAACAACGAACTGAGCGTCGACCTCACCATGTAACAAGCCTACCTATAAGGGATTGAAACTCTTTTCGGTGGGCTTGCGTGCGCCGAGCCCTTCCCAGTAACAAGCCTACCTATAAGGGATTGAAACGCTGCTGTGGCAGGAAGCGCGTATAGCAGCCCGGCACTGTAACAAGCCTACCTATAAGGGATTGAAACAGGCAAAGGATGGTGGATGGCGATGATGGTCGGCGAGAGTAACAAGCCTACCTATAAGGGATTGAAACGAGCGTCAGAGCGAGCCAGGCTTGCCGAGAAGCCCACGTAACAAGCCTACCTATAAGGGATTGAAACCAACGAACTCGAACACGTCGCCCGTAACAACCATTCCAGGTAACAAGCCTACCTATAAGGGATTGAAACAACGACGCAGAGCTGCCGTGTGCAGCTGGCCAGATGTGTGTAACAAGCCTACCTATAAGGGATTGAAACCGTTGACAAACCGCACGACGGGCTTGATTCTCAGTCCGTAACAAGCCTACCTATAAGGGATTGAAACGGCAACAGCACAGCCACCTATACGCCTGCTACCTCATAGTAACAAGCCTACCTATAAGGGATTGAAACGATTCTAGAGGCAGAGTTACTAAGTATTGTGCAAAAATCGTAACAAGCCTACCTATAAGGGATTGAAACTTTCCCCTTTCACCTCCACATCTCTTCCCACTCATCCGTAACAAGCCTACCTATAAGGGATTGAAACGACCCTATCAGCGTGTCGTCAAATTGAAGTTCCAACTGTAACAAGCCTACCTATAAGGGATTGAAACCTAGGGTAGCGACCCAACCACGGTGCGTGACCGTGGGTAACAAGCCTACCTATAAGGGATTGAAACCGTGGATAGACACCACACTAACCGATGCGATTGTGCTGTAACAAGCCTACCTATAAGGGATTGAAACCCAGCAGAGCCACACCCGCTGCATGTAAAGGTTTCCGTAACAAGCCTACCTATAAGGGATTGAAACTCACGATGAGCAACTATTTTGGACTGACCCTTGAGGTAACAAGCCTACCTATAAGGGATTGAAACGCGTAGCATCTGTCGGGGGTAGCGGCTCCAGTTGGACGTAACAAGCCTACCTATAAGGGATTGAAACAAGAACGTGCTGACCGGGTACGCGCCTAGAAGCGCGTGTAACAAGCCTACCTATAAGGGATTGAAACTCGGAATCGACTCCCCGCGGAACACATGGATGTGTCGTAACAAGCCTACCTATAAGGGATTGAAACCCAGGTGGCGTGGCACCACCTGACGGACGAGTGAGTTCAGGTAACAAGCCTACCTATAAGGGATTGAAACAAGCGCTGCTTCGGAATACGGATACATCTTCGGGCACGGTAACAAGCCTACCTATAAGGGATTGAAACCTGCGTAGGCTGACGGCAACAGATATGGCGTCCTTGTAACAAGCCTACCTATAAGGGATTGAAACCAGAGCTGGTGTTCTCTTTCGATACCGCCCATCCGGGTAACAAGCCTACCTATAAGGGATTGAAACCATAGTCGCATTCGAAGAGTATGTCTTTATCGGAGTGTAACAAGCCTACCTATAAGGGATTGAAACGTGGACGTACACGACAGGTTTGATGATGTTGTTCATCTGAGTAACAAGCCTACCTATAAGGGATTGAAACGCAGCAAAAGCCAACGCCGCGGAGCGAACAAGAGTAGTAACAAGCCTACCTATAAGGGATTGAAACTCCCATGGCCAGGGTCAAGATGTCGCGCAGATCCTGGTAACAAGCCTACCTATAAGGGATTGAAACGCATCGAAGACCTGCTTGTACACAAACTCGGCGACCTGTAACAAGCCTACCTATAAGGGATTGAAACCGTCTCGTAAGTTAAGATGGCCATCCATCTCCACCTCCATGTAACAAGCCTACCTATAAGGGATTGAAACGCCGAAACACTGAATAGGACACCGAACTGGATCATTCTGCAGTAACAAGCCTACCTATAAGGGATTGAAACGGCGGAGATCCAAACAGGGTAATTCTGAAAAGAAATGGTAACAAGCCTACCTATAAGGGATTGAAACCGGGGAGTCGATCCCGAAGGTCTGCGCTGTGTTAAGCGTAACAAGCCTACCTATAAGGGATTGAAACCTGTCAAGTATAACGCTTTCTATGATTATCTTCATTTGTAACAAGCCTACCTATAAGGGATTGAAACTCGGACGATGGCGTTGCGCAGGCTCGCCCTCACCGTCAGTAACAAGCCTACCTATAAGGGATTGAAACACGGTCTCCTCCCGCATGGAGTACACACGGAATCGCGTAACAAGCCTACCTATAAGGGATTGAAACCTGGCGATGACGTAGATGTCGTCGGTGTTGAAGTAGAGTAACAAGCCTACCTATAAGGGATTGAAACGATGCACACGTTACTTCACCTCCTCTACGACTGTTTGTAACAAGCCTACCTATAAGGGATTGAAACGCGTATCTGTAGGTCTGTTCTTTCTCAGAGAGTAGTAGGTAACAAGCCTACCTATAAGGGATTGAAACTCTATTGCAGAGAAAGTGTTTTTAACTTTACCCAAAAGGTAACAAGCCTACCGACA
>FWWL01003304.1_pt1 | contig 19051 bp, 19 predicted proteins | sample 2228331 | NCBI WGS metagenome assembly FWWL01 (sample SAMEA103939775, study PRJEB20133) | metagenome
TTAACGGTTGCTGGAAGTCGCTGGCGACCGGCAGGTGCGGGTGTTGACAATTTTTTACGACAGCACGAAGGAGAAGCGGCGGTTTAAACGCGAGTGGCGGGAAGCAGGACGCAACTTGCTTCAAACCGCCCGCACCTACTTAGATTGGTGGCGCACCATTCAAGAGCGTCGCCAAAAACGCTTACAAAAACGCCTCGCTAAACAAGCGTGACCTTGCGAAGCGCCCAGAGGCGCCGGGTGCCCAACGCCCGGCGCCCACCCCTTGCCAAGGCATCTTACGAGAGGGGAGCAGCAATGCGTGAGTTGCTGGAGGCTATTGAGCGAGTGAAGGAACGCATCCGAAAGCATGAGGCGCAGTTGCGGGGGAACGAGATGCTCACGCGCTACGCCCTCATTGACCCCATCCTCCGCGCCCTCGGTTGGGACACGGAAGACCCCGAACAAGTGGTGCCTGAAATCTCTACCCCACAAGGGCGCCCCGACTACGGGCTGCTTTGGGAAGGCAAGACGCTGGTGATGGTGGAAGCGAAATCGTTGGGCACCGACTTGAGCAAGGCGCGTGGGGAAGGTTTTCGCTACTGCTGGGAAAACCGCGTCCCTTACTTCGCCGCCACGGACGGCGATGTTTGGGAGTTGCACGACTTAAGGGAAATGGGTGGAAAGCAAATCTTTCGCGTTCAACTTAGCCACGACAACCCCGGCGATGCTGCCCGCCAACTGTTAGCCCTCTGGCGTCCCGCCATGCCTGAAGTTGCGTGCGCACCCAGCATGGTTGTAAAACTGCCAGAGGAGGAAATCCTTCAGCCCCCCGAAGGCATCTCGCTCAGCAAGTTGCGACAGATGACGGTCACAGGACAAAAAGTCTCTGGGCGCCTGCGATTCCCCGATGGCAAGGAAGTGCCTGTTAATCGCTGGAAAGACCTTCTCGTGCAAACAGCAAAATGGGCGCTGCCGAAGGTAAGGGCAAGGCTGCCTGTAAAGGGACCGCACGGTAAAACGGTGATTGCTGCCGATGAGAGCGGTATGAGCGGTCCAGAACCTATTGACGGCGCATGGGTGGAAACTCGGTGCGATGCTTTAACTTGTGTCAAGCGGGCTTGCTACATCCTTGAAGCCGCTAAGGTTGACCCGAACCAAGTGGTGCTCATCGGTTGGGCGCCTGCGGAGCAGAGGAAGAGGCAGCGGGGAGCCAGAGGGTGAAGGTGCTGCCTTTGCCCACTTCGCTTTGGACGGTGATGCGTCCCCCTTGCGATTCCGCAAGGTGTTTGGCAATGCTCAGCCCCAGCCCAAAACCACCCAATTGCCGGCTGCGGGCTTTGTCCACCCGGTAGAACCGCTCAAAGATGTGGGGCAAATGCTCAGGCGGAATGCCAATCCCCGTGTCGCGGACATGAACGGCGATTTGCTCCCCATCAGGCGTTGCCACCTGTTCTGCTTCCACCACGACTGAACCTTGCGGGGTGTATTTGACAGCGTTGTCCACCAAGTTGAACAAAATCTGGGTCAGCGCGTCGGGGTCTGCCACAACGGTCAACTCATCGGCGATGCGGCAAAGCATGGTGAGCCCTTTCGCTTCTGCAGCGGGACGCAGACGGTTGAGAACCTGTTGAGCAACTTCGGCGACGGACACGGGTTGCTTCCGCCACGGTTGCCGTCCCGCTTCCACCCGCGCCAGCGTCAGCAAGTTTTCAATCAGCCGTCCCATCCGCTCCGCTTCTTCAGCGATGGCGGAAAGGAAGCGGTCTCGCGCTTCGGGATCGTCCTTGCCGCCCATCAGCAACGCTTCCGCCAAAGAGCGCAAAGTGGCGATGGGCGTTCGTAGTTCGTGGCTGACATTGGCGACAAAGTCTTGCCGCAATTTTTCCAACCGCTTCAGTTCTGTCAAGTCGCGAGCAACCAACAGCACCCCGACGGATGAATCACCGACCGTCAGTGGCACGGCGTAAGCGTCCAGCAACCGCTCTTGAGGGTGAAGCACTTGCACTTCGCCCATGTGGGGCGTGCCCGTCCGCAACGCTCGTTGGGCTAACTCCAGCAGTTGGAAGGGCAAGGACAGTTCCGTTAGCCGACGGCGCTGGTAGTTGGCGGGCAACTGAAAAAGGTTGTGAGCAGCCGGATTGGCTAACACCAACGCTCCGTGTTCGTCCGCAACAAGGACTGCTTCTTCCATCCGCTGCAAGATGGCGTGCAGGAGGGCGCGTTCTTCCTGCAGCGCTTGCGTCGCTTTGTGGGCTTGGTTCCAAAGGTTGGCGAGGATTTCGCCCCACTCGCCCAACTCTTGCCACGCCAACTGGTGGATGGATTGTCCCCGCTGTAAAATGTCCTGCAACCGTTGAAGAGCCACGCGAAGGGCGCGAAGCCCTGGGGCGAACGCGAGAACGGTCACAACAACAAAAACGACCGCCGCTGTCACTGCTTGCAGCACCGCAACGCCCATCCCGAGGGCAACCAAAAGCGCTGCTATTGCCCCACTCGCGACGGCTGCGACGAACCAACGGGTGATGGTGCGGGGCAATCCGTTGCGCACGGACGCACCTCCCAAGCGCAACTAACTTCTGTCAAGTCACGAGCAGCGCCTTTTCGCTTGCGCCACGCTACCAAGCGTAGGCTTCAGGCGCGGGACCGCCAGGACCTGGGAAAATCCCGTCCAACTCCTTAAGCACTTCGGCATCCAGTTTGATTTCCAGCGCGCGCATAACCTCTTCCAGTTGTTGGACAGTGCGCGGTCCGATGATGGGAGCGGTCACGGCAGGTTGGTGCAACAACCACGCAATCGCCACATTGGCGGGCGATTCTCCCAACTTGCGGCAAAGATTTTCCCACCGTTCCAACTTGTTGCGCATTTGTTCTACACGCTGTTGAATCCACGGCGAAGCGCGTCGCCCTTCCGAGACCCCGTTCAGCACACCTCCCAGCAAGCCCCCTGCTAATGGGCTGTAAGGGATGAGACCTATCCCGTAGGCTTGACAAGCGGGAATGACCTCCAGTTCCACCATGCGCGCTGTAAGGTTGTAAAGGCTTTGCTCGGAGACCAACCCCATGAAGTTCCGCTGCCTGGCAATCTCTTGGGCTTGGGCGATATGCCATCCCGCAAAGTTGCTGCTACCGACATATAGGATTTTGCCCTCGCGGTAGAGTTGCTCCATCGCCTGCCAAATCTCCTCCCACGGACACTCGCGGTCTATGTGGTGCATCTGGTAGAGGTCAATGTAGTCTGTTCGCAACCGTCGCAGGCTATCTTCACACGCTTTCTTGATGTGCAGGATAGACAAGCGCCCTTGATTGGGCCAGTCGCCCATCGTGCCATAAACCTTCGTGGCGAGCACCACTTTCTCTCGCCGACCACCTCCCTTTGCAAACCAACGACCAATGATTTCTTCCGTGACGCCGACGCCAATGGGGCGACCGTAAACATTGGCAGTGTCAAAGAAGTTGATGCCCAAATCCAACGCCCGATCCATGATGGCGTGGCTTTCTTGCTCATCCGTGCGGGGACCGAAGTTCATCGTGCCGAGGCACAAACGACTGACCCGCAGTCCTGAACGCCCTAACCGCACATACTGCATGGAAAGCCCTCCTTTCACAACTTCTCGGTGGCTCTGAACGACAGAAGGAGTTTATCACGCGCAAAACTGCAACGGTCGCAACTACTCCACGAACCGATAGCCGATGCCTCGGACGGTGACGATGCGGCGGGGCGATTGGGGATTGGGCTCAATCTTTTCCCGCAGCCAATGGACATGGACATCCACCGTGTGCGGGTCAATGAACTCCTTGTGCCCCCACGCCAACTCCAACAACTGTTCCCGCGATAGAACTCGTCCTTTGTTCAGCATCAGGACTTTCAACAAGGCAAACTCGCGGGGCGCTAAAGGCAGTTCCTTGCCGTCCAATTCGGCGCGGTGTTCGGCGATGTAGAGGGTGAGGTTTCCGCTCTGGAGCACTTCGGGCTCTTCGCTGATGGCAGGGCGTTTCGCGCGCCGCAACAGCGCCCGAACGCGGGCGATCAGTTCCCGCATGGAAAAGGGCTTGACAACATAATCGTCGGCGCCCAACTCCAATCCCAACACTTTCTCGTGCTCTTCGCCCCGCGCTGTCAAGATGAGGATGGGCACATTGGAACGGGCGCGCAAAGTGCGGCAGATTTCCCACCCGTCCAGTTTTGGCAGCATCAAGTCCAAGATGACCAAATCAGGCTTTTCCGTCAGTGCCATTTGCAAGCCCGTTTGACCATCATACGCCACGAATGGGCGAAAGCCTTCGCGTTTGAGGGCGTAAGCGACAGCATCTGCTAACGCTGGCTCATCTTCCACGATGAGGATGCGTTCGTTCATAGCCATCACCCACCTTGCGACACCGTCTGTTATTCAGCGAGCAAACCCCGAACGAGGCGCTCAATTTCGTCGCGCACCTCTCGGAAAGCCTGCAAGCGCTCTTCATCGCTCCCTTCCACTTTTGCAGGGTCAGGAAGCGCCCAGTGAATTTTCGGCACGGGGAGGGGCAAGTGAGCGCATTCTGCGTCCGCCCCGCCGCAAACCGTCACCACCAAATCCACCTGTTGCAGCATCGCCAAGTTTAACGGTTTTGGGAAATGGTGGCTAATGTCAATCCCCTTCTCCCGCATCACGGCGATGGCGAGGGGGTGAACAGTTTCTTTGGGGTGGGTGCCAGCGCTCAACGCTTCTATGCCCATCGCCCGCGCAAACCCTTCCGCCATCTGGCTGCGGGCGGAGTTGCCCGTGCAAACGAACAGCACGCGCTTTGCCACAAGCCATCGCCTCGCTTTTGATGATGTGACCGCTTAGATTTTGCCGCTGCGCGACAGCGACGCCCACGCCCTTAACGCTTCCTTAACGGTGGCTTGACCGCTGCTTCATTGCCTTTGGACACAATGAAAGTGGATAAAGCAAAACCTGCTGCCCCTCTAAGGGCAGCGCAGCAAGGAGGTTGGTGACGATGGCGAAAAAGTGGCAGCAAATCGTCAGCGTGGCGATGCTAAGCATCGCGGTTTGGCTGACCATGTTCACCCTTTCGGTAGCAACGCAAGGACAGCGCCTTTCGGGAAGCATCCGCATTGACGGCTCCAGCACCGTCTTCCCCATCACTGAAGCAGTGGCGGAAGAGTTTCAAAAGCGGCACCCTCAGGTTAAAGTCACGGTGGGCATTTCAGGCACTGGTGGCGGCTTCAAAAGGTTTGCTCGTGGCGAAACAGACATCTCCAACGCATCCCGCCCTATCAAAGCAACGGAGGATGAAGAGTGCCGCAAAAACGGTGTCACCTACATTGAGTTGCCCGTCGCCTACGATGCGTTGGCAGTCGTTGTAAACCCCCGCAATACTTGGTGCACTTACTTGACGATGGACGAGTTGAAGCGCATTTGGGAACCAGCAGCGCAAGGCAAAATCACCAACTGGTCACAAGTTCGCCCTGGCTTTCCCGATGTGCCCTTAAAACTTTTCGGTCCTGGCACAGACAGCGGCACCTTTGACTACTTCACGGAAGCCGTGATGGGCAAATCTGGTGTCAGCCGAGGCGATTACACCGCCAGCGAAGACGACAATGTGTTGGTGCAAGGCGTTGCTGGCGAAGTGGGTGGGTTGGGCTACTTCGGCGTTGCCTACTACGAGGAGAACAAGCAGCGCTTGAAAGCCGTTGCCATCCAACACCCTGACTATAACGAGGGCAAACCAGCGCTACCGACTTTGGAGAATGTCATCAAAAACCGCTACCCGCTGGCGCGCCCGCTGTTCATCTATGTCAACCGCAAAGCCGCTGATCGCCCCGAGGTGCGAGCGTTCGTGGAGTTTTACCTGCAAAACGCAGCGAAACTTTCGCGGGAAGTGGGTTATGTGCCCTTGCCCAAGCGGGCTTACGAGTTGGCGTTGGAGCGGTTCCGCCAGCGGGTCACGGGCAGCGTCTTCGGCGGGAAGATTGAGGTTGGGCTGAGCGTTCAGGAGTTGCTGGAGCGGGAAGCCCGCAAGACGACGAAGAAGTAAGCCTCAAAAAGCCTCCAAAAGTGCCACCGTGCCGCCTCCCCGCCCTGCCGCGTCGGGTCAGGCTGCCAGCCCCCTGCCGCTGGCAGCCGCTTTCTTTTGTGGAGCGCAAGGCAAAGGGCATGGAGCAGAAGGCGAAAGATTTGGAGTTCGTTTGCGCCTTTACACATTGCGCTTTACGCCCCTGCCTTCCTGTGAGGGTGTTTCAACGATACCGTGAGTAGGTAGGCACTTCAACGAGTATTCCAGCGAACCTGTCCTGAAGTGCGGAGGAGTATGAGAGCGATGCGAGGAGCACTTCACGAACGGGTTACCAACCGCTGATAGAACTCGGGGCGGCGGTCGCCAATGCGGTCCACTTCGTAGCGACCAGGCACAAACACCAAGCGTTTGCGCCGCGCTTCTGTCAAGTCCAACTCCGCCATCAAGAGCGCTTCAACAGGTTCAGGCGCTTTTGCCAAAAACGCTCCTGACGGGGCTGCGATTTGGCTCATTCCGATGAAAGCGAAACCACCCTCTTCGCCCACCCGGTTGGCTGCAACGAAGTAGACGCGATTTTCTAATGCCCGTGCACGCGGGATAATTTCCGCAACAGGGCGAGCGCCTTCAGGCCAATTGGTTGGCAGGCATAAAATTTCCGCTCCGTCCAGAGCCATCACCCGTGCTGCTTCAGGGAAAATGGCGTCGTAGCAAATGTGCAATCCCAGCCGACCGACAGGGGTGTCGTGCACTTGAAAGGGGCGGTCACCAGGGTCAACAAATCGGTCAACACCCAAACAGGGCAGGTGCACCTTTCGGTAAACACCGTGCAAACCGTTAGGACCGATGAGCAAGGCAGCGTTGAACAAACGCTCACCGTCCCGCTCCAAAGTCCCGACCACCATCCACACTTTTCGGTCAGCGCAAAATCGCGCTAAAAGTTGCGTGCTTTCGCCTTCGGCGGGTTCGGCGACTGCCCAGGCGCTCTCTCGTTCTTCAAAGCAGTAACCTGTCAAGGCACATTCAGGGAAAACAAGGAGTTGGGCGCCCTCACAGACGGCTCGTTCCGCCCACGCCAACACTAACTCGCGGTTTTCCTTGACAGCAGCAAAGCGCGGGGTCATTTGTATGGCTGCAACGACCACTTTGTCGCTCATAGTTCCTTGCCTCCTTGTTATGCTGCCGATGATTTTTGCATAGCGTTGACCGGCAAGAAAGCGCCTTGCAGCAGGTGGTGACAAGGCTTGGCAAAATCTTTTTGGCACACCCTTTGCGCCGTCTCATTCCTGATTGCGTTGGGTGACGGAAGATGCCGCCTGGCATTGTTTTGGTCGTTTTTTGGCTGTTGGTCGCATCGCTGGGGATTGCGGCGTTGTTGGTGGTGGGTTATCGGCACTTTCAACGATGGCTCTTGGCACCCGATGAACCGACGCTCCCGCCGCCAGAGCGCATTGGGGCGGAATGCGTGGTGCTAAAGTTTGCTGAACACTTCGTGGAAACGGTCCCTAAAGCGGAGGTGCCTGAGTGGCGCCGCTCTCGCTACACCGAGGTAAGCGAAGGGAAGTTAGCCTTGACAGATCGCATAGCGGAGATGATGTTGCTGGCAGCGCTGGCGGAGTTGTGGAGCCAAGGGATGTTGAATTTCCGCGTAGTGCCCAAGGAACCCGACCCCTTTGACCCTCACAGTTTGGACAAGGAAGTGTTGGTGACCATGGGGCGCATGCTGCCGCTGACGCCTCTGGGGCGGGCTTTCACGGTGGGCTTTCGGGCAGCAACCCGTCCCCTTTGGTTGCTGCGAGAAAAACGAACGGAAGCCGTGTTGGAGGACATGGTGGAGTTTGCGTTGCGGGAAATCAAGCGCTGCTTGGGTTGGCGCAAAGCCACTCGCAACAGCGCCGAAAATCTGTTGCGCTATGTCCGTGAGTTCTCCGCTAACATATCTGTTCCCGAAGAAGCCGTTGCCCAACTTCAGCAAACCCTTGCCGAACTTCAAAAGCACGGCGATGGGTTAGCCGATGCCCTCAAAGCCACCATCAGTTACACCTTAGCCGCTTTGCGCCGATTGGAACCCGACCGAGACGAGTTGGGGTTCTAACCCTGAAAACACAAACATGGTGACCTGCAGGAGATTTTTTCCATTGTGCAAGACTCCGCAGAGCGCCCCGCTCTCGTAGCAGAGCAGGATGGGGGCTGCCAAACTAAGGGAAGCGGCTTGGGAGTTATCGGACGGCAACGAAGAACAAGCGATGGGTAGGCGAGCGACCATGTTGTGGGAGACGGTTCGGGAAGCGCTGCTGAACATTCGCACGCACAAGTTGCGCTCCTTTCTCAGCATGTTGGGCGTGATGATCGGCGTGGGATCGGTCATCGTCATGGTCTCCATCATTGAGGGGGCTCGCTTTCGGGTTATCCGCGAGTTTGAGCAGGTGGGCTCCAACCTCATCTTCGTCGTCTACGACCGCAGCAAGGCGCAGGAAGAGGCAAAGCGGCAGGAGTATTTCGTTGCCTTCCGCCTTGACGATGTGGAACTTCTCCAACGCTCCTGTCCGTCCGTCGCCCATGTGTCTCCCGAAGTGCGCCTTCCCGCTAAAGCCTATCGGTTGGGAGAGGAAAAGACCGTGCAACTGATAGGCATTACAGAAGCAGCCAATCAAGTCCTCAACTTTGAGTTGGCTCGCGGACGGCTCTTGACAGAAGCCGATGTAGAGCAATGGCGCCGGGTTTGCCTCATCGGTTGGAAAGTGGCGGAAAAACTGTTTCCCAACGAAGACCCCTTGGGCAAGGAAATCCGCGTTCAGCGGTTGCGCCTGACCGTCGTCGGTGTGTTGGCGAAAATGGGGCGCGTGTTGGGCGAGCAGCGAGACGATTTCGTTTACGTGCCGCTGCCCATCATCCAGCAATACTTGACGGGAAACCGCTATGTTCACGCCATCCTGGCGAAAGCCAAATCGCCCGAAAAGATTGAGCAAGCGGCGGACGAAATCTGGTTGGCTTTGACGCGGCGATACGGCGATTTGGCAGGGCTGCGGGTAGATACACAGCGCAACATTCTACAGTCCGTTGGTCGCATTTTGGCAGTTTTCGGTCTCGTGCTGGGAGGCATTGGTGCACTGGCACTTCTGGTGGGTGGCATCGGCATCATGAACATCATGCTGGTGTCGGTGACAGAACGCATCCGAGAAATCGGCGTGCGGAAAGCCCTCGGGGCACGAAACCGAGACATCCTTCACCAGTTTCTTGTGGAAGCCATGACTTTGAGTGGCGTGGGTGGGATGTTCGGCATCGGTTTCGGGTGGGGGCTAAGTTGGTTGGTAGGAACGGTGATGAAAGACCGTTTGCCCACCCATGTTCCCCTATGGACGGTGGCACTGGCGTTCAGTTTCGCCCTGTTGGTTGGCTTGGTCTTCGGCATTTACCCCGCTTTGCGGGCAGCAGAGTTGGAACCCGTAGAGTGCCTGCGCTACGAGTGAACCTTTTTCGCTGGAGCCTGTCTATCTTATTGAGGCTGCAAAACCTTGCAGGAGGTGCATCATTATGCGCCGATGGATGATGGTCGCTCTCGCTGTCGCCGTCGTCAGCGTTACCGCCGTCTCCCTCCACGCTCAGTTGGGGCGCATCCTCAAAGGAGGCGCCATCGTCTTTCTGGTCAAGCAGTTCGGCAAGCAAATCAACGACGGCATCAACACCGCGTTAATGAACCGCAAGTGGGAACACCGCCAGGCAACGAGAGTCGTTCCCATCTTCAGCATCGGTAGCGGGGCGTATGTCGGTGCTGCCCAAGTGATCGGCAGCGAAGAAGCGGTGAAGAAAGTGGAAGCCGTCGCTCAATTGGAACTGAACTTGCCAGGCAACGCCCGCGCCAAAGTGCTCATCCCTGTGGACAAAGTTGGCTTGAACATCACGGAAATCCAACGGGTCTACGATGTAGGTGTCTCCGCTGTCATTGACCTGAAACTGTAACGATGCAACAAGGCGTGCCACAATGAGAGGTGGCGGGTAAGCGTGTGCCCGCTACCCTCATTTCGTTCCAATAGAGGTGGGCATCATGGCAGAAGGACGCGTTGCGACTGGCATCGCTGGCTTGGACATTGTTTTGGACGGTGGCTTTTTGCGGGGCGCAACGGTGCTGGTGCAAGGCTTGCCTGGTGCAGGGAAAACCACATTGGGGCTCCAGTTCATCTACCACGGAGCGACCCAACGCGATGAAGCCGGGTTGGTGGTCAGTTTTGAAGAGTTTCCCGTGCAGATGCTGCGGGACGCCCGCAACTTCGGCTGGGATTTTGACCCCCTCATCCAAGCAGGCAAGGTGCGCATCCTCGCTTCGTCGCCTCAAGCCTTTTACCAACAAATCCGTGACCCCAACAGCGAACTCAACCGCTTGCTGAGCGAGGGCAAATTCCAACGCGTGCTCATTGACAGTTTGAGCCATTTTCAGCGGTTGACTAATGACCCAGTGGAGTTGCGGGAAATCCTCAACGGTCTGCTCAACCGCTTGCGCCAGTCCAATGTCACCGCTTTGCTCACTCAAGAAATTCGCTGGAGCGAGTCGGAAGTTTCGCTGGAGCAGTATGCAGTGGACGCGGTGGTGCAACTGTTCTTTGAGCCTATCAATCGGGTGCAGCGCCGACGGTTTCTGGAAGTGCTGAAAGCGCGTGGGCAATCCTTCCAGCCGGGACGCCACAGCATGGAAATCACCGACGAAGGCATCAAAGTCTACCCCATCCCCGTCCCGCGCGGGCATCGGCGCGAACTGTCCATGCAACGGGTCGCCACTGGCGTGCCGGGCTTGGACCGCATGCTGGGAGGCGGCTTTCTGGAAGGGTTTGCCTCATTGGTCGCTGGTGAAACGGGCACAGGAAAATCCACTCTCGTCCGCCAGTTCATCGCTCACGGGGTGCTCAACGGGGAAAGCGGGCTGTATGTGAGCCTGCGAGAGGACCCCGAACGCATCCTGCAAAGTGCTCGCACCATCGGTATTGACCTAACCCCCGCTTTGCAAAGCGGTTCGCTCATCATCCACTATGTCCCCAGCGATGTGGACGGCTACAAACTCTTCTGGGAAATTAAGGCGCTTTTGGAGCAACGGGCAGCGGAAGGGCGTCCCATCCGCCGTGCCGCGATTGACAGCCTTTCCGACTTGGCAGCCACTTTCCCTGACCCCTCTTACTTGCCCCAATACTTGCAAGCCCTCGTGGAACTGTTCACTTTGCACGGAGTTACTTCTGTGCTGACTTTGAGCGTAACGGCTGCCAACAGTGCAGAGCACTCGCCTATTGATCCCGACTTGGCGCGCGGGTTGGACTGCATCCTCATGCTCCGCTACATGCTCCTGCACGACCATGTCCGCAAAGCCATGACCGTCGTGAAAATGCGGGGGAGCGAACACGATACGGGCATCCGCACCGTCCGCATTAATGACGGGGAAGGCATGTTGGTGGAGACGGGCTTTGAAGGGATGCCCTCCTTCATCCGCAAGTTGCAGCAACTGGCTCAAGAGCACGGGGGCGAAATGCACATCACTTGAGCGCCCCGTTCCAAACTGTCAGGGAGGCTGAAGGATGCCGCCAGAAGTGCAGGCGTTGGTGAACAGCGTTTGGGGATGGGCGCGCTTTTGGTTTCTGCCCCGCTTGTGGTCGGCGCTCCTCATCGCTTTTGTGGCTTACCTGCTCGTCCGTTGGTTGGACGGGCGCTGGGTCTCGTGGTTGCGACCCGCATTGATTGGCGCACGGGACCGAAGCGCTGCCCAATCGGTTTGGCGGCAAGTGCGGTTGTTAGCCCTACCGCGCTTCGCTGCCCGTTTGTTCATTTCTCTGGGCGCCGCATGGCTTATCGCGGAACGCTTCCAAGTGCCCCGCGAAGTTATCCTCAGCGTGCTGCTCATGGCGTTAATTGCCATTCTGTGGGCGATGCGGCACCTCCTCTCCGATGTGTTTGCTGGCTACGCGTTGGTCATTGACGATGTCCTCGCCGAAGGGGACTGGCTCTCTTGCTCGTTGGGCGAAGGAGTTGTGGAGCGGGTGACTTGGTTTGGAGTGCATTTGCGCACTAACAACGGAACGCAAGTGGTGCTCCCCCACCGAGCGTTGCGCGGGACAGTTTTGAAAGTGCGCCGACAAACGGAGAGCGCACAAGTTTTGCCAACGGCACAGCAAAGAAGGTGAACTGCCATGCGTTGGGAAGTGACCAACCGCCCTTCCTATTCGCTCTTGAAAGTGCAACTGGAAGCGGGCGAAGAACTCGTGGCAGAACCAGGCGCAATGGTGTTAATGCGCGGTGCCCTCACCGTAGACACAGGGACACGCGGGGGCGTTTTGTCTTCTCTCCTGCGCTCCGTTTTCGGTGGCGAGTCTTTGTTCCTCAACACCTTCCGAGCGGGCGGTTCAGCGGAAGTTTGGCTCGCACCAGCGGCGCCCGGCGACATCCACTACCTGCCCCTTGACGGCAACGGTTATGTCATCCAAGACACCGCTTACCTTGCCCATCACGGCGATGTTGCGTTGGATGTCTCGTGGCGCGGGTTTCGGGGATTGTTGACTGAAGGGGAGTTGGTTTGGCTGAGAGCGCGCGGGTATGGCGGCGTTTGGGTCACCGCCTTCGGCGGGATAGAGCAAATCACTGTCGCGCCGGGCGAAACGGTTATCGTGGACAATTTCCACTTCGTCGCTATGGACGAAGGCGCCGCTTACCAAATTCGCACCTTCGGTGGCTTGAAATCTTTCTTGCTGGGCGGCGAAGGGCTGGTGGCAGAAGTGCAAGGTCCCACGCGCCTTTGGGTGCAAACCCGCCACTTGGCAGCCTTAGCCAACGAATTGTTGCCCATCCTCAAGCGCCATTTGCAAAAGTAGAGGCACGACATGCCGTGCCTTCCATATGCGCCGTCATTTGTCACCAATCGTGAAGAACTTGACAATCCCGTAGCGTTGGCATACAGCACTCAACTCATCGTCCGCCATGCTCAAAGCAGCGTCAATTTGCTTCTGCAAGGTCAACCCACTGAGGGCAGCGCCTGCTATGTCTTTCAAGACGATGCGTTGCTTCAGCGAGCCGACAGCGTTGATGTGCGACAATAACGCTTGGTCGTAGGCTTGGTGCAGTTGCAGGCACTCGGGCGGCGGATTCAACCGATGTAGCCACTGGCGCAGGGCAATGAAACGCTGCTGGTAAGCGTCATAGGCTTTCAAGGTTTCCTGCGGGTTGTAATCGGGTGCGTCCAAGATGTCCCCAGACGCAGCAACCCCTTGCATTGCCTTCAGCAAATCGTTGAGGGCTTGCAGTGCTACCCAAACATTGCTGGCTTCCCGCTTGCGCTGTTGTTCAATCCGCCGCAACTGTTCCAAGTAATCCAAAAGCCCTGCGGGAATGGGTGGCTGCTGCGGCGCTGGTTGAGTTGGTTGCATCGGTTGCACTGTCTGAAGGGGCGTCGGCACAGGTGGCGGGGGCGGTGCTTGCAAAAGGCTTGTGGACGGTGACGGCGGTTCAGGCACTTGAGCGAACGACGGTGCCTGTTGTTGCGTTGGCTGGGGCGCTTGCAAGAGACCCGTTGGCGACGGCTTATCCACTACAGGCGTTTGCATCAAGCCCTGCTGGTAACGCTGCATCAAAAAGAAAGCAATGCTTCCTGCCGTGAGCAATAGGAGGAGGGCTACGACACCCAGCGTGATGGCTAAGCGTTGGCGGGCGCGCAACACCTCCAACTCCGACTCAGGGGCGACAAGCACCCGCCGCTCTTCTCCTTGAGGAGCGGTTTTCTTCGGCTCTTGCGATGGCTTCTGTGCCATTTTCGCTCCCCTCGCTTTCGGTGCGCCTTTGTCAGTTTGGCATCTGCAAGTGAAAAGAGCAAGGGACGCACCAAGCGCCACAATTTCTGAGGGGACTTAAGCAACTAAAGTGAGGGGGAGATGACGCCATGACGCGGCGCGCTTTCTTGCAGGGCTTGACAGGTTTTGCGGTGGCGACGGAAAACGCTGTGGCACTCCCATCCCCTGTTTTGCCTTCCATCTCCGCTTTGCTGGCTCAACCCTGGTTCCTCATTTACAGGGGAGTGTTTGTGCCCTATCATCTTAACAGTCAGTCTGAAAAGGTTACTTGGAGGGGTTTCAATGGTTCTGCGCATTCGGGGAATTTGTGATCTAAAACGGGACATGGCAGCGATAGTAGCCATAGACAACGCCACTGACCCTGAGCACCCTTACTCCTTGGAGGAAGCCCTCCGTTCTTACAAGGTCTTCAACAAAGAGAAATACACTCTGCGCTATTACTTGGCGGAGGTAGAGGAGGAAGTGGTTGGCTATGCCGTCTTTCACCACATGCCCTATCGTTTTGATCCCCAGCGCTTTTGGATTTGGGTTGCGGTTCATCCGGACCACCAATGCCGAGGGATAGGAAGTGCCCTCTTTGAGCGTATCCTTTCCGATTTGAGGGAACTCAAAGCCCGCTGGCTTGATACTTCGGCTCGGGAGGATTGGTCAAATTCCATAAATTTCCTTCTTAAACAGGGTTTTTCTGAGGTCTTCCGAAGTTGGGAACTCTGGTTGGATCTCGGGAATTTTCAGATTGAGCCGTTTCAGGGTTATCTAAAGAAAGCCCAAGAGGCTAGGGTGAGGATTATGACTCTATCTCGGGTTAAAGAACTGGAGCCTGACTGGCTCCAAAAGATATACGCACTGCACATGGTCCTCCTCAAAGACGTCCCGTCCCACTTACCCTTCACGCCCGTGCCCTTTGAGGAATTTAAGAAGTGGTTTTTGGAGCATCCCCATATCCCTTACGATGGGTTCTTCCTTGCTATGTTGGAAGGGAAGTATGTAGGCGAAAGCTTTGTCACCAAAGCCGAGGCTGAGCCAGGAGCCCTTTATCAAGGTTTCACCGGTGTTCTCCCTGAACATCGGGGCAAGGGAATTGCGATGGCTTTGAAATTGCACGTCATCCAATGGGCCAAGGAGCAGGGATATACATTGATTAAAACCTGGAACGCCTCGGTAAATGCTCCGATACTGGCGATAAACGAAAAGCTCGGGTTTAGGAAAAAGCCGGCATGGATTGAGTTTGAAAAAACTCTGGAGTGAAGGGGCTCCGGTGAGCGGGACTAAGCGACTAAAGTGAGGGGGAGATGACGCCATGACGCGGCGCGCTTTTTTGCAGGGCTTGACAGGTTTTGCGGTGGCGACGAAAAACGCTGTGGCACTCCCATCCCCTGTCCCGCCTTCCATCTCCGCTTTGCTGACTCAACCCTGGTTCCCCAAAGCGTTGCCTTTACCTCCTCCGAAAGGAGAAGTGCTGCGGGTGACGACGGTGGACGAACTGTTCCGTGCCGTTGAAACTGTCAAACCAGGCGGCACCATCCTGATTGCCGAAGGCTTCTACTCCCTTCCCCGCCGGCTCAACCTTCGCGTCAGTGGCGTCACTTTGCGGGGCGAGACGGAAAGTCCTCACCGAGTGATTCTGGACGGGGGCGAGCACCAACTGGGCGAACTGTTGGCGGTCACCGGCGGTTGCACCGATGTCACCATTGCGAACTTGACCGTGCAAAATGTCCGTTGGAACGGCATCAAGTTGGACACAGACACGGGCATCCAAAGGGTGCGCATTTACAACTGCGTCTTGCACAACATCTGGCAACGCGGCGTCAAAGGCGTGCGCGTCCCAAAGGAACGGTTGGAAGAGTGGCGACCGAAAGAATGTCAAGTGCGGTTTTGTCTGTTCTACAACGACCGCCCCAAGTCCTTCGCCGACGACCCTGCTGACACCCCTGAGAATTTCAACGGCAACTACATTGGCGGCATTGATGTCATGTTTGCCGACGGTTGGGTGATCAGCGACAATGTCTTCATCGGCATCCAAGGGCGAACGCGAGAAGGGCGGGGGGCGATTTTCCTTTGGCACGATTCCCGCAATTGCGTCGTGGAGCGAAACATCATCATTGACTGCGATGTAGGCATCGCGTTGGGCAACTCCTATCGCCCGCCCGATATCGTTGTCCACTGCTCCAACACGATTGTCCGCAACAACTTCGTTGTTCGCTGTCCCGAATCAGGTATCGTCGCCGACTACACCCGCGATTGCAAAATCGTGCACAACACCATCCACGACCCGCAGAATCGCTTGGGGCGACTCATTCGCTTGGTGCACGACAACGATGGGTTGCTGGTGGCGAATAACCTGCTCAGCGGTCCGCCCATCCGCAACGAATCGCCCAGCGCTATTCGTTTGCTCAACAACTTAGTGGTGCCTGATTACTCTCACGCTTTCGTGGACGCTGCGCACGGGAACTTGCGCTTGACTGCAAAAGCGGTAGAAGCCATTGACAAAGCCACCCCGCTGTCCGAAGTGACGGACGACATAGAGGGCAAACCACGCGGTCAGCATCCTGACATCGGAGCCCACGAGGTTCGCCCATGAAAGTGGAAAAGGGGAAAGCGGTGATGGCTATGGATTCTCTGCCCGCCAGTCCACAAAAACGCGCCCTTTGAGGGAGAATTGCTGCAAGGTGGTGTCGCCCTCCAAAGCATCCCCTTCGCTGAAAATCCGTTCACCTTCAACCCGCACACGCCCTGTGCCGAAAAGCCGTCCTGTTTGCCAATTCCAGCGCAATGACGGGAGCGAAACTTTCCAGCGAGCGGCAACGGCAACAATGGTTACGCCACCGCTCATCTCCAATTCGCGGGCATCAAAGCGAACAGTTATGCGGGGCGCGCGGAAAACGGTCACCAGTTGCCCGTTGCGACGAACTTGACAAACGCTGTTGTGCGTCACCGCTGTTTTGGTTTCGGGTTCGTAATGGCTGGTTTGGAAGCGCAGTTCCCACCGTTCGTTCCGCTCGGGCACTTCTACGACCAAAATCCCTTGCTTCATTTCCACCCCTGTTGGCTTTTCCTCTTGCGGCGGTGCGGAAACCTTTTCAGCGGGAGGAGCGGAACGGTTCAAACTCACCGCCATCCGCCACGCCAAAACCAAAACGCTAAGCAGCAAGGCGAACCCAATGAGCACCCAATGTTCTTGCCGCAAACTTGTCACCTGACCTTGCGCAACCCTTCCCTTCCCTGCGGACGCTTGCTATAATTGTGCGATGCTGCTGGGGCGTGGTGCAGTTGGTAGCACGCGGGACTCTGGATCCCGAGGTCCCTGGTTCGAAGCCAGGCGCCCCAGCCAGTGAGATGGGCAACGAACTTGACAGCAACATAAGTGGCCCCGTCGTCTAGCCCGGTTCAGGACGCCGGCCTCTCAAGCCGGAGGTCGCGGGTTCAAATCCCGCCGGGGCCACCATCGCCCCAAACTGCCTTTCGTTCCTTTCCGTTTCGCCCCTGCAGCCCTCACACCAAGTCCGTTTCACGGTAGCGTATCCACAGGCAAAAAGCCCCATCCACGCCGTCGTCTTTCAAACCGACACCGTAAACGAGGGTGACAATCGTGCCATCGTCCAATTGAGCGGAACTGGGGTAGCCGCAATCAGCATTCGCGGCGCGCCACTCTATCAGCGTTCGCGTCTCCCACCGCCACCGAACGCGGTTGCCCTCTATTTCGCCCAAAATGGCTTCTGCGCCGAAGGGTTCTGTGCGGCGACCGAAAGTGAACAGCACACGCTGGCTGTCCAACACAATCACATCAGCAGGGTGAAAAGGCGGTTCTGTCAATGGCTTCGGTGGCGTCCATGTTTCACCACCATCGTCCGAGTAACATTCGCTCAACGCGTTATCGTGTCGGCGGACAACGGCTAACACCGTGCCGGCAGGCAAGACCGCGAGCGCTGCTTCGTTGTGCCCGTTTGCAATCAAACGCGGTTCGCCCCAAGTCTGCCCGTTGTCGCGCGACCGAAACACATAACTGCCGTAGCGACGGTCTTCGCCCCACTCGTAAACAGGTAGCAACAGGCTGTTATCGGGCAGCGTCACGATTTTCCCGAAAGGCGAGCCGTAAGGCAAAGGGGCAACTGTCAAGGGACGGGGCGGTTGCCAGGTTTGACCGTTGTCGTCGGAAAAAGTGAGCCACACAGTGTAGCGGGTGGAAACGGGTGGTTGCCACTTTCCCTTTGGGTAGGGTCCCGTTACAGCAAACGCCAAAACCAAAGTGCCATCAGGGGCTTGCCCGAAAGCGGGATTGCGCGAGTCAGGTGGCATGTAAACGATGGGTTGTGGCGGTGTCCATGTCCTGCCACCATCCGTTGAGCGAACAAAATCCAGTCGCCCACCGACGCCGATGTGGGGGGCACCACCCCGAACCACTGCTGCTAAAGAGCCGTTGCGCAACTTCACCAACACGGGAAAGTAACCGCCCCCGCGAACCACAAACCCTCGTTCCGCCTTCTTGAGTTGACGCATCACTTTAACCCCCTTAGGCAAGCGCTGCTGGACACCTTCACAAATGTTGCAGCGCCGTGACAGCCGTCGTTCCGCCTTTTCACAACAGGCACTTGACAGGCAGGGGTTAGGGTCTCTTTTTGAGTCTGAGCCTCCTGTTTGGTGGTGGGATTGTCCTTACTGTCAGAAGCGATGGTTTTCGGGGCGGAGAGACCATACTGTTGCAGGAGTGTTGGGAATACTGTGCTTTGACAACAGGGGTGAGGCGCTCGTTCCCGAACATCCAATTCATGTCAAAAAGACAAAGTCATGCGTCGTCACCCCCGTTTTGGTAGCATCGGGACTTGTCCCTGACAGATGCTTGGAAGCCACCTCCCCTGAGGCGCCAAAAAAACGGTGCGTTGGGAGACGCACCCTTCAAGTGCCGCTTTCAGTCTTTCGCTGATTGAAATCGGCGCTCAAGAAGAAATCGCTGACTACAGGCTAAAGCCCGTAGCAGGGAGCACGGAGCGCAGAATTTTTCCGCACTGCGTCCTGTCCTTTTTGAGACGCCCGCCACCAGAAAGGGACTACCGAATTTTTGTTCCCCGCGTTCCCCTTTCCCCGCTTCCCCGTTTCTCCCTTCTCACTCGTCCCACGCCCCTTGTCCCGCGCCCCATCTTTATTTTTGCGACGGTCGTTGGACATCCATCAGGGACAAGCACCGACGCTACCGCCAGTCAACTCCGCCCGTAAGAGCAAAACTCGTCCCTACCAACTTTTGTCAGACTCGGCTTAGCACCCGC
>FWWL01004895.1_pt1 | contig 19051 bp, 17 predicted proteins | sample 2228331 | NCBI WGS metagenome assembly FWWL01 (sample SAMEA103939775, study PRJEB20133) | metagenome
CGCCGAACTCTCCCCTAACCCCGTCCAGGGCCACGGTCCCACCGTCCAGGTCACCCTGACCCCCTTGGACCGGGTGCAACTCGCGGCCGACCGCCTGTTCGGCGTCCCCGGGACGCCCGACCACGCCCCGCGCCTCACCGGGCTGCGGGAACTCTACATCACCCTGACCGGGGACACAGCCCTCACCGGCCGCTTCTGCCCCGAGGGCGTCCGCATCTCCGAGGCCGAGGTCACCACGAGCACCTTCGCCAACGTAGTCAGGAACGCCCTCAACAAAGTGCTCCTCGCCGCCTACAACGTCCGCCCCAAGTGGTGGCAGCCCATCGTCTGGGAGGAGGATTTCCACTCCTTGAACACCATCACTTGGATCAAGACCGGCGGCATCGGGGACCTGCCCACCGTGGCCGAGGGAGATGCCTACACGGAACTTTCTTGGAGCGATGCGGCCGAGACCTCGTCCTTCGTCAAGAAGGGGGGCTACATCGGCATCACCCTGGAGGCCATTGACCGGGACGACGTGGCGGCCCTGCGCCGCGCCCCCAGGGAACTGGGCAACGCCGCGTGGCGGACCCTCTCGGGCCTGGTCTCGGCTCTCTTCACTGCCAACTCCGGCGTAGGCCCCCAGATGTCCGATGGCTACTACCTCTTTGACGCGACGCACCACGGCAACCTGCGCACGGCCGCCCTGTCCCTGGACGAGTGGTCCAACGTGGTCACGGCCATGTGGGAGCAGCAAGAGCCCACCAGCGGGAAACCCTTGGGCGTCCGCCCTCGCTACTGCCTCGTGCCCATTGAACTGGAGAAGACGGCGCTGACCCTCTTTGGCAGCCCCAATGCGCCGGGCACGGGCGACAACGACATCAACCCCTACTACCGAGCGGCGAGCGTCATCACCGTCCCGGACTGGACCGACCCCGACGACTGGGCCGCCGTCGCCGACCCGGAGGACTGCCCAGGCATCTGCATCGGCTACCGCTACGGCCGGGAGCCCGAACTCTTCGTCGCCGACCAGCCCGAAGTAGGCTCCATGTTCACCCACGACGAGATCCGCATGAAAGTGCGCTTCTACCTAGCCGTGGGCGTCGCCGACTACCGCCCGCTGCACAAGAACAACGTCACCTAGGCGGATTGCGTATGGCAAAAGGCCTATGGCGCATGGCAGGACAAGCCACGGGCCACACCCCATCGGCCACAAGGGAGGATGCCCATGCCCAAGACCATCGTCTTTGACGAAGTGACCAACGTCACCATCACCATCCAGAAGGACACCACCGGCCAGGGCCGCCACCGCATCCTGGTGAAATACGCGTGGCTTGCCCAGGACGGGGAGACGCGGGAACAGCCCGAGATCAACATCTTCCCCGTCCTCCAGCAGAACAAGCCCCAGGCCCTCGCCCAGATCACCGCCTTCTACGACGCCGTGTGCCAGGCCATCAAGGAACGAGACGGCCTTGCCTGAGGAGAAACCTGTGAGAGAGCACGGAGGATGCAGAATCGTCCTGCGCTCTCTGGGTGGAAGGAGTTGGAACATGCCAGGACCGAGCGAACTCGTGGCCCTGAGGGCGCGGGTGGCCGTTCTGGAGCGCAAGGTGGAGCGCTTGGAACGGATCCTCGCGCAACTGCTCAAGAAGAAGCCCCCCACACCCATCAAGAAGGAGGAGGACGGAACATGAAACTCACCCGGGAACAGGTCCAGATGCTGATCAACGCCGCTGTGACCATCTTGTTGGTGCTCCTGAGCCTCTTCGGCTACACCGTCACAGTGCTGGACCCCTCTAAGCAGATCATCGTGGAGGAGATGCACCGCCTCACCGCGGCCGTTGAGGGCAACAACGTGCAACTGGAGACGTTGGCCGACCTGGTCAAAGCCGTCCCGCGGGAGACGCTGCCTCCCCCGGGGGAGCCCACGCCCCTTTGCCCTCCTCGTCCGTGAAGGCTGATGCCAGAGGACACGGAGGTCCCCGAGGAGTTTGCAAGGACCTCCGTGTCCTCTGGGCCCTCTCTGTGGTGGATTGGGAGGCTATTCCATGCCCAGCGACCCAGGAAGAACCGCCGAACTCCTCTTCCACATTGACCGACGCATCGGCATCGGCTCAGGGGCCATGCCCCCTTCCCTCCTCGCCTGGGCCGAACCGCGCGGGATAGACAGCGACGCCCAACTGGACGCCATCGCCGTCGGCTACACTGGAACCTGGGCAGGCGGAAACGACGGATCAGGACGCGCCATCCTCTATTTCTCCCACAACGGCGGCCGCACCTGGCGCGACGTCACCTCCCGCCTCCCCACCTCTTCTGAACCCATCACCGCCATCGGTGCAAACCCAGGATCTCCGTACATCTATATTGGAACCTCCGCCGGCACCGTGTTCAAATCCTCCGACAGCGGCCAGACCTTCGCGACCAACGCCGCCGGCTTCACCGCCCGCATCCGCGCCATGGCCTTCGCCAACCCCCGCCAACTCTGGGCCGCCGCCGACGGGCCAGAACTGAAGTTCACCAACCACAGCACGTGGACCTCCCGCACGTCCTACCTGGGCTGGACCGCAGGGAGCATCGTCTACGCCCTCGCCCAGAAGCCCCAGAACAAAGATGGCCTCATGGTCGCCGGCACCTACCCCTACGGCCCCACGGGGAAACTTGCCTACACCGACAACGGCTCCACCTTCTACAATCGCTCCAACATGATGGCTGGCGCCACCGAGTACCACGCCCTCGGCTACTCCGCCATAGACGACCGCTTCCTGGTCGCAGGAATGGACGGATCCTATATCACGCGCATCTACCGCACCGTGGACAACGGGGCCACAGGAGAGGAAGTCCCAGGCACCGCCGATGAGGGCGGAGCGGCCGTCGTCGCCATGCATTGCATCCTGGATACCTGGGCCATCGTCAGATCCGACGGCGCTATCCTGCGCATCGCCCAGGCCCGATCTGGACTGGTGAGGCTGGCCGACGAAGTGTCCGAGATCGTGGGCGTCCAGAGGTCCTACGCCGACGCCAGGGCCTTGGCCTACGACCCTACCCTCAACCGCTACTTCCTCGTGGGCCACAACTACCTGATCTACACCGACGACGTGGCCCAGGTGGGGGCATTTCTCACGAAGAGCCTCCCCCAGGGCAATGCCACCATCGGCCAGGTCTACATCGCCCCCTGCCAGTACAAGAGCATTGAGGTCGCCGGCGGCACCCAGGTGAAGACGGGCCCGGGCCAACTGGTGGGCTTCCTCATCACCTCCGTCAGCAACAACGCCCATGACGTGGACTTCCACGACGGCACCAGCACCGCAGCCCCTCGGATCTGCAAGGTGCGCGTCAACGCCTCCACCTACGGACCCGAACCCATCTCCGTCTGGCCCGCCCACCCCATCCAGTTCAACTCGGGCCTCTACGTCTACTCCGGACACGGCAACACGAGAATCCTTGTCGCCTACCTGTGAGCGATGGGCAACCAATGTCAGCGCACAGCGGGCCGACGGCCAACGGTTGACCGCTGACTGTCACCAGGAGAGGACCATGACCACACGCGCCGACCTGAGGACCCTCTGCCGCAACCAGGGCCTGGACGAGAGCACGTGGAGCGATCCCGAACTGAACCAGTGGATCGCCGACGCCATCGGGGAGTACTCCTGGCACTTCCCCCGCTACCTGGAGAGCACCGGGAACGCCTGCACCGAGGGACAGAGAGCGTACGCCCTGCCGTCAGGTTGCCTGGCCGTCCTAAGGGTGGAGTACCCAGAGGGCGAGGCTCCCCCGGCCTACCTCACCCGCGTCCAGCCCGACGACCCGCGCCTAGGGCCAGGGAGTTACACGGTGCGATGGGGCGGCTTCCCAGCCAGCAACGCCGTCCTTGTGCTGGGCGAGGAGCCCCAGGCTGGGGAGACCTACGCCATCCACTACTACGCCGCCCACGACTACCCCGACGACGACGTGACCGAACTCACCGTGCCCGACGAGGATCTGGACCTCCTGGTGCTCTACGTCATCTGGAAGGCGTACCGACGCCTGGAACTGGACGAGGCCAAGAACCCCGATGGATCCACGGTGGTCCTCTCCATGCTGGGGCAGAACGCAGCCAGGGCACGCCGGCAGTTTGACGAGGCCCTGCGAGCCCGCAAGAGACCCCTTGGGGAACAGGTCTCCTGGGGATAGAGCCCCCCTCACCCAGGCCACAGGCCAGGGATGGCACGGCCGCAGGTCGGGCACCGGCCCCCGTCCAGGGACACGCTCAGGACCATGAAGTGGACCCGCTCAATGAGGAGGGTGCCGCAGCCGGGGCAGAAGGTGCTATTGAGAGGGTGGCCCGGCAGGTTGCCGATGTAGACGTGCTCCAGGCCGGCGGCATCGGCGACCGCGGCAGCCTGTTCCAGCGTCTCCACTGGCGTGGCGGGCAGGCGCTGCAGCTTGTACGCGGGGAAGAAGCGGAGGAAGTGGAGCGGCACGTCCCGCCCCAGGTTGCGGGCGATCCACTGGCACATCTTGTCTATCGTGTCCAGGTTATCGTTGAGGGTGGGGATGACCAGGTTGACCACCTCCAGGTGGCGGCCGGACGCCCGGATGGTCTCCAAGGTGCGCAGGACAGGCTGGAGTTCCGACTGGCAGACCTCCCGGTAGAACGTGGCGTCAAAGGCCTTGAGGTCCACAGTGACCGCTTCCATCACCTGGAGGAGGTCCAGGAGGGGCGCGCGGTTCATGGAGCCGTTGGTATGGAAGAGGGTGTGGAAGCCCTCCTGGCGGGCCAGGGTCGCCACATCCAACATGTACTCGTAGAAGACGGTCGGCTCGTTGTAGGTGAAGGAGACTCCCTCGCACCCGGCCTCCCGGGCCCTGCGGACGATTTCAGAGGGTGAGGCTTCCTCGCTCACCACCTGCCACAGAGTCTGCTGGGAGAGGAACCAGTTCTGGCAGAAGCGGCAACGGTTGTTGCAGGAGGCCGTCCCCAGGCAGTAGATGTGGGTGCCGGGGTACATGTGGAAGGCGGGCTCCTTTTCAATGGGGTCCACTTGGAGCGCGGCGGCGCGGCCGTAGACCAGGCTGTAGTAGCGGCCGCCGACGTTCTTCTTGTTGTGGCAGAAGCCGAGTTTCCCCTCCGCCACGATGCAGCGGCGGAAACAGACTCCGCAGACGACGCGGCCATCCGGCAGGCTCTGGTAGTGGCGGGCCTCATGCAGGGCCAGGGTGGGAGTTCCTTCTCCGTGCCTGGGCAAGGTAGGGGCAGGCGTGGGCATGGCAGGGGCGGTGGGCGAGGGGAGCGCGGGTTCGGGTGTGCAGGAAGCGAGCCGCGCCAAGGGGAGGCAGGCCAGCCACATGAGACCTGCCTTGAGGAACCACCGGCGGGTCAGCCGCGGGGATGCACGGCGGACTTGACCCTCCATCTGCGCCCCCTCCCAGCCAAAGTATACCTGCCTGGAGGCAGGGTGTCAACTTTGGGGAACCCTCCGACTCGGTTCCACCTGGTGGGGGAGTGGCAAGAGGCGCACGCAGTGGCCTGAACCGCCCTTGCCTGCGCTGTGTTCGCGCCGCAGCCAACCTTGCAGGGGGCCAGCACGGGCGACGCATGCGTCGCTGCTGGTAGGAGCGCACAGCCGTGCGCCCCTACCTCCCCAAACGTCTGCCCCTTCTTCATGCCCCGGTTACGAGATCCCACCAGGGACCTGTGTGGCGCCAGGCTAGGAGGCCGGGGTCTCTCCGCCCAGTTCGGCCTTGAGGGCAGCCAGTTCCTGCTCCAGATCCTGGTCGGCCTCCAGCGCGGCGAAACGGGCCTCCTCGCTGGCCTCCGCCTCCAGGTCCCGCAGGGCCTCCAGGACCAGTTCCTGGTCCTCCACCTTGTCCTTGAGGCGCTCAAAGGCACGGAAGGCGTCCTCGGCATAGGCCAGGGTGGAGAGGGTCGTGCGGATCTCCTGTTCGGCCTGCACCCGCTTGCGCCGGGCAAGGATGACGTCCTTCTCGCGCTTGGCGTCCTCAATCTTGGCCTCCAGGGCGTGCAGTTGCTCCTTGAGCCGGGTGACGGCCTCGGTCTGCTCCTCCAGAGCCCTCTGGAGGGCCTCAGCGCGCTTTTGGTGGGCCAGTTTGCGGGCCAGGGCTTCCCGAGCCAGCGCCTCGTCGCCAGCGCGCAGGGCCACGGCAGCCTTCGCATGCCACTGCTCCACCAAGGCGCGAGCAGCCAAGAGGTCCCGCTCCATCTTCTTCTCCTGGGCCATGGCCTCGGCCACCTGCTTGCGAGCCTTCTCGTGCTCCTCCTCCATCTCCCTCAGGAGCTGGTAGACCATCTTCTCCGGGTCCTCGGCCTTGTCCAAGAGGTCGTGGATGTTGGCCTTCAGAAGGGTGGCGATCCGATCCCAAATGGGCATGTCCGTCCCTCCTCTGGGAACTCCTGACAACCTGCCTTCCAACGCCTACGCTCCCATTGTAGCGCGAATGTCCTGTCTGTGCCAGACAGCAAGCCGGGAAAACCCTGACATTTGCCCCCCGTCCTCGGATGGAACCGTCCCCGCCGTCCCGTTCCCGTTGCGGTCTCCCCCTCCCTTGTGCTACAATGGAAAGGGACAAGGTCCCATGCACCCCAGAAGGAGGCTACCCCGTGTCTCTGGCCCGTCCGGACCTCTTCGCCTGGCACCGCCAGGGGCTCGGCCGGCTGGACAAGGCCGGCTTCCTGGGATTTGCGGCGTGGGATTTCGCCTGGCACAGCCTCACTAAGGAGTACGGGTGGCTCTTCGCCCGGAGGCTCCTCCTGCGCCGGCCCCTCCAGGTCCTGCGGGGGCTCGCCGCCTACCGCCGGGAACGCCCCCTGCGAGGCCGGGGCGTAGCAGCCGTGGGCGCGGGGACGGCTCAGGAACTCCTGTGGCGCTCGCTGCCCCTCTGCGGATGCCGGGTGCTGGTGGGCCTGGGCTTCTGCCTCAAACCCCGGGACGAGGAAGACGGTCCTTGTCCTTCGGGACGGTTCACCCACCGCTGCGCGGTGATGGAGGCTCAGGAGCCTTGTCCGCCGCTTCCCGGGCCGTGCCGAGAGTGCACCGTGGGCAGGGTCGGCCTCGCGGCCAGGCGAGCGGGCGTTTCTGTGGCCATCCTCACCTCCGCGGCCGACGTCGCCAGGGACATCCTCCTCCCAGCCGCCGAGGAAGGCCGCTTCCACGTGGTCCTGATGGCCCTCTGCCCTTATTCCATGGAGCCGATGGCCCTGGCCTTCCACCTGTGTGGCCTACGAGGGTTGCTCTTCCCCTTCGCGGAAGGGGCCTGTGCCACCTACCGCCAGTGGCGCGCCGCCGACCTGGGCCACAAACTGGAGCGGACCGCCCTCTCCCACGGGGCGGAAGCGAGGCTCGTGCAGTGGCTGGGCGACTTTGCCGCCCTCCGGTGGCAGCGGGGAGAAGAGGCTGCGGAAACGCTGTACGTGTTGGTGCAGAACGTCTTCATCCCGGTACCTACTGAGGGCCCGGGGGGAGGGGCGCGGTGAGCCCTTCGCTGGAGGACGCCTGCAAGGCCCAGGCGCGGGACCTGGGCTTTGAATTGGCCGGCATCGCCTCCCCAGGCCCTCTTCCCCACGGCGACTTCTACCGGACGTGGCTGGCCCAGGGCTACGCCGCGGGAATGGGGTACCTCGCCCGTCCCGACGCCGTGGCCAAACGGCTGGATATCCATCTGGTGCTCCCGGACGTCCGGTCCGTGGTTGTGGTGGGGAAGAACTACTACGTGGGCGACTTCCCGCCGGCCCACCGGGAGGACCCGGCGCGGGGCCTCATCGCCCGGTACGCCTGGGGCCGCGCCTACCAGCGGGTGCTTCTGCCCCGCCTGAAGCGCCTGGCCCATTGGCTGGAGGAGGCCGCGGGCCGCCCTCTCCAGTGGCGGGCCTATGTGGATACGGGCCCCGTCCTGGAGCGGGAGTGGGCCGCGCAGGCCGGGCTGGGGTTCATCGGCAAGAACACCCACCTCATCCACCCGCGCTGGGGGTCGTACCTCTTCCTCGGCGTGCTCCTGGTGGACCTGCCGTTGCAGCCCGATGGGCCGCAGGCCCAAGGCGGGTGTGGGACCTGCCGACGCTGCCTGGAAGCCTGCCCCACGGGGGCACTGGTCGCCCCCTACACCCTGGATGCGCGCCGCTGCATCTCGTACCTGACCATAGAGCACCGGGGACCGCTGCCGAAGGAGGTGGTCCCGCTCCTGGGGAACTGGGTCTTCGGATGCGACGTGTGCCAGGAAGTCTGCCCTTGGACGCGGCGCTTCGCCCGCCCCACGGGCGATCCGGACTTCCAGCCCCGCCTGGACCCCGCCCCCCTGCTGGAAGACCTGCTGCGGCTGACGCCCGCGGCTTTCCAAGAGCGCTACGGTGAGACACCCCTCACCCGTGCCGGGTGGGAGGGCCTGGTGCGCAACGCCCGGGCTCTCCTGGCCCAGCGGGGCGAGGTCCACCGAGTGCCAGAACTGTGAACTTCCCAGTCTGGAGGAACATCATGTCCGATCCACGCACGACTTTCGCCGAGCGACGCGAACGTCTCTACGCCCAGTTGGTGGAGGAGTACAAGGCGCTGTGCCCAGCCTCCTATGCCTTCCACCAGCGGGCTACCACGCGCCTTGTGGACGGGGGCAGCCATGCCCTGCGCATGTTCCAGCCCTTCCCCGTCTGGGTCCGCGCAGCCCAGGGCGCGCACGTCTACGACCTGGATGGCCGCGCCATCCTGGACTTCTGGCAGGGGCACTTCGCCAACATCCTGGGGCACAACCCACCCCAGATCGCCGAACCCTTGGCGGAAGCCCTGCGCCAGGGCCGCGGCCTCCAGAACGGCATGCAGGACACCTGGGAGTGGGAACTGGCCGACCTCCTCTGCCAGCGGGTGGGCGCGGAGATGGTCCGCTTCACCACCAGCGGCTCCCTGGCCACCATGTACGCCATCCTCCTGGCCCGCGTGTTCACCGGCCGGGACCTGGTCCTGAAGATGGGGGGCGGCTGGCACGGCGCCCAGCCCTGGAGCCTCAAGGGTGTGCACTATGGCCCAGAGGGGTACCAGGGCGTGGAGACCGAGGGCTTGCCGGGCGAGGTGGTCCAGCAGGTGTTGGTCACCGCCTTCAACGATGTGGAGGCCCTGGAGAGGACCTTCCGCGAGCACGGCGACTGCATCGCCTGTCTGATCGTGGAGCCCTGCATTGGCGCGGGCGGCGGCATCATGGCCCACCCGGAGTACCTGCGCCGGGCGCGGGAACTGACCCACCAGTACGGGGCACTCCTCATCTTTGACGAGGTGATAGATGGCTTCCGCTTCCGGGCGGGGAACTTGGGCGCGCTCTACGGCATCCAGCCGGACCTCACCACCCTGGGCAAGATCATGGGCGGAGGGATGCCGGTGGCGGCCGTGGCTGGCCGGGCCGACGTCCTGAAACTCTGCGGTCGGGAAGGAGGGCGACGGGTGCGCTTTGACGGAGGAACCTATGCCGCGCACCCCCTCTCCATGCTGGCCGGCCGCCTCATGTTGGAATACTTGGTGGACAACGAGGAGTCCATCTACCCGCACCTGGGCGAGATGGGAGCACGGCTGCGGGAGCGGGTGGAGGCCGCCTTCAGGGAGGAGGGGGTCTTGGTGCGCTGCACGGGCCACCCCAACGCCGTCGTCCCGGGGAGTTCCCTGGCCTTCCTCCAGTTCCCGTACTCCGAAGACGTGCCCATAGACCGGCCCGACGCCATCAACAACCCGGCCCTGTGCGACGTGGAACTGCGCGAGCGGGTGGCCAAACTGGCGCTGCTCCTGGAGGGGGTCTTCGTGGTGCACGGCTTCGGCGCCCTCTCCACGGCCCACACGGACGAGGACGTGGAGCGCGCTGTGCAGGCGTGCCGCGCTGTGGCCCGCCGCTTCCGGGCAGCAGGGCTCGCCACCCCCTTGCCCAGGGCGTGAACAGGGTGGATTGCGACAGGGCCGACCTCACCCACCCTCAACCCCTTCTCCCTAGCACGGCGGGGGAAGGAGTAGCCGCCGCAGGCGGCGGGGAGGGGCGAGGCGGCTCAACCATAACACACCGAAGGAGGTCATCATGGCACCGACGGTCCGCGTGTTGCAGTTCGGGCTGGGCCCCATCGGCCAGGGGCTGGCCCGCTTGGCCCTGGAGCGGAAAGGGCTTTCCCTGGTGGGGGCGGTGGACATCGCCCCGGAGTACGCCGGGCAGGACCTGGGCGAGGTCCTGGGGCTGGGACGCTCCCTGGGCGCCCCCGTGTGGGGGGATGCAGCCCAGGCCCTGAAGGAGGCACGGCCGGAAGTCGTCCTCCACGCCACCGGTTCCCACCTGCCCGCGGTCAAGGAGCAATTCCTCGCCATCGTGGAGGCGGGCGCGCACGTCGTCTCCACCTGTGAGGAGGCGGGCGCGCACGTCGTGTCCACCTGTGAGGAACTTTCGTACCCCTTCTACCGCTACCCGGACCTGAGCCGCGAGTTGGATGCTGCGGCCCGGGCCCGGGGGGTAGTCCTCCTGGGGACGGGCGTGAACCCAGGCTTCGTCATGGACAAATTCGTGGCCACCCTGCTCGGGGCCTGCCAGCGGGTGGACCGCGTGGAGGTCCTGCGGGTGGTGGACGCGGCCGGCCGGCGCGGCCCCCTGCAGCGGAAGGTGGGCGCGGGGATGTCGGTAGAGGAATTCCAGGCCCTGGCGGAGGCGGGGCAGATCGGCCACGTGGGCCTGCCGGAATCGGCGCACATGCTGGCCGACGTCCTGGGCCTGCCCCCCGACCGGGAGGTCACCGAGGAGATCCGGCCCAAGGTGGCCGCGAAGGAGGTGAGGACGCGGTTCGTGCACGTCCTGCCAGGCCAGGTGGCCGGGGTGGACCAGACAGCCCGCGTCCTTGTGGGCGGTCAAGAGCGGGTGCGGTTGCACCTGGAGATGTACGTGGGGGCGGAGCGGCCGGTAGATGCCGTGCGGGTGGAAGGCGTGCCCCCGCTCTCTGTGGCCATAGAAGGGGGCGTCCACGGCGACCTGGCGACGGCCGCCGTGGTCGTCAACTGCGTGCCCCTGGTGCCGCACCTCCCGCCGGGCCTGCGCACCATGCTGGACGTCCCCATCCGCCTGAGTGTGTGAGGCGTGCGCCGTAGGAAACCATAGCCCCCTCCCCGCGCCGCGGGGAGGGGGCTGAGGGTGGGGTTCTTTTTTCTACCGCGTCCGGCGCGTGTAGTCCGGCAGGAGGATGGGGGAAACCGTCTGCGGCTCCAGGCCCGCCTCCTTCAACTGGCGCTCCCAGTCGTAGAGGTGGTTCAGGGTCAGTTTCCCCAGTTTCACCGACTTGGCCCGCTCTGCCGCGGCGCGCCCCGCCCGTCGCCCGAAGACCGTCACGTCCAGGAGGGAGTTCCCCATCAGCCGGTTGCGTCCGTGGATGCCCCCCGCGGCCTCCCCGGCCACGAAGAGGTTGGGCACCTCCGTGCTCCCGTCCGGCTTGATGGCTACGCCACCGTTCTGGTAGTGCAGGGTGGGGTAGACGAGCATCGGCTGGTGGATGATGTCTATGCCGAAGCGCTTGAACTGCCGCACCATGGCCGGCAGTTCCCGCTGGATGGTCCCCGGCCCGTTGATGATGTCAATCATGGGCGAGTCCAGCCATACCCCCTGGAAGCACCAAGGCGTGGGGATGCCCTTCCCCCGCTCCCGGCACTCGCGGATGATGGCCGAGGACTCCACATCCCGCGTCTCCCGGGGGTTGACGAACTGGACGCCGTCTATGTTGCACAGTTGCGCCCCCAGCCCCCGCACCTTCTCCGTCACCAGGAGGCCCACGATCTGGTGGGGGAAGGCCACCCCTGTGGGGTGGTACTGCATTGTGTCAATGAACGAGAGCCTCGCCCCCACCCGGTAGGCCAGGACCAGGCCATCGGCCGTGGCACCGTAGTGGTTGGTGGTGGCATAGCCCTGGTAGTGGAGCCGGCCGCTCCCGCCGGTCGCGATGATGGTGCACTTGGCCCGCACCACCAGGTGCGCCCCTGTCTCCAGGTTCAGGAGCACCGCCCCAGCCACCTGCCCCTTGTCGTCCGTCAGGAGTTCTATGGCCGGCGAGAACTCCAGGACGGTGATGTCCTCGGGGTAGGAGCGGACCTCGTCCCGCAGGGTGCGCATGATCTCCGCGCCGGAGTAATCCCGCGCCGAGTGCATCCGCTTGCGGGACGTGCCGCCCCCGTGGCGGGTCACCATCGTGCCGTCTGGCTCCTTGTCAAACATGCAACCCAGCGACTCCAGCCACTGGATGACCATGGGCGCATCCATGACCAGGGCCTCCACCAGGTCCGGGTCGTTGGTGAAGTGCCCCCCGCCGATGACGTCCAGGTAGTGGATGATGGGGGAGTCGTTCTCCTTGTCCGCCGCCTGGATGCCGCCCTGGGCCATCATGGTGTTGGCGTCGCCATGGCGCAACTTGGTGGCGATGATGACCTTGGCCCCGTGCTCCCGCGCCAGGAGCGCCGCCGCCGAACCGGCCCCGCCCCCGCCAATGATGAGGACGTCGGTATCGTAGTCTATCTGCTCCAGGTCCAGGCTGTCGGGCCGCAGGTGGGGCTTCCCTTCCAGGACGTCGGCCAGTTCGTGGGGCGTCCGGTCCCCCTTGTTCGGCCCGACCCGCAGTTCCCGCATCCCCTCTGGGATGTAGTCCGGGTGGAACTTCTGCAGGATCTCCTGCTTCTCCGCCGGCGACATGAACGGGAAGGTCTCCTGGAGGCGTGCCGGCCGCGTCGCCTCCACCCGCTTGATGGACTCCAGCATCTCCGGTGGATACCCCAACATGGTCCTTCCTCCTGATCGCGCCCGCAGCGCGGGGCTCGGCCCCGGTCCTGCCTCAGTCGGGCTCAATATCCCGCTCGTTGTACCGCTTGCGCAGTTCCTCTATGCTCGCCGCCTTGATCTCCCGGATGCCCTCGTCGAACTTCCCCTCGGCGATCTCGGCGATGCGCCGGGCCAGGTGTTCCGCTTTGGGGGCCAGGTACTTGCCGTACAAGCGGCGGCAGAGGATGGCGATGTTCGGCTGGACCTCCTCCGCCGGGCAGCGGGACACGCACAGGCCGCACATGATGCAGTCAAACGAGAGGTCCGCCACCCGTGCGATGTCGCCCCGCATGGCTGCGGCCATGTAGTCCTTCACCTGCAGTTCCTGCGGGCAGGCCTTGGTGCAAGTGCCGCAGCCCAGGCAGCGCAGGAGCACCGGGTAGACCTGCACCAAGGTCTCAAAGGTTGGGGAGAGTTCGTGCAACTTGTAGGGCGCGCGCTCGCCCGGGTAGAAGGGGAGCTGCGTCAGGTACATGCCGTCCTGCACCAGGGTCCCGCAGGCCAACCCGATGCGGAGGCGGTAATCGCCTTCAATGCGGTACACAGTGGCACAGGCCCCACAGAACCCCGCCCGGCAGCCGCAGCCCCGGATCAGTTTGTACCCCGCGTACTCCAGCGCCCCCATGATGGTGAGCGTGGACGGGACTTCGTAGCGCTTGCCCATGATGTAGACCGAGACCATCTTTACCGCTTCTTCCATGCTGCCCTCTCCAATAGCCGTCAGCGGTCGGCCGTCAGCGATCAGCATTCCGCCTCAGCCAATAAGCCCTCAGGCCTTCAGCCAAGATACCCCTCGCCCAGGGTCTTGAGTTCGTCCTCGCGGAAGGTCGCCAGGGGGACCTCTTCCTCCAGGCTCCGCCCGGGAAGGTAGTCAAACAGGGCCTGCACTCGCTGCCCTACTGCCCGGAAGACCGTCCCCACGGAGATGCCGGAGGGGCAGGCCTCCGTACACATGCCGCACCCCACGCAGGACGTGGCCATGTGGTTGAGGCGCGTCAGGTGGAAGAGGACCGTGTCCGTGGGCATGCGGAGGGCCCCTTTCCGCCGTGCCCAGTCCAGGTACTGGGTGGAGAGGTGGTCAAAGGTTGCCGTGCGGAAGACGCACTCTGGGCAGTAGCAGATGGGGCAGTTCACCATGCAGTTGTGGCAGCGGATGCAGGTGGAGAAGACCTCCAAGAGCCCTTCCAGGCCGTCCAGGCGGGCCCGCATGGCGGCGAAGGCCGCATCCCGCGCTGCCGTCCGCTCCTCCACAAGCCTCCTCACGACGGCCTCGCGCTCCGGCGGCGGCCCGCCCGGCTCCGCCCCCAGGACCTCCAGCGTCTTCGCCTCCCGCGCCATCACCAGCACTTTCCCCGGCAGCGGCGCGCCGAAGAGGCCGAAAGCCAGGTCCGGCTCGTAGGGCGCGCTCGCCCCCTCCAAGGCGTACCGGCCGGGGACCGGCTGCTCGCAGATCTGGCAGGCCTCGCGGAAGGCCGCGCCCTCGGCCGGGGCCATCCGCGCTTCCCCCGCGGCCTGGAGCAGGGGCAGGGCAGGGTCGCCCTGGGCCGCCAACGCCGCATAGACCTTCACGGGGTAGGCCCCCAGGCAGTCGGCCCCGATGATGAAGAGTCGCTCCATGCGGACCTGCTTCAGTTTGGCCAGTTCCACGAGGCCGCGGATCTCGCAGGGCCGCAGGAAGAGGCCCAGCCGGCCCTCCGGGAGGGTCTTGGTCAGGCGGGCGGCCACCTCCGCTCCGTTCACCGGGAAGACCGGAGCCAGGGGGGCGGCGCGCTCCAGGCGGTCGGGCCGTGCCACCAGGGTGGGGACCACGTTGTCGCCGGCCGGCGTGGCCTGGGGCACGAGGAGCGCGTCCACCAGGCCCGCCTCCAGGAGGGCCCGCAGCGCCTCCACCAGGGTGCGGGAGAGATCTCCATCCGTCGTCGCAAGCCATCCTGTGGCCCTCATGGCTCACACCCCCCAGGCCTCGCGGGCGGGGTTCGGCCCCTTCGCCCGCAGCGCCTCCACCATCTCCGTCACCGTTTCGGCGAAGAGTTTCCCCTCGCTCGCGCTGATCCAGCGCAGCCACACCCGGTCGGGGTCCATCCCCATCTCCTCCAGGATGGCCTTGAGGATGGCCACTCGGCGGCGCGCCTTGTAGTTCCCGCTCTGATAGTGGCAGTCGCCGGGGTGGCAGCCGCCGATGAGGACGCCATCCGCCCCCTCCAGCAAGGCTTTGACCACATAGATGGGGTCCAGCGCGCCGCTGCACATCAGGCGGATGACGCGGATGTTGGGCGGGTACTGGATGCGCGAGGTCCCTGCTAGGTCTGCGCCGGTGTAGGTGCACCAGTTGCACAGGAAGGCGACGATCTTCGGTTCAAAGGGCTCAGCCATCCAGCGCTCCTTCGCGCGGCCCGGGGGCGGCTTTCCTCATCCCCCCTCCTCGTCGGGCTCGGCTCCACCTTGCGCCCGCAAGGTGCTCAGGCGCATCTAGTGGTGCAAGCTCTCTCTGGCAGGGGCGATTTCATGAATCGCCTCATGCAATCGCAACCTTCCGCCAAGGGGCGCCCCGCAGGCCCAGAGGGTTGTTCTACGATTCCCGGATGTCCAGGACCTCCAGGATCACGGGCCGGACCACCTGCACCAGGTCGTCTTTGGGCACTCCTGTCACCTTGCAGGCGATGAGGCGGTTGGTGGGGTCCTCCCCAAGGAAGGTGCCCAGGGCGACAATGTTCCCGCCGGCCTCGGCGATGCGGTGGGTCAGTTGGGCCAGAATCCCCGGCTGCTCCGGCACAAGGACCGTGAGGCGCACGCCCCGCTCCCTCGCCCCCAGCAGTTCCAAGAAGATCTTGAAAAGGTCCGTCTCGGTGATGATGCCCACCAGGGTATCGCCCCGCATGACGGGCAGGCCGCCGATCTTGTTGTCCACCATGATGCGGGCCGCCTCTTCAATAGGGGTGAACTCGGTGACGGTGATGACGTTTCGCGTCATCACCTCCTTCACCGTCAGTTTGGAGAGGAGGTAGTGCACCTCGTAGATGCTCAGGGTCGTCGCCGGTGAGGGGGAGGCGTACAGGAGGTCCTTCTCCGAGACGATCCCGACCAGTTTCCCCTTCTTGTCCAGCACCGGCAGCCGCCGGACCCGTTCCTTGCGCATCAACTGCAGGGCTTCCTCCACCCGCTCGTCCTCGTGGACAGTGATGGGATGCCGCGTCATCCGTTCTCCGACCAACATGGTTCCCTCTCCTTTCTTTCCTGCTCGGGGTGCTTTCTTTTCTACAGGGCCCCGTCAATGGCCGCCAGGACTGCTGCGTGCTCGGTGCCCAGTTGCTGGGTGGCCTTGTTGGGGCAGACGGCGGCGCACACGCCACACCCTTGACAGAGGGATTGTACCACATAAGCACGCCGGGTTTCCACATCCACGCGGCGCGCGTCGTAAGGGCAGGCGCGGACGCACAGTTCGCAGCCGCTGCACAGCCTCTCGTTGACCACCACCCGCGTGGAAGGGACTTTCGGCCTCCGCCGCAGGAAGGCCGCAGCCCGCGCCGCCGCGCCCCAGGCCTGGACCGTCACCTCGTCCATGAGGCGGGGCCCCTGGGCCAGCCCGCAGACGTACATGCCCGGGCGTTCCAAATCCACCGGGCGCATCTTGGGGTGCACCTCCCGGAAGAAGCCGTCGCCGTCCAGGGAGACGCCCAGCGCCCGGGCCAGGGCGGCGTGGTCACCAGGGGCCGCGCCCGTGCTCAGGACCACCCAGTCGGCCTCCAGACGCAGCACCTCCCCCAGGACCGGGTCCCGGGCCACCACCTCCAGCCGGCCGTCCCCTGCTTCTCGGACCTGGGGTGGCTCGCCCCGCTCATAGCGCACGAAGAGGATTCCTCGCTCCCTGGCCCGGCGGTAGAGGAGTTCGTGGAAGCCATAGGTGCGCATCTCCTGGTAGAAGACGGCCACCTGCGTCTCTGGGAAGCGCTCCTTGAGGGCCAGGGCGTTCTTCACCGCCTCGGTGCAGCAGAGGCGGCTGCAATAGGCCCGCTCCTCGCCCCGCTGGCCGGCGCACTGGACCATGACCACCCATCCCGGCTGCTCCAGCGTGCCCGTGGCCAGGCGCTCCTCCAGTTCCAGTTGCGTGAGGACGCGGGGGTGCTGTCCCCTCAGGTAGCGGGCTGTCTCCCCCTCCCGGCCGCCCGTGGCTACAATGACGGCGCCGTGCTCCACCCAGGTTTCCTCGCCCTCTGGCCCGCGCAACAGGCTGCGGTACCGACCTGGCTCACCCTCAGTGCGCACAAGTTGCGTCCCCCGATGCAAGGTGATGCCGCTTGCCTCCTGCACCTTCTGGACCAGGTCCTCCAGGAAGGGCTGGACCTCGCGGCCCTCGGGCGTGCGGCGGATGCGCCGCAGCAGCCCCCCGAGGGCCGGCCCCCGCTCCACCAGGTGCACGGGGATGCCCCACCCCGCCAGGGCCAACGCCGCAGTCATCCCCGCCAGGCCTCCGCCCAGGACCAGCGTTGCGGCCGTCGGGGGCTCCAGGGACCCCCGGGTGGCGGTGGGCTGGGTCGTCCGCCGCAGGTCCGGCACCCGTCGGAGCCGTCCCACGGCCATGCGCAGGAGGTCCACGGCGTGGGCCAACGCGCCCTCCCCATCCCCTGGGTAGAGCCAGGCGACCTGCTCCCGCAGGTTCACCGCCTCCAGGCAGGAGAGGGCGAGCCGCGTCCGCCGGGCCAGGTCCGCCAGCCCGTCGGCCACCTCTCTGGGTGAGCAGCCGCCCACCACCACGCGGTTCAGGTTCTGCTGCCCCACGGCCTGGACCAGGTGGTCCCACGCCCCGCCCTGGCAGAGCGCAGGGACCCGTTCCACCCAGGCCACGTCCCGCAGCCCCCGGGCGGCCTCCGCCAGATGGTCCAGGGATAGGGAATCCCGGAGGTCGGGGCACTCGCAGAGGAAGAGGCCGATGCGGGTCGGCCCTTCATCCCAGGGGCGGGGCTCCACCTCCCCGGGTTCCGGGAGGCCGAGGGGCGTTCCCAGCAGGGAGGCTGCCATCCCCGCGGCCGCAGCCGCCTCCACCACCGTCTCGGGGATGTCCTTGGGCTCGCGAAAGGCCCCGCTGAGGAAGACGCCCGGCCTGCCTGCCACCAGGGGCGCAAAGGGAGCCCGCACCGGGAAGCCCCACGCGTCCAGGTCCATGCCCAGGGCCCGGGCCAGGTCTGCCGCGCCTTCCGGCGGGCCGAACCCCACCGCCAACACCAGGAGGTCAAAGGCCTCGGCCCGGTGGCGCCCCTCCTCGTCCGTGTAGAAGAGGGTCAGGTCTCCGTCGGGCGCTTCCTTGACGGTGGAGAGCATGCACCGCCGGAGGTGCAGGCGCTCCCGCGCCTGCACCTGGGCGAAGTAGCGGTCAAACTCCTTGCCGAAGGTGCGGAGGTCCATGAAGAAGACCGTGACTTCGGCCTGGGGGTCCAGTTGCAGGGCCAGGGAGGCCTGTTTGGCCGTGTACATGCAGCAGACGGAGGAGCACCAGGGTCGGCCGACTTTCTCGTCCCGGGAGCCCACGCACTGGACGAAGGCGATGCGGCGGGCTGGCCGCCCGTCGGAGGGGCGCAGGAGCCTGCCCCCGCTTGTGCCGGAGAAGGAGACCATCCGCTCAAACTGCACCGCGCTCAGGACGTTCCGGTAGCGGCCGAAGCCGTATTCGGGCCTCTGGCGCGGGTCAAAGGGCGCAAAGCCAGGGGAGGCCACCACCGCGCCCACGTGGAAGACCTCCGTAACGGGCTGCATCTCCAGGTCCACCGCGCCCCGGGGGCAGGCCCTGACGCACGCGCCGCACCGGATGCAGACATCCATGTCCACGGCCCAGGCATTGGGGACGGCCCGGGGTGGCGGGGGGTAGATGGCTTTCTGGGGGGCCAGCATCCCCTCGTAGGGGTGAGGCCGCTCCGCTGGGCAGACCTTGGCGCACTCTCCGCAGCCGTTGCAGCGGTCCTCCCGCACGTAGCGAGGCTCCCGGAGGACCTCCACGCGGAAGTCCCCTGGCCCTCCCTCCACCTTCACCACCTGGCTGAGGGGGAGGAGGGTCAGGTTGGGGTGGCGGCCACACTCCAGGGTGGGGCAGTAGGTTGGCGTGGGCCCCGGCTCTAGGTAGCAGAGGCCGCAGGAGTCGGTGGGGAAGGTGCGGTCCAGGAGGTGGAAGGAACCGCCCACCCCCGGCCCCCGTTCCACCAGGACCACGCGGTAACCCCAGTCGCCCAGGAGGAGGGCCGTAGCCATGCCCGAAAGGCCCCCTCCGACCACCAAGACACGGGATAGC
>FWWL01005684.1_pt1 | contig 19049 bp, 15 predicted proteins | sample 2228331 | NCBI WGS metagenome assembly FWWL01 (sample SAMEA103939775, study PRJEB20133) | metagenome
TCAGTCCCTGCTTCTATTTCAACTCTATCCAGAACAAGGTCATAATCACTGTCAAAATCCCGAAGGACTAAGGGACCGGTAGTCCCTTCTAAAAGAGTGATAGGTAAAAACACTGTGTCATTTTCTTTTACAGAAATATCTTTTATCTGAACCATAACAGGGACGCCGTTGTCGTAAGCATAGATATAAGCCCTGAAACTGCCGACAGGAACTCTTTGTTCTCCTTTTCCTTCTGGAAAGTCAAAACGATATCTTTTGCCGTCCTCTAAGTTTAGTAAATCTACACGAGCCCCCCAATATTTGCCGACAACATCGGTAACATCCAGGTCAAGAATTCCAGTGGAGCCAGAATATTCACTATATTTTTGGTTTTCATATTGGAGAGTAGGGGAGGCTTTTTGAGGAGTTGTTTTCTCTGGTTTTTTCTTCTTAGCAAATGAGTTGTTTGTTGTCAAAATCGTTATTGACAAAAAAATAACGATAACGAAAAACGCATTTGTCCTTTTTTTTATCATTAGAAGTAACATCTGGCACCTATGTAGATATTTGAGTTATCCATAAATTGTCCAAAAAAAGTATGGGGTTCATTCCCGATAAATACATTTACTCCACCTTCAACCCACCATTTATCATTTATTTTATAACGAAAGTTAGGTCTCAAATAGATGTCCTGGTCAGTAGGAGAATAATACATAAACCAGGAAAGAATAAGATTCTGGTTCATCAATTGGCGAGTTAATCTTATCGTAGTTAGCAATCGGTTTTCATCTCTATTTTTTACCCATGAGGGTTGGTTATAGATATAGTTGTCGTAATCAAGTATGTGTTCCCAGTATATCTGAAAGGCACCCGTAAAATTTTTTGCAAGTTCTTGTTCATATCCCAACAAAAAACGAAATTCGGAATTGTTAATAAATGGATTTGTTCCATTTCTATCTTCTCTGGAATCGTAATAGCCCATCTCTAAAGAAAGTATTCCTTTCCCAACAGGTCCTCTTAAACTGGCTCCATAGACATTGAGTTTCGGAAAATATGCTTGCAAAGGAGGAAAAAGTTTATACCCTCCCGGACTTTTCCATCTTCCTGAATAGCCATAAAAAGCGAGTTCAAAATTGTTAATCTTTCTATATGCACGAAGAGCCCATTCGTCATCATGGAAACGCGGTCCGGGATGGTCTGCTTGAATTTCATTATCTTCTCCCTGAGGTTTATTAAATAACGGATTCCAGAAAGTAATAGGGTTGCCTGTGATATATCTATCAGGAGTAAACTTGGGCGTATATACAATTTCAAAATTAAACCATTCAGGGTACCAGCCAATTTTGATGGAATCGGATGGTGCTTTTAAGTATTCCTGTTCTCTACCAACAAAGAATGAATTCCAATCTTTGGGAAATAAGTCGTTAATAAAAATCAGGTCACCTGTTCCCCATGTTAAAATTTGTCTTCCTATGCGTAGGTCAAGAGTTGGAGATAATGTCCATGTAAGGCGTGCTTGACGCAAGTCAAAATTTACTTCTTCTTGAACAAAATCACCATAAAAGTCACCTGTTACTTCAATATCGGTTTTTTCCCAGAATCGTTCCGCTTTGAGTTGTAACCTACTTTCTCCGAGGATTAAATCTTTGGATTGATGTTCATCGTTTCTATAGCGAATTCCTGCTCTGTTATCCCAGAAGCCTTTTATTTTAATGTCAAATGGAGTAGTTGTCTTTTTTTGTTCTTTTTGTTTCTTTTCAACAGGAGTGGTAGTTGTTTCCAAACCCTGTGGTAAGGGTGGTTCTTCAGATTTTTGTGTTTCTAATCCTTGTGGCAATTGTGGCTCTGTAGAGGATGTTAGACCAGCAGGTAATGCCGGTTCATTACTATTTGTTTGCTGATTGGTCTTTTGTTCGGTGGCAGATAAACCTTTAGGAAGTGCTGGCTCGTCCGCAGAAATGAAAGTGCAAGAGATGAAAAAGAAAAGGATTAAAATATGTAATATTTTAAATCGCATGTTCAATCCTTTACAGTCAAAAAGTCTTTTATTCTTATACTATTTGTATTGTATTATTGTGTATTTCTTTCTGAAAAATCATCTGCTTTTTCTATCAAGTCTATTATTTCCTCACCATACATCTTTAATCGCACGGGACCAAGGATTTTTAATTTTTCTAATTCCGCTATTGTTTTGGGACCGTGTAGTGAGAGTAACGAGATTTTGTTTTTAGGGAGAATTGCGTCGGATTCTATATTCCTTTCTATTGACTTTTCTCTTCGCCAGTGCATAAGAACTAAACTTCTATTTTTTATATATGGGTGATTTTCTGAATAGGTCAGGGTGGGTTCGTTGCTATCTTTTGATAGGGATATTATTTTGAGTAATTCCTGTTTATTTACCATATTTGATATAGAGTTTGTTCCTATGATTTGGTTCAGTTCTTCAATGGTTTCTGGAACCTGTCGGGCTATTTTTACAAGGGTTTTATTAGAAATCAATTTATTGGGTTGTATATGTAAAGTTTTTCCTAATTCTTCACGGTAAAAATATAATTCTTTTAGTATAATAAAATTTTTTTCGGGTAGATTTTTACTTTTAAAGGTAGTAAAGAAATGAAATAATTTTTGTTCTGTCTCTTCTGTTATTATGTCATTTGCAAAATCATTAAAAATTTCTTGTGCCTCCTCCCAGAGTCCTTTGTTTTCCAATTCTCTTTGCATTACTTCTGAAAGAGGGATGAGATAATGAGAATCCCGATAGGCATAGCTTAATTGTTGTTGAGAAAGGGGTCTTTTTTTCCAGTTGGATTTTTGATATTTTTTGTCGTGCTGAACATTTAAAAAAGTTTTCAGTAGTGATACGAGTCCGAGTTGCTTAAAGCCCAATAATTTTCCTGCCCACATCGTATCAAACAAATTGACTACTCGCCATTTATACTGATTCCAGAGCATTCGCAAGTCGTATTCAGAGGCATGAAAGATTTTTATGATTTTATCATTTGCTAATATCTCTCCTAATTCAGAGAAAGAAAATTTGGCTAATGGGTCTAATACAAAATCATATCCCCGGATAGATAATTGTATTAAACAGATTTCACCTGGATACTCGTATAAAGAATTTGCCTCTAAATCAATAGCAATTTTAGGTTCTATTGAGATTAGTTTTAATGTTTTTTCCCAGTCTTTTTTTGTTTGTATTAGGTTGTAATCGTTAATAATAAAATCAGATGTATGACGACGCATAATTAAAAAGAGTTATGTTTTATTATTATAAATGAACACGAGCAAAGGTAACTCCATTCTCAAAAACCTTGAGTCCATCTCCATAATCTTTCTGTTGTAAACGATTCCATGCAGGGTGAAGTTTTGCATCCCAAAAGGCTTCTGGATGTGGCATGAGTCCAAAAATTCTACCTGATGGGTCGCAAATTCCAGCAATGTCATATATAGAACCATTGGGATTAATAGGGTATTCACCCTTGGCTAAAGATTTATCTTTTTTGGCATATTGTATCACGATTTGCTGATTCTTTTTAAGTTGTTCCAATACCTGATTATCTTTGGTTATAAATTTTCCTTCTCCATGACGAACGGGTAATTCTATGAAATCTATATTTTTTGTCCATATACAGGGAGAATCGGAGTTAATTTTTAAGTATACCCATCTATCTTCAAAGCGTCCGGAATTGTTGATTGTAAGAGTAACTTCTTGCTTAAATTCTTTTTGGAATAAAGGCAAAATCCCCATTTTGACCATTACTTGAAAGCCATTGCATATACCTATGATAAGTTTCCCATCGTTTATAAATTTCTGCAAAGGTTTTTCCAGACGATAGCGAATTCTGTTTGCTAAAATTCGTCCAGAGGCTATATCATCACCGAAAGAGAAACCACCCGGTATAGCAAGTATTTTACTTTGTTCCAGGTAGTTTGGATTATCTATTAAGTCGTTTAGATGGACAAGAAGAGGTTCAGCCCCTGCTTTCTGAAATGCATGAGCCGTTTCTCGTTCACAATTTATTCCGAAGCCGGTGAGGACAAGGACATTAACCATAAGATTCCCTTATATTCGTAAAGTTTTTTGCCATGCTTCTTTGAGTTCATAGATAGAAGTGTTTATGATTACATTGTTTTTGTAACCATATACAATAAATTGAGGTTCTTCAGTAACTTCCCCGAGATAATATATATCTACCTCACTCATCTGTGATAAAAACTCATTTTCAAATTCTTTGGGCACTGTTACAATATGGCGACAGGGAGTTTCACTAAACAAGGTTACTATGTCATCATCAATATTTAAAGATTGTAAATAAAGTTTCATTCCTAAACCGCCAGCAAAGGCACTTTCTGCTAATGCGACTCCCAGTCCACCATCGGAGCAATCGTGACAGGAAGCAATCCAGCCATTCTTAATGGATTCGTGTATATTGATGTATTGTTGTTTTGCTTTTTCTGGTTTTACAACCGGAACAGTTCCACCTCCCAATTTATGAATCTCTGCCCATTCACTTCCCCCTAATGCCTCTACTGTTTCTCCGATGAGATAAACCTTATCTCCTGGCTTCTTTACATCCATTGTCATTGTGTATTGAATATTCTCAATGAAGCCGATAGCAGTAAATAATAGTGTGGGTGGGATGGAAATTTTTATATTTCCAATTTTATAGTCGTTTTTCATACTATCTTTACCACTAATTAGTGGAATTTTATATGAGAGGCAGGTATCGTGTAGTCCCTGACAGGTCAAGACTAATTGTGCTAATTTATGTGCTCCGTCCGGTGTCTTTTCACTTTCAACCGGGTCAGGCCAGCAGAAGTTATCCAGTCCGGCAATGTCGCCCAACTTAACCCCGACTGAAACTAAATTCCGAACGGCTTCGTCAACCGCATTAGCAGACATTTGATAGCAATCCAGGTCACTGTATTTGGGACAGATTCCACAACTAATTGCTAATCCACGATTGGAATCATATACAGGACGGATTACGGTAGCGTCCCCGGGTCCGTCGTAGGAGATTCCCTGAAAAGGTTTAATAACAGTCTGTGCCTGAACTTCATGGTCATACATTCTTACAAATGTTTCTTTGCTACACACATTCAAACTACCCAACACTTTTTTTAAGTCTTCCAATAAATTTTCTTTGTGTGGGATATGGGGTTTCTTTTGAGGTTGAGGGTTTAACTTGGCTTTTAACTTCATAGTAGGAACGCCATCATGTAGGAATTTCATGGATAGAGAGGCTATGAGTCTATTATTGTAATAACATTCAAGGTAGCCCGAATCAGTGAATTCGCCCAATATAGTTGCCTCTACATCCCGTTTTTTTGCAAGGGACATAAATTCTTCAATGTGTTCTGGAGGTACTGCAACAGTCATTCGTTCTTGTGACTCTGAGAGGAAAATCTCCCACGGTGCTAATCCGGCATATTTTAAAGGGGCACGGTCTAAATACACTTTAGCACCGCCGGAACCCCTTGCCATTTCACCGATACTGGAAGATAGTCCACCTGCACCGTTATCAGTTATCGCGTTGTATAGTAAACGGTCCCGGGCTTCAAAAAGGAAATCAGACAATTTCTTCTGGGTGATGGGGTCACCTATCTGGACGGCTGTAACGGGTGAACCTTCGTGTAATTCTTCAGAAGAAAAAGTAGCGCCATGGATACCATCTTTTCCGATTTTTCCACCTATCATTACAATGAGGTCGCCTTTATTAGCCTTTTTTTCGTGAGAGGATTTGTTATTTATTTTTTTGGGGATAATTCCGCCTGTTCCACAGAACACAAGGGGTTTCCCTAAAAACCGTTCATGGAAAACTATTGCACCGTTTACGGTCGGAATTCCACTTTGATTTCCTCCGTCACGGACACCGGCGTGAACACCTCTTAAAACTCTTCTCGGATGAAGTAATCGTTCTGGAATTTTACCTTCATAAAACGGAGACGCAAAACAGAATACATCTGTATTAAGAATACAACGACATCCCAGCCCCGCTCCTAAAATATCACGATTTACGCCAACAATTCCTGTAATCGCCCCGCCATACGGGTCTAAAGCAGAAGGACTGTTATGAGTTTCTACTTTCATAGATATAAGATGCTCATCGTCAAATTCAATCAGACCTGCATTGTCGTGGAAGACACTTATTAACCAGGGAATTGCGGTTTGTAGTTTATCAGTGGTTGATTTAATGTATGTTTTAAACAAACTTTTGATGACCGTTAGATTTCCTTGTTCATCTTCATATTGGATTTCTGCATTGAATATTTTATGTTTACAGTGTTCTGACCATGTCTGGGCTAATATTTCCATTTCTATATCAGTTGGATATTCAGGCAAATTTAGTTCTTTACGATGTTTTTTTGTTTCAGGATTTTCATAATATTCTTTAATGACTTTCATCTCGTTTAGGTCAAGTGCCAAAAGCCGCTTTTGACTTAATTCCAATAACTCTTTGTCAGTTAAGTTTAAGGGTATTATTTCAACAATAGTATCTGTTTTTTCTGTTACCAATGGAATGGGTAAGATATTCAATTCTTTTCTGGCATATAGTTCTTTTGAGGATAATACAGTCCAATGCTGTATAAGTTCATTCGCGAGGAGTTCGCGGGCAATACGGGAACATTCCTCTTTTGTGATTCCTGATAACCAATACATTGTAGATTTGAATACGAACTCATCAGGTTGTAATGTTCTGGAGAGCGTATCCTGAATACCTTCTTTGGCACTTTTCCCTACATTATCGGTGACACCAGGACGAAATCCGACCTCTACTACAAATTGGTAATCATCTGGAAAGGTTATATGACTATTGATGGAGGAAATCTGAATAACGGAATCGGTAAATAGTTCATTTGCTACTTTTTCAAGTTCTTCGGAACTTAATTCAGCTAATATGGTGTAAACATCCACAACCCGAACGGACTCACAGGTAATAGATAAATCTTCTTTAATTTGTGAGCGAAGACTTTTACCAACAGGGTCTTCTAAATCAGGTCGGATTGCAACTTCAATTCGGTTGAGCATATCTTAAATTCCCTTTATAGTAAACTTTTCTTTCTCCTGTTATTGTTTTCCCGACAATATGTGCTGTTATTCCGGCCTGTTCAAAAGCCTTCAATACTTTAGGTAGATGTTCTTCAGGAATAATAAATAATAATCCTATCCCCATATTAAAAACACGAAGCATTTCTATGTCGTCTACATTCCCTGTTTCTTTCAGGAATCGGAATAAATAGGGGACTTCCCAAGAGGAGAGGTCAATTTCTGCTCCTATTCCTTCTGGTAAAATTCGGGGTAGATTTTCGGTAATTCCTCCACCTGTAATATGTGCCATTCCCCGAACATCTGCAAGTTTGATAACGATTTGCATAATTTTGGAATAGCAGATGTGAGGTGCCATTAAAACATCAAAAACGGTCTGTTTGGTTCCCGGGAAGATGTCTTCCAGTTTTAGTTTGGCTATTTCAAAACAGATTTTACGAGCAAGTGAGTATCCGTTAGTGTGAAGGCCGGATGATGAAAGACCGATAATAATATCCCCAGCCTGTATTTTTGAACCATCAATAATTTTTTTTCGGTCTACAATACCAACTATTGTTCCTACCAAATCATATTCATCGGGCTGGTAAACATCGGGCATTTCTGCGGTTTCTCCCCCAATCAATGCACAACCTGCCTGCCCACAACCCCAGGTTAGTCCCTTTACTATTTCAACAATTGTTGAGGGGTTTAATTTCCCCATTGCGATGTAATCCAGAAAGAAAAGTGGTTTAGCACCTTGAACGAGAATATCGTTAACACAATGTGATACGAGGTCAATTCCAACCGTGTCATGTTTATTTGCCATGATAGCCAATTTCAGTTTTGTCCCAACACCGTCTATACTGGAAACGAGGACGGGTTCCTCTATTCCTTGAAGGTCGGGTTGAAATAAACCACCAAAAAGTCCGATATTGGACAATACCTGGTCGTTAAAGGTTCTTTTAACTAGTTCTTTTATTTCACCGACGGCTTTGTTTGCCGCATCAATGTTTACACCTGCATCTTTATAACTTAACTTAGAGGGTTCATCCATAAATTTGTTCCTTTATACAGTAAATAGAAATAATAAGAGAGAACAATAAATTTATTGAAAAGTGAAAGTATAATATCATATATTGTTATATAAATCTAATGAATTTTAATTATAATATTGATAAGTAAAACTTATGGATAATTTTTCTTATGAAGAATTGCTTTATTTCTGCACGCTGGTAGAAACTGGGTCATTCGGCAAAACTGCAGAAAAAATAGGAAGAACTCAACCTGCATTGAGCCAGCGGATAAAAAATCTGGAAGAAAAAATAGGGGGGGAACTCTTTGATAGAAGAAGGAAATGTTTAACACCGTTGGGTAAAAATCTATATGACCTGGCAAAGGAATTTGTATTAATACAAAAGAAATTTAATATGCTGTTTCAAGAAGCAACACAGGGGTTCTCCTCAGAATTAAAGATTGGGACAAGTGATACCTTTGCATTCCACTTATTGCCAAAAGTAATCCGCGAATTTTTAAAGAAGTTTCCGGAGATTCAATTATCTGTTATAACTCGTTCATCCGACGAAATAGAAAATATGGTTCATAGTGGAGAAATTAATATAGGAGTAGTTACACAACCGATAAACCACAGTAACTTAAAAGAGGTAAAAATATGTGAAGACCCGATATATCTTGTGACTGCAAAGTCACATCCAATTATGAGAAAAAAATCATCTAATATCATATACGATATTAGAGAGGAATCACTTGTAATGATTGATTCTAAAACAAGAACAGGCAGAATTATTAACAAATATTTAAAAATGTTGAAAATAGAGCCGAAATGTATTATAGATGGCGGGTCATTTCAAGTAATTATGAAATATGTGGTGGAAGGTTTCGGAATATCTTTTGTTCCTAAAATGGTTGCGATGGCATGGAAAGATAAGGTGGAAATTGTAAAGATAAAAAAAGCACCGACTATACCTTATGTATGTGTTTATCCACGATTCATGAATATGTCGAAGACAGAGAAAACATTCTTAAATCTTTTGAAAAAACACACAAGTAAGGTAAATATATGATATTGTTTTTACTTTATGAATGATACGGGGAAGGAAAAGATAATTTCTATTTTTATTTTTTTAATTCTGTTCTTACCTCCACTAATTTATTCATTTGAATTTACATCCTTTATATATCCAAAAGAAATTGTATTGAGTGTTTTACTGGTTTTGTTACTTCCTTTTTTTGTAAGAAGTAAAGAGAAAAATCACATACCTATCCATTTATTATCGTTTTTCCTTTTAAATACAGTCCTATTCATAACTCTTTTATACACAAAGGTACCTCAACAGACAATTATTCGTTCTGCTGAATTGTTTCTTACTTTCTTGGTGCTATTAATTTTGGCTAATTTTGCAAAGGATAGAATACAAAAAGAAAGTATGGTAAATGGAGTGTTGCTCTCTGGAATATTTGTTGCTGTTACTCTAATTGTTCAGTATTTCAATCTTTTGCCTGTATTATTTCCACAATTTTCCTTTTATAAACAATTATATTCAACTTTTGGGAACCAAAATCTTGCGGGGAGTTATATTGCGATAGTGCTTATATGGCTGATTGTTTACTGGGATAGAATTTTATGGAGGGAGGGGTTGAAATATACAGGTATTTTTATTTTGGGATGCGGTTTGATTTTGAGTAATTCTAGAAGTTCCTGGCTCTCTATCATGATTATATTGATTATTTATTTAACAAATAGATTGAGAGAAGACGAGAAGAATAAAAAAAGGTATTTATATATACTTGGAATTTTAATTGTTATATTCGTAATAACATTTCCTTACATTTATGAGCGATTACGGGGTAGTTTCTCAGAATTGGATATGGGATTTCGTGTGCGACTTTGGGTATATGACGGTTCTTTAAGAATGTTTTTATCAAAGCCGTTTTTCGGTGTAGGGTTTGGAAATTATTATTATTACAGTCCTAAATTTCTTGCGGAAGCGTTGCATTCAAGTTATGGAAATATACATATCAGAAATGAAATATTAACTTTACATGCTCATAATGATATATTAGAGTTATTATGTGAGGCAGGAATATTGGGGTTGTTTTTTATTCTATTGTTCTATTTTTCTCCTTTATGGTTGTGTGAGAATTCTTATGTTTGGAGTGTTTTTATTCTTATTTCTTTATTCAATCCTATTCTAAACAGTCCTCCACATTTAATAGCTTCATGTTTATCTTTAATTATATGGGAGGAATGTCAACAAAAGGATGGAGATAAAAATATAAGAGGTATATATTTAGGTAGTAGTATAAAAATAGTCGTTTGTGCTTTGATAATGATATGTATCTCCTTTCTGACTTATGCTCTGTGGCTTCCGGATTATAAACTGCGTCAAGCAGAAAAATTGTTTATTCTGGGTAAGGATTGTGAAAAGCAGTATCAGTCGTTAGTAGAATCCAAATATGCTACCTATACGATGTATACTGGTTACGCTCAGGAATTGATGAGAAAAGGGGATTACATAAACGCTTATAAAGTGTTATTAAATACTCTTAATAAATCAGATGGAGGGGATGTTTACTTATTGTTGGGAAGATGTGCCAGAAAAATGGGTATGTATGAAGAAAGTAAAAAATGGTATCGGGAATGTCTATATAGGTTTCCTGAAAATAAAGAGGCAAGAGAAAATTTATTTTCTATCGGGGAGATAAAATGAAGAGGCTATGAACTTGCGCAACATAAGGGGTATTGTTTTCTGTAGCAATTTTAATGGTAAATATTTCATCCGTGTTAATGATACAATGAGTTGACCACTTAGTAGATTTTTCCTTTTGATAAATAATAGGTTTGGTTTCGCCTTTATTCACTTCAAGGATAAATGTATCTTCATTATCTAAAAAAAGTTCAATCAAAATTTTATTGGCTCTCATATCCAGCCAATAGGAACCTGTTTTTTCAAAATATAAATCCACAGATTGAGAAGAACCATCCAATCCTTTAATTTCTATTGTGTGCGGTGGTTGTAAGTATTGATTTAGAAAATAACGAGAAGCGGCAGGAATCTGTGTGAAAGGATTGATGAAGGTATTTAGAATGTGTGATTCTACCGCACTGAATATAATAGTTGTGGAAACGAAGAGAAGAAGTATCTGGAAGAGGCAGAGCGTTAATGATTTTATTATGGGTATAGTAAATAATCCTAATATAACAAGGAAAGAAAAAATAGGGACTAAAATAAACCCCCAGAGGAATAATGGTTTTGGTAGCCAGGATGCCAAGTTTATAAAGGAAGCAATGAGTAAGCCCGTTAAAATAACAAGGTTATTGGGTATTTTTTCTGTTAAGCCCGTTATTTTTGACCCCAATCGTATTGTTAATGGGGAAATAATTAGAAGAAGGATACTCGTAACGAATCGGGCATGGAATAATTCATAGCGATATATGTCCCAGAAAGTTAAACTTACATGGGCAGTTTTATAATCCCCCAGATAAAATTTGAGGCACATAAAAAAGTGAATAGATAAAAATGAAATTGTTGCTAAACCAAGAAGAAGGGTGATAATTTCAGGTGTAAGGGTTACAATCTGGTTTAACGAAATTTCCGCCTCACGAAATTCTGGTTGGGCTGATTCCAATGTCAGCGGTTCTCCGCATTTTTGACAGCGGTCACTGTATCCTTTATTTTCAATTCCACATCTCTTGCAAATAGTATCGGGTAACAAATCAAAATCAGTAGTAAATGTGAATGGGAAAGGGGTTTTTCGGACATGTTTTTTACTCAAAAAACTTTCGATTTTTGCTACCGCAGTTTCAGCCCACCTATGTTCGGGGTATATTTCAGAAAGTTTTTTATAAACTTTTTTTGCTTCTTCTATTTTGCCTGCGGTAATTAGTGCTTTCCCTAATTGTTCATAAAGACCAGGTTCATTTTCCCATTTTTCAATGGCTATTTTAAGATTTTTAATTGCTTCATCATACTTGCCGAGACGATATAAGGTTGCGGATAAGAAACGGTAAACATTGATATGAGGCTCCCATTCGTTAACAAGAATAGTTAAATGTTCTAGTGCCAACACATAATCTTTATTTTGATATAGTTTTTTTGCTAATTCCCAGCGTTTTTTATAATCTTTCGGGTTTTTATCTACATAATCAAGTAAATCGAGCAGATTCAAGGGAGTTCTCCGATATTATATTAACTTGCTTTTTTCTTCTTTTTGCGAATTTTTTTCTTCATTTCTTTATATTTAGAAAGATTAATTCTATATAAGATTTCATTAACAACCCAGGCGATGATTGCCCCTAAAACAGCTGACATACCTACTGTGAGACCTATACGGTGTCCTAAAGAATTACCAAAAAGTAAGAGTCCTGATAAGAAGTAATTTGGAACAAGTAATAAGATACTGCATACAGCCCAAAATATCCAACCAACGGATTCAATGTCTTTGAACTGCTTCATCGTTGTATTAAATCTCCTTTCTCTCTATATTATTTTGAGGTTGAGGAAGCGTAATTATAAATTTTGTTCCAATGTCTTTTTTACTGGTTACATCTATTTTCCCACCGTGTTCTTCCACGATTTTCTTAGTTACGGACAGTCCTAAACCTGTGCCTTTGTATCCCTTCGTGCTGAAAAACGGGTCAAATATATATTTTAATTCTTCCTCCGAGATACCTTTTCCGTTATCGGCAAGTGTTATAACTAATTCATTATTTTCAGAATATTTTGCTTCAATCTGCACAATTCCTTTTTTATCAGCGACTGCTTCCCCTGCATTTAAAAGTAGATTGGTTAAACAATGAATAATTCCATTAGGGTCAAGAAAAACCTTGTTCTTTACGTTGGATATATCTATTTTTAACTCAATCTGACGATTGGAAAATAGGTCGGAAAAAAATTCGGATACCTTATTAATAATATCGTCCAGATTGCAGTATATTTTTTGAGGTATTCTGGGTTTAGAAAATATCAAGAGGTCTTTAACGAATTCATAAATGTAAATAGATGTTCTTTTTAACACAGGCCAGGCTTTATGGACAATATCATAATTCTTTTGTTGAAGGGATTTTTCAATCAGTTCTGTGCTCGTTAACATACCAGTTAGTATATTTTTCAAGTGATGTGCTAACCCTGTTAAAGTATAACCAATTGCTGCATATCTTTCCGCTTGTAATTTTTCCTGTATTAACTGAGAATTTACAACAGCAGAGGTTGCCCAGGAGGCTAAAATTTCTAAGAAGCGCAGGTCTTCATGGGTAAAGGATTCATTACCGATTTTATTTACCATTTCTATTACACCGACCAATCGTTGTCGGTCTATCAGGGGGACAGCGAGAATATTTCTTGTTGAATACTGAGTTGCCATGTCCACACCTGGAAAAAACCGAGAATCTTTTTTTACATCATTAACAACAATAGGTTTTTTGGTTCTTGCGACTTCTCCCGCAATACCGCAGGTTATAGGGATTCGGATTTCTTTCTTAACGATTTCTGAACCAACAGGACCCAATGTTACCTGAAAATATAATTCTTCCTTCTTTTCGTCATACAATAATAAAGAACCTGCTTCTGCGTTGCAGGCCTTTTTACATTCTTCGGTTATAGTTATAATAAGTTGCTCAATATCTGTTAAGTTGGAATAGAAGTGTTGAACTCTATAAATTGACTGGATGTAGTTCCGGATGTCCTTATCAAGCCAATCTAATTTTGTGATTTCTTCTTCTGATTTGTGTTCCATAATTTATTTCTTATCCTTACATATATTTCGGATATGCTGTGTTCGCCTTTGTTGTTGTAAATTTTTAATTTTATTATATGTTATATCTACCTGATTTATAGATGTTTGATTGAGTATTGAAAAAATAAAATCTTTTAAAATTTCTTCCTCTACAAAATCACAGAACGAGTCATATATTTGCACTAGGTTTTTTATTTTATATTTTATATCAAGGTAATTAATCAAATGAGTATCATCTAAATCTACAAGGTATATAATTTCTCCGTTTACTGTTAATAAATTTTTTCCAGATAAATCTTTGTGATAAATGCCATTTTCCCATAAAGTTAAAAGGATATTTTCAAGAGCATTGAAAAAATCCTTTAGAGAAATCCCGTTTTGAATATGTAATTTGTTTTTTATAAATATCTCAACATTTTGGCTTCTTTCAAGATACTCTGAAATAAAAAAATGTTGATAAGGTAATCCATATTTTAACTTTTCCAAATAAGCAATAGGTTTCGGTGTCGGTATATTATGATGAAGAAGGAAATTACTGATATTCCATATATTTCTGCACCTTTTGGAAAGAAGATTGTGACGGAGAATTCCTTCGAAAAAATTATAGTTAGTTTTTTTGACAAAATAATGTCCTACTCTATATGAGGTGGTTTTGGATGTTTCTTTTATTATCTCTCCATTTGTATTTACTCCTAATAAAAACTCGGATAAATCTGAATTATCTATATTATGCCAGATAAGATAGTGTTCTTTTTTTATTGGGTTCATTGTGTTTAGATATCTTTATGAAAGTATTTATATAAATGATTCTTTAAATATATCCATTTTATATGAGGATAAGATAATAGTTTAGCAGTGAAGGAAAGTTTATCAATTCCATAACTATTTATTAATATGTCAAAGTAATTAGTGTCAATTTTTCTTTTAACAAATGAACGCTTTAGTCTTAATAAATTTAAAGAACGAAGAAAAATATTTAAGTGGGAATATTTCTTAGCGTTATCAAAATCAATTAAATAAACAGACTTGTCTGATAAATGAATCAAAATATTTCTTATTTGTAAATCATTATGGTAGACACCAAGATTATGCATATCCTTTATTATCTTTCCACAATGTTTTACCACATCCAGTTTTTCTGTTAATGAGAATGTTCTGTTATTTAAAAACTGTTCCAGGGTGTATGTATCAGGAATGTATTGTGTAATTACGACACATCTATATAACCCAAACTTTTTTAACCAGAATCCACCATAGTATTCAGGCACTGGAAGTTTATTATATAAAATATCAGTATAAAGACGAAATTCTTTGAGGAAACGATTAGAAAAGAAAGATTCATTGAAAAAAGGATATTTAAATATTCCACCGTGCGAATAAATTTTTACTACTATAGACAAATTATTATTTTTATTTAATATAAAAACTCTATTCCTACCCCCATATAAAGGTTGAAATGTATCGCTTTGAAATTTATAAATTAGTTCCAATGATTTATCAAATAGTTCTTGGGGGAAGTTTTCTCTAAAAATCCCAATAATATTTTGTTCCCTTTTTAGTATTTTATATCCTTTAGGTATGTGTAGTTTCATAATATCTGTGTATAGGTTAGAATGAATAATAAATTATAAAACATAAAACAAAAAATAATAAAGAGCAAAAACTTAAAGGGAGGAGCGGCAGGCTTGGGCGGACCTGCCGCTGTGTTTGCGGGGGGTGTCTGAGGAATTGCTCTGTAGGCGCAAGAGGAAAATTCTTTGTTGAAGTTTTAACACCAAAGTTTTGGGCTGGTCTGAGGAATCGGGCATACGCAATTCCCAAACACCATATATATTGTAGCACAATATATAGTATTTTGTCAAGTGTTTTTTAAAAAATTTTTGAATTATTTTTATATTTCCTTAAAAAAATCAATTTGAATATTTTTTGGTGTTTCTAATATAATATTTCCAGCTTTTACTAAATTAATTGAGTTCACATATTAAAAATAGTTGAGAGGGTATTTTTATGATTTTTATTCCAAAAGAAACTTACCCCAAAGAAACTCGTGTTCCTATTGTTCCTGATACAGTTAGAAAATTGGTGAAATTAGGAGCCGAAGTTTGCATAGAGCCTAACATGGGGTGGAGTTGTGGTTATACTGATGAGCAGTATGTTGAGGCGGGAGCAAAAGTAGTATCCCGTGAGGAAGGACTTAAAAATGCAGATATTGTTTTAAGATTAAGAAAACCTCCAATAGAAGAGATTAAATTGCAAAAGAAGGGGTCGCTCCATATCAGTTATCTAGAACCTTTCTTTGATTTTGCAATACAGGACGAATTCATAAAGAATGAAGTCAACGCGATATCTATGGAAATGATTCCGCGAACTACATTAGCACAAAAGATGGATGCCTTGAGTTCGCAGGCAAATCTCGCGGGATATGTAGCGGTGATTGTTGCGGCGAATCGGTTGCCGATGGTGTTCCCCATGATGATGACGCCCGCGGGAACGATAAAGCCTATACGAATTTTTATCATTGGTTGTGGTGTCGCAGGGTTACAGGCAATTGCCACAGCGAAAAGATTGGGTGCTCGTGTAGAAGCATTTGATACAAGGCCGGTAGTGGAGGAACAGGTATTATCGTTAGGTGCAAAATTTGTAAAAATTGATGTAGGTCCTACAGGTCAGACGAAGGATGGATATGCTTTAGAATTGACAGAAGAGCAAAAACAAAAACAGCGTGAGGGAATGAAAAAAGTAATAGCCCAATCAGATGTCGTAATTACAACAGCACAGGTTTTTGGTAAAAAAGCTCCATTACTTGTAACTAACGATATGATAAAGGCAATGCGACCCGGAAGTGTTATAGTAGACCTTGCGGCGGAAACAGGGGGTAATGTTGAAGGTTCAAAGCCGGGGGAAGAGGTGATTATAGATAATGTGGTTGTGATAGGTGCGGAAAATTTCCCGGGTCGTGTTCCAGTTCATGCAAGTCAGATGTATTCCGCAAATCTTGGGAATTTAATTGAGCACTTCTGGAATAAGGAGACGAAAACATTTAATTATAAATTAGAGGATGAGATATTAAATGGTTGTTTAATAATCTATGAAGGTAAGTTAAGAAATGAATTAATACAAAAGGCAAGGAGTTCACAATGAAAAGAAGTGTATCAAAACTAATTCAAATTCCTCTGATAGGGTGGGTTAGTATTGTGGTATTTGTGTCCATCCTATTCCTTTTATTGGTGGGTAGTTTTACACCAGTAAAAGCACAGGAGACAGAGGTTGCGGGAAATGTATCTACTCTTCCATCGGCAACCGCTACCTGTGCTACAGATATATCTGAATCTTCTAGCAGGACTTTGAATCCAACGACCTTGTTACTATTCACTTTCCTTATAGCTGTATTCTTAGGCGTAGAGGTTTTGACAAAGGTTCCATCTCAACTTCATACTCCTTTGATGTCAGGTTCTAATGCAATATCTGGAATTACCGTTGTCGGAGCCTGCTTAGCAGCGGGACAGGGAAGAAATTCTATTCTGTTAATAGGTATTGGTGTCCTCGCAATGATTTGCGCCATGATAAATGTTGCAGGTGGTTATCTTGTAACTGACAGAATGTTAAGAATGTTCAAAGGAAAGGGGAAATAGCTGTGAACGAGACTATTAAAATATTAACTGAAGTTGCATATATGGTGTCGGCAGTAACCTTTATTTTAGGTCTGAAAATGCTCAGTAAGCCGACAACCGCTATAAAAGGGAATATTATTTCTGGATTGGGAATGTGTCTTGCTATAGCAGTTACCCTATTTAATCCTATAGTTAAGTCCTATGAGTGGATAATTATTGGTGGACTTGTGGGGAGTGTGATTGGGGCGATTGCTGCGTTAAAAGTTCCTATGACTTCTATGCCTGGTTTTGTTGCGTTCTTCAACGGCACAGGTGGTCTTGCCAGTATGTTGGTGGGTTGGTCTGATTTTCATGTTACTTATACGGGTAAAGGTTATGGTGGGTATAGTCTTGAAAATATTATATTAATCCTTGCGACATATCTTGCGATGTTAATCGGGGGTGTAACATTTTCCGGAAGTATGATTGCTTACGGGAAGTTAGAGGAGAAGATTCAAGGAAAACCGATACTTTTCAAAGGTCAGCAGGCTGTTAATGCTATTATATTGGGGTTAGGGATATTAATTGGGGTACTTTTCTTTGCCAATCCCAATGGTTCAATCATCTATCCAGTTATTATTTTATTGATGATTTTAGCAAATATTCTTGGTATTTTGGTTACCATTCCTATTGGTGGAGCGGACATGCCTGTTGTGATTTGTCTGCTCAATAGTTATTCCGGTATGGCGGCATGTGCTTCAGGTTTCGTGTTAAATAATACAGTACTCATTGTGGCAGGCTCGTTAGTTGGTGCCAGTGGTATTATTCTTACCGCAATTATGTGTAAAGCAATGAATCGTTCTTTGGCGAATGTGTTATTTAGCGGTTTTGGTTCTGCTGAAGGGGCTATTAGCACTTCCGCTACGGGTGAAGTAAAAGCATTGTCTCCTGAAGATGCGTATTATGTATTAGAAGCGGCTCGTTCTGTAGTATTTGTGCCGGGTTATGGTATGGCAGTGGCTCAGGCTCAACATGTGGTTAAGGAGTTGGCAGATTTATTAGAAAAAAATGGAACAGAAGTAAAATATGCTATACATCCTGTTGCGGGTCGTATGCCTGGACACATGAATGTGTTATTAGCAGAAGCCAATGTGCCTTATGACCAATTGTTAGAAATGGACGATATTAATCCGATTATAGATACAGTGGATGTTTGTATAGTCGTAGGGGCAAACGATGTAGTAAATCCCGCAGCAAGAGAAGACCCGAAGAGTTCCATTTATGGTATGCCTATTATTAATGTTGACTATGCTAAATCCTGCTTTGTTTTAAAGCGTTCTCTTGCAGCAGGTTTCTCTGGTGTTGAGAATCCGCTTTTCTTCAAAGAAAACACACGCATGATTTTCGGTGATGCTAAACAGACATTGACCGCTATTATTAACCAATTCAAAGACGCCCAGAGTTAGAAGTAAATTATAAGATTAAAAACCACATATTTTGCCCTTGTTGTTAATACAACAAGGGCAAGTTTTTAATAGAGACCCTCTGAATAAATACCGTACGTCTCAATAGAATAAACTACATTATAATCATAACCTATTAGAATATTATTCTTATTTATTCCTTCCTCCTTTATTTTGCCTCTACGAAAGGAGTATAAGTTTCTATCATCCGACTCTTTTTATTAACTACAGAGGACA
>FWWL01005685.1_pt1 | contig 19046 bp, 14 predicted proteins | sample 2228331 | NCBI WGS metagenome assembly FWWL01 (sample SAMEA103939775, study PRJEB20133) | metagenome
GGCTGATGATGTTGAAGCCCTGGGCAAACGACATCAGGTGCCAGGGCCAGGCTACGCTGCTGCGCCGCACGATCAATTCGATGTCGGCGATGATGACCATCAGCGCCAGCAAAACCGGCAGCCACCACTCCTGGGTCTGTGGCGAAAATGACTCAGGCGGAAACAACAGTGGGGGAATCAATTGCAGGATGAGAACGGCGACGATCATGCCCGGGGTGGTTAAGGTGCGACGTAGCACGTCCGAATGGCTCCTTTCACGATGGGATGCGCCTAATTATAGAGGAGCGTCGTGCTGGTGTCAAGCTGCTTGACATTTGTTTAGCAGCCGTTTATAATCTTCACTCACTGGCTTCAGGCGCCGGCGGCCTGATGGCTACATCACTACTCATCCCATGCCAGATCTGCCTATCATCCCTGTCTATGTCGTCCTGTGGGCATGCCGCGCTGATTTGGCAGACAATTCGTTTGTCCGAAGGAGGTGAGCCGATCCATAAGCACACTGCAGACGCGCGATACCGTTGGCATCTGCGGTCGCGCGGCCAGAGGGATATGGCCAGATGCCGGATTTCTGCCATTTTCAACCCATAACACGGAGGAGATTCCCTATGCGTGCGTTCAAGCTGTTGTCCTTGCTGCTGGTCGTGGTGTTTGTGCTGTCGGCCTGTGCGCAGGCAGGCGGCGGCGATCTCAAGGTCGCCATTCTAGCCCCGCTTTCCGGCCCGGTGCCTACTTTCGGTGTCATGACCCGAGATGGCGCGCTGCTTGCCATCGAGGAGTGGAACGCAAAGGGCGGTGTCCTCGGTCGCAAGATCGTCCCGATCGTCGAGGACAGCCAATGCACGGCCGACCCGGCAGTCAACGCTGCCAACAAGGTGATTGACCAGGACAAGGTCAAGTTCATCGTCGGCGAGGTCTGCTCCAAGGCCTCTATCCCGGTCTCCGAAATTGCCAATGCCAAGAAGATCCTCCAGATCAGCCCCACCTCGACCAACCCGGCTGTCACCGTGGCTTCCGACGGCAAGACCAAGGACTACATCTTCCGCGCCTGCTTCATTGACCCGTTCCAGGGCAAGGTCGGCGCCAAGTTTGCCCTCGAGAACCTGAAGGCGAAGACGGCATTCATCCTGCTGGATCAAGCCAATGACTACGTCAAAGGCCTGGCCGAGGAATTCGAGAAGGCTTACGTTGCAGGCGGTGGCAAGGTCGTCGGCAAGGAGACCTACACTGCAAAGGATACCGACTTCTCGGCTATCCTGGCGAAGGTTGCGGCGGCCAAACCAGATGTGGTCTATCTGCCCGACTACTACAACATCGTCAACCTGGTGACCAAGCAGGCCAAGGAGAAGGGCATCACCGCGGCGTTCCTGGGCGGCGATGGCTGGGACTCCTCGGACCTGGATCTGAAGGCGGCGGCCGGCGGCTACTTCACCAACCACTACTCGCCCGACTCGACCGCACCGGAGGCAGTTGCTTTCCAGAAGGCCTTTGCGGCCAAGTACAAGGACGACAAGGGCCAGGGTAAGGTGCCGGACGCGTTGGCCGCGTTGGCCTACGATGCCACCAACCTGTTGCTGACCGCCATCAAGAACGCCGGGTCCGACGATCCGGACAAAGTCAAGGCGGCCATGGAGGCGATTTCCTTCCAGGGTGTCTCCGGGAAGATCACCTTCGACCAGCAGCACAACCCGGTCAAGTCGGCTACGATCTTGAAGGTCACCGACACGAAGGTTGTCTTCGACTCGGTTGTCGCACCTTGATGTAGTAGATAGGGATTGGGGAAACAGGGAGACAAGTAGGCAGGGAAACAAGGAAACAGGGAAACGATACCTCTTCCACCTGTTTCCCTGTTCATTGCTTACTTGTTTCCTTGTCTACCTGTCTCCTTGCCGATCCGCCTCGTTGTCTACTTGTTTCCTTGTCTACCCTTTCTAGATCCGGAGGTAGTGCGCGAATGTCGCAAGCAAGTCCCTCCTCTGCATCCTCGCTTGCCGCGCGCAGGCCCGGCGCCCGACTTGCCTGGATTGGCCAGGGGTTTCTTCTGCTCCTGGCCGCAGCGGTGCTGTATATTCTGATTACGAATTTTCTCAAAGATCCGCCCTTGTTTATCCAGGTTGTCCTCAGCGGATTGCAATTGGGCTTCGTGTATGCCCTGGTGGCCCTGGGTTATACCATGGTCTACGGCATCGTGCGGTTGATCAACTTCGCACATGGTGACGTCTTCATGGTGGGTGCCTTCGTCAGTTTCTACGCCGTGACGCGTTTTCAACTGCACGCCTGGCCGGCTGCCGTGCTTCCTGGCCTGCCGACCGGTTGGGTGGTCGTCATTGGCTCCCTGACAGTTGTCTTCCTGTCCATGATTGTGTGCATGTCAATGGCCATCACAATCGAACGCGTGGCCTACAAACCGCTGCGCGACGCGCCGCGTATCGCCGCACTGATCACGGCGATCGGTGTTTCCTTCTTCCTGGAATTCTTCGGCGCGCTGTATTTTGTCTTTTCCCCGCGTTTTATTCCATATCAGCGGCCGTTTGAAGTCGTCACGTGGTATATCAAGGATGGTATTCACCTGGTGCAGGCTGGCCAGGCACCGCCACCTGGTAGCATCACCTTTTCGAATATCTTCTTGATCATTGTGGTCGCGTCTGTGCTGGTGCGGGTCGCCCTCCAGTTCCTGGTACGCCGGACAAAGATCGGCAAGGCCATGCGCGCCACCTCGTTCGACAAGCCGACCTCCCGGCTGATGGGCATCAACGTGGATGGTGTCATTTCGGTGACCTTTGCGGTGGGCGCGGCGTTCGCCGGGTTGGGGGGCGTGCTTTATGCCATCGCCTATCCGTCCATCTGGACGCAGCTGGGTATCCTGCCGGGCCTGAAGGCGTTTGTGGCGGCCGTGCTCGGTGGCATCGGCAGCATCCCGGGCGCGTTCGTCGGCGCACTGATCATGGGCCAGGCCGAGGCGCTGACGATGGGCTACATCTCCACTCCTATGCGCGACGCAGTAGCATTCACGATCCTCATCGTGGTCCTCCTGGTGAAACCCACCGGACTCTTCGGTGAGGCAGCCGGGGAAAAGGCATAAGGGAGACGACCGATGGAAGTGGGCTTTCTCGTCCTGTCAATCGTCAAGATCGTCGCCATCCTGGCCTATCTGTATGGGCTCCTTTGGGCCATTGGCCATCCGAACAGGGTCGTGAAGGTGGCCGGTATCGTGATCGCCTTCGCCATCATTCAGCTCGCACTCACGATCAACTTCGGGGGCGCGCAGATCCTCAACGACTTCGACCGCGGCCTCCTTTTTCAGGCCTGCACCATGACGATGGTGGCGCTGGGGCTGAACCTGATCTACGGCTTCAATGGGCAGTTCAGCCTGGCGCAGTGGGGCTTTTACGGCATCGGCGCCTACACGGCCGCCGACATCACCTATCGCTGGAATGTGCGCGACGCACGCGGCTTGCTGGTGACCGGCATCGGTGTGATCCTGGGCGGCCTGGTGATCCTGGCCGTGAGCCGGCTGGTACGCCGCTTCAAAGGGATGCCCGTGCTCTCTCAGTTTACCCTTTACCTGGTGGGCAGCGTCTTGGCCGGAGCAGTGGCGGTGTACATCGGCAACGCGATCAACCCGGTGCTGGTGCCGCTGTTCGGCACGCCAGATGCGCCCGGCATCCTCGCCAGCCCGGCCGTGCTCCAGGTCGTCTTCCTGCTGGCCGTGCTGATCGCCGGCGCGTTCGCTGCGGAAGTGAGCTTCTTGTTCGGTCTGCCTGTGCTGACCCTCGGCTCTGACTACTTCGGCATCGCGACGCTGGGCTTCGCGATCGTCGTGCAGACGCTGATGGTCAATACCGATACCATCCTGCCGTTCCCCGAGATGAAGGGTGGCCGGGGCATGATCGGCATTCCCAAACTGACCACCTGGTTCTGGGCGTTTCTCTTTCTCATCGTGATCATCATCGTCATGCGCAACCTGATCTATTCGAGCACCGGACGTGCCATCATGTCGGTCCGCGAGGATGAGACGGCGGCCAAGGCCATGGGCATTGATGTAGCGTTCTATAAGCTGTTCGCCTTCGTGGTGGGCAGCCTGTTTGCCGGCATCGGTGGCGGGGTTTATGCGCACTACATCGGCTTCCTCAGTCCAGGCACATTCGACTTCCTGGTGGGCTTCAACCCGCTGATCATTGTCGTGTTCGGCGGACTGGGCAGCATGACCGGCACCATCGCAGCCTCGTTCGGGTGGATCTTCTTCCTGGAAGGGCTGCTGCGCGTGTTGCTGGGCCAGATGGGCACCGAGGCGCCGACCTGGCGCTACGTCTTGTATCCCATCGCGCTCCTGTTGCTGATGCTGCTGCGTCCCCAAGGCCTGCTGGGCAACGTCGAGTGGGGTTTCCTGAAACGCCCCGCCGTGGCATTGCCGGCCAAAGCTGCTGAGTGATCGCTGTGGAGGACGCCATGATATCGCCAGTCAATTCTGCTCCGGTCCTCGCAGCGGCAAGTGAGCCCGAGCCTGTCCTGGACATCCGAGGGCTGACCAAGGTCTTCGGCGGGCTGCGCGCCGTGAGCAACTTCGACCTGACCGTGCGTCGGGGCGCGCTCGACGGCCTGATCGGCCCCAACGGCGCGGGCAAGACCACGGTGTTCAACATGATCTCTGGTCTCTACGTCCCCACCGCCGGCGACATTTATTTCTATGGCGAGAATCTGGTCGGCATGGAGCCGCATGAGATCACGCAGCTCGGCATCGGCCGCACCTTCCAGAACATCCGCCTGTTTCCCAATTTGACGGTATTGACCAATGTCTTGATCGCCTATCACCCGCATGCGGGCTATGGGCTCATGGATGGCCTCGTGCGCAGTCGGCAGTTCTATGCCCAAGAGCGGGAAATGATCGAGCGGGCGCGCGATTTCCTGGCGATTTTTGGCCTGGAAAGGTATCAGGACGAGCTGGCCAGGAACCTGCCCTACGGTGAACAGCGCCGCGTCGAGATCGCGCGTGCCCTGGCTTCGGAGCCGAAGCTGTTGTTGCTGGATGAACCGGCCGCCGGCATGAACCCGGCGGAGATCGGCCGGTTGATGGAATACATCCACTTCATCCGGGACCGCTTTAACTTGACCATCTTGCTGATCGAGCACCAGATGCGTCTGGTGATGAACATTTGCGAGCAGATCACGGTGATGGACTTCGGTGAAGTCATTGCGCGTGGGACGCCGGCTGAAGTGCAGAACGATGTCCGCGTGATTGAAGCCTACCTGGGCCGCGGGGCCGCCGCGCGGCAGGGAGTGAACCTGTAACATGCTGCTCGAAGTCAAGGACCTTCACGTTTTCTACGGCGCCATTCACGCGCTGCAGGGGATCAGTTTCGGCATTAACGAAGGTGAAATCGTCACGCTGATCGGCGCGAACGGCGCGGGCAAGTCCACGACGCTCAAGACGATTTCCGGCCTCTTGCGGCCTCGCGCTGGCGATGTGCTGTTGAACGGCCGTTCCATCACCACGATCGCCCCGGAGGAAATCGTGCGTCGCGGCATCATTCACGTGCCGGAGGGACGCAAAATCTTCGCACCGCTCACCGTACAGGAAAACCTGGAGATGGGCGCGTTTACGCGCGACAAGCCGGAAGAGATTCGTCAGAGCATGGAACGGGTGTTCCGGAGCTTCCCCCGGCTGCGAGAACGCCTCAATCAGTACGGCGGCACATTGTCGGGCGGCGAGCAACAGATGCTGGCCATCGGCCGCGGCCTGATGGCGCGCCCCAAAGTGCTCTTGCTCGATGAACCCTCCATGGGCCTGGCGCCGATCCTGGTGGAAGAGATCTTCCGCATCATCCAGGAGATCAACTCGCAGGGCGTGGCGATCCTGTTGGTGGAGCAGAACGCACTCATGGCGCTTTCGGTGGCGCATCGCGGCTACGTGTTGGAAACCGGCCGCATCGTCCTGGAGGGCACCGGCCAGGAATTGCTGCATAATCCTCAGGTGATGAAGGCGTACCTGGGCGGACACTGACGGAGGCATCCAGAATTAGGGATCAGGGGAAGGAGGTGATGCGTCACACGCAAATCGCCCGCTATCCAATCTCTGATCGTAACATCCATATCCCATCACCCGTTTAGGAGGAGAACCAATGACAGCCAAGTGGTGGTCTGTTGTGTTGGGGATCATGATGATCCTCAGCATGGTGCTGACTTCCTGCGCTGCACCCACGCCGCAGGTTGTCGAGAAGGTTGTCGTTCAAACACAGGTCGTCACCCAGGAGAAGGTCGTGGAGAAGGTCGCGACCCAGGTCGTCGAGAAGGTCGTCAACCCCACGCCGGTACCGCCAAAGATGCAAGTTACTTTCATCTTCGGCGCCCAGGGCGAGCCGGTCTGTCTTGATCCGGCCATCATCACCGACGGCATCTCTGCCCGCATCACCAACCAGATCTTCGAGGGGCTGGTCAAGTTCGACAAAGACACCACCAATCCCGTTCCCGCACTGGCGGAGAAGTGGACGACGTCGGCTGATGGCAAGGTCTGGACCTTCACGCTGCGTAAGGGCGTCAAGTTCCACGACGGCACCGACTTCAACGCGGACGCTGTCGTGAAGAACTTCGATTACTGGAAGAACACCAAGAACCCGGTTCATGACGCTCAGATCAAGGCAGGGCAGACCTTTGAGTACTACGAGGCCCAGTTCGGCGGCTTCGACGATGACAGCATCATCACCGAAGTCAAGGCTGTGGATCCAACCACTGTCCAGATCACCCTCAAGGAGCCGCAGGGCCCGTTCTTGAACAACCTGGCGATGTTCGTCTTCGTCTTCTGGAGCCCGACTGCCCTGGAGAAGGCCGGCGTCAACTCTTGCAAGACCCCGGTCGGTACCGGCCCCTACAAGTTCGTTGAGTGGAAGGCCAACGAACAGGTGACGTTGGAGGCCTTTGCTGACTACTGGGATAAGCCGAACGCGGCGAAGATGAAGCGGGTCGTCATCCGCAACATCCCGAACAACTCGTCTCGCCTGCTGGCACTCTCGGCCGGTGAAATCCATGGCATGGAGGGGCTGGAGCCGCGCGATGTGGCTGCAGTCAAGGCCAACCCCAAGTTCAAACTGCTCCTGCGGCCGGCCAACACGACCGGCTACGTCGCTTTCAACTTCAAGGTGCAAGAGTTCCAGGATATCAAGGTGCGCCAGGCGTTTGCGCAGGCCATCAACAAGGCGCCGATCGTGGAGAAATTCTACGGCGGCACCGGCATGGTGACCAATCAGTTCCAGCCGCCGGCGCTCTGGGGCTACAACAAGGATTTGAAAGACTGGCCGTATGATGTCGCCGCCGCGAAGAAGCTGCTGGCCGATGCCGGCTTCCCCAACGGCATCTCCGAGGTGACCTTCGACGGCAAGAAGGTGCCTCTTGAGTTTTGGTACATGCCGGTTTCCAGGCCGTACTACCCGAACCCGAAGGACATTGCCACTGCCATCGCAGCGGACTGGGCCAAGGCCGGCATCAACGTCCAGCTGCAGACGATTGACTGGGCTACTTACCTGGACAAACGCAAGAACGGCCAGCTGCCGCTCTACATGCTGGGCTGGACAGGCGACAATGGCGACCCCGATAACTTCGTGTGCTACTTCTTCTGCATGGATGCCAAGGACACGCCCATCGCCCGCGAAGGCTTCGTGGCCGATAAGGAGATATCGGATCTGTTGAAGAAGGCCGCCATTCTGGTGAAGCAGGAGGAGCGTGCCCCGCTCTACCGGCAGGCCGAGCAGTTGATCCATGACAGGGTGCTGCGCATCTTCATCGCCAACAACCAGCCGCCGCTGGCCTTCCTGGCGAATGTGGATGGCTACATCCCGAATCCGACGGGCACGGAGTTCTTCAATACGGTCGTGGTGAAGTAGGCCCTCACCCTATGCTTCCCTCTTCCGCCGCACGGCGGAAGAGGGACTTTGCCTTCCGGGTATAGCACGTCATTGCAAGGAGCGGCCTGTTTACGCTGAATGGCACAGGTGCAGCGCAATCCCGCCAGCGTTTTACAGGACGCTGTCAGAGGATGCGCCCAACCGACTTCTGGCCACATGGCCGGGGCCGCTTCGCCCAACTCGCTTCTCGCAGTGCCGTGGCAACAAGAGATAGGCCATGTTGACCTACATTATCAAACGCGTTTTAGGCGTGATTCCGGTTCTCCTCTGTGTCTCACTGCTGGTTTTCGGCTTCTTGCGCCTGATCCCCGGTGACCCGGCGCTGGTCATGTTGGGCGAGCGCGCAACGCCGGAAAACATCAGCCGTGTGCGGGAGCAGCTCGGACTGAACAAGCCACTGTATCAGCAGTATCTGACCTTTCTGGGCAATGCCTTGCGGGGCGACCTGGGGCGGTCGGTCTTGCGTCAGGAGCCGGTGACCCAAGAGATCATTCGCCGTTTTCCTGCGACCATCGAGCTGGCGCTGGCTGCGATGCTGGTCGCGTTGATCATCGGTATTCCGGCCGGTGTGATCTCGGCGGTGCGCCGCGGCTCACTGTTCGACGCTGCCAGCATGCTGGTGGCCCTCACCGGCGTTTCTATGCCGATCTTCTGGCTTGGCCTGATGATGATCTTCCTGTTTGCGGTGGTGCTGCGTGTCCTGCCTACCGGCGGCAGGCTGGACGCCGGTACCCAATTTGCTCCTCTCACCATCCTGTTGTTGTTGGCCGCCCTTCTGCGCGGCAATGTCCCGCTATTTTTTCAGGCCTTGCGTCATTTGATACTCCCGGCGTTGGCGCTGGGTACCATTCCGATGGCAATTATCGCGCGCATGACGCGCTCCTCCATGTTAGAAGTGCTCAACCAGGATTACATCCGGACAGCCCATGCCAAAGGGCTGAAGGAAAGCGTGGTGGTCGTTCGTCATGCACTGCGCAATGCCTGGCTGCCCATTATCACAGTTGTCGGCCTGCAAACGGGCCGCCTCCTATCAGGCGCCATCCTCACCGAAACGGTCTTCTCCTGGCCCGGCATCGGTCGTTGGCTGGTGGATGCTATCTATACGCGCGATTACCCCATCGTTCAAGGGGTTACGCTGTTCATTGCGTTGATTTTCGTCGTGGTCAACCTGAGCGTGGACATCCTCTACGCACTGGTGGATCCACGCATCCGGTTCGAGTAGGAGGCGCTGCATCGTGACCATGACCGAAGCTCTCTCGCGTCCGCCGCGCAGCCTTTGGCGCGATGCCTGGCGACGTCTCATCGCCAACCGATTGGCCCGACTGGGCATGGCGATCACGATTTTTTTCTTGTTCCTGGCCATTGCCGTTCCGATCATCTTTCCCTACAACGCCAGGATTGATTCGGACCTGATGAGCCAGTTGCTGCCTCCCTCGCTCCAGCATCCGATGGGCACCGACGAGCAGGGCCGCGATGTGATGAACCGTATCGCGCAAGGGGCGCGGGCGTCGTTGGGGGTTGGCGTTAGCTCGGTGTTGCTTGCGATCTTCATTGGTTCGTTGCTGGGGCTCTTCTCCGGTTTTACCGGCAAGTCGGCGGATCTGGTTATCATGTTCGCGATGGATGTCATGTTGTCGTTCCCCGGCTTGTTGCTGGCCATCGCTGTGGTGGCCCTTTTGGGGCCGGGGCTGCGCAACTCGCTGCTTGCGATCACCGTGGTCAGCATCCCGGTGTACGCACGTATTGCGCGCTCAACAGTCCTTTCTGTCAAGCAGCTCGAGTACATCAGCGCGGCGCGTTGCATCGGCGCACCATCCGGCCGCATTCTGTTCCGCCATGTCCTGCCCAACAGCTTATCGCCGATTTTAGTCCAGGGAACCCTGGGCATCGCCAGCGCCATCCTGGAGATCGCCGCACTGGGCTTTCTGGGATTAGGCCAGCAACCCCCTCATCCAGAGTGGGGCGCAATGCTCGCCGACAGCGTCAAGTACCTGACCAGTGGTGCCTGGTGGGTACTTCTCTTCCCCGGCCTGGCGATCATGCTTACTGTATTGGGCTTCAATCTGCTCGGCGACGGCCTGAGAGATGCACTTGATCCGAGACTGCGAGTGACATAGGAAACAGGTGACCAGTTGCCCATGCGCCGGTCAGCGCACAACGTGCCATGAATTGAGGAAATCGTGTCCACGTGCCAGGCGCCCTGTTGGGTGCCTGGCACCTCTGGCGACACCCCTCGATCCCTGTGCTCCAATTCCCATCCCATGGATCTCATCGCTCTTACCCCCACTGTCTATCAGCTGCACGGCGGCTCGAATGCCGGCCTGATCGTCCACGACGGCCGCGCGCTGTTGGTGGACACCGGCCTGGACAAGGACACTGCGAAGAAGATCCTGCGCCACGTCGAAACCCTCAAGCTGACCCTGGCCGGGATCATCATCACCCATGCCCATGCCGATCATTTCGGCGGCGCGGCGACGATCCGCAGCCGCACGGCCGCGCCGGTCTACGCGCCGGCACTGGAGGCGGCCATCGTGGCGAATCCCCTGCTGGAGCCGATCTATCTCTACGGCGGAGCCGTGCCGCTGCCGGAACTGCGCGGCAAGTTCCTGCTGGCCGAGGGCTGTCCGGTGGATCACATCCTGGAGTCGGGCGATCTGGTCATCGGCGGCGTGCCGGTGACTGTGCTGCAGGCGGCCGGTCACGCACCCAATCAGGTGATGGTGGCCGGCGGCGGCGTGCTTTTCGTGGCCGATGCCGTCTTTGCGCCGGCAGTGGCGGCCAAACACGTCATCCCTTTCTACTACGACGTGACCGGCGCCCTGGCCACGCTCGATGCCCTCTCTGCACTGGATGGCAGTTATACGGCCTTCGTGCCGGGCCACGGCCCGGCCGTGGCAACGATCGGGCCGTGGGTGGCCGAGAACCACAGCCGGCTCAGCGAGATTCGGGCCACCGTCCGGGCCGCGCTGCATGAGGCGACCGATACGGCAGGCATCCTGAAAGTGACCGCCGACCGCCTGGGGCTGGTCATCGCCAACACGGTGACCTACAGCCTGACGCAGACCACGATTCTGGCCTGTCTCAGCTCGCTCCGGGAGGCCGGCCTGGCCTCAGTACGTGTCGAGGGAAATCGGTTGATCTGGCTGCCGGGAGATGGGAAGTAACAGAAGATGAGCGAAGCGAATTCGAACAGCGATTTTGCCCCTGCCGGGCGGAACAGGCTGCGCCGCCTGCCGCAGCGGGGCAGCTATGATCAGGAGACGATCTACGCCATCCTCGACGCCGAGGTCGTCTGCCATGTGGCCTTCGTGGAGGAGGGCCAGCCGTTCGTCATCCCGATGCTGTATGCCCGAGACGGCGACGCGTTGCTGCTGCACGGCGCATCGGCCGGTCGGCTGATGAAGCACATCGGTGCCGGCGAACCGGTCAGCATCAGCGTCGCCATCCTGGATGGGCTGGTGTTGGCCAAATCGGCCTATCATCACTCGGTCAACTACCGGTCGGTCGTCCTCTTCGGCCGCGGTCGGCTGCTCACCGATGCGGCCGAGAAGCTGCGCGGCCTGGAAATCCTGACCGAGCATTTGACTCCTGGCCGCTGGGCCGTCGTGCGGCCGCCCAGCCCGGCCGAGCTCAACGCCACGGCCGTGGCTGTCGTGCACATCGAAAGCGCGTCGGCCAAAGTGCGTGTCGGCCCACCCGGAGATGCGGCAGCCGATCTGTCGTGGCCAGCCTGGGCCGGGGTGTTGCCGCTGACACGCTGCTTCGGCGAGCCGGTGCCGGCCGACTACAACACGCCGGACTGCGAACCGCCGACGATACGATCCTGAAACTGCCTCCGCCACGCGGGGCATGCTCGCAGCTACCTGACACGAGGAGATGGCAGGCTGCCTCAGCGGCCGTGAACGGTGCGCCGGCGTGGCTGTCGGCCCCGTCGGCGCTGCTCTAGCCGCACGTTGAGGCTGAGCGTCTTTTCGTCAAGCGCCTTCTGCAGTCTGCTCCGCTCGGCTGCGTCTGTCGTCGCGGCCAGATCGGCCTTCAGGTGGCCGATCTCCCGGAGCAACTCGACCTCCGCGGGCATGTAGCCGGCATTTTTCAGCACGGTCCAGGCCAGACGCAGGTCTTCGGGCGCGGCAAAGTAGCTCTCCTGGTCGAGCGGTTTGCCCGCGCCGGCCAGATGGTCGAACTCCCCGCGTGCCATCGCCTCCCGGATCTTTTCCTCAACCAGCGCAGCGAAGACCATGGCGAGCTATCCTTTCAGCGTCCGCGCGAGCAGCTCACGCACCACGGCCGGGTTGCCTTTGCCGCGTGTCTCGCGCATCACCTGGCCCAGGAACCAGTTGAAGAGGGTCTCCTTGCCGGCGCGGAACTTCGCAGCCTCCTCGGGGTAGCGGGCCACCACCGCGGCGACCACAGACGCCAGCGCCTCCGCGTCGCTGACCTGGGCCAGGCCCAGCGCCTGGACGATCTCGGTCGGGTCACGGCCTGTCTCGAACATGACCGCGAACACTTGTTTGGCGCTGTTCAGGTTGACCTGGCCGGCCGCCACCAGGCGCAGGAGCGCGGCGAACGCGGCCGGCGTGATCTTGACCGCCGCGATCTGGACGGCCGCCGCGTTCATCAACCGGAATAGCTCGCCCGTGACCCAGTTGGCCGTGTTCCGGGCGTCGCCGCTTTCCCTGACCACGGCCTCGAAGTATTCGGCGATGCCGCGATCCTCTGCCAGGAGGGCCGCATCGCGCGGGTGCAGGCCGAATTCGGCAACGAAGCGTCGTGCTTTGGCGTCCGGCAGCTCGGGCAGTTGGGCCGCCAGCGCTTCCACCCACGCCGGCTCGATCACCAGAGGGGGCAGGTCCGGTTCAGGGAAATAGCGATAGTCGTCGGCCGATTCTTTCGTGCGCTGGACCACCGTTCGGCCGTGCGTTTCATCCCAGCCCATCGTCACCTGGACGACGCTGCCGCCGGATTCAAGCACCGCGATCTGCCGCGCCACCTCGTATTCCAGCGCCTGCACGACTGCACGGAACGAGTTGAGATTCTTGACCTCGACCTTCGTCCCGAACTGCGTCTGCCCCGCTGGTCGCACGCTGACGTTGGCTTCACAGCGCATGGCGCCCTTCTCCATGTCGGCCGTGCTGACGCCCAGATAGCGCAAGATGCGCTGGAGTTTAGTCAGGTAGGCATGCGCTTCCTGGGGCGAGCGCATATCGGGCTCGGTGACGATCTCCAGCAGCGGCACGCCGGCCCGGTTGAGGTCTACCAGGCTGGCGTCGCCGGTGTGGATGAGCTTGCCGGTGTCTTCTTCCAGGTGTGCGCGCGTGATGCGGATGCGCCTGGCCTGGTGCTCCGTCTCATTGGGGATTTCGATTTCGATCCAACCGTTGCGGCACAACGGCAATTCGTACTGGCTGATCTGATAGCCTTTGGGCAGGTCGGCGTAGTGGTAGTTTTTGCGGGCGAAGACCGCCTCCGGCCCGATGGTGCAGTGGAGCGCCAGGCCGGCCAGGATCGTCTTCTCCACGGCCGCGCGGTTGATCACCGGCAGGCTGCCCGGCAGCGCCATGCACACCGGGCAGACGTGGGTGTTGGGTGCTGCGCCCGCATACTCCGCGCTACAAGAGCAGAACATCTTGGAGCGGGTCAGGAGCTGGGCATGAACTTCCAGGCCGATGATGGTTTCGTAGGCAGACATGGGCCATCCCCGAACAGGTTGCGCAAGAGCGCATTGGGGCCATTATAAACCAGACCCCCAGGCCGCGCAAACACCTTCAGGTCTACCGCGTTCGCAGGACCAGCGGCAGACAGAGGGGATTCTGCACCTCGTAGGCGCCCATGTCTACGATGGGCGGCGTGCCAGAGCCGGTATCGGGCACGCCTGGGATGTCCACGAAGCGTGGCCGGCCGTCCAGATCGTGGAGGAGGCCTGCCGGCACCGCAGCATTGTTCCCGGCGTCAATGGCAGGTGAATCGCGTTGCAGGCGCAGGTTTCCGCCTGCAGCATCCACAAAACGCGGATCGGCATTGATGTTGCCCACACCCCCGTAGACGCCGCTATCCCGTTGAATGTCGCTGTAGGTGGCGTTGATGGTACTGGATGAGACTTCGGCGATCTCCGCCGGCTGATCACCCCACAGGATGCAGTTGGCCAGCGTCACGGCGCCGCTCCAGTTGTACAGGCCTCCGCCCATGCGGGCATCGTTGCCGGAGAAGGTGACGTTGGTCAGGATCGCGCTGCTGCTCGAGTTGTAGAGCCCGCCGCCGTTGTTGCTGGCCGTGTTGCCGACAAAGATGACGTTCGTCAGCGTGGGGCTGCTCGTGTTGCTGTTGTACAGCCCGGCACCGTTGTTGGTGGCGGTGTTGGTCGCAAAGCGAACGTTCGTCAATGCAGGACTGCTCGCGTTGTTGTACATGCCGCCGCCGTAATAGGCCGAGTTGCCGAAAAAGGTCACGAGGGTGAGCCTCGGACCGCTGGCATTGAGATTGAATATCCCGCCGCCCGAGGTGGCCGAATTGCCGGCGAAGACGACGTCCGTCAATACGGGATTGCTGGAGGCGTTGTACATGCCACCGCCGCTGCTGGCCGAGTTGCCGGCAAAGACGACGTTGACCAGCGTCGGGTTGCTGGCGTTGAGGTTATACATCCCGCCGCCCGATAACCAGGCATAGTTGCCGGAGAAGACCATATTAGCCAGCCTCGGACTGCCGGACTCGTTGTACATTCCCCCGCCCCCGCGGTCCTCGGAAGTGGAGCCGAACGCCCAGCCTGCTGTGATGACGAAGCCATCCAGCACCGCTGCCGCGGTCACGCCACTGCCGATGACGACGTGATAGGCGTTGTCCCCCTTGATGTTCGTGGTTGTGGTGACCACGCCGGACGGGTCCGTGATGTCGTTCTGGTCAATGTCTCCGCTCAGGACGGTGAGATGGGTCTGCCAGTTTCGCTCGCCGCGAGCGGCCTCGTGGCCGGCAAAGCCACCGTAGATTGCGACGCCTTCTTTCAGGCGAAAGTGGCTGGGCCGCGTCGTGCCCGGCAAATGCAGGCCCGCTTTGACCCAGATTTCGTCGCCGCTGACGGCCCGGGTGAGGGCGGTCTGCAGGGTGCAGGCGTTGACCCAACTGGAGCAGTCGCCGCTGCCTTGTGCTGTCGCCGCGGCGTAGAGCACGCCGGGATCGGCGTGGACGCTTTGGCCGGCGAGGAGCAGGCTCGCCAGGACCAATGAGAACACTGTGCATAGCAGCACAATGGCTGACTTGAAGAAACAGGTAGACATATGATGCTCCTTTGCGTGATCCTTTTCGTGCAGCGATCACGGCGACGCGTGTGGCGGTGGGGCCGGCCGGTCGTCGGTCGCCGATGTGGTGGCCGACGCGAGGGCGCGGCGAAGCGCGGCCAGCAGCTCGTCGGCATCGGTGAACGGCCGCGCTTCCCCGTCTGGCATGGGCTGCAGGACCCCCCGCAGCCTCCCCGGTTCGTCCGCATCTACCAGCAGACGCAAGATGAAGGTGCGAATGATGCGCACACGCCCTCCCGGCCTGCACTCAACGGCGCAGCACCAAAGGCAGGTAAAGCATCCACACCGGGGTCACGTCGAGCGTCACCGCCGGGCTGGCCCGTGACGGGATGTCCGCGCCGGTCACCAGGCCGCGCAGATCCAGACGGCCGGCCTCCAGCAGCCGGGCCGTGAGCGTGAGCGTGACCGGTCGGTGCGCCGGAATCGTCCCGGCCCAGATCGGGCTCTCGCGGCCCAATCGCAGCTCGCCCTCGCTGGCCGTCCCGCCGAGCACGTTCAATCGCGCGCCAGCGAAGCCGACGGTGGCGGTCAACGACTCCATCGCCGTGATCGTCGTGGTGATCTGCAGTGGTTGATCCTGACGCAGCACGGTGGGCGTCGCGGCCAGTGTGATGCCGTGCGGCGGCTCGCCGATCACTGCGATGACCGCGCCCCCGCGGTTGCCTGCCCGATCAATCGCTATCACCTCGATGACATTCAGCCCGCGCTCCAGCCGCGCCGGCGCGCTGAAGCGCCGGTTGCCGTCCGACAATGTGGCGACCTCACCGTTTACCAGCACCTGGCCCATGCCCACATCCTCGGTGATGACACCGGTCACCGTGATCCGATGATCGGGCCCGTATTCGATGGCTGCGCCGGCAGCCGGCGACGTCACGGCCACCATGGGCGGCGTGACATCGAGTTGCGCGGCCACTCTGTACACCGTCTGCGCGGTCGAGACCAGGCCATCCGCCCCGGTCAACGTGGCGAGCAGCGCCTCTTCGCCCTCGGTTGCAGTCGGCGCGGAAAACTGGAGTGCCGTGTGTCCGGTCAGCACAACGCTGGTGTGCAGGAGTGGCGTCCCGTCCGAGCGCGTCACGCGCACCGTGGCTGCGCCCTGGCCGTAGAGGCTCACCGTGGCAGTGGCCGGCTGGCCCGGAGCGTAGAGGCCGAGATCGGTCGTCAGCCCGGTGATGACCGCGCGGCCCACATCTATGAACGCGCTGTCGCCGGCCACCAGCACGCCGGCGGCATCGCGCACGCGTATCACCACCTCATGTGGCCCGGCTGCGGCCGTGGCGAGCTGCCCCGTCAGCGTGATGGCTGTGACCCCGGCCGGCAGTGCACGCGTGATCGTTGCGCCTGGGCCGAGGTCGAGGTGGGTTCCGTCGGGCGCCCGCGCGAATGCCCAGAGCACGGCGTTGGGCAAGGGCTCTGCCGTGCGGATCTGTGCGGAGATCGTCAGCGGTGTGGTCGCAGCCAGTGGACTCCGGAGCGAGCGGAGCATTCCGCCATCGCTCAGGCCCAGCACGGTTAGCCCCTCGATCTCCATGTGGATGCCCTGCACCTCGATCGGCAACAGATACAGGGTGCCATTGATGCGATAGGGGAACTCGTAACGGCCGGTCGGCAGCGCAAGCGGCAGGGCATACGGGATGATGAAGGTGCCGCTGACCGATTCGGTGCCGGTGAGCGCCAGCGACGACCAGAGCAGGAACCGGTCGCCGGCGATGCCGGCCGGAGCCAGCACGGCCACATCGTAGCTCTCGCGTGGCAACGTCAGCGTCAGGACTACCGTGTCGCCTGCGCGATAGCTCTGCCGATCGGCCAGCAGCCAGCCGGCCGGATTCTCGCGCACCGGTACCCACTCGCTGGAGATCAGGCTGGTGAAGCGCGGCCGTCCGGACATCGGCTGATTGGTCACCATCACGGTCGCCCGCTCGCTGATCGGCCCGACATTGAACGTCCACGGCACGCAACGGCTTTCGCCAGCGCCCAGGGTCACTGTCGTGGTGTATTCGACGGTGTGATAGCGCAACGAGATATCGTAGGGCGATGGCGATCCCACCAGCCCCGTGATGCAGACCGTCCATGTGGCTTCGGCGAAGGGCGCGTAGCTCTCCTGGTCGAGGGCATGGCCGAGGGTCAGCTGGGGGCCGACGACGGTCACATCGGCGCGCAGTATTTCCTCCTGGCCCAGGAGTTCGAGGGATGCCGGATAGACACCGGCCACAATTCCGGTCGGGACACTCACGTTCAGCGGCATGGTCGAGAGACCCGGCGGTGCTGCGGCCAGGAATTCGTAGACCTGGTCGAACAGCGTCAGGCGCAGCCGGGCATCACCCGCCGGCCCGTCGTTTTTCAGTGTCACCGTGAGCGGTGCCGCGGCGCCGATGGTGCCGATGCCTGCCGTCAGACCGATCAGCGAGACCAGAGGCGCGGCGCGCGGCGCCGCATCAATGTGCAGCTCGCGGGTGAGCGCGACCGTCCCGTCCGGCCGGATCAACGCCAGCAGCGCGATCTGCGGGCCGGCGCGCTCGAGCACCGGCAACGTGCCGCTGAAGGCGGCACGGGCTCCAGGCGTCAGCGTGATTCCGGTGGTAAAACTGACCGCGCCTGTCGCGTGCAGCAGACCCGTCCAGGTCAGATCGCTCGTTGCCGCGTTCGTCGCCTGCACCCACCAGGGCACATCGCCGTCGCGCTCGCCTGGCTCGACCCCGGCCTCCAGAAACAGGTCGTAGCGGGGGACGACCGTCGTGAAGGCCAGGCCGACCGTCGCCAGCGGCTGGCCCAGCCGCGCGTGCACCAGGGTGACCGTCGCCGCGTAGGTGCCCGGCGCCAGCCCGGCCAACTCCAGGGTGATCTGGCTGCTGCCGGGCGCTACGACCGTGGCTGTGCTGCCCGTGCGCGGATCAGGCCCGACCACGGCATAGTCAATGCGGGCCGGGAAACTGCGCGTCCCGGTGTTCGTGAGCGTCACCTGCAGGCCGGCATCGGCGCTGCTGACCAGTGTGGTGGCATCGCGGGTTGGACCGGCCAGGGCCACCTGCATGGCCGCCGTCTCCACGGCAACGCTGGCGGTGACGACCTGCGTACCGGTCAGATCGCCGCCGAGCACGATCGGCACCTGGAGCTCGCCGCTGGCCGTTGCCGTCACCGTGCGACGCAACCCGACCGACCGCCCCGGCTCCAGCCCAACGGTGGTCGGCCCGTCACCCAGATCGGCCGTGAAGACCCCCCACACCGCACCGACATTGGCCACGTCCAGGCCGACGGTGGCCTGCTCGCCGGGTGTCAGCGCAGTGGGCTGCATGGTCGGCGTCATGACGAGCGACGCCGGGGTGATGGTCACAGTCGTGCTGACGACTGCGCCGCTCGCCAGGCTGGCCGTGTACGTCACAACGCCGCCGGGCGGTGCTGGGTCGGCCAGGGTGAACGACCGGGCTGCGCCAGCCGGCACGTCGGCGAAGGTCTGCGTCAGCAGTGTCGTTCCATCATGGCGCCGCACGGTCAGGGCCAGAGAGCGCGGGGCGCTGGCTGTGTTGCGCGCTTCCCCGGATAGCTGCACTGTTGAGGCTGCATCATCAGCCGAGTAGCCCGGCACATTCTGCCGATACACCCGCTCGTCTGTCAGCAGGGTCAGCCCGGTGACCGTGTCCGTGATAACGAATGGATAGCGGCTGTGCGCCAGGTGCTGACGGGCCTCGCGGCCTGCGGCCGCCGGCTGCGCGCCGAAGAGCAGCGCGGCCAGCCACAGGGGGCCGCGCGCGCGGGGATCGCTGGCCGGGTTCAAGCCGGCCAGGCTGCTGGTGATGACGATACGATTGGTCGCCGTCACGGGCAGCCATTCCTCGGCCAGCACGGCATAGCCTGCACCAGCTCCGCT
>FWWL01002482.1_pt1 | contig 19043 bp, 18 predicted proteins | sample 2228331 | NCBI WGS metagenome assembly FWWL01 (sample SAMEA103939775, study PRJEB20133) | metagenome
GACTTAAATGAACCGCCGTATACCGAACGGTACGTACGGTGGTGTGAGAGGTCGGGGGTTAGTCACCCCCTCCTACTCGATTATGAATAATCTTGTTCTATTAATGAACATATGTCCCAGCAACATCATAATATGAAGGATAAATATGCAAGGAAACGAGGGACGAAGATGCATCAGTTGCAAAAATGGTATTATCGCATCCGAGGGACGCTAAAGGATGTACTCTTTCCACTCATCTGTCTACAATTCGCTCGGACACTGTTGTTTCCATCGGCGATAGACATTATTCTTCTATTTATCCTTTTCTTGTTCTTTTTAGGAATCGTCTTAGATTTTGTGTAAAGATTGAACAAACCGTCTCGCACAGTTAAGATCCGTAAACAGTCGTTCGAATTGCTGCATCCACTGTTGATGATCGTTTACGGGTCGTTGTAAGCTTTCTAATAAAAAACGAAACATGCGGCGCGGGAATGAAAGTAGTGCAGCTAAATACATTTTCTCTTCCAATAAAAGCGGATGAAATGAATCATAGTGAAGAAGCCAATCTTGTCCAATTTCAACATCCCAATAAAATTTAGGCATTTGTCCCCTTAGGAACACAGCTATATCTCGAACAGGGTGATCGTAACTACAATGATCATAGTCTATTAACCACATCTGGTTTCCTTGTATAACCATATTATGAGGATGAATACGGCCATGACAATACGTATAGTTATGTTTTATCTCTTCACTTATCACTTGTTCTACATGTTGTAAACGATGACAAGCCTCCCACCCAGATTGAATAATAAAAGATAAATAAGGGACAATCGATTGAAGAAGAGGTGTTGAGATTCCACTCTGTCGATACCGTTCTAATTGATTTAATTGATCCTGCCAGAATGTAAGGATTTTACTTTTCTGTATCGCGTTATCAACAATCAAATCCTTACTTAATGTTTTACCTACACGATGAAGAGCAACCATCTGATTAATAAGTTGTATTCCGTCGCGGGGTTTCCCTATTTCCCAATGGTCCCCTTCAAGCCATGTCGTAACATACCAATTTCCATCGCTGTCTGCTATAAACGGATCACCATATTTATTTAATTCAAACGGAAGCAACGTAGGCATACCTGTTTGATTTTCCATCATACGATACGTCATTTCCAATTGATTAAATGTAGCCTTCGTTGCCTTTAAAGCATACATTCCGTGATCCGTATAAAGCTTAATTACTCCTCTGTAAGGAATCATCCGATTAACCTGGAAGTTATATTCACGAAATACATACGAAGGAATATGTAATTGGTTTTCCATTTTAATCACCCAATTTCCTTCCTTCTTCCTGTTCGACGCTCTGCCTAATAAGTAACATCATTAACGGATAGCTACGTTCTACCTGCTGTTGTTCTTTCAATGCAGATATAAGGAGTTCGTATCTTAATTCGAGTTGTTCTATTTCATGGATTGCTTCAGAGTTACCTAAATACAAGGAATAGACATTTCTCCAAATAGGGTGTGGGAAAAGTATATAGGAATAAATAATCTTTAAATCGTCGGACGACAACGGATTCAACTCACGATATCCTTCAAAAAACGAAAAGATATCAGTCGGGTTGATCTCCTCTTGCTTACTCAAAGATAGCCAATACGTCGCAAGGTCGTAGTGCTGGATATCATAAACGCCATCTAATAGCCCGCTAATATACCCTTCGTTGGACAAACCAAGACTCGAATACTCGATTTTACCGTGGCACCAATGGCGATTGCCCTCCGCTACCGTTACAATCGATTCGTAGTTTGCTTCACCTAGCATTTTAAATGCTTTCCTCACTCGTTGCATGATCGAATAAAAGTTTACTAGAAACATCATGTCTACCTTCGATTTACCATACACTCTTTCAACCGATTTACGAGCTTGAATAAAATGATCGATATTGGATTGAAATCGTTTATCCCATCGAGGAAATGATATGTCTTCATCTGAAAGAGGATAGCGTTTCATCGCAATATGCATTTTCGCAAGTGATCTCCCTTTTGCGACCATATCTTTTGTCTGTTTAAAGGGAGAAAAATGATCGGATATGGAATACCCGATCCTTTCTCCGTTCACCTCTTCAACATAATAACTTTGGCCATCACATCCAGGAATGAATCGATCTATCTGACGAAATTGTCCTTTTACAAGTGTTTCTCTACAATGATTCGCTTTTTCCAGTAAGTTAACATCTTCCCATGTTCGAAATTCTACTACCCCATAGTTCGTTTCAACGATATAGCGACCCCATTCCTCTGACGTAGAGATTCGCTCTACTTCATAGGCATATTCTTTAGCCATCCACTTAGTAACACTCTCAAAAAGCTGTTCCGTTACATTATGACCCGGGGACATAAAGGATCTGTCCTTCTTTAAGCTCGGTACTCTCCAATTTATTTAAATGAATTAATCTAGAAGATGAAACTTCGTATTTGCTCGCAATATCATCTAGTGTTTTATTTTTACCGACAATGACGACCTTCAAGGAACGAAACGTTTGCTCCTCGTCATCTCTAATCAACATTTTCTTCCAATCTAGTGAGTTAGGCGTATCGTTGCGTTTTGTTTTATCTGTATGGGTTCTTTCTTTCGTAGACCTTTTATCCTGTGAATGTATTTCTTTTTTCGTTTCTCTTTTCGCTTCGTTTTTCGTTTCTCTTATGTCTTCTCCTCTGTTTTTCCTAAAAAATGATGATAAAGATTTGCTCGAATTTGTTTCTATCTGTTGTTTCCTTTTCGTTATAGCTACCTTAACATCGTCTTCTTGTTCGAAAGATTGATCACGAACACTCTCTTCTTGCTCAGTAAAAGCTGCTACCGTTTCTGCTTGATATTGGTATTGTTGTTCTTCCGTGTGATCCTCATGTTGTTCTTCTCCATCAACGTGATTGGGTCTTCCTTCCTCTTGTTGTGAATTAAAATGTTGTTCAATCGTATTTTCATGGAGCGGATGATTTTCTTCTCGGTCCTCATGTTCTTCTTGCTCTTCTAACTCTTCTTGCTCTTCGAGATCAACCTTTTCTTCGTGGTCTACAACCTGTTCACGTAAATATGTCATCAATGATGGGTTCGGTTGCTCACTTTCGTGTTGAAGATCCCAATGTCCGGCACGGTGAACAAACACCACTTCTTCTTCATCATAAGAGTACGAAGGAGTTTCAAGTTCTTGTTGAACACCTGAAACGGATAATGTCACATTCAATGCTAATTCTCTTGTTGAGTTTAAATAGTAGTCAAATGATTCTACTTCCGCCGCAATATGACCAACCTCTAGCACCCGATAAGTTGGAATGGTAATGGAGACGGGTAACGTTTTGCTTACTTCCGGAAGCTTCTGTTGTTGCAAGTCTTCTTCTTCCGTAATAAATGGAGTTAGTTCTTCATGCTCCTGTTCTTCTACCCCGCGATAGGTCCCAAGTAAATGTAGAAAACCGGAAATCGTTACGAAATCCCCTACATGCCTGATTTCCAAATTCGGTTTGACCTCCAATGACACAAATGTATCAACTGCTGGTTGATCTTCTTGAATCGTTATCAAGTCTTCAATCTCAAAGTGAAGATTCGACCCCACATTGGACATAAATGACCCCTCCTAATCGTTAATATAATTTCTGAATCTAATGTTACGAAAACGAATAATTGAGTGTTATAAACGATCCGTAATACAAGTCTATCGGTACAATATATTGTAGAGTGGGTGTTGATATGCCAGTTCATCTAACAAAAGTAAATAAATTATCTTTCTTTAAATCGTTCACGTTCAATTTATTGTCAAAGTTGTAAGGGGTAGTAAGGTTGCCTCTGTTGTTTAAAAACGGCATAATGAGGAAGGAAGACAATTATTGAATCTAATTTAAATAAGGAGGATCAACAGGGCCAAGAAGTTCAAGGCGCGGAAGTCACGAGCAGCGGAGCTTAGGTGAAACTAAGTGAGCAGCGGAGGGACAACGCAACGCAGAAATAAAGGCGGCAATGTTTACCGGACTTTTTAAATTTCATTATAAATTTTTCATAGAAAAGAGGCTTTACATAGTGCAACCATTCAACGATACATTTATCAAAGCTTGCTTAAAGCAAAAAGTAGATCACGTACCGGTATGGTACATGAGACAAGTCGGTCGGTATCAACCTGAGTACCGTAAAATAAAGGAAACGAACAGCTTATTGGATATAGTCCATCAGCCAGAGCTATGTGCGGAGATTACAAAGCTTGCTGTAGACCAGCTGAATGTAGATGCGTCCATCCTATTTTCGGACATCATGGTTCCTTTAGGACCAATGGGTGTTAAGTATGACATTGTTGAAAATAGAGGGCCTGTTCTTGAAAAGCCTTTCCGGACAGCAGCAGATATTAACAGCCTTCGTCCGATTGAGCCAGAACAAGATTTACCTTACGTCATCGAAACGATTAAAATTCTAAAACAGAATTTACACGTTCCGCTTATCGGATTCACAGGTGCACCGTTTACACTTGCTAGCTATATGATCGAAGGGGCTCCTTCTCGTGATTACTTACGAACGAAAGAAATGATGTACAGCGCTCCGACCGTATGGCACACATTGATGGAAAAGCTTGGCGATATGATCATTACTTATTTAAAAGCACAAGTAAGTGCCGGAGCGAGCGCTGTACAGATATTCGATAGCTGGGTTGGTGCGCTTGCGCCACAAGATTACCGTCAATATGTATATCCAACGATGAAGCGGATTTTTAGCGAACTTGCTGAGATTGATGCTCCGAAAATCTATTTCGGTGTCGGTTCAGGCGAACTATTACCGATTTGGAAAGAATTAGATACGAACGTTATTGGTCTAGATTGGCGTGTATCGATCCAAGCTGGTCGAGAACGAATCGGAAACCGTTTTGCCGTACAAGGTAATCTAGATCCTACCTTACTGTTAGCCCCATGGTCTGTACTTGAACGAAGAGCAAAGGAAATTATCGATATGGGAATTGAGCAACCTGGATTCATATTCAATCTTGGTCACGGCGTATTCCCAGAAGTTGATGGTGCAAAGCTTAAAGACTTAACTACATTTATTCACGAATACAGTGCATCCCAACTTTCACAAAAGTGAATGTTTTTTAAGAAGTAAAGCCGATCGGAGTGATTATAGATGTCTATACGAACAATAGGACTACTCGTTATGGACTACGGTACGCCGGCAAGCCTGGACGATGTAGAAGCTTACTATACGCATATACGTAGAGGTAATCCACCAACAACTGAGAAGCTACAAGAATTGAAAGACCGCTATGCTGCGATTGGCGGTGTTTCTCCGTTAACCGAGAGGACTCGTGCTCAAATAAACGGCTTAGAACAGGTGTTAAACAAGCAAAATGATCACATTCAGTTCAAAGCGTACAGCGGAAAAAAGCATGTTTATCCATTCATCGCTGATGCTGTTGAACAAATGGTAGTAGACGGAATTGAGGAGGCAGTAGGGATTGTATTAGCCCCTCATTATTCCACGATGAGTGTCGGTACTTATAACAAATACGCTTACGAAGCTGCTGAGAAATTCGGTTTGAAAAAGTTAACGCTCGTAAATCAATGGCATTTAGAGCCTGAGTTTATCGACGCATTGGTTTCTAGAATGAAGGAAGCACTGTCAAAGTTTCCCGAAGTCTCAAGCAACGAGATTAACGTTCTTTTCACAGCGCACAGCTTGCCCCAAAGAATATTGCAAATGAATGATCCTTATCCTGAGCAGTTACTCGAAACGTCCCGTGCTATCGCGGACAAATTTGGCATAACGAACTGGGACTTCGCATGGCAAAGTGCTGGTCAAACGGCGGATCCGTGGTTAGGTCCCGACATTCTTGAGGTGCTACCTACTCTCCAGGAACAGGATGTTCGTGCTGTCGTCATTTCTCCAATCGGATTTGTCTCTGATCATTTAGAAGTGCTTTATGATATCGATATTGAAGCACAGTCGATGGCGAAAGAACTCGGAATTCACTTAGAGCGTACGGAATCACTCAACGATGATCCGCAATTTTTACGTGCTTTGGCCAATGTCGTTCTTGCAAACCTTCCGAAGGAGCACTAAGATGAGTTCGAATCAAACAAAACGTGTTGTGATCATAGGCGGTGGTATTACCGGACTAACCGCTGCTTTTTATGCTCAGGAGCAAGTACGTAAACAGAACATGGATGTCGAGATTGTGTTACTAGAAGGAAGCTCACGTTTAGGCGGGATAATACAAACAATTCGTCGGGATGGTTTCGTCATTGAAGCAGGTCCCGATTCTTTTCTACAACGTAAGACGCCCATTATGGACCTTACCCTAGATTTAGGGCTCCAAGAGGAATTAGTAGAAACGAATCCTGAATCAAAGGGTGCCTCTATCCTTCATAACAATAAGCTTCATCCTATTCCTAAGGGGTTTGTTTTAGGTATTCCGACACTGTGGGGTCCATTGCTAGAAACTGAATTATTAACGCGAGAAGGAAAAGCAAGAGCTGTACTCGATCTGTTTATTCCTGATCGTGCTGGAGAAGACGATGAATCGTTGGGCGGATTCCTTGAGCGAAGGCTTGGGAAAGAGGTTGCAAAGAACGTTGTTGAACCGTTACTCTCTGGCATCTATGCAGGTGATACTCAAAAATTAAGTCTATTGGCAACATTTCCTGAGTTCCGTACACTTGAACGGAAATACGGTAGTCTAATTAAAGGAATGCGTCTTTCGAGAAAGCCAAAGCCAGATCAAACGAACAACGCTTCGATTCAAAATCTAAGTAAAAGTATGTTTCTTTCTTACCGAAATGGCCTTTCTACCTTGATTGAGCGGCTAGAGGAAGTTCTTACCGCTGTAGACGTCCGTACCGCCACAAAGGTGGAGCGTATTGATTCGAATCAAAACAATCACCACGTTCATTTAGAAAATGGGGAAACACTTGTGGCAGACTCGGTCATTATGACGACACCGGCTTTTGTTACAAAACAATTACTACATGGTTTTCCGTCTTCACAAAAGTTAGAGAATATTTCTTACGTTTCCGTTGCAAACGTTGTATTAGCGTTTAACGCGGAGGATGTAAACGTTCCTATCGAAGGAAACGGTTTTGTAATCCCCCGCAACGAACACAAAAATATTACAGCTTGTACGTTGACGTCGTCCAAGTGGCTACATACCGCTCCGAAAGGAAAAGTATTGATAAGATGCTATGTCGGTCATGCTGGGAATGAAAGTCTAGTCACGATGCCAGATGAACAGTTAGTAAAAGAGTGTATCGGTGATTTAAAGGAAATTATGAATTTAGAGGCAAAACCGATTTTTTACGAGGTTACGCGTTTGAGGAAATCTATGCCCCAATATTTGATCGGACATAAAGCACTATTGAGTGAAATAAGACAGGCTTTGATCGATGAACGACCAGGTATTGTTTTAGCCGGAGCCGCATATGAAGGTGTTGGTATCCCTGACTGTGTAAGGCAAGGGAAAGAGGCTGCCCTTCAAGCACTTGATTATTCCAAGTAAATGGAAAATAATATTTTATTGAGAAGGAAAGAAACAACGAATTGGTTGTTTCTTTCCTTATTTTGTATATGTATTACCCTATTATACTTTTTCTTTATCAGTATGAGGAGTCCATAAATCGCTTACACCTAAGGAGAACTTTATACTGGTAATTGCTCCTTGGTGAAGTCCCTCGTGCCAAATAGTGAAATTTAATATTTCTCCAATTGTATTGATTTCAAAAGTAGGCCCCATCTTAAATGGTTTCGCGATTTTCTCATTTAAATGTTCGCCGAATCTGTTCTCCAACCGTGTTTGTTGCTCCTCTAGTAAGGAATGAAGTTTATCTAAGGATGGAGGTTGTGTCTTCCAATCAGACGGTTTCGTTCCGCCTTTGAACAGGTCGTTATACTCAGATGGCAATTGTCCAGGCTCACTCGCTCCATACAGGTACATAAGGTTCTCCTGTGAAACGAGAATATGACCTAGGTTCCACCGAATAGAATTTTTATGCCCCACAGCTACTTCATCAGCCATAGCTTCTGTCGTCGCTTCCAATGCTTTTAATGTTCTTAATCTAACAAACCCATTTTGCCCAAATAACATTTCTCTCATTGTCATTTCTCCTCTAAATAGTCCGTTTAAACATCCTCTATAATTATGTATATGTGATCGCTTGCTTTCCCATCGCTTCCCAACTTAGCATCATGGCTTCACGTGTCACCTTTTGTTGCTTTTTCCCATTCAACGGATTATTGATATAGATATGTGTTTCGTCATATCCAACAATCAATACGACATGTTCATCGAAAGGTACGGTAATCTCCTTGCCATCCTTTTCCCAGCTGACCCATTCTGTCGGTTTTGTAAAGTCACCTGTAGCCCATACGACGACGGGCTTGTCATCAGCAACGCTTTGCAAGATTGTATCGAAAGATTTCCCCGTTAGGTTCACTGTGCGATCTCCTAAATACTGTCGAGTAAGTTCTTCAAGTGGCTTATTATAAATACCAAAGCCCTTTTTCTTTCCTGTCATATCCCCGACAAAACCAAATTCAGGATCGCCCCATTCAATAATATCTGACCCTTTAACGACAAGGGGGGTAGGATCCTTCTTGACCTGTTCGAACAGCGTCATTTTATCTACTTCGTGCCCAGCATATTGAAGCAGCATCGCTAAACTTGTGACTTCGCATCCGTTATACAGCTCTGGCTTCTGTTTTAAAATGACTACGTCAATCATTTTTTCCTTTGGAAGCGGTTTTTGATTATTGATTTCTTCTTCCGTTTGCATCTTAATCGAATTGTCCTGGGTATTTGAAATTTCCGAACCCACTTTGTCACCGGGTGATGCCTCTTCTTTTGCCTGAGGAGCGATCTCTGGCGTCTTGGTTGAACAACCTGTAGCTATAATCCATATAAAAGCGAGAACCATGATGTAGACTAGATATTTATGCACATTATCACCTTTCTTAAATGGATTCTGTAGCACCACCATCTACCAATTGAACAGTTCCAGTGACGTAGGAATTCGCTTCAGAAACAAGGAAGCTGACAACATTTGCGAATTCCTCTGGTTGTCCGTAGCGTCCGACGGGGATTTTTGAAATAAAAGAGGTATGTACGTCTTCGATTGTTCGGCCCTCTCTCTTAGCCTTTCCTTCATCTAGTTCTTGGATGCGGTCTGTAGCAATACGTCCTGGGCAAACGGTATTTAACAGAATACCTGAAGGAGCTAATTCTGTCGACAATGTCTTCATTAGGCCGGCTACTCCGGTTCTCATCGTATTGGATAATATGAGACCAGGGATAGGTTGCTTAACCGATGTGGAAGCGATTGCAACAATTCTCCCCCAATTGTTCTCTTTCATGAAGGGAATAGCCCCCCGTACTAATCGAACGACGCTCATCAGGTTCGTTTGAAACGATAGCTCCCAATCATCATCTGTTAATTCAGTAAAAGGTGCGCTTGGAGGACCGCCAGCATTACACACAAGAATATCAATCTTATTATAAAATTCCTTTGCTTTAATGAATAGTTGCAGAATATCTTCTTTTTTACTAACATCAGCTGTTAATCCCAATACGTTAACTCCGTATTGGTCGCTTAACTGTTCTGCTAACTTACCTACTTGCTCTGGGACACGGCTGCATATAATGAGATCTGCACCTTCCGCGGCCAATTGAGTAGCAACAGCTTTCCCTAATCCCCTACTCGCTGCCGTCACCAACGCGACTTTTCCTTTTAAACCTAAATCCACCTTAATCCCTCCTCATAGTGTTTGTCTAGTGTCATTATCCCTAAATTTCAGATAGTTGCCAAGCACTAGTTGCATTTAGGTACAATTAATATTACTTGCTAACGTTAAAGAGCACCGCTAATTAGACGGTGCTCTTTGCTGTAAACATAATAGGTTTAATCAATATTCATATTCAAGCCATGAGTCTTTTTAAAGCTTCATCGTGCGCTTCGATTGACAGCTCGATATCTTCATCTGAATGAGCAGTTGATATGAATGCACCTTCAAACTGCGAAGGAGCAATGCTGACGCCAAGGTCTAGCATATGACTGAAATAGGTTGTGAATCGTTTAAGATCCGACGTTTTGGCAGTATCATAGTTGGTAATGACTTGGTCGGTAAAGAAGAAGCATACCATGGAGCCGACACGTGTACTGTAATGTGGAACGTCTAGTCGTTTGGCGCTTTCTACAAATCCCTGAGCAAGACGTGCTCCTTTTTTCTCAAGCGCTTCGTATACTCCGGGTTTACCGAGTTCTTTTAATGTCACGTACCCGGCAGCCATGGCAAGAGGGTTTCCGGATAAGGTACCCGCTTGGTAGATAGGTCCAACTGGGGCCACGTGTTCCATGATTTCTCGTTTTCCGCCGTAGGCACCTACAGGCAAGCCCCCACCGATAACTTTCCCAAGACAGGTTAGATCGGGAGTAATACCAAATCTTCCTTGTGCACAATGATAATCTACACGGAAACCGGTCATCACTTCGTCAAAGATGAGTAGAGCACCGTATTTAGTTGTGATTTCTCGAAGTCCTTCTAGAAACCCAGGAAGTGGTGGTACGACACCCATGTTGCCTGCAACGGGTTCAACGATGATGGTTGCGATTTGTTCTCCGTACTGCTCGAAAGCAGCTTTTACACTATCTAGGTCGTTGTAAGGGACGGAGATGGTATTTTGGGCTACGTTTTCTGGTACACCAGGGCTATCAGGTAATCCTAACGTGGCGACTCCAGAGCCGGCTTTGATGAGAAGGCTATCGGCATGTCCGTGATAACCTCCTTCAAACTTTAGAATTTTATCGCGCTTTGTAAATCCACGCGCGAGTCTTAAGGCGCTCATTGTGGCTTCGGTACCGGAGTTGACCATCCTAACCATTTCAATCGATGGTACGATTTCAGTTACGAGCTTGGCCATTTCGGTTTCAATCTCTGTAGGGGCACCAAAGCTTGTTCCTTTTTCTGCGATGCTTTTGATGGCTTCGATGACTGCCGGGTGGGCGTGACCGAGAATGAGGGGGCCCCATGATCCAACGTAGTCTATGTATTCATTGCCGTCGATGTCGTATATTCGGGAGCCTGCTCCTCGCTCCATGAAGACGGGGTTCCGCCCAACGCTTTTGAAGGCGCGAACGGGGCTGTTGACGCCGCCAGGCATGAAGGTTCGGGCTGTTTTATAGGCTGAGTTAGATTTAGAGTAGCGATTATGAGTCAAAATGAAAACACCTCTTTTACTTACTTAGTTTGAGTTGGTTGAGCAAGTAGACTAGACTCATTTCGCCTTTCCCTTCCTCGCGCTGATGTGAGAACTGTCCAGTACCTTCCCGGTGCAGGCGCTTCGCCAACATCTACGTTAGAAGCCCACACAATGGAGATATATCATTCACTAGGTATTTTCAGGGTAGTGAGTCTAGTCTTCGCTTCCTTCGAAGTAATTGGTAACCGCTTCCGATGTTGCTTTCTTGATGAAAGCTTTAGGTCGGTACTTGGGTTTCGGGATACGGACTGCATTCGTTCTAGTCTAGCTTGCTACGTTACGTTCGTGGTGTCTATAAATGTTGTAGAATTCCAAAATCAAATTAACAAATAGAAAATCTAATAATTTTTCAGCCACCCTGCAACGTCTTTGGCGTGGTAGGTAAGGATCATGTCGGCGCCTGCGCGCTTTAAACTTGTGAGCATTTCTAGGACGATAGACTTTTCATCAATCCAGCCTTTTTCGGCTGCGGCTTTTACCATGGAGTATTCGCCACTTACATTATAGGCTGCAACTGGAGCGTTTGTCGTATCTTTAACTTGGCGGATGATATCCATGTACGACATGGCTGGCTTGACCATGAGGATGTCTGCGCCTTCGGCGATGTCTGAATGGGCTTCTCGTAGGGCTTCTCGGCTTGTGGCAGGGTCCATTTGATATGTTTTACGATCGCCGAATTGTGGTGTGGAATGGGCTGCTTCACGGAATGGACCATAGAAAGAGGAAGCATATTTAACAGCATAGGACATAATCGGAATGTGGTCGTAACCGGCCTGATCAAGTCCTTGACGGATAGCAGCGACAAAGCCGTCCATCATGTTAGATGGAGCGATAATATCGGCACCAGCTTCTGCTTGAGATATGGCAGTTTTTACGAGTAGTTCAAGCGATGGATCGTTTAATACTTTACCGTCTTGAACGACTCCACAATGTCCATGGTCTGTATATTGACAAAGGCACGTATCGGCGATAACGACGAGGTCAGGATATTTGTTTTTTGCCATCCTCGTCGCTTTTTGCACGATTCCTTCTGAATGATATGCTTGTGTCCCGACTTCGTCTTTGTGCGCAGGGACACCGAACAATAAGACGCTTTCGATTCCTAACTGTACAACAGATTCGAGTTCGAGTTCGAATTGGTCTAATGACAAGTGGTAAACACCTGGCATTGACGGAATTTGCTCATGTATATTCACTCCATCTGTAACAAAAAGAGGATAAATCAAGTCATAAACGGATAAATGAGTCTCTCTTACTAGGTTGCGTAAGCTTTTTGTATGTCTTAATCTTCGATGTCTATCGAATTGTAATTCCATTAACTTTCACCTCACTAAAAATGTATTCCACCTTTATAGATTACTAATCGCTTTTATGATCCCTTCAATCGTGTACTCTTGAGATATGATTATTCTTTGTAGCCCAAGCTCCTGCGCTGTTTCTGCTGTTTTCGGGCCGATACAGGCGATTAGAACATTTTCTACTAATGACATATTTTCATCGCCGATAGCTTTTAAGAAATGGCGAACGGTTGAAGAGCTTGTAAAGGTAATGACATCTATGTTGCGCTCTCTTAATTGGGTAAGAAGTTCTTCACTGTTTTTTTCGTTTTCCGGAACCGTGTCATAAACGGTTATCTCCGTAACATCGATACCTTTATTGCGGAGAGCAACAGGAATCGTTTCTCTCGCTATATTTCCTCGAGGGATCAACACTTTCTCTCCGAGTAACATCTCATCTTCTAATTTCTCAAGAAGAGCTTCAGCAATAAAATGATCTGGTATTAAATAAACGTTTAGCCCTCTGTTTTTAATGCTTTCAGCTGTTATAGGACCGACTGTAACGATTTTCATATGTTGAAGATTCTGGACCGACAAACCTTCCTTAAGTAAAAATTCAAAAAAATAGTCTACTCCGTTGGTACTAGTAAAGATGATCCAGTCAAATTGTTGAATCGCTTGCAAGGCTTTACTAATAGGTACAGTGTTAGAGGAAGCTACTGTTTGTATGACAGGAAATACATAGGCCATACCGCCAAGTGCTTCAATCGATTGAACCATTTCGTTAGATTTGTCATATTGCCTGGTCACGACGATACGTTTGCCTTCTAAAGCGTTACTCATCCAAGGCTTCCCGCTTGACGCGATCAAGAATCTCCTCGGCTCCATCCAAGATCAGTTCATTCGCTAATTCATGTCCTAACATGTAAGGGTCGAGTCCATATTTCGTCAGCTTTACAGAGAAAGACCCGTCAGGTAAGCCGACAAAACCGGTTAAGGCAATTTCTTCTTGATCAATACTTCCGTAAGCTGCTATGGGAACTTGACAGCTTCCTTCTAACGTATTTAACAGCGCTCTCTCAGCAGTAACGATCGTTCGAGTAGAGGGATGATCGATATGATGTAGCAATTCTAATACTTCTACATCATCAATACGGCATTGAATCCCCAATGCACCCTGTCCAACAGCTGGGAGACTAATGTCAATCGAAACATATTCGGTAATAAGGTGTTGAAAATTGAGTCTTTCCATTCCAGCTGCCGCTAATACGATGGCATCGAAATCTTCTTCTTGTAGCTTTCGTAATCGCGAATCAACGTTCCCTCGAATAGGGACGATTTCAAAATCGGATCGGAAGGATTTTAACTGCGCTGCTCTACGTAGTGAGGACGTGCCAATTCTAGCTCCTCGTGGTAGGTTAGCTAATGTTGCACCTCCTTTAGAAACGATACAATCACGCGGATCAACCCGTTCGGTCACGGCCCCAATCGTTAGTCCGTCAGGCATTTCAGCCGGCATATCTTTCATACTGTGAACGGCGATATCGATTTCCCGATTAAGTAGTGCTTGTTCAATCTCTTTTACAAATAGACCTTTCCCACCTACTTTGGATAAGGTTACATCTAGAATGCGGTCACCTTTCGTAATGATTTTTTTCAAATCATACGTAAACGCCAATTCTAATTGTTTTAATGTTTCAATGACGTTATTTGATTGCGTTAGTGCTAATTGACTCTGTCTTGAACCGACAATAATTCCCCTCATAATACATCCTCCTTAATTACCCACAATAAAATATAAATAACAAAAGCAATCCTATATCCAGCGATGGAATGAGATTTCTGTAACGGATAACACATAATTCACAAGAACAATAATGAAGCAAATAAGGTTAAAATACGCTGCTCTTATACCATTTAATCGTCCGAAAAAAACACGATAGAGAAAAATGCTATAAAAAAGAATGACGACGAGCGAGGCAATTACTTTAGGATCTAACCAAAAATTACCTATTACACTCTCGTATGCCCATATTATACCTAGGATAATCCCTAATAGTAGCATCGGAATACCCATAATCGTAAATCGCGAAAAAAATACTTCAAGTAATTCCAGACTCGGAAGACGACGGAACACACTATTCCATTTTTTCGCCTTTAACAGTCGGTGTTGGATAATGTAAAATATTGCAAAAATGGCCGCTAATGAAAATGCAACATAGCTCACCATTGAAATCGTAATATGTATGATGAGCAGCTCTGATATGAGCTGCTCATGCACATTCTCTAATACATCTCGGCTCGAAAAGAAATTAAGTGTAACGACGACAAAACCGATGACATTTATGAAAAATACAAGTAAATCAATCCGAAAAAACAGATTGATAATGAACGATACGGTTACGAGTAACCATGCATAGAAAAACAACGTCTCAAATAACGTCACAATAGGAATGGTACCTGTTTGGAACATTCGAACGACTAAAAACAACGTCATCAACAACCAAACGATAGCTAGAAAAATGGAGCCAATGCGTTTCGCCATACGACTTTGTTGCAAATAATCCGAGAAATAAAACAATACGCTTAACGCGTAACTATAAATAATTAAATTGTACAACCAACTTTCACTGAGCATTGCTTTACCCCCTTAGGGATTTGTTTGCTGTTTGACGATATAACCTTCGAATTGCTTCCTCAATCGGATGACACGTAATGGGTTCCTCTGTTTTCGTTGCTGATTGTTCGTTCTTATCGATATTTTCAAGGGCAAATAGTTCAGAGAATAATTTCAGTGCATCTTCCCCTTGAGATTCTACAGCTAATTCTTTTACTCTTGAAATCGGGTCACGTAGCAACTGGTTAACGATACTTTTCGTATGTTTACGTAGAATTGTCAATTCTCTCTCCGTAAGCTCAGGTAATTTATTCTCAATGCTCCGCATCGTTTCTTCTTGAATCATTAGCGCTTTTTCTCGTAGGGCCGTAATTAACGGGACGACACCCAATGTATTTAGCCAATGTTTAAATTGTAAAACTCCTTCGTTAATAATGACATGAAGCTTTTCGGCCTCTTTTTCACGTTCAGCTAGGTTCGCTTGTACAACGCCTTCTAAATCATCAATATCATAAAGGTAGACGTTGTCCAATTGATTAATGGCCGGGTCAATGTCCCTCGGTACCGCGATATCAATCATAAACAACGGTTTGTGCCTACGGTTATTAAGGGCATTTCGAACCGTTTCCGGTGTAACAACATATCCCCTCGCTCCGGTTGAGCTTATTAAAATGTCGGCTCTTTCCATTGCCGTAGTCAAATGTGAAAAATCGAGGGCCTTTCCCTGGAACTTCGTTGCTAGTTCCTCGGCACGTGTAAACGTTCGATTAATGACTGTGACTTCCTTTACTCCATTTGCATGAAGGTGTTTCGCCGTTAATTCGCTCATCTTTCCTGCTCCGACAATAAGAACAGACTTGTCCTTTAGCGTTCCAAATATTTTTTTCGCCAATTCGATGGCAGCGTAGCTGATTGAAACCGCATTTTCACCAATAGCTGTTTCCGAATGAGCACGCTTTCCGATTGTAATCGCCTGCTTGAAACAAGCATTGAACAAACTACCCGACGTTTTCGACTGTTGTGCAAGAATGAAAGCATCGCGAACCTGGCCGAGAATCTGTGTTTCTCCAAGTACCAAAGAATCCAATCCACACGCAACTTTAAATAAATGCTCTACAGCATGATCGTTTTGATGTATATAAATGTGCTCGCCGAACTGTGCTCGCATGATTCCGAATCGCTTTTCTAAGAAGCTTTTAATAAAGTGTTCGCCTGTATGCAATTGGTCTACGACCGCATAGATCTCGGTACGGTTGCATGTGCCGATAATGACACACTCCAATATGCTCTTCATTTGGCGAAGCTCCATCATTGCTTCCTCTAATTCATCCGGTTGAAATGCGAATCGTTCACGTATTTCAACTGGAGCTGTTTTATAGTTAAGTCCGAGGACGAGTATGTGCATTGCATTCACCCCATTTCAACCTTACATTGCTAGTCTATATCGTATTTTATTATATCACATAAGGGAATTCCAACATATTTTCAATTGTGAACAGTTTTTGAATCGGTGCATAGTATGGGCATATACCTAGTTCAAGGAGATGAGAGCTTAATGAAAAATCAAATGAAGTGGTGGGCGTTAACTTTAATCGCACTATTATTAGTATCTGTGACTGGTTGTGGACAAAAAGAAGGGGGAACAATCCGTATCGCGGAAGTTACCCGTTCCTTGTTCTATGCCCCACAATATGTAGCATTGTCTCAAGGATTTTTCAAAGATGAAGGCCTTGAAGTCACATTAGAAACGACTCCTGGTGGCGATAAAACAATGACCGCGCTCGTCAGCGGCAATGCGGATATCGCTCTTGTTGGTACGGAAACATCCGTTTATGTTTACAACCAAGGATCAACGGATCCGGTCATTAACTTCGGGCAAGTAACACAAACAGACGGTACTTTTCTCTTATCACGAGAACCGATTTCCAATTTTACATGGGATATGTTAAAGGGCAAAAAACTACTTGGCCAGCGCAAAGGCGGTATGCCTGAGATGGTTAGTGAGCATTTATTGAAACAAAAAGGTGTTGAGCCATTTAAGGATGTAGAAATTATCCAAAATGTAGAGTATGCGAACTTACCGACTGCTTTTGTCTCAGGAACAGGAGATTTCAGTCAGTTATTTGAACCTTTTGCTTCTCAGATCGAAGCCGAAGGTAAAGGGTATATCGTTGCTTCCTACGGTACAGATGCCGATAAATAGGGTTGATTGGCAGTTGGGAGGTAGCTTCGAGAATCGGTTTAATCGATCCCTTTCTGTTCAGCATGCCTTCGAAAATAGGGTTATTGTTTGTAGACATGATGTTTAATGGAGACCTGGGCTTTCATATTACCGTAACGGTTGTTGAAACAATCGTTGGCTTTATATTAGGTACTGCTTTAGGTACGTTACTTGCGATTCTGATATGGTGGTGGCCCTTTTTATCTAGGGTGCTCGACCCCTACATTGTTGTCATGAATGGGATGCCGAAAGTTGCACTTGGTCCCTTATTCATTGTTGCTCTTGGCGCAGGTTATGCCTCCGTCATTGCGATGGCATTGGCAAGCTCGTTCGTTGTCTCTACGATCGTTATACATGCTAGCTTTAAAGAAATAGATGATAATTATGTTAAACTCGCGCGAACGTTCGGGGCTACGAAAACCCAAGTGTTTAACAAAATTATTTTACCTGCCTCCTTTCCTACGATTATCTCGACATTGAAGGTGAACGTAGGTTTGGCTTGGGTCGGTGTTATGTTTGGGGAGTTTTTAGTTAGTAAGGCTGGACTCGGCTATCTCATGATTTACGGTTTTCAAGTGTTTAACCTTTCTCTTGTGATGCTGTCAATGGTTATTATCGGGATCTGTGCGACGGTGATGTATCAAGGAGTCGCTATTTTAGAGAAGCGATTAACAAAACATAGATAACGCAAACAAAAAAAGAAATGATTTTTACGAATGACCCCAACACTGCGTGTTTGGGGATTTTCTCTTTACTATTTATTTAATATAGAAAAGGAGTATAATGTTCTCAATTAACTTTCATACTAGGAGCGCAATAATGAAAAAACAACTTCAAGCGGACATTATCCTTCTTGCCATAGCCTTTATTTGGGGAGCTACGTTTGTTATCGTTCAAAATGCGATAGATTCACTCCCACCCCTTTCTTTTAATGCCATACGCTTTTCGATGGCCGCTATTTTTCTATTTCTTGTTTTATTAGTAAAAGATCGAAAACAACTCCGTTCGATGAGAGGATCTATTTGGTTATCCGGCTTTATTCTTGGCATATTTTTAGCCTCTGGTTACATTTTCCAAACGTTTGGGCTACTGTATACATCTTCTTCAAAGGCAGGGTTTCTTACTGGATTATCCGTTGTTTTCGTCCCCTTGTTTGCTTTTTTCATTCTGAAACATAAACCTTCATCAATAGCCATTATCGGAGTCATTATTGCTACAACCGGATTGTACATGCTTACGATAGGCAATTCATTTGTTATCAATATTGGAGATATACTTGTTTTCTTTTGTGCCATCTCCTTTGCTTTGCAAATCATTTTTACGGGTAAATATGCTCCTCAGTTCCTCACATTATCACTTGCTCTCGTACAAATTACTACTGTAGCATTGATCAGTGGGGTTTCAGCGTTTCTGTTTGAAAGCCCATTACAAACGATATCTAGCGTTACCCAACCTCATGTTATGTGGGCCTTAATTATTACGGCCATTCCTGCAACAGCATTGGCCTTTTTAGCACAAACTCACTTTCAGAAGTACACGACTCCGACTAGGGTAGTGCTCATTTTTGCAACGGAACCTGTATTTGCAGCCGTAGCAGGTTATTGGTGGGCAGGAGATATTCTTCATTGGAAAGAATGGTTTGGTTGCGGACTTATATTCCTTGGTAT
>FWWL01001400.1_pt1 | contig 19039 bp, 12 predicted proteins | sample 2228331 | NCBI WGS metagenome assembly FWWL01 (sample SAMEA103939775, study PRJEB20133) | metagenome
AAAAATAAGGTAGAGTGCCTCCAGCAGCACACAGCTCAGCGCAATAAGCACCGCCCGCCTGTGCCCCAGATAATATCCGGAAAAAATAACCGGGAGAAAGAAAAAATTCAGAAGATAAAATTTGTAATGAACCAGAATTCCGGTGGCCACTATGGCCAGCACGATGACGATGGCTATTATGGTCTCAAAGCGCTGGCTGGATGAATAACTTTTACCAGGACGCATCTTCCCTCCAGAGCCTTCTTCCAGACTCTAAAGTTTCTTCTATTAGCTTAATTTAATAATATTCAGGGGTCAACTGAATTTTTTTCTGGCAGAAAAGTATGCCCTTTCGAGGAGGGATCATCCTGAAGATATCCCGCCCGGTAATAAGATTTCCACTAAAAGGGCAATCAAAAAACCGGGTGTATTCCATCTGGCAGAAAATATTTTTTTCCTCTGTCAGAATCTGTACTTAAGACTGACCGAGATGCTGGGCCCGGTCAGCTCCCAGTCAAAATCCTTCTCCTGCCCGTCTTTGTCGATAAAAGTGAGTTTCTGGCCGACCGTACTCGAGTCGAGCGAATCGCTCTTTATCTTGAAATTCTTAACGCTTCCTATCGGCACCCGGATATCCCCGCTCAGATAAAACCTTGAGGAAACTTCCAGGTCGGCGCCAACATTAGCGTGCGGGAAAATATTCCGGGCGGTGGCCACCACCTTTCTGCTTCCCTCTGAAATCTTCACCAGATTTTCATTCCATTCCCATTTCTCAGTTATGACCGCCCGGTTGTAATAGTATCCGAGCCCGCCGCCTATATACAGGCGGAAGTTCGGCACCGGGATGTTCACCCTGAATGTCAGGTAAGCCGGTATGGAAAAAAGAGCTACCTTCCCTTCCTGGGTGACGTCGACAGAAATACTTTCCACCATCCCCGATACTTTCAGAGCAGAGGTAACACTTTTATAAACGTATTCGCTTCCGAGAACCAGATAGAATTGAGGACCGGTTCTGAATTCCAGTTCGCCTCCGGCGGAGATTATCCCGGTAATTTCTCCCATATTCTGACTTAATCCAGAAAGCCCCGAACTGGAAAGAAAATCCGAGAGCTGTTTCAGATTCTCATTGACCGCGGGCACATATTCTTTATTGAAAGTGCTTGAAACAGGCACATAATAAGAACCTTTAAGAGAAAATGTCCACCTGGAATCAGCTCCAGCGGCAGCCGTAGTAAGCGCCAGAAGAACGATCAGTAGTGTTTTTATCTTCATCCTGCCCTCCGCTTTTATCGATTCATTTACCTAACCTATTCTTGATGTTTTCAGCCAGCCTCTTCACTTGAACTTTCTGCTCCCCGGACCCGTTATCTGATCCTGAAGACTGGCTGATCGGACCAAAAACAATCATATTGTTGTCTTCGTTCTTTTCTTCAATTTGATTTTCAGGGTCGAGCACAGCCATCAGATACTTCCCGACAGGGTTGACATTCTGGCTCAGATAAAAAGCCACAGCCAGAATTCTCGTACCGTCAGGTCCCAGAGTGTACCCCAGGTTTCTGGTCTCAATCAGAGTACCAGGGGTCTGCCCGTCGGGAGAAAGATAATAGGATATTTTGTAATCTCCTTTGAGGTCACCATCACCATCGTTTATCAGCTTGAAGAAACCGCTGAGGAGAACCGTCGAACCTAAAAATCTGGAATATTTCAGGCTGACCCACTCGCCGGTAAGGTCCGGAAGCGGATAAGGCCCGAAAACGGCCACCACTGTTTTGTCTCCATCCATCAGGAAGCTTATGGTTTTGCCGGTTCCGGAAATATCTCCGGCCCAGCTGTCAAATCCCGAAAACTCATCCGGCGTGGCGGTGAGCGTCACCAGAGTTCCGGCAGGATAACTTTTAGAACACACCTCGCCGCAATCAATCTCTTTGTCCTCGCTGGTCACTTTTCCGTTTCCGGGGCCCGATTTAACCACGGTGAGCGTATAGACATCTTCCGCTGGCACGAATTTAGCCGTCAGGGCCAGGTCGGAATTCATGGTTATTATTATCGGATTATCAGGGCTGAAAATGCCACCGCTCCAGCCCCCGAACACCGACCCTTCATCGGGAGTGGCGGTCAGCGTGACGATGAATCCTTCATCATAAAACTCAGAACAATCCTGTCCGCAGTCGACACCGCCGTCAGAAGTGGAGACTGAACCGCTTCCTGTCCCTGTCCGGCTGACCTCCAGCAGGTAATTGTTCACGGCGGAGAACTTGGCCACAAAAACATCCGTCCCGCTGAGAGTTTTATCATAGGTTTCCTCGGGCACGGGGAATTTGGAAGACTGCGTGTACCCGGTGACATAGACATTACCCTGCGCATCAAGCGTTAGAGCGTAAGCCAGGTCGTCAGCCGTCCCACCGAGGAAAGTTGAGGCCAGAAGAGCTTTCATCCGGTAAGAAAGCTTCGTCACCACCGCATCCCAGCCGCCGTTGTGGGTGGTATCGTAGGTGAAACCGGTTACCGGATAAACGTTGGAATTGCTCCAGCCAGCAATGTAGGGGTTTCCGTATGTGTCGACCACAAGAGCCCGGCAGCGGTCATCAGAACTCCCGCCAAGATAGGTTGAGGCTATTAGATTGCTCAGTGAATTATCAAACCTGGAAACAAAGATATCTGTTGGACCCGAAAGGGAACTTCTGTAAGCACCGACAGAAACCGGAAAATCAGTCGAGCTGGTGTAGCCGGCGACATAAACCTCGGGATTATATTCCCCGTAAAGAGCCAGGGCGTAAAGAAAATCAGCGCCGCTGCCTCCGATATAGGTCGAGCGGTAAATCGTATCAAGCGAGGGACTCAGGCAGAGAACAAATCCATCATAATCTCCGTTGTAAGTGAAATCAAAAGCTCCAGCCGTCACCGGAAAATCTGAAGATTTCGTCCTTCCGGCCAGCCAGATATAACCTGAATGATCCACGGCGACAGCCGAGGCAATATCATAATCGCTGCCACCGATAAGGGTGGCTGCCTGCAGGTGGCTTAAATTGTTCGAAAGCACAGCCACGAAGGCATCGTTCCCGCCGCGCAGAGTTGTTCCCCAGGTGCCGGGTGTCAGCGGAAAGTTATCAGAACCGGTCATTCCGACCGCCACCACCGTATCATCGGCAATGGTGGCGGGAAGCAGGCTCAACCCGGCAGCATAATCCACACCGCTTCCGCCAAGATAGCTTGAGGCCAGAAGCTGATCGAGTCCGGGAGAAAGTCTGGCTACAAACGCGTCGTATTCTCCGCCCTGATATTGAGTTTGCAAGGCTCCGGAAGTCACCGGGAAATTCCTCGAAGCGGTGATGCCGCCAATATAAATACTACCGTCCGCAGCCAGGGTCAGGCTGTAAACGTAATCATCGCCCTCTCCGCCCATGTAAGTGGAGGCTTCGAGATTCTTAAGATCATTGTCGAATCGAGAAATAAAGATGTCATAACCCCCGTTCGGAGTGGTGTCGATTGCGCCTTCGGTCGTGGGAAAACTCGAGGAAAGAATGGAAAAGGTGTAACCGGCGACAAAAATTTTCCCTTCAGAATTAACCGCAATACAGTAGCCGCGGTCGTTTCCATTACCCCCGAGATAGGTGGAAGCAGCCAGAGTTTTAAGGGCCGGGTCAATAACCAGCGGATATTCAGGCGAATAATCTCCGTTAATCCGGAAGCCGTATTCATTCTGACTGATAAGTTCATAGGCAATTTCCACACTCTGGCGGCGTCCATCAATTTCCTGGAACGCGACCGGCCTGACCATTTCCAGGCTACCGGCCTCTGTTTTTAGAACCAGGTTTCCCTCTTTTGAAACTTCAAGAGAGTCAACTCCCTCAATTTTTATCCTGATGCTTCCGGCATCAGCACCGGGCTGAACGTAAAATATCTTTTCCACATTCCCGGCAGAGGCCAGAAGTTCAACCTCAATTCCCGGATAGACCTGACCAAGGCTCAACCGGCTAAAAGCCGGAAGCTGAAGTCTCCGCGCGGAAGAATTGTCACCCTGGAAAAAGAATATGCTCATCGGGACAATTTCTTTTCCCGATGGGGAAAGGGAGAGGCTTTTGCCCTCTGAAGAGAGAAATTTTTCCCTGAAAATCAGCGACCTGACTTCAGGCCGGCGGCTAACACCGGGGAGACCCTCATCAAAATTACACGGGTCTTCCCCTTCTACAGAAACCAGAGCATAAATCAATTCCTGCTCGGTTACTCCGAGTCCTCCGGAAAAAAGGTCTGCCCTGAACTCCAGCTGGCTGTCCCACTGTCCTTTATTCTGAATAAAAGGAAGAGAAATACCGGCCAGGCTCACCGACGGCGTTCCGGTTTTCTCGAACAAAGGAGAAAGCGGCCGGTCAATTTCAAAGCCGATAATTCCAAGAAAAACCGCCACCACCGCCAGAAGTAAACCTGACAGAAGATGAAGGTTTTTTCCGTTTTCCGGTCTTCTCTTTCCTGACTTCATGGTCATCCTTCCTGTTGCTAAGTGGAAGGGCTTAAGGACGCTGGCGCCAAGCCCTTATATTAAATAACTAAATTCCAGTCGCGTGGATGCAACCGCACTTTGCTCTCCTGCCGGAGAGCCGTCTCCACCGACCTCTTGAACTGATATTATATCCATTTTTGGCAAAAAAATCTTTCTTTCATTTACATATCTGAACTTCTGAAAAAGAAGCCCGCGGAGTCCGGGCGCTCCAGAACTGCCTGCCGCCGCTTCATGTCAGACAATAATTCCTGTCAGAAACCTGGAAAATAAAACTGTTTGATAAAAAAAATTGATTCGCAGCGTCGTTTAATAATAATAGAAAAAGCACGGGGTATCATTATGAGCAAAAGGAAAAGAATCTTAATCTTTGTCCTGATCGTTCTGGCTGCCGGGATTTTGATAACCTGCGCTTTACTGATCACCAAAAAATCAACGCGAAAACAGACAGGAGAGGAACCAATTTCTCAGGTGTCAGGCTCCGAGCCCTCTCAGACTTCTCCGCTTCCGGTTAAGGTGACCGCAGCTAAATTTGCTGACCTGGAAAAAAGGATTAAATGTCCGGGAGAAGTCTTTACCGAAAGAAAAGTAACCCTGAAAGCTGAAGTCAGCGGTACTCTGAAAAACTTGAAAATTAAAGAAGGCCAACAGGTAAAAGCCGGAGAGGTGCTGGCAGAGCTCGACGATACCCCCTACCGGCTCAGGCTTGAACAGGAAGAAGCGGCCAGACTCAAAGCTCTCTCCGAGCTTCTTCTTGACCACCTTTTTCAGCAGCCCGAGTTAAACCGGAGCGCTGAAGAAATCGCCAGGTTAAAACAGGCAGAAGAAAACTTCCTTAAGGCAGAACAGGCGTTCAAAGCGGGACTGATAAGCCAGGAACAGCTGGAAAAAGCCCGCCGCGATTATGAGCTGGTGCTGATCGGAAGCGGCCTCAAAAGAGAAGAAATAATTGCCGCCTTGAAAGGTCTGACTCAGGCCGAAGTAAACGTAAAAATTGCCAGGATGGAGCTGGAAAAAACCAGCATTACTGCCCCTTTTTCCGGAATTATAACCGGAATAAAAGTTGCCCCGGGAGAAAAAATCGAGGCTGGCCGGGAAATCTGCACGCTGGTGGACATAAGTCAACTCAAAGTTGAAGCCCGGGTGCTCGAGACTCTCATCGGGAAAATAAAGGTTGGCCGCGAAGCAGACGTTCGCTTTATGGCCTATCCCGGTAAAGTTTTCAAAGGAAAGGTGACAGCTATCAGCCCCCTGGTAAACCCCGCAGAAAAAATCTGCAGCGTGTTCATCAGTCTGGAAAAACCAGCCGGCGAAATCAAACCCGGTATGCACACCGAAGTGGAAATCGTCTCGGAAATTTTCCCCGGCCGGCTCCTCGTGCCGCAATCGGCGGTTCTCGTCAGGGGCAGTCGGCCGCTCGTGTTCGTGGTGGAAAACGGACTGGCCAAATGGCGATACATCCAGATCGGAGAAGAAAATGAGCTCATGGTGGAAGTGCTCGACGGAGTTCGGGAAGGCGAGCTGGTAATCGTCGAGGGACACCTGACGCTGGCCCACGATTCCCCCGTCCGGGTAATCGAATAAGCTGGAGAAAACCGGAGCGAGTGCGATGAACCCGGCCCGATTCTCGATAGAACGACCGGTTACCACCCTGATGTTTTTTGCCGCCATCATCCTGCTGGGAATAGTCTCACTCAGCCATTTAAGCATAGACCTGCTGCCGTCGATAAGTTTCCCCCGCCTCTCGGTAGTCACGATGTATCCAGGAGTGGCGCCGGAAGAGGTAGAAATGCTGGTGACGGTGCCCCTGGAAACCTCTCTCAGCCGGATTCCCGGGTTGCGACGGATAGAATCGGTCTCCCGGGAGGGCTTTTCCTTTATCAGCCTGGAGTTCAGCTGGGGAACTGACATGAATTTTGCGCTGCTCCATACTAGAGAGAGGCTGGATTCTGCCCGTGACCTGCTCCCTGAAGGCAGCGAAAAGCCGGTGATCATCTCGCTCGACCCGCAGAGCAGCCCGATCATGACCCTGGCCCTCACCGGCGATCGGAGCCTGCTCGAATTGAAAGTGCTGGCGGAGGAGATGATCAAGCCAAGGCTGGAACAGATTGAAGGCGTGGCCGCGGTGGAAATAACCGGCGGGGTGGAAAGAGAAATTCAGGTTGAGCTCGAACCCGAGAAACTCGTCCATTACGGCCTGAATCTAGAGGTCGTCTCCCAGAAAATTGCCGGATTTAACCGGAGCCTACAGGGAGGAACGATTCGCAAGGGCAAATTTGTCTATTCGCTGAGAATCTCCGGTGAGTTCGAAAAGGTCAAAGAAATTGAAGAAATCCCGGTAAAAGTAACGGCTGACGGCGGGGTGGTCCTGATGAAACATATCGGCCGGGTGGTCGATACGATCAAGGAGCGCGAAGGTTCCACCAGGTTGAACGGGTATGAAAGCATCGGTCTCCTCGTGAGAAAAGAGTATGGAACAAACACGGTGAAGGTAACCCGGGCGGCGCGGCAGGTTATCGATCAAATAAAGAAAGAAAACCAGGCGATAAACCTTGAGGTCATTTCCGAACAGGCCGGTTACATCCAGAGCGCCATCGCTGCCACCAGGGAAGAGGTAATCCAGGGAGCGATCCTGGCTTTTCTGACTTTGCTACTTTTCCTGCAGGAATGGAAATCCCCGCTGATCATCGGAACAGTGATTCCGATTTCCATCATCGGAGTTTTCAACGTACTCTTTCTCCGCAGCATAACCATAAACCTGATGTCTCTGGGAGGACTGGCCCTCGGTGTCGGCATGCTCGACGATACCGCGGTGGTGGTTTCAGAAAACATTTACCGCCACCGTCAGCTCGGAGCTCCGGTGAAAGAAGCAGCCAGTGCCGGCACGCGGGAAGTCATCGGAGCAATTGCCGCTTCGGTTCTGACCACGATAGTGGTCTTCCTGCCGGTAATCTACGTTAAGGGGCTGGCCGGACAGCTTTTTAAGGATACCGCGCTGACCGTAACCTATACTCTGCTTTCAGCCCTGCTGGTTTCTGTCACCTTGCTGCCGATGTTAGCTTCAAGAGAAAAACTGTTCTCCTGGCCGGAAAAAATTTTCCAGCCGTTTCGCCCTTTAGGCTGGCAGAAGATTCAGGAATTCTCAGGGAAAAAGAGCTTCGTCCTTATCCCCTGGCAGGGATTCAGGTTTCTGGTTTATAACCTGATTTTATTGATCATCTGGATATTAAAAACTATCTCAGGCGAGGTTGGCTGGCTAATTCTCCAGCTGTTCAAATTCCTGTCGAGATTGCTCGGGACCGCCACCCGAAGCCTCTTCCGCCAGTTCAACCACTATTATCATAAATTTGCTGGAACCCACCTGAGGCTTCTGGAGGACGCCCTTAATCATAAAAAGACAACATTCTTCCTGGCCGCGCTAATCTTTTCGACGATTGTTATTTTTGGCCTCATTCTGCCGCGCGAACTGATGCCGCCGTTCAGAACCTCAAGTTTCACCATCAACCTTAAAACACCTGTGGAATTCTCTCTGGAGCAAACCGAACAGATAGTCTCTCTGGTTGAAGGCTGGCTGCAGAAGCAACCTGAGGTGAAAAGAGTTTTTTCCCAGACGGGAATAATATCCACCACAGAATCCATAAGGCCGGAAGTTTCCGTTAATTCTGCCACCATCTCGGTTGAATTGACTCACCCGGGCGCGGTGGAAAAGACGATGGTTCGCGCCAGAGAATATCTATCGGGAATTCCCGGGTTAAACTTTTCCGTAAACAAAGAACTCACGCTCATCGGCGAATTCCTGGCTCTCACTTCAGGCGAGGTAGCGCTCAAAGTAAAAGGACAGAACCTCGACATCCTGAGGCATATTGCCCGGAAGCTGGCCAGCCGGCTGGAAGAGGTTAAGGGTCTTACTGACATCAACCTGAACCTGCAGCAGGGAAAACCGCAGCTCCTCCTGAAAATAAACCGGGAAGCGCTGGCCCGCTATCCTGACCTTTCGGCCGCTGAACTGGGCTCTTTCCTGGTTCAGGCCGTAAGGGGCGCCCAGGCTACCAGATACCGTGAGCTGGAAAAGAAATATGACGTTCGGGTCTGGCTCGAACCCGAAACCAGAAAAAAGCTCGACCGGTTGCTCGATTCTTTCTATCCATACGGTAAATCCTTGATTCCCCTGAGGGAGCTGGTCAGCTACGAACTGGCGGAAGGATTGAACGAAATCCGCCGGGAAAACCGGGAAAGGGAAATACTGGTCACCGCGAACCTTAAAGGTCAGAAATTCAGCCAGGTGCTTCCGCATATTCAAGCGCTGGTCAGAGGGATGAACCTTCCGCCTGAGTACCGCATCCTGATCGGCGGAGAAAGGGAGGAAATGGCCACCAGCTTCCGTTCTCTGCTGCTGGCTTTTCTGATGGCCGTGATTCTTATCTACATGATCATGGCCGCCCAGTTTGAATCGCTGGTGCATCCTTTTCTCATAATGTTTACTATTCCGATGGGACTCGTAGGAACAGTCATCCTGCTTCTGGTCACCGGACAGAGCCTGAATGTCATCTCACTGATCGGAGTGGTGGTTCTGGTGGGAATCGTGGTCAACAATGCGATAGTGGAAATAGATTACATAAATCAGCTGCGCCGTGAGGGACAGGAACTGAGGCAGGCGGTGATGAGCGGCACGGCCACCCGCCTGCGGCCGATAATGATGTCAACTCTGAGCACGGTAGCCGGACTCATCCCGATGGCTCTGGGACTTGGCCGCGGAGCCGAGCTCCTTCGTCCGCTGGCCATTGCGGTGATTGGAGGTTTGCTGTCTTCTCTCTTTCTAACTTTGATTCTGATACCGGTCCTGTATGAATTTGTGGAGTCAAGGATCAGAAGAGACTGAAGCCCCGACAGGTTTTTTTGATGAGTAAAAAGCAAAAATGAAGTTCTTCATAAAACGTCCGGTAGCCACCCTGATGATCTATTTAGCTCTGCTGTCTCTGGGTTTCTATTCCCTGTTTCACATACCTCTCGAGCTGGCGCCGCAGGAAGAATTTCCCCGGGTGGACATCACCGCCAGCTGGCCAGGAGCCTCTCCTGAAGTCATGCAGGCTCAGGTCACCTCAATCCTGGAAGAAGCGGTTCTCAGCGTCCGTGGCGTCAGGGACATAAGTTCGGTCAGCGATACTGGTTCCTGCCGGCTGACGGTTGAATTTGACCCAAAGATTAACCTGGAATTCGCCAACCTGGCGCTGCGGGAAGCCATCGGACGCGCCCTGGCCGAACTTCCTTACGGCGTAAGACCCGTGGTTGAACCTTACATTCCCGAAGATTTCCGGGTCAGGCCGTTTCTGACCTATACCATTTCCGGCAATTACCCGCTGCAAACCCTCAGGGAAATAGTCAAGGATAAGCTCGAAAACAGCCTCGGCTCGGTACCGGGAGTCTCCAGGGTGGAAGTCAGCGGCGGATCAGACCTCAACGTTCGAGTCAGTCTTGATCAGGAAAAACTTCACCAGCTGGGAATTCACCCTTATATGATTGTGCAGAGTTTAATTCAGGCGGTCAGGGTTTATCCTTCAGCCAGAGTGAAAAAAGGGCAGGATGAATATCTGCTGCGTCTGGCCGTGGCTCCAAAGGAACTCGAAGAGCTAGGGGAATTAATCGTCCGCCATCAGGGGGGCGTCCCGGTAAAAATAAAAGACGTGGCCAGCCTGAGCTTCGAATACGCCGAAATTTTTGCTCTTAACCGGATAAACGGTCAGCCGACAATCATGCTCCAGATTCTCAAAGAAAAAGGCCGCAACACGCTGAAGGTGGCGAGAGAGGTAAAGCGGCGCCTGGAAGAGGTGAAGAAAAACCTCCCGCCTGACCTGATCTTCCGGGTGGTTGACGACGAAAGCCAGGAGATCATCGACAACCTGCGTTATCTATATCTTCTGGCAGCCACCATTACCCTGCTCATCTTCATGATGATATTCATCATCCTCAGAAGACTTTCCCCCTCCCTTCTGATCCTCTCTTCGGTTATTTTCTCGGCGGTTATTTCCTTCAATTTTATCTACCTTTTTAAGATCTCCCTGAACATGCTGACCCTGGGGGCTCTGGCGCTTGGATTTGGCCTCTTTGTCGACAATTCGATAGTGGTGTTTGAGAATATTTTAAGACACAGAGAGTCAGGCCTGGTGCCGGAAGAAGCAGCTATCCAGGGCTCGAGAGAGGTTATCATCCCGGTGCTGGCTTCCACCCTGACCACCATAGGCGTCTTTTTCTGCTTTCCGTTTTTTCAGGGGAGGCTGAAAATTTACTACCTTCCGCTCGGGACCGTCATGACCCTGGCCTTGACCACCTCGCTTCTGGTTTCTTTTTCTCTTATCCCGGCTATCAGCCCGCGCCTTCTTTACCTGAGAGCCGGCAGAAAGAAGAGCCGGATTCTGGTCGCTCTGGAAAGAATCATCCGCTTCAGCTTAAAACACCCGGTCGAAATATTGCTGATCATCGCTCTGATTTCCGTCGGAAGTTATCGTCTGTTCCGAAAAAACGTAACCATAGGAGAATTTTTCCGCTGGTACGCCCGTGACCGTCTGAACGTTTACGTGTCGATGCCGGCCGGGACCCGGATTGAAACCACTGACGAGCTCATCCGCAAATTTGAAGAAAAAGCTCTGGCTTATCCCTGCGAAAAACAGGTGAATGCCAGAGTTTACCCCGAGCGAGGATTCCTGGATATAACCTTTCCCTCCCGGGTGGAACTCTCCGCCCATCCCTACATTCTCAAAGACGAGCTGATTCGCCTGGCCACCAACTTCGCCGGGGTCAGCATCGGGGTCTATGGCTTCGACCCGCAGGGATATTATTCTTCGATGAGCGCCGGGCGTTTTCTTGATTCTTACATACGCATCTATGGTTACAATCTGAAAAAACTCAAGGAAATAGCTGCTGACATCGAAACCCGGCTCCGGAAAAACCTCCGGGTGGGAGAAATAAGGTCGATTACCGGAGAGTACTTCTGGAGGGACGTCTCCGCCACAGAGTATGTTCTGAAAATAAAAGAAGAAGCGCTTGCCCGCTATCGTCTGGACCCGAACTACCTCTTCTACCAGCTGCAGAGCATGGTCAGGGGCACAACCGGGCTCAGACTTCAGACAATAATCCAGGGAAAAGAAAGACTCATAGAGATAAAGTTCCCCGAAGCTGAAAATCGGGAACTCAACCAGCTGCTGGAAATGCTGCTGGTCACACCGGAGGGTGAACAGCTTCAGGTGAAGGACCTCCTGGAAGTTCAAGAGAACGAAATCCCCGGGTCCATTTACAGAAAAAATCAGCAATTTCAGATTACCGTCATGTGGGAATTCAAAGGACCTTACAAAGCCGCCGAGAATTACAGAAAAGCTGTTTTCTCTTCGCTCAGCCTGCCGCCTGGTTTCACTGCTACGATGGAATACGGATACCTGATGACGGCCGAAGAAAAATCCCAGCTAAAATATGGACTGCTGGCAGCCTTGGTCATCATTTTTATGATTCTGGCCGCGCTTTATGAATCTTTTATCCAGCCGTTTATTGTCCTGCTGGCAATTCCCCTCTCGCTGGCCGGGGTTTTTCTGGCCTTTGTGCTGGCCGGCTACCCTTTCGATTCTTCCGCTTATATCGGCTTGATTCTTCTGGCCGGAATCGTGGTGAACAATGCCATCATCCTGGTTAACCACCTTAACCTCACCCGGAAGACGTCAGGCCTCAGCCTTAGCGAAGCGGTGGTAAAGGGCTCTGTGGAGAGAATCCGACCGGTTTTTATGACCACAGCCACCACAGTCTTCGGACTGCTGCCCCTGCTGCTCATTCATCTTGAAACCGGCCGAAGGCAGATCTGGTCGAGTCTGGCGCTGGCCACCCTGGGCGGGCTGACCACTTCCACCCTGTTCATTTTCTTCGTCGTCCCTGTTTTTTACTATTATTTGAGCCGTAAAAAAGATTGAAGCACATCTCCGGAGGTTAGCAGAAAAACCTAAAAACCGACAAAACCACCGTCCCCCTTCTATAAAAACAGAATAAAAAAATATATAATTTTCAGGCATCAAGATTTCTTACAAAAACAAGGAGTAAAGCCATGTGGTGGGAGGACAAATTAGTAAGAACTTTCCGCTGCCGGCTGCTGCAGAAACCCGGAGTGCTCGGAGGTCTGCTGTCAACCATCGGAGCAGAAAAAGCTTACATCGGCGAGATCAAAATCATCCATATGGGCAGCAATTATATGGACCGTGACATCACCATCTTCGTCGATGACGACGCCCATCTGGAAAGAGTAAGCCTGGCGGTAAGGTCCTGCCCGCAGGTTCAGCTTCTCGAAGTAAGAGATGAAGTTCTGGAAATGCATCAGGGTGGAAAAATCGCCGTGCGTTCCCGTTATGAAGTAAACAACATCAGCGTTCTGAGGAAAGTTTACACTCCCGGCGTGGCTGAGGTTTCTCTGTTGATAAAAAACAATCCGGCGCTGGCCCGACGATACACCGCGATCCGACATCTTGTGGCCATCGTCACTGACGGCAGCGCCGTGCTTGGACTCGGTGACGTCGGCCCGCTGGCGGCCATGCCGGTGATGGAAGGCAAAGCCTGCTTGATGGAAACGCTGACCGGTCTCTCCGCCATTCCTGTTCTCATCAATACCAAGGATCCGGAAAAAATCGTTGAGACGGTGGTAAACATTGCTCCGACCTTCAGCGCCATCCAGCTCGAAGACATCTCAGCCCCGCGCTGTTTCTACATAGAAGAAATGATCCAGGAAAGAGTTTCTATCCCGGTAATGCATGACGACCAGCACGGCACAGCCTGTGTGGTAACCGCCGCCCTGCTAAACATCTCCAGGATAACCGGTCTGGACCTGAAAAAGAGCTGTATCGGAATCATCGGTCTGGGAGCTGCCGGGTATGCCATTTCCAGGATGCTGATGTTCTATCTTGAGAACCCGGTTAAAGGAGCTGACATCAACCCGGAAGCCTGTGAACGTCTCCGCCAGGCCGGTGGAATCGTCTCGGACCTCAAAGAAATAATGTCTTCCTGCGAGGTGGTGATTGCCACCACCGGTGTCCCTGGCCTGATCAAAAAAGAAATGGTCAGAAAGGGACAGGTCATCTTAGCTCTCTCCAATCCAAACCCGGAAATAGAGCCGGAAGAAGCCCTGGCCGCCGGGGCGGCCTACGCCGCAGACGGCAAGGTCATAAACAACATCCTAGGTTTTCCTGGAATTTTCCGCGGAGCGGTTGACGCCAACGTGCCCCGTATAACCAGAGAAATGTTGCTGGCTGCGGCCAGAGCCATCGCCGATTACGCTTCGCCGGGAGAAATCGTCCCGAACCCGCTCGACCGAAATCTGCATCGGAATGTGGCCCGGGCCGTGGCTAAGGTGGCCCTGGAAATGAAGCTGAACCGGGATGACCTTACCGGCTATTTCGACTGAAGACAGACAGGCAGCGGCTTAATTTGACATAACCAGGGCAATCTAATATATAAATAGAGTCAGGCTCTTGAGGATGAAATCGCCAATCTTCAAGGAGGGAGAATGATAACCGTCAGACAAATTCTCGAAGAAAAAGGGCATCAGGTCTGGACTGTGTCGCCCGACAGCACGGTCTATGAAGCGCTTAAAATCATGGCTGAAAAAGAGGTGGGTGCGCTGATCGTGGTCGATAAAGACCAGGTGGTCGGGATAATCTCCGAAAGGGATTATGCTCGCAAGGTGGTGTTGAAGGGAAAATCCTCCCTGGAAACCCCGGTGAAAGAAATAATGACTTCACAGGTTTATTTCGTCAACCCCGAGTGCACGGCCGAAGAATGCATGGCGTTGATGACCGAAAAGAGAATCCGACACCTTCCGGTAATAGAAAAAAATAAGCTCGTCGGAGTGATTTCCATCGGAGACGTGGTAAAATCGGTCATCGCCAGCCAGAAAATTCAGATTGAACATCTGCAGAATTACATCATGGGCAAATATCAGTAAGCCTGGTTTATCTCAGTCTTAAAGTTTACTCAAGAGGAAGTTATCGCTTTAATAGAGTCCGGTAGAACCAAAACCCCCTTCGCCACGCCTGGTGGGGTCAAGAGAATCCACCTCAACTATTTCCACTGACTGCACAGGTTGAATGAGCATCTGGGCTATTTTCATCCCCGGGTTGATTTCAAAAGGCTCTTTTCCCAGGTTTGTCAGCACTACCCGGACTTCACCGCGGTAACCGGAATCAACCACTCCGGCCAGACGATGAACCCCGCGCAGAGCAATACCGCTTTTATCCCAGATGAGTCCAACGTAACCTGGAGGAATGGCCATCTGCAGGCCTGTCGGAACCACCGCTGTTTCCCCGGGATTAATCGTCATATGGACGCAGGAAAAAAGGTCGAGTCCGGCATCTCCCGGGTGGCTGTAAGCCGGAATTTTCGCTTCTGGAGAAAATCTCTTTATCAGCACTTTCATGATTCAAGCTCCCTCAATAAGAACTTCGCCAAAAAAAGGCCTGAGCTTTTCTGCCCAGTCCTTAAGCATTTCCTCCGGGTAAGGCTGTATTTTAAGGTAAGAGGGGTCGATGGTATTATGCGGAACAAATTGCTGCAGCTGAAAGCAGGCGGCGCCGTTCAACCACTCACCGATTTTTATCAGTTCATCCTCATCGTGCAGACCGGGAACGACGGTGGTTCTGAAAACATAATTCAAACCGGAGCGGCGAATGAGTTCGACACTGCGCTGAATTTTTTCAGGGTCGACCGGAGCTCTCACCACTTCCTGATACCGGTCAAGCGAGGCTTTTATGTCCATGGCCACCCAGTCGACCAGCTTTTCGTTTATCAAATATTCAAGCCTCTCAGGAAAAGAGCCGTTGGTGTCGATTTTCAGGAGATAACCGCGGTCCTTGATCACCCGGGCCAGCACTTCGATATCTTCGTGAAGCAGAGGCTCTCCGCCGCTCAGACACAGGCCATCGAGCCAGCCCTTCCTCGAATCTAAATAGCTTAAGAAAAAATTGAGGTCGAGCGAAGGAAGCCGGCCCGGGTTTAATACCAGGTCAGCGTTATGGCAGAAGGGGCAACGGAAATTGCATCCGCCGAGAAAGACAGTTGAGGAGATATAACCCGGAAAATCCTTCGAAGCAAATTTTTCTAAACCCTTGATTTCAACCACAGGTCGAGCTCCTCGGCCGAGGTCAGCACGGCGGTGGCCAGGCCGTTATTCTCAATGATAAGAGTGGGAATGATGACGCTGCCCGAGCTGTCGCGCCGCAGCATTTTCGCATACTCCTTAATCTTTTCGCGACCGGCTTTCGTGCTGACGTCAAACTCGCTCGCCTTGATCCCCTTAGCCTTCAGCAAATCTTTAATCTTATCGCACTTGGAGCAGCCTGGCATGGTAAACAGCAGATAGTTCATCCTTTCCCTCTCCTCCTTAAAAATTCTCGGCATAACGCTTATTAATTATAAATAAAAATTCCTGTTTCAGTCGAGCTTGGAAAAAGGCATACGATCCCGGAATTCCTGCTGTTTGCCGTCGTTCCAGGTCTTCACCGGCCTTAGATAACCGACAATTCTCGAATAGACTTCGGTTTCTGAGCCACATTCCGGACAGATTTCCTGCTTACCCCTGAGATATCCATGGTTATCGCAAACGCTGAAAGTCGGGGTAATGCTGAAATAAGGAATTTTCGTCTCAGAAATTTTCTGCACCAGCCGGCGGCAGGTTTTCCAGTCGATGGCCTCAGGCAGGAACGCATGGAAAATAGTTCCTCCGGTGTAGAGCGACTGTATGTCCTCCTGATGCTTCAGAGCTTCGAAGATGTCTCTGGTAGCGTCAACGTTGAGCTGTGTGGAATTTGTAAGATAGGGAAATTTCTCGGTGCCGGAAGTGTAGATGTTTTTATATTTCTCCCGGTCGAGCCGGGCCAGACGATAGGAAGTTGATTCGGCCGGAGAAGCCTCCAGGTTGTAAAGATGACCGGTTTCCTCCTGAAATTCTCTAAGCACCTCGCGCATGAACATCAGGGTTTCGATGGCAAACTCTTTGCCTTCGGGAGTTCCTATGCCCTTGCCCAGGAAATTCATGCAGGCTTCGTGCATGCCGCAGACCCCGATCGTGGAGAAGTGATTTTCAAAATGGCCCAGGTAAACTTTGGTGTAAGGCATCAGTCCCCGCTCGAGCATGTTGTTAACCACCTCTCTCTTCGTTTCGAGCGCTTCTTTGGCTAAAATCATCATCTCTTTCAGCTTATCGAAAAATTCCTGCCTGGACTGAGCCTCGTATCCGATGCGGTTCAGGTTGATGGTCACCACGCCGATCGAACCGGTCTGATCGCCCGCGCCCCACATATTGCCGGGACGGCGTCTCAACTCTCTCAAATCAAGATTGAGACGGCAGCACATCGCCCGGATGTCTCCGGGGTTCAGGTTGGTCCCGCGATAATTCTGAAAATAAGGTATGCCATACTTCGCCGTGGCTTCAAAAAGCAACCTGGCATTCGGATGATCCCAGTCAAAATCCTTCGTAATGTTATAGGTTGGTATCGGGAAGGTAAACACCCTCCCCTTCATATCCCCTTCGATCATCAGCTCAAGAAACGCCCGGTTGATCATATCCATCTCAGCCTGATATTCGCCGTAGCAGGAATCGAGCTCCTCTCCCCCGACGACAACTTTTTTGTTCTTGAGGTCTTCGGGCACCGTCCAGTCAAAAGTCAGGTTGGAAAAGGGCGTCTGCCATCCCCAGCGGCAGGGGACGTTCAGGCCGAAGATGAGCTTCTGAATGTCCTGTTTTACCTGCTCATAACGCAGGTTATCAATCCGGACGAACGGCGCCAGATAGGTGTCCACACTGGAAAAGGCCTGGGCTCCGGCAAACTCTGCCTGCATCGTGCCGATGTAATTGACCATATGCAGGGTGGCCGTTTCCAGGTGTTTCGCCGGATGGGAATGGACCTGGTTCGGAACATGCCCGAACCCTTTGCGGAGAAGGTTTTCCAGCGACCAGCCGGCACAATAACCCACAATCGGATAGGACAGATCATGAATATGAAGTTCGCCCTCAAGATGGGCTTTTTTGATTCTCTCTGAATAAAGGTTATTCAGAGCAAAGTTAGAGAGCACCTCTCCGGCTATTCTGGCGTTCAAACCAGAAAAGCTGATCACTCCCTCGTTGCTGTTTTCCCTGACCTTCCAGTCGTGGTCGTTGATGTAATCCTTGATCAATCTCTCGAGGTTGATGCCTGTCTGTCTGGCTTCCCGGATCGTCTTGTGCTTCTCACGATACAGGATGTAGGCTTTGGCCACTTCATGGTAACCCTGCTTCATCAAGACCATTTCCACTATGTCCTGAATCTGTTCCACCGAGGGAATGGTGTAACCGCCAAACTTTTCCTCCAGGACAAAAACCACTATGTCCGAACAGTGCTGGGCGGCCATCCAGTCGTTTATTCCCTGCGATTGCATCGCCTTGTAAATGGCGTTGGTGATTTTGTCCTGGATAAAATCGACGATCTGCCCATCCCTTTTCTTGATGCGGGTAATTTTGCTGGTCTTGACCATCCCTTCTCCTCCCTATAAACAAATTTGCCTTATTTTTTGCTTCATAAAGGCCGATTTTATGCTATCATTCAGACGAAGGTTTAAGAGGCTGAGAAAACAATATTTAGTGCCCATGATGGTTGATGGATACAAAATCTTGTGCCTTCGGCGATATTTATACTCGCTTCTACAGCCGTTTGTCAAGAAAAAAAATAAAATTTTTTTTAATTTCTTTTTATAGTTCTTTTTAAGGGGAAAAAATGGTCCAGCTAAGCCTGTCAACCAGCCGTAAAGAAGAATTTATCGATATCACCGGACGGATCCGCACGCTCATCAGGGAATCTGGTGTAAAGAGCGGCCTGGCGGTGGTCTTCTGCCCTCATACCACCTGCGCTCTGACCATCAACGAACATGCCGACCCTGATGTCCGGGCCGACATCATGATGGCCCTCAGGAAGTTCGTGCCCGAAAACATCCCCTATGCTCACACCGAAGGCAATTCCCCGGCTCACATAAAGTCCTCTCTCCTGGGCAATTCCCTGACCCTCCTGGTGGAAGACGGAGATTTGGTCCTGGGCACCTGGCAGGGAATTTTTCTATGTGAATTCGACGGACCGCGCCGGCGTCAGATATGGGTTAGAATCATCGAGGGCGGAAAAATCTGATTGCTTTTGCGAATACATTGGCTCTGAGAGCGCAGAAACAATCCGGCGGGCTAATCCCTCGAGCCTGACTTATCCACCTGTTCCCGCAGAAAAAGACATCCCTCTTTATGCAGCTCAGCAGAAGACCGACTGCCCGTAATTTCAGGCTTTTTTTACTGTCCTCTCCAGGATGTGGTTTTCCTTCGCGTCGGCTCTTTTCAAAAGTATGGCGAAGATGAATCCAACGAGACCGAGCGAGGCAAACATGATGGAAGAAGCAGTGTAAGAATGAGTCCGGTCGCGGAGATATCCGTTAATCAGCGGGAAAAGCCCGAGACCGATATTCTGTATGGCCGTCATCAAGCCGAAAGCCGTGCCGGTCCTTTCCTCCCTGACGACCATCGAAAACTTT
>FWWL01005362.1_pt1 | contig 19038 bp, 15 predicted proteins | sample 2228331 | NCBI WGS metagenome assembly FWWL01 (sample SAMEA103939775, study PRJEB20133) | metagenome
GGGATCATCTCCAAAGCCGCTCGCACGTTGAGTGCGGCCGCAAAGAACTCCCCCTTTTGGGAATACGTCTTGGCAATAGAAAGATAGGGGATGGGATCCTTAACCCCAAGCCGTCGGTTGATCTCAACGGCTTTGGCAAAATACTCCAAGGCCTCGTCATATCGCTTCAACTGACGCAAATTAGCCCCAATGGCGATATAAAGCGGCGTAAAGTTAGGGGTAATTTTGATGGCTTGCAGGTATTCCTGAATCGCCCCCTCATAATTTCCCAGGGATTCCTGCACATAAGCGCTCACGCGATGCACGTCCATCAGCGAAGAATCCCGCTGCAAAGCAATCCGGATATATTCCTCGGCCTGACCCCACTTTTGTTGGTCCACCAGGATCTCTGCATAATAAGCCAGAGCCAGTGCGTTCTGGCTGTCCAATTGCAGGGCGCGTAAGGCGGCCTGTTCGGCTTCGACCAGCAAACGCGGGGCCTCCTCTCCCGCTAGCACCGGGTTGGCATTCCAATCCAATACAAATGCGCGAATTGCATGAACCAGCGTGTCATCAGGATTTAATTCAGCCGCCTGGTTAGCATTCTGCAAGGCTTCCCCAAGGCGCTGCTTCCGCTCGGCGTCTGTCGTCAGCAGACTGGAAGAGTAAGTTTGCACCCGCGCCAATTCAGCATACAGCCGCGCATTCTGAGGGTCAACCTGAACGGCCTTTTGATAAGCCTCAGTGGCAGCCCCTAGATTACCGGCGTAAAATTGGGTTTCTGCCTCTAAAGCATACGAATTCGCCGCGCGGGTGGGTGTGGGAGTTGGCAAAAATAAAGGTTGAATGGCGCGGGCATCATAGGCACGCAACAGGAACATCCCCCCCAGAATTAGAAAAACCAGCACCACAACTCGGTAAGGATTGCTGCGCGCACGATGCCGTCGAAACAGCGGCTTTCTCTCCTCGATTTTAAGCACCATAATGCAATCTCACGTTCAAGGAGTAGCCGAAGGTCGGGTCGCAGGCAGGGTGCCTGCCGCCTGGCTACCACAAATATTCAGAATCTCCTGTGCATTGCTCACCGAAACATCCTCGTTACTCACACCTTGCAAAAGGGCACGGGCAATTTGGACTGCCTCATCGCACTCTCCTGTGCGAGCCAGCGCCAAACCATACGTGTAATAGTATTCGGAAATGGGATAATAATCCAGTGCCAGGCCCTGGACCGGTTGCCCGTCTTCACTGGTCCCGCCCCTCACTGCGATACGCAAATACTGGATAGCACGTACGTAGTCCCGAGTGCGGTAGTAAATCACTCCCAAATTGCCGTAAAGGAAAGGATCCGTTGGGGCATGGCTCAGTGCCTGTTGCGCATATTGCAATGCCCGGGTCAATTCGCCCGTAGCCAGGTAGGTCTTGGAGAGATACATGTAAGGCAAAGGATCAGTCGGGGCCAGTGGAATCGCATTTCCAAACGCCTGAATGGCTTTGGGATAATCTGGAATCGCACGGTAATTACGCCCCAACGCCAGATAAAGGTCGGGGATGTACTTGTTTTGGGCAATTGCGGCTTCAAATTCGCGCACTGCATCGGCGTAATTGGCAGTGAGTTCCAGCACCAACCCCCGTGCACGATGGGTTTCCAGAAGATCGGGGCCCAGACTCTGGGCTTTGCGCGAAAGATCAATGGCGCGATTTAAGGTGACTAGATCCCCCTCCCCACTCTGTACCTTTAAGCCCAACACTTCAGCCAGGTAGGCGTAAGGCACCGGGTTGTTAGGATCTAGTTCAATGGCCTGGTTGAGAACCGCTTCGGCTTGTAAATAATCTCCCATCAATCCCAAGGCATACCCCCGCAGCGCCAGCGCCTGTGCGTTATTAGGATTCTGGAGCAATGCATTACCTGCACTCTCCAGGGCTTGCTGATACTGCTTTGTGTAAAGATACAGGCGGGCCAGTGCCAGGTGATAGGAAGGATTCTTGGGATCTACCAGGAGGGCTTCACGGTAAACCTGGATAGCCTGTAAGAATTTCCCCTGGTTGGCAAGTTGTTCGGCTTCAATCGCATAGGATTCGGGCGCACGCGTTGGTGTAGGTGTAGGCACAAAGAGAGGAGGCGTCTGGGGAACCACAAACTGGTTGACGTACAGAGCCGCTCCAATCAACATGACCAGCACAACAATGCGCACCGGGTTGGAGCGGCGCCGCCGACGGTTTAGATTAAAGTGACTACCACGTAAATACATATTTGCATCTTACCCTGCCCCAAAATTAACGTCAAGGATGAAGGATTTTCCAAAGCGAGAAACCATCTGCGGCGGGCTTGCCCTTTCTGCTGTGCAGGATATAAAATCAATTTATGCGTTTTGATGTATTCACGCTCTTTCCCACCCTGATCCAGCCCTATCTCGAAGAAAGCATCCTCAAGCGCGCCATTCAGCGCGGCTTAATCGAGGTTCATATTCACAATATTCGCGATTACACTACCGATAAGCACCGTACCGCTGATGACGCACCCTTTGGGGGTGGAGGCGGTATGGTCATGAAGCCCGAGCCCATCTTCCGGGCCGTGGAAGCTGTGCTGGGAATTCCTCCGGCCTGCCCGCTAATCCTGCTTTCCCCTCAAGGGCGCACCTATAACCAGGAAATTGCACGTGAACTGGCCGTCCAACCCCGATTAGCCCTCCTCTGTGGACATTACGAAGGCATTGACGAACGCGTGCGTGAGCACCTGGTCACCGACGAGATTTCCATCGGCGATTATGTCCTGACCGGGGGCGAATTACCGGCTCTGATCATCATTGACAGCGTTAGTCGTCTGATCCCAGGGGTGTTGGGTGACCCAGATGGGGCCATTGATGATTCATTCGCCAGCGGTTTGCTGGAATACCCTCAATACACTCGACCGGCGGAGTTCCGTGGATGGCGCGTGCCCGAAATCTTGCTCTCGGGCAATCATGCCGCCATTGCTCGCTGGCGGCGCGAGCAGGCTCTCCTGCGCACCTGGCAGCGCCGCCCTGATCTGCTCGCCAGGGCCAACCTCACTGAAGCCGACCGGAAATTTTTGGAGCGGCTCAAACAACAAAACGCCCTTTCAACCCCTGATACATCCGATCTCCCCAAAAACTCAGACTAAACGAAAGGATCATCTCCCATGAAATCACGCTTCTCCATCGGAAAAATCTTTTTGCTGGGTTTTGGATTCTTTGGCGTCAGTGTGATTTGGAGCGTTTACAACGCCTACGTGCCCATCTTTCTGCGCAATCGTTTTGATATTCCGCCCGGGATCATTGGCTTCTTCATGACACTGGACAACCTAGCAGCGCTATTCATCCAGCCCCCGGTTGGCGCTTGGTCAGATCGTTTACGCACTCCCATCGGACGGCGTCTGCCCTTCATTCTCGCAGGCGCCCCGATCTCAGCACTAGCCTTTGGCCTGATCCCTCTGCAAACCTTCCTGCCCTTTTTCATGGCTTGCACCATTACCCTCATTCTGAGCATGGCTTTCTGGCGCACCCCCGTAGTGGCGCTAATGCCCGATATCACCCCATCCCGTTACCGCTCCCAGGCCAATGGCATCATTAATTTCATGGGAGGTGTGGGTGCCATCATCGCCTTCTTCATCGGCGCTTCCCTCTATGAGATGAATCCGGCCTACCCATTCTGGCTGGGCTCTGCGCTGGTGATTTTAGCCGCCTTGATGGTCTTTGCCTTCATTCGGGAGCCCCAAGAATACGAAGTCACCGATGAAACCCCACCCAGTCTATGGCAAAGTTTACGTCAAGTTGTCACCGCCCGAGAAAAGAGCGCCTTACGCATTCTGCTGGCGATCTTTTTCTGGTTCGTGGCTTACAACGCTATTGAAGCCTTCTTCACCCTCTATGCCGTTAACCACTTGCGCATCTCCGAAGCAGATGGTGCCCGCCTGCTTGGGCAACTCTCACTCCTCTTTGTGCTCTTTGCCCTGCCAGCCGGATTTTTAGGTAGCCGTCTGGGCCGACGTCGAACCATTCTCAGCGGTATCCTCCTGCTCACCGCCGTGATGCTGGTGCTCTACTTCACTCCCGCCCCCATCCTAACCACAACTCTGTTTCGTCTGCCGGTGCTAGGTGTGGTACCCATAGCAGGTGTGTCGCTGATGGTTGCCGGAATCGCATGGGCTTTGATCAACATCAACTCGCTGCCCATGGTGGTTGACATGACGGACGACTTGCATATTGGCACCTACACTGGCCTTTATTACCTGTTTTCCACCTTGGCAGCAATTGTGGGACCCAATCTCAACGGCTGGATTATTCAACTCAGCGGCGAGAACTACGCTCTCATCATGATCGTGGCTCCCTTCTTCATGCTGGCCGCTTTGATAATGATGCTGGGCGTACGCCGAGGCGAGGCCAAGGCCCACCGCCCTCAACCGGTTCCCGCCGACTGACGCCCAAACACTGGGAGATAGCCCCATGCCCATGACACCACGTGAACGCGTGCTAGCCGTTCTGGCCCATGAGCGATCTGATCGGGTGCCCATTTTCATCGGTGCAGATCTTACAACGGGCATCTTGAAGCAAGCCTATCTCAATCTTAAGGCTTACCTGGGTTTGGCGCCCAAAGTTGAAAGGTATTTATATGATTGGCCCGAGTTGGGGGCACCCCTTATCGAGGACGTAGTGCTGGAACACTTACACAGCGACGTGAGAGGCGTTCATGATCGTTTCCCTGCCGCAACTTATCACCGCAATCGAACCCGCCCGCCAGACACCCCCTACTGGGATGATTGGGGAGTAGGGCAAACTGAAATTGCTCCCGATTTCTACTACCCAAGCATTCATCCCCTGGCTCAGGCTCACACGCTGGAAGAAATCACAAATTATTCCTGCTGGCCGGATATGGATGACCCAACGCGCTATGCACACATAGCCCAGCAGGCAGAAACCCTGGCCAATGAAAATCGCTACGCGATTGTAGCCGCTCCCTGGCTGATCGCCCCCCTTGAACGGGCTTGTCAATTGCAGGGCATGGAAACCTTCTTGATTCACCTGATTGAGAATACGGATTTCGCCCAAGCCCTTCTAGATAAGATCAAGACCCTTTGCTTGACTCACCTGGGACATTTTCTCAAAGCACTAGGTGATCACGTGGACATTTTGATCCTCGGTGACGATCTGGGTGCACAAAACGGCCCTCTAATCTCCCCGCGCTTATATCGTCGTATCCTCAAACCCATTCACGCCGAAATCATTGCTTTTGCCAAGGCGAACAGTCCGGCTAAAATCCTCTTCCATTCAGACGGCGATGTTAGTGCCTTTCTGGATGATTTTGTCGAAATTGGTGTAGATATCCTTAACCCCATCCAGACCAGCGCTGGGCAGATGGGCAATCTGAGCGAAATCAAGCGTCGCTATGGGAAGAAACTGATTTTCTGCGGCGGCATTGATACCCAAGGGGTGCTTTCTGCTGGCACCCCTGAAGACGTGCGTCAAGAGGTCAAACGCGTCATTGAAATCCTGGGCGAGGATGGCGGCTACTTCTTAGCCGCAGTACACTCCATCACTAACGAGGTGCCCCCTCAGAACATTCTGGCCATGGTAAAAGCCGCACTAGAGTACGGACACTACTCCCACTAACTCCCCCAATAGGTAAGGCCGAATCTGTGACATCAATCACTTGCAACCTTTTATATTCAAGCATATACTAGAAACAGCCCCTGGGGAGAAAAAGGTTGTCTACCTGTCTCCCCAAAATACAAAATCCCCAATCTGGTAAGGAGGAGAAATCCAAATGCAAAAGAAGTTGTATCTTGTTTTTTCTGCACTGATTGTGCTGGCACTGGTATTGGCAGCCTGCCAACCTGCTGCCACCCCCACCCCCGCCGAAACCAAGAAGGTGAAAATCTGCCAGGTGACAGACGTCGGTGGGATTGACGACAAATCCTTCAACGCCACCGCCTGGAAGGGCGTGGAAGACGCCATTGCCAAACTGGGTGTTGAGGGGAAATACCTCGAGTCGCAGCAACAGACTGACTACGAGAAGAACATCAACGCTTTCATCGAGGAAAAATGCGATCTCATTGTCACCGTAGGCTTCCTGCTTGGGGATGCCACCAAAGCCGCGGCGGAAAAGAACCCGGATCAGAAATTTGCTATTGTGGACTTTGCCTACGACCCGCCATTGAATAACGTATTGGGTCTGACCTTTGCAACCGATCAGGCCGCCTTCCTGGCTGGCTACGCCGCCGCGGGTGTGACCAAGACCGGAAAAGTGGGCACCTTTGGCGGCATTCAGATCCCGCCAGTCACCGTTTTCATGGACGGCTTCGCCCTGGGTGTGCGCTACTACAACGAGAAGCACGGCACCAATGTGGAGGTGTTGGGCTGGGATCCGGAAAAGCAAACCGGGCTCTTCACTGGCAACTTCGAAAGCACAGATGATGGTCGCCAGATGGGCTTGACTCTGATGGACGAAGGCGCTGATATCATTCTGCCAGTCGCCGGTCCGGTTGGGCTTGGAACGGCAGCCGCTGTGCAGGAACGCGGCAAGGCCTGGATCATCGGTGTGGACACCGACTGGACTGTCAGCGCGTCCCAGTACACCCCCATCATCCTCACCTCAATCATGAAGCGCATGGATAACGCCGTCTTTGCTGCCATTGAGCAGGTTCTCAATGGGACCTTCAAGGGTGGCGTTTACGTGGGTACGCTGGAGAATGAGGGCGTTGGGATCGCCAACTTCCCTGCCGGCGTGATCTCTGACCAATTGAAAGCGGAATTGGATCAGGTCAAGGCAGACATCATCGCTGGCAAGATCAAGACCACACCGTAAACCCAGACAATGCCACATTACCTGAGGGGCTGAGATCTTCAGCCCCTCTTTTTTCTCAAATGCCCCTTCAACGTGACTTACCAACACGTACAAGAATTAAATACAACTACGCGACTTAGAGTCCGAACCACATCTCAGACATTATGGTAAAATTGTAACAATCTTGCTGGCTTGGAGTTCCAATGACCCCTATTCTTGAGTTACGCGGGATTACCAAGCGTTTCCCCGGTGTCTTAGCCAATGATCATATTAATTTAACCCTGGAAAAGGGGCAAATTCATGCCCTGCTGGGGGAAAACGGTGCGGGCAAAACCACTTTGATGAACATCCTCTACGGGCTTTATCAACCTGATGAGGGCGAGATTTTCATCAACGGACAGAAGGTGACCATTCATTCCCCCGCTGATGCCATTGCCCAGGGAATCGGCATGGTCCACCAGCACTTCATGCTGATTCCAGTGTTTACAGTCGCTGAAAACGTTATGCTGGGGGAAGAATCCACCCGCTTCGATGGCTTCTTGGATCGTGACCAGGCTGCTGCCCGCGTGCGCACCATCTCCGAACAATATGGGCTGGCAGTGGATCCTTACGCCTATGTCAAAGATTTGCCCGTTGGCGTCCAGCAGCGCGTTGAGATCATTAAACTGCTCTACCGAAAAGCCGATATTTTGATCCTCGACGAACCCACTGCGGTGCTCACTCCACAAGAGGTGGAGGAACTCTTTGATATCATGCGCTCCCTGGTGGAGCAGGGGAAGTCCATCATCTTCATTTCTCACAAATTGCGTGAGGTACTGGAAATTGCCGACCTAATCACGGTCATTCGGCGCGGGCGCGTAGTTGGCAGCGTCCGCCCTGAGGAGGCCGATCAATATCGCCTGGCCTCTATGATGGTTGGGCGAGAGGTGCAACTGGAATTGGAACGCCCTCCTAGCGAACCTGGTGAGCCGGTCCTGGAAGTGGAAAACCTGCTGGTGACCGATGAACTGGGCCAACTGGCTGTGGACCACGTCTCTTTTGATGTCCACAGCGGGGAGATTCTGGGCATTGCCGGGGTGCAAGGAAATGGGCAAACTGAACTGATTGAGGCCATCACTGGCCACCGCCACATCCTTGAGGGACGAGTGCGCCTTTTAGGACAGGACGTTACCAACGTACCGCCGCGTGTGATCACGGAACTGGGCACAGGCTACATTCCGGAAGACCGCCAGCGCGATGGGCTGGTGCTGGCATTCCCGGTAATGGACAACCTGATCCTACGCACCTACTACAAGCCGCCTTTTGCCCGTGGCCGACGGATGGAATGGGAAACCATTCGCCAACATGCAGAAGCGCTGGTAAAACAATATGACATTCGAACTCCCAGTGCATTAACTCTTTGTAGCGCACTTTCGGGGGGAAATCAGCAAAAAGTCATTGTGGCGCGCGAACTCTCACGCCCCATTCGTCTGCTGGTTGCTGCACAGCCCACCCGCGGCCTGGACGTAGGGTCTATTGAATACATTCATCAGCAAATTCTTCAGAAACGCAGTCAGGGTGTAGCGGTACTTTTGGCCTCTACTGAACTTGATGAGATTTTGCAACTCTCAGATCGCGTTGCTGTCATGTACAGAGGACAAATAGTGGCCATTGTACCCGCCGCAGAAGCCACCAAAGATTACATTGGCTTACTGATGGCAGGTGTGCCCCCTGAGGAAGCCCGCCAACGCATCGGGCGCAAGCCGGTTGAAATCGGATAAGAATTCGCAGGGAGGGAAATCCGTTGAATCCTGAGAAAACGCCCCAGCCACCGGATTTTGGCAAACTCGTGCTCGAAGAAATCAACCATGAAGCTGCTCCCCCACCCCAACCCGAGCGGCGCAAGCGTGGCATCCCCCAGAGCGTTCTAATCCCGCTTCTGGCTGTCCTGACAGGGTTAATCTTTGGAGCCATTTTCATCATTCTGACCAGCCAGGAGGTCTATAACGGTTTCGGGCAGTCCTTCGGAGCCGGTCTAACGGCGATGTGGGATGTGGTAGCGCGTTCCTATACGGCGCTATTCACCGGTGCGTTAGGTGACCCGGTGCGTATGATCAACGCACTTCAGTCAGGTAACGCCTTGGAAATTCGCCGTGCCTTCAACCCCTTCTTAGAAAGTCTGGTCACCTCCACCCCCTACATCTTCGCCGGTTTGGCGGTTGCCTTGGGCTTTCGCGCCGGTGTATTCAACATCGGTGCTGAAGGCCAGTTGTTTATGGGCGCCATCACCGCTACTTATGTGGGCTACAAGTTAGTCGGATTACCGATGATCATCCACCTACCACTGGCTCTATTAGCCGGTGCCCTGGGCGGTGCCATTTGGGGCTTCATCCCCGGGTGGCTCAAGGCCAAAACTGGCGGTCATGAGGTCATCAACACGATCATGATGAATTACATCGCATTTCGCCTGAGCGAATGGTTGCTGACCGGTCCCATGAAACGCCCAGGGTCGTACAACCCGGTTAGCCCCGAGATTCAGCCTTCAGCCTGGTTACCGCGTTTTTTCGAAGACCCCATTCGCTTTCATCTGGGCTTTTTCCTGGCTTTGGGCATGGCCTATGTCGTGTACTGGTTCCTGTTCAAAACCACCTGGGGGTTTGAACTGCGCACGGTGGGCAGTAACCCCTACGGGGCTAAATACGCCGGCATGGATGTGATCAGAAACACCATCCTGGCAATGACCCTTTCGGGGGCACTGGCAGGGCTGGCTGGCGCCAATGAGGTCTTGGGCGTCAATCGCTCCCTGGCCATGGCTTTCTCGTCCGGATACGGCTTTGACAGCATCGCCCTGGCTTTGTTAGGGAACAATCATCCGGTAGGGGTCGTATTGGCCTCCCTGCTGTTTGGCACCTTACGCAATGGCGCTACTCGAATGCAACTCTCTGCGGATATCCCGATCGATATTATTTCCGTTCTACAAGCCGTCATCCTCGCTTTTATCGCCGCACCGGCCATCATTCGCTCCCTCTACCGGCTCCGCAAACCGGCAGAAGGCGAGGGTATGATTACCATCAAAGGGTGGGGAGGGTAAACCATGGCCACCACAACCAGTGCTTTTCACCGAAAAATTGAGGTTGTCTCCCCAACCCGCCAGCGGGTCATGGGAATCCTGTTCATCCTCCTTGGGCTAGCCCTGGTTTTCTTCTTTACCCCTGGTCTTTCCCAAGGACAAGTGACAACATTCGGGTTATCCCTGGCCACCTCAGACATTCAACTCCCTCCCTGGCAGGTGCACACACTTCCCACCCTGTACGGTCTGGCAGTTGTCAGTGCCATCCTTGGTGGCATCCAGTTGGCGCGTGGCTTTGGTCGCTACACCAATTGGGTTCTGGGCTTTGTGGTGGGCTTTTTCATCTTTGGCTTTCTGGTTTGGGCAGCGGCTGGCAAATCGCTTAACCTGGTAGGAATGCTCAATACCACCCTCAGCCGCTCGGTTCCTATCACCCTGGGTGCCCTCTCCGGCATCTTATGCGAACGCTCCGGCGTGGTTAACATCGCGATTGAGGGTATGATGCTAACCGGCGCCATGGTCAGTGCCCTGGTAGGCAGCATTACACAAAACGCCTGGATAGGATTGCTGGCAGCCATCTTTGCAGGGGCGCTGTTGGCGCTTATTCATGCGGTGCTCTCTATTAAATATAAGACCAATCAGATCGTATCCGGCACCGTCATTAATATCTTCGCTACTGGATTGACTTCCTACATTTCGGCAAAGTTCCTTCAGGTCAACCAGGCCCTTAACGATCCGCCCACCTTTGGCGGCACGCCAATCCCTTTGTTGAGCGAGATCCCCATCCTGGGGCCGGTGCTATTCAATAACAGCATTTTTGTCTATGTCATGTTTGTCCTGCTGATTGTTCTAAACATCGCTTTGTTCCAGACCCGGTGGGGACTGCGTTTGCGCGCGGTGGGTGAACACCCTAAAGCCGCTGACACCCTGGGCATTGACGTGTTCAAAACTCGCTACATGGCAGTCATCCTGGGGGGCATGGTGGCCGGATTTGCGGGCGGCTACTTTACTCTGGGTTCAGCCGGGCGCTTCGACGAGGTGATGACCGCAGGACGCGGTTTCATCGGCCTGGCCGCCATGATCTTTGGTAACTGGAATCCCTTCGGCGCTTTCGGTGCGGGCTTGCTCTTCGGCTTCGCAGATGCCCTGGCTTCGCGCCTGGCCATCCTGGGTGTGGCCATTCCCTCACAGTTCCTCCTGATGGCTCCTTACATTGCTACCATGATCGTGCTGGCAGGTGTAATAGGGCGCGCTCGCCCACCAGCAGCCGATGGTATCCCCTACGAAAAAGAATAGCCCGGTTACGCCCTTTGGCTGTCAGCGCTATACAGCCATTAAACAGGTCCTTACCAACGCTTGGCATGCCAAAGGGCGTACAACAGAGACCTGGCTAATCCGTATACGGTCATAGAACGGAGTATTATGCCACGCCTTAGAGGTATCGGTAGAAAGACGCTGCCGCTTTTTATCTTGGTTTGGGTTTGTGCCCGATAGGAGTGGAAATGTCGCACGGTTTGACTACCTCGAATCTCTATTCGTCGAGGTTATGCGCAATAAATTGGCATGGCTCTATTCCAGAGACGGACATCTCCCTGCGCTTGCATTCGATGATGCCCCATGTTATAATTCGAACATCCAACGGAGTGAGCGTGGCAACCAAGGGGGCCGCTCAAAGTCGTCTCCTGTGCAACCTAAACTTAGACATCGGCGGCTTTTCAGAAACGCTCCTCAATAGGCGTAATTTCATCCGAACTGATTCCAAAATCCCATCTCATACGGATAAGCCCATATGAAGTTCCTTGAACTTGAAAAGGCCACGCTGGCTGATCTGCGCCAGATCGCCAGAGAAATGAATATCCCCAATGCTTCACGCATGAAGAAAGAAAACCTCATCCTGGCCATTCGCCAGGTTGAAGCCGAGCGAGAAGGGCTAGAGGTGCGTGGTGGCATCCTCGAAATCCTGCCCGAAGGTATCGGCTTTCTGCGTAAAAATTATCAGATTGGCCCGGATGATGTATATGTCTCCCAGGCCCAGTTACGACGCTACGACTTACGCATGGGCGATTTGGTCATTGGCGTGGTGCGGCCGCCCCGTGAGGCAGAACGCCATTATGGACTGGTAAGGGTCGAGTCCATCAACGGCCTCTCGCCAGAAGAAGCCCGCGATCGCCCAGTTTTTGAACGACTCACCCCCATCTTCCCGAACAAGCGCTTTGACCTGGAAACCGATCCCACCATTCTCTCCACCCGTCTGATCAACCTGATTGCCCCGATTGGACGGGGACAGCGCGGCTTGATTGTTTCACCCCCCAAAGCAGGCAAGACCACCATTTTGAAGCAGATCGCCAATGCCATATCCACCAAGTACCCCGAGGTCCATCTCATCATTGCGTTGATCGGTGAGCGCCCCGAAGAGGTCACCGATATGGATCGTTCCGTAGAGGCCGAGGTAGTTGCCTCCACATTTGATGAGCCAGTAACCTCGCATGTGCGTACGGCAGAGATTACGCTGGAGCGCGCCAAGCGCTTGGTGGAGATAGGGCGGGATGTGGTCATTCTCTTGGATTCCCTCACCCGCCTGGCCCGCGCCTACAACCTGGTTGTGACCCCCTCCGGGCGCACACTTTCAGGCGGCATGGACCCCTCCGCCCTCTACCCACCCAAGCGCTTCTTTGGTGCAGCGCGTAACGTGGAAGAGGGAGGTTCTTTGACCATCATCGCCACGGCACTGGTGGATACGGGGTCACGGTTGGATGATGTGGTGTACGAAGAGTTCAAGGGCACTGGTAACATGGAGTTGCACCTTTCACGCCGCTTGCAGGAACGTCGCATCTTCCCGGCCATTGACATTGAGCGCTCATCAACCCGCCGTGAAGAGCTTTTGCTCGGCCCAGACATCCTGCAGCGCGTCTGGCTCATGCGGCGCATGTACCTGCAAATGATCAGCCCGCCTCCACAAGGCGCGGGCATGGACCCGGCAGTTGCGACCGAGGCTATTTTACAGCGCATGCTCCGCACAAAAAATAATATGGAGTTCCTGGAAACGTTGACGGAGGAATTGTGACCCAAGTCACCTCGAACCGTGCGCCGCGGTCTCAGGAGACTTCGGGGGGAACCTCATCACCTTGGTTGGCACGCTTGCTCTGGCTTGTGGCTGCAGCCATGGTAGCGCTGGCTGCTTTCTTGATCGTCCAGCGCGTCACTGCAGCGACAAATTCTCTTTCCGGGAATCTTCCCGAGGTTCCTGAATTACCTGCAAATAGCGGTAAGGCCACTTTGCCCCCACTTGAAGAATCGCTGGCGCCAGATTTCATCACCCGTGCGGCTAATCCGCACACCATTGTGGTTTCGCAGTCTCGCGAAAATGCCATCACTTACGAGGTCCAAAAGGGTGATTCCATTTTTGGAATCGCGAAGAAATTCAACCTCAAACCCGAAAGCGTCCTGTGGGCGAATTACGACGCTCTGAATGATGACCCCCACATGATTGAGGTGGGACTTAAACTGATCATTCCCCCCACCGATGGGGTATATTACAAGTGGAAAGAGGGCGACACAATCGAGGCAGTAGCAGCCTCTTTCCGGGTTAAGCCGGAGGACATTCTGCTTTGGCCGGGGAATAAACTGGATATCACCAACCCGGTCATCGAGCCCGGTCAGTATGTCATGATCCCCGGGGGACGGCGTGAATTCCGCACCTGGGTAGTGCCCAGCATCCCCCGCGGCCCAGCAGGGGTCAATAAGAGCATCCTGGGGCCGGGAGCATGCGATACAGGACAGGGCGGTGCCTACGGCAGCGGAACTTTCATCTGGCCCACACCCCAACACGTGCTTTCCGGTAATGACTACTGGGATGGTCATTTGGCCATTGATATCGCCGCTGGTATTGGCGATCCGATTTACGCAGCAGATAGCGGTGTGGTCGTTTATGCCGGTTGGATCAGCGGTGGATATGGCAATATGGTAATGATTGACCACGGCAATGGCTATCAGACTCTATACGCACACTTGAGCGCCATCCGGGTCGGTTGTGGGGCCAGCGTACGTCAGGGACAAGTCATCGGACTTGCGGGCAGTACCGGGCGCTCCACTGGGCCGCATCTGCACTTTGAAGTGCGCTACATGGGTGGGTTTGTCAACCCCTGGTACGTACTACCCTAATGGTTACCCCAGAACGGCTAGAGCAGGCTTGGCGGGTCAACTTCGACCCGCCAGTCTTTTAACTCGGAAAGATGGCCTCGAAGAAAAGCCGCCGGATCATCGCCTCGCAGAATGATTTGCCAGCGGTAGTAGCCTTCCAGGCGGGCGTAAAAACAAGGCGCTGGCCCAATCAAATCACAACGAGGTTGTCCACTCTCAGCCAACCAGCGGCGAATGCGCCCTGCCAACATCTCCGCCTCGTCGGCCGCCACGTCTACTTCTCGATGCCGAAACTCCAAGCGCACCAATCGGGAGAAGGGCGGATACCCAATCTCACGCCTTAGCGCCAGTTCGTGCCGATAAAATCCCTCATAATCGTGTTGCGAGGCATACCGAATTGCATAGTGCTCCGGCTGGAAGGTCTGTAAAATCACTCTTCCCCCCAATGGCCCGCGCCCGGCTCGCCCTGCCACCTGAGTCAGCAACTGGAATGTGCGCTCCGCAGCGCGAAAATCAGGCAGAGAAAGCCCCACATCCGCGAGGATGACCCCCACCAGGGTAACCAGAGGAAGATCCAACCCTTTGGCCAGCATTTGTGTACCGATTAAAACATCGGCTTGATGACGACTGAAATGGGTCAGGATGAGATCCAGAGCCCCTTTGGGGTGGCTGGTGGAGGAATCCATTCGAAGCACGCGAAGATGTGGAAAAACCTTGAAAAGCTCTCGTTCTACCCGTTCTGTTCCCAAACCATATTGCCGAAACTCGCGGCTCGCACACTGCGGACAGGCATCTGGCATTTTTCGGCGGTAATTACACCGATGGCAAATCAGTCCCTGTGGCTCCAGGTGATAAGTTAGAGGTATATCACATCGTGGGCACTTGAGCACATAACCGCATTCACGGCAGAACACATAGGTCGCCGAGCCCAGACGATTCAAAAAAAGGATCGCCTGTTGCCCCGCTCGTGTGATCTGGTCAAGATTTTCCAACAGAATGCGGCTAAAGATGGAGCGATTCCCTGCCTTGAGTTCTTGCCGCATATCCACAATTTTGACCTCTGGCATTGGAGCGGTCTCTATTCTGCTCGTTTGTCCTTCCACCACCCGACTCACTCGCACACGCAGAGGCAATCGCAATAGGGGCCATTCTTCCTTTTGAGCGCGATAAAACAGGTGCACCTCAGGCGTTGCCGAACCCAGCACCAACACACTTTTCGTAAGACGAGCATAGGTTATGGCAGCCTGAACCGCGTGATAGTGAGGTGGTGTTTCACTTTGATGGTAAGAGGGTTCGTGACACTCATCCACGATGATAAGCCCCAACCGATCAAAGGGGGTAAACAGAGCACTGCGTGGGCCAATGATGACCGAAAGACGTCCCTCACGGGCGCGGCGCCAGGTGTCGTAGCGTTCCCCTGAGGAAAGACGCGAGTGTACCAGCCCCACCCTTCCCGGAAAACGGGCTAGAAAGCGCCGCACTACCTGGGGGGTCAGGCCGATCTCCGGCACCAGAACCACAGCCTGCCGACCCTGCGAGAGAACCTCGGCAACAGCCCTCAAGTAGAGTTCCGTTTTTCCTGAACCAGTGACCCCAAACAACAAGATGGGCTTTATATCTGCAGGCTCGACCTGATGGATGGCCTGGTAAATGGTTTCCCATGCCCGCTGTTGATCCTCGGAGAACCCCAAAGGCTCGACGGGCTCACCCTCCGGGTGGATGCCTTCCAGAGGATCGCGCCAGACCTCCGTTTCGCTCAGGTGAATGAGGCCTAATTCGGCCAGACGTTCAAGATCACTCAGGTTGCCCCCACTTACGGCGTATAACCAGGTCACATCTAACGGCCAGGGTTCCTGAAGGAGAAAACGCAGCATCGCCTGGCGTCTCGCCAGAGCCGCCGAACCTGGCCGTCCTAGATGAGGCAAGGCGGCCTCAATCTCTTCCGGAGAGCAGGCCAATTGAGCCGTGCGTACGATCTTAGGACGTACAGAAGGAGGGGGCAGAACCGGATCTGCGCGAAGAACTCCCTGCCGGACCAGGCGCCGAGCCACCGCCCGCCAATCTCGATTTGGCAAGGCCGCATCAATTTGTCGTCCGCGCAAGGGCCCCCGCCGTTTCAGCAAACGGGCCAGAGCCTTTTCAGTGGCTCTGGCTTCGTCCACCTCCTCGGGACCGATCCACGTGTAGAGAACATCCGCCTGTTGTGACAGCCCCGGGGGCAACATGGCAAATAGCACGCTATTCAATGGAGAAAGTGTTTCAATGCTGATAATTCGGGCCAGTTCTATTTGTGCCGCCGTCACCACAGGGCGTTCATCCAGGACGGCCTCGATCGCCCGTGTAGCCCGCCCCTGAAAGGAAGGAGATCCTGCAACCACAATGCCGTAGACTCGACGCTCTCCAAAAGGCACAATGACCAGGCTGCCCACCTGCACCCGCCCTGTTAGATGAGGGGGAACCTGATAATCGAATACCCCTCCCACGCCGGGGAGGTCAATGACAATCTGAACACACGGTAGGGTTTCAGGAAGCGAGGATGAAGCCAAAGCGCCCAGCCCTGTCCTCAGCGACGCAAAATTGCAGCCGCACCGTAGCCCACCACAGAAGTGGTATCTCCCGTAGTATCCGCCGACGTGGTGTAATCCAAAATTTCAATGTGATTGGCTCCCAGGGCTTTAGCGGCAATCATCACGGTCACCACGGCCGCCACACCACAAGCAAAACCGGTCCCATTTTCTTCGGCCTGAAGCACCCCCTCCGGAGAAAATCGCGCAATCTGGCGAAGCATCTCACCATCCAGGCGACGTGCCACTTTCTCGGGATAAAAATGGGAAAGATCCGTGCTGGCTACCAGCAGGTAGTTATGGCCGCGCACCATTTCTGCCAGTGACTGACCCAAAACGCGTAACAACTCCTCATGCTTACTGCGAAGCATGAGCGGAACCAACTTGAAACGCCCCCGCAAAGCACGTTGCAAAAACGGAAGTTCAATCTCTAATGAATGCTCATCATCGTTGGCAATGGGTGTGAGTCCCACTTGAAGTCTTTTTTGTAAAGTTTCGTCCAGCCGAACAAGCAAGTCGTGGTCAACTTCAATCGTGCCCAGGGGCGTCTCGTACATGCGATGCGCCGTCGTCAGCACCGGGGCGGGATGAAAACGGTGGTATGGTGAAACCACAACGACCAAGTCGCGGCTCTGATCGAATACGCTTTTGAAGGCGTAACCCGCCGTGCGCCCTGAATAACGATGGCCGGCATGAGGAGCAATTACTCCCACCACCTCCCCCACCAAGGGGGGTAATTTAGCCTCCTCCAGGTAACGATCCACCTGGGCGGCCAGTTCGAGGGGATCACCGCTGTACCACAAACCCGCGATCGGTGAAGGGCGTACCTCCGAAATCACGGTCATCGTAATCCTCCATTCTGGTATTTATTATATAACCAGTCACATGGAGGATTCAATCACCTTTTTCTTGTCCCAGGGCCCTGCTTTTTCGACCTTTTGCTCACCGCCCCGGCGGAAAGATGGCTACTTGATCAGCACCCTCCAGGCGCCATTGATCCTCTGCCAGATAGGCAATATCCCGCCCATTTCGCAGAATCCGCCAGCCAGCGCGAGGCCGATAAACCCGTTCCACCTCCATCCAGGGATTGCCGCGTGCATCATCGTGATGCTGACTTTCCCACAGGCTTTCCAGGGTCTCCGAACGGGTATGTGGGTAATAGTTGAAAAATTTTCGCAGGACTTCAAGAACGCTCTGGCCTGGGTAGATACCGATCTCTAGCGAGTCCCGTCCGATCAACGAACGTAACCGCCCATAAACTGCGACTCTGACTTTTGTTTCCCCTTCCTCTAACGCCAGGGCGCTTCGGTATCCCTGGAGCATCATTTGGAGATGGAGGATGAACACTTTATTCCAGCCCGCCAGCGCCTTTAACTGCGAATCCGTTCTTACGCCCGCTTGTTCCAGAACACGGGCAAAACTTGCTGTCATCAGACCAATGCTACCCACCACATACAGGCTTGGAATGTGCAAGTGGCGCCGTCCATGACCCGCATGAATCTGGCCTGCACGGAACAGATAACGAGCAAAATCATGGCTAAAATCCAGCCCCAGAGTGCGTGCCAACCACACGGTAAAGAAACGGCGCCGCTCTGCCAGGTGCTGGGGATCCGCTCCTCCACTCCACCCAAGCAATGCCGCCGTTTCAGGGAACGCCTCCAAGTAAGCGTAATTTTCAACAACCAGATCATGACCTCGCCGAAAAAGTGGTTCAACGGTTTCAAGCATGGCCTGTATATCACCATCATCCAGATGAAGATAGGCTCTTAAGTGATCCCAGGTTTCCTCAGGAGAGGGGTCTAACCCCCGCAATTCCCAAATTTGCGCCGGACTGCCTGCGAAAATCGAGGTTGCTACCTGCCAATCCAAACCCTTTGCTACCATAACCCACCACCTTTCTGGGCTATCCGTTCATTCCATTTGTACACATTCTCATTATAAATGGCTCAAACTCCATTGAGTTTGCGGTAACGCAAAAAGGAAGAAGTTTGCGCCAGCGCAAAGCGGCCTGCGTAAGTTGAGGTATAGTTTTCACATCTTTGATTTGAGGTAATTTCATGATGGACAAACCCTACATCCTATTTGAGAATCTGGCCTCTCTCACTCCTACCGTCCCAGCCGATAGCATTCTCAGTCGCGCGCTGCTTCAGCACCCGCGCCTCAAAGTTACCCTCTTTGCCTTTGCCGCCGGGCAAGAACTCTCTGAACACACGGCTTCCATGCCGGCGGTTATTCACATCCTGGAGGGTGAATGCGATTTAAGGCTAGGTAAGGACGTTTATACGCTACGCGGCGGCGCCTGGGCTTTCATGGAAGCCCACACGCCCCATGCTCTTCTGGCTCACACGGACCTGCATATGCTGTTGCTAATGCTACCTGAGTAAACGATTAGGCAGTAGGGAAAGAAGGAGGAGGAGGATCCTCTTCTGGAGGTACAGCATCCTTCTCCACTGTCGAATCAGGAGAAAATTCCCTTTTCCTCAGATATCGGCGGTAGTGCCAAAATCC
>FWWL01005689.1_pt1 | contig 19029 bp, 13 predicted proteins | sample 2228331 | NCBI WGS metagenome assembly FWWL01 (sample SAMEA103939775, study PRJEB20133) | metagenome
GGCGTCGCTGGGGTCGGGATTGTCGAAGGTGACGGTGAAGGTCACGTTCGATCCCAGGAAGGCCTCCGCCGGCACATTGAGCGATACGCTCGGCGGCTGAGCCGCCAGAGGGCGTTCGAGCAGAGCGGGCTGACTCTCACGCGGGGCAGAATCCGCCCCGGGCGCGGCCAGAGCGTCCCGACGATCCCCCATATGGCTGATGATCAATACCAGAATACCAATGCTGAAAAATACCTTGCGCCAAAGTTCACTGCCAGGACGCGAGCGCATCACGACCTCCTGTTGACTTGCAGCCGGTTGCGCCACTGGCTCCGTGATGCCCAAAGGCGCCCAATCCAGGGCAGATCACTTCGTCGCCGCTGCAGATTTTTTCCATTTTACACAATTTCCCAAGCGGGAAACGTGCAAATTCATGCGAAACTCACATCCGGCGAACTCAGTCAGGACGGCAGTTGCACTGCCGTCCTGACGCTTGAAAATGACCACCCCTCTCTCATCCTTCTTTTCTGCGCTTATCTTCCAGGCAAGTTTCTTACCAATCCAAATCCCGGCCAACAGGAGGTGATTGGCTCAGCCCATTTCTACCAGCACCTCGTTGACCGAACCGGCCGGCTGCGGCGGCAGGGGACCAGACAGCAGACAGCCGTTCAACTGAATCGTTCTCACGCCTTTTTCCACCCCATGCGGGTTGCTGACGTGGATGTGATAGGTCGCCCCACGCCACTGGCGAATCACCTCGAACTCCTTCCAGGTGGACGGGATGCAGGGATCCACGATCAGACCGTCGTAGGAGGGGCGAATGCCCAGAATCCAGTGCGTAACGGCGTGATACATCCAACCGGCAGAGCCGGTCAGCCAGGGATGGCGGGCGCGGCCAAAGGCAGTGTGATCGCGCCCCATAATAAATTGACAGTACGAGTAGGGTTCGGCCTGGCGGATTTCGATGAGGTCGTTCTGATTGTAAGGCAGGAGGGCATCGTAGAACTTCATGGCGCGCTGACCACGCCCCAGCTTGCACTCGGCGACGATCGCCCAGGGATTGGGATGACTGAAGATCGCCGCGTTCTCCTTGATGCCCTTGTAGACGCGCGTCACATAGCCGATTTCATCATCGGGTTTGGAGAAGGCCGGCCAAAGGAGGTGAAGGCCATATTGGGAGTACAGGTACTTGTCCACGGCGTCCATGCACTGGAGGGCACGTTCGCGGCTGGCGGCCTCGGAGAGAACCGCCAGGGCATTGCTTTCCAGGAAAATCTTCCCTTCCTCGTTTTCGCGCGAGCCAATCTTGCGTCCCGTTTTCGTGAACCCGCGCAGGTACCATTCGCCATCCCAGAGTTGTTCCTCGCAGGCCTGGCGGACTTTTTCGGCAATGGCAGAATACTTTTGGACGTCCTCATAGCGACCCAGGAACTGAGCCGCCTCTACGAAATTGCGCAAAGCCCAGTAGTGGAGGAAGGAGACCATGGCCGATTCGCCGCCGCCTAGGTTAAGACAGTCGTTCCAGTCGGCGCGCAGACCTTTGCAAATGCCACGCGGGCCAATCTGCTCGGCAGAAAAGTCCAGGGCGCGCTTGAGGTGCTCATAGACACTGGCTTCTCCCCCGTCTGCGAAGGGAATGACATGGTCAAAGAAAGCAACGTCACCGGTTTCCTTGACGTATTCGCAGGTGGAGGCCACGATCCACAGGTGATCATCGGAACAGGTATCCTCCAGGCCGTGGATGATGTCGGCAGGCTTGGGTGTGGGCACGACGGTGGGCAATTTGACGCCAGGCAGACGTTCCTCCTGGGGTTTGAAGACTTCCGGATCGAAGAGGTGCAACCCATACCCCTGCTGCACCTGTCCATGGAAGAGTTCCTCCAGGCGCTGGCGGACTTTTTCGGGATTGGTATGAGGGACACTCATCACATCCTGGGCAGTATCGCGGTAACCCAGGCCGGTGCGCCCGCCAACTTCGATAAAAGAGGCAAAGCGCGACCAGACCACACAGGTCTCGGCCTGGTAAAGCGTCCAGATATTGGTCATGGTATTCAGGCCGGGGTGCGGCGTGCGACACTGAAATTTCTCCAGTTTTTTCTGCCAGTAATTTTTCAATTCATCAAAAGCGGCATCCACAGCCGAGAAATCGGAGTACTTGCGGCGGATGGCCTGGCCAGTGGCGCGCGGACCGACGCCGAGCATGAAGATCAGGCGCGTCGTTTCACCGGGCGCGACCGTCAGGCGCTTGTGTAAAGCGCCGCAATGATTACCACCCAGTTCCGCCGAATTGGAACACACGCCGCGCTCCACAGCCTCGGGATTGGTCTCGGTGCGATAGTTGCCCAGGAACACGTCGCGGACGCAGTCGTACGAATCCGGATCGAAACTGGCGGTCATGTAGTGGAACGTCCAGGGTTCGTAAAAGAAGTCATATTCGATGACCCCATCGGCATAACTCGAACCGCTGGCGTAGAGCGACATTTGCAGATTCTGGTTGTCAATCTGAATGTGATGGAAGGAGAATTCGACGTAGGAGAAGACGCTCAGGCGACGCGGCCGATCGGAGAGATTGTGAATGTGCACGTCCCATAGCTCAACGTCGTCGTTGACCGGGATGAAGATCAACTGGGAAGCACGAATCCCCTGGTATTCGCTGGTGAATTTCGAGTAGGAAAGGCCATGCCGGCACTCGTAGCGCGCGCGGCTCAAGTCTTTGCCGGTCGGTTGCCAGGAAATCGTCCAATATTCCCCCGTATCGTCATCGCGAATGTAAACGTAATGGCCGGGACGGTCAAGAGGAACGCCATTTTGACGGAAGCGGGTAATGCGATGGTGTTCGGCAGACTTGTAGAAAGCATAGCCGCCAGCATTATGGGAAAGAACAGCGCACATATCCTTGACGCCGATGTAGTTAGTCCAGGAAACCGGGATGTCAGGTCGTTCGATGACGTACTCGCGATTCTCATCATCAAAGTAGCCGTAACGCATGTTCACCTCACAGCAAGGTCATTGGGGCTCTACGATACCGCGCAAAATTGTTTCAGCCAGTCAATCAGTTCCTGGCCTTTTTCAGGGGTATCGGCTTCAACCATCAGACGCAAGACAGGCTCTGTGCCCGAGAAGCGCAAGAGTGCCCAGTTGTCATTTTCCAGGAGAATCTTGATGCCATCCAGGTAGGAGACATCCTTGACCGGGTAAGGGCCAATGTGGGTAATCGCAGCCTCACGAACGCGCTGTGGAATGGTGGCGCGCATTTCCGGCGTAGCCGGCAGGTTCTCTTCCAGAGAATACAGACGACCGGTGATCTTCCAGACTTCTTCCTGCATTTCGGAAATGTGCATTCCTGTACGAGCCAGCATTTCGACGACCAGCGCGCAGGCGAAAATACCGTCTTTGCCCAGGATGTGACCGCGCACGGTCAGCCCACCGCTCGATTCGCCCCCCAACAGCGCGTCGTGTTTGATCATCGCCGCAGCGATGTGTTTGAAACCCACAGGTACCTCATAACACTTCTCGCCAAAATTGGCCGCCAGGCGATCTAGCAGGTGTGTCGTTGCCAGATTGCGCACGACACAACCGCGCTGCCCCTTGATTTCATGCAGATACCAGTACACCAGGCAGAGCAAATCGTTGGTGGAGATGTAACGGCCTTGTTCGTCCACGATGGCAATGCGATCGGCATCGCCATCCATGGCCAGGCCCAGGTCATACCTGCCCTCCCGCAAGTTGGCAATGAGCATCTGCAGGGCTTCCAGATTGGGGGCCGGCGAGCGGCCGCCAAAGAGCGGGTTACGTCGCTCGTGAATGAAGGTGACCCGGCAACGGGCTTCAGTCAGGATAATGCCCAGGGTTAACTGCCCCACGCCATACATCGGATCCACAATGACGTTCAGATTCGCCTTGCGGATCGCCTCCATATCGAGCATTCTCTCAATAGCATCTACATACTCGTTGGTAAAATCGCGGCGGCGAACGATACCGGCCTCACACGCCAGGTCCAGGTCCAGCTTGACCACCTCGCGCGAGGTCAAGCGGTTGGTTTCGGCCTCGATGCGGCGGGTCTCGTCATCCAGCAGGAGTGAGCCATCACCATGGAATACTTTCAGGCCATTCCATTCGGGCGGGTTGTGGCTGGCCGTGAAGACCATGCCATAGGCCGAGTTCAGCAAGGCCGTGGCGTAGGTCACCAGGGGCGTGGGAGCATCTTCCGGAAGGAGAGTGACCGGGATATCGTTGCCGGCAAAGACTTCGGCGGCCGTCTCGGCGGCTCGATCGGAGAGAAAACGGCGGTCATACCCGATCAGGACGCCGCGCTTCTCGACGCCGCGCCGGATAATATCGTTCGCCAGCGCCTGGCACAGTCGGCGGACGTTGTTCATCGTAAAACCTTCGCCGATGACGGCCCGCCAGCCGCCCGTACCAAACGTGACTTGTTCCTCCGCCTCCGGACGACGCGGCCGGAAGAGACGCTTCTGCAGAATCAATTCGGCATTGCGTAAATCTTCTTCCGTATTGATACCCTGCACCTCGTCCGGATCATAGGTCTGGTAACTCTCGACCAACAGACCAGAGCGTACTAATTGATGGACGCAATCGGTAAGACGGTACTGGCCATCCGGTGAGGAAGGGGAAAGCTTTTCGAGCGCAGGGAAGATCACATCGGCGCGCACGACGTAGGCACCCAGGTTCCATTCCCGAATCTCAGAGACGCTGGGCGAAGCATCAGCCGCCTCAACAATATCTATGATGTAGCCATGGGCATCGCGCAGAATGCGACCGTAGGGGTAGGGGCGATCCACGACCGCGCTCAGCAGGGTCAACGGGGCCTGACGCAGGCGGTGACGATTCAACAGGCCGCGAATCGAATCGGGACGGAAGAGAGGGGTATCGCCGTACAGGATCAGTAAATCGCCGTGAAACTCCTGCAGCAGCGGTTTGAGTTGCAGAACGGCGTGACCGGTACCGCGACGCTCCTCCTGGGAAATATACTGATAATCTGGGCCGAGATGGGAACGCATGGCTTCGGCGTCACAGCCGACCACGATGATCAGGTCCTGCGGGCGGACGACTTGCAAGGCATTCTGTACCACGTAGTCAATCACCTTACGTCCGCCCAGGTCCTTGAGCAGAAGCGAGCGCGTCTCCGCCGAAGATGACTCGCGGCCAGCGGCCAGGATGACGGCTTTGAGTTCACGCGAGGCAAGGGTGTCCTCTACAGACATATATCTTCCTTTCCCAAACGAACATCCGTACAATCTTTACATTATACCCTTTGCAGAGACCACAGGTCACGCGGGTCTTGTGCGTTTTTTTATCAGACCTGGCGCGCTTTTCGGCCCTTGCCGAAGCCCAAACCTGTTGTCAGAATGACTTGTCGGCAGGAGAATGCCTGTGGTATAACCAGAATACCGTATTTCTTTCCGCCGTTCAAGGAGTATGTTCCATGGTGCGCAAAGGTGTACTCTTGCTAATAATGTTAACCCTGTTGGTATCCTGTCGCGGCCTGACCACGCCGACCGCCAGCCCGACTCCGGCGGCTACGCCAACGGCCACCAGCATTCCCACGCCCGTACCGGGTGTCCTCTACGTGAACGCCAACGCCAACCTGGGCGCTATTAGCCCCTATCTCTACGGGACGAACTACGGGCCCATGCACGCTATCACACTGGAGATGATGCCCTACGCTCTCGAAGCAGGCTTCACGGCTTTCCGCTTCCCCGGCGGCGCCTGGGGCGATGAAACCGACTTGCGTCCATTCCAGATCGATCAATTCATGGATTTCTGCAAACAATTCGGAGCGCTGCCGACCATTAGCGTCCGCTTGAAGAATGGCAAGCCAGAAGTCGCCGCAGAACTGGTTCGCTATACAAACGTCGAGAAACGCTATGGTGTTGTCTACTGGAGCATCGGCAACGAGCCGACGCTCTACGAAAACCAGTTGCGGGAAACCTACGATACCGTGCGTTTCAACCAGGAGTGGCGAGCCATCGCCGAGGCCATGAAGGCCGTGGACCCCACCATCCAACTCATGGGGCCCGAACTCCATCAATGGGGCGTGGACCTGGCCAGCACTCCCAAGGACTCGGCCGGCCGAGATTGGATGATTGAATTCCTCAAGGCCAATGGCGACCTGGTAGACGTGGTGACCGTACACCGTTATCCGCTCTGGAAACCCTCCGCCCAATCGGTCACTCCCGCTGAACTGCGCGCCAATACAGAGGAATGGGATCGCCTGGTCTTTTACCTGCGGGATTTGATTCACGAGCTGACCGGCCGCGACCTGCCGATTGCGTTCACCGAAGTCAATTCGGACCCGCGCAGCGTCATGTTGGGTGAAGCCACGCCGGATACACTCTACAACGCCATCTGGTACGCCGATGTGCTCGGCCGGCTCGGTCGCCAGGGTGTTTTCATGGTGAACCAATGGGTCATCTCCCAACGGACCACTGGCTTAGGGCTATTCATGGGGAACACTATCCGGCCCACTCTCTATACGTTCTATCTTTACAAACATTTTGGGAACGAACGGATCTACGCTTCCTCCGGTATACCACACGTCAACATCTATGCCGCCCGCCGGCCAGACGGCGCCTTGACACTGATGGTGGTCAACCTGAACGATACCGAGCAGCGCGTCCCCATTCAGATTGACGGCGCTACCCCTGCTCAGGCAGAAGTATGGCGACTGGACGCGGAACACAACGCGGAGAATCTGGGCACCGAACCGTTCGCCAGCAGTGGTATCTTGACTCTACCACCCTGGTCAGCCACACTCTACGTACTCACCCCATAGACTTTCGGCCTCAGGTCTAGCACAGGACAGCGTCCTGCCCCCATCCCAATCCTTACCCCTTCCCGGCAGAGGACGCTTTCCGAGAATCCTCCGGGAAGGGGTTTGCTTTCCATTAGGCCAACTCTTCGGCAACGAATTCGGACAAAAGAGACTTTAGCGTCTCCACGGCTTTACGCAAGGTCTCTTCTTTCAATTCCTTATAGTAGGCGCGCTTGTGAATAGGTTCGTTCACTCTCCGCTCGCCTTCCAACAAAGTAATGATATGCAAATCCACATCGAAGTAAGACAACAATGTATGCGTGGACGGGCTCCCATAGATGACGGGCTTTAGAGGTTGCGAGTAGTCACCCGTCAACTGGCTTTCTAATTGATCAAGTTAGGAACAACCTGTTTGAGGAGTGTAAAATCAACCAGGATTCTTTTTAGCATGGCATTCTCAGTATAAGCCTTGCACTCAATCCCCATGACCAGTTGACCATCAATGCTTACGTGAACATCAGTTCTATGGCTGTAGAAATACTGATTGAGATGCGCTTGGATGTAATTTGCTACCTCTTTGGGACGGACGCGTTTTAAATATTCCCGCCTGATGGGGACTCGTATCGTGTCCCTCTCGAAACTTAATCTATTCGGCTGACCACCTAACTCGTCCCATGCAATTTCCACCAGGTTTCTGGCAATACTTTCTACGAGGAAGCCTTTGGCAGAGCGAAGTGCTCCTCCATATGCTCTATTGCCTTCTTCATCCTCTGCTTGAGCTTTTTCATCTATCCCCTGAACCAGGATGTCGTATGCTTTCTTAATGTCTGCAATAGAGTAAGGCATGTTCAATACTCAACTATAGCAAGGTGGGTCTGAGCCGTTTACGAGCAATCTCACAATACTCTTCCGAGATATCAATTCCCACAAACTTACGTCCCAGTTGTTGGGCAACAGCCGTCGTTGTGCCGGCACCGTTGAAAGGATCCAGGACAACATCTCCGACAAAAGAAAATAGTTTTATCACCCGCAACGCCAATTCTTCCGGGAACATAGCAGGATGCCCATAGTCCTTCATATGCCGTTCTGGAGCAATGTTCCACCTGGCAATGACCCATTTCTTGAATTCGTCGCCGGTAATATCGGCATCCTGGGCACGTCCTGATTTTTTAAGGGTCCCCTTCGCGAAAATCTCAATGAACTCCCATGTATATTAAGTAAGGATTACTGGGACTCTTCCAGGAACCCCAAGCAGTATATTTACAGTTATAGTTGTTTTTCTCCCACAGGATTTCCCCCTTCCAGATCATTTTCCTGTTGATAAAGAAATTGCTTATCATGTGATGAGAGGGGATATAATCGGAGAACAGCGGTTGGACATTTACCGCAATACGCCCTCCATACTTCAACACTCGTATGCATTCGTCAAAAATAGCAAACAATTTTTCAAAATAATGTTCCCACCTGTGAGCATCCTCCTGGTTATCGTATTCGAGGCCAAAATTGTACGGAGGAGACGTAAGAATTAAATCTATGGAGTTGTCTGGAAATCTCCGTAGCACTTCCAGACTATCACCACAAATAATCTGGTTAGTCAAATCAGGTGGCAGGGGGTTGCTTGCGCGTGAAAAACTGTTGTTCTGGGCATAGTAATACTGTGCTCTGTGTTGCTCCTTTACTTTGCGATCTCGTACCTTGCGTTCCGTATTAAAACCAACGTACTGACGCTTCCCAGACTTAATACCGTAACTCCCGATTTTACTCACTTCGTCAAACAGTATTCGCAGAATGGCACCTGCTTTCTGGTATTCCACAGACCTGCCTGATGCAAAAAGGTCCTGCCGCTCCAGTTCCTCCACATCCCTCCTGAGCAGCCTGACATCCAACGTGTGGAAATGGAAAACATACCCCTCGGAATTAGGTTCTACGAAAGGTCGAGGGTCAGGTTGCTTAGCCAAAAGATCATTAACAATGTTGAGCACCTTGTCATCACATGGAAAGTCCAGGTTAAAGTGGAGTGCCTTATACTGATCAGCCATCTCTCTCGCCAACCTTGTTCTATAGGCCCTGGTTCACGGTCAAAAAAGTGCGAATCCGAAAGCGGTCTTCCAGTCTGCCGCCCATTAGAATGCCACAATGCACTTCGTACTACCAGTCGTTTCTGCGGCAACCAAGCGCATCCTCATTATAATCCACTCCCGTCCCTTGTGAATCTCGGCATGGCAGATGTCTGCGCCAGTCCCCTGACTGACGCAGTTCCTCTCTCGCGTCCTCTACGAGATCAAGCCCAGTTGTTTGCCCACGCGAGCGTAGGTTTCCAAAACATAGTCCAGTTGTTCTTCGGTGTGAGTAGCCATATAACTGGTGCGCAACAACTGTTGTCCCTGGGGGACGGCTGGCGAAAGGACAGGGTTGACGAACACCCCGGCCTCGAAAAGGGCCTTCCAGGTCAGGAGTGTGAGGGTATCATCCCCAATAATGATTGGGATAATCGGCGAGGCCGAATTCCCAATGTTGAAGCCTAGCATGCGCAGTTCACGGCGCATACGTTCGGCAATGGCATTCAGGCGCTGGATACGTTCTGGCTCCTGGCGCATGATCTGCAGGGCGGCCAGGGCCGCCGCGGCATTGGCTGGTGGGATGCTGGCGCTGAAGATCAGCGCGCGGGCATGATGCTTAATGTAATGAATAACCTCCTCGTCCCCGGCCACGAATCCACCCAGTGACGCGAAAGACTTGCTGAAGGTGGACATGATCAGGTCCACTTTGTCGGTCAGGCCAAAGTGCGCGGCAGTGCCACGTCCACCGCCCAGGACGCCAATGGCATGGGCGTCGTCCACCATCAGGCGGGCTCCATATTTCTCACACAGGGCTGTGATTTCCGGCAGCGGCGCAATGTCGCCCCCCATGCTGTAAAGCCCATCTACCACCACCAGTTTTCCCTGGTCCTCTGGGAGGCTCGCCAGAATACGTTCCAGGTCTTGCATGTCGTTGTGGCGAAACCGCTTCGTCTCCCCCCATCCCAGGCGCGCGCCGTCTACGATGCTGGCGTGATCGTCCTTGTCGAGAATCACGACATCGTTCCGCCCGACAAGGGCACTGATCGTCCCCAGGTTTGTCTGCATACCGGTCGAGAAGACCAGGGCCGCCTCCTTGCCGACCCATTCGGCCAGTTCTCGCTCCAGTTGTTCGTGCAGTTCGAGCGTGCCGTTCAGGAAGCGCGAACCCGTACAACTGGTACCGAAACGCTGAATCGCCTCCAGGGCTGCCTGGCGGACGCGCGGATCGGTGGTCAAGCCCAGGTAATTATTCGAGCCGCACATGATCAGGCGATGGCCGCGAAAGGAAGCCTCCGTCCCCTCGTTTTCGGTAAGCGGAATGAAGTATGGGTACAAGCCGGCCGCCATGGCTTCTTTAGCCGCGGTATAAGTACGACACTTCTCAAAAATATCCATCACTGCACCTCTCGTTTAGGGGTAATTTTGCGGCGTGCCTGGGCAATGAGCACATCCATGAGGGGGTACACGGCATTCCCCAGCAGGCTATTGAGATGGTAGAGCAGTTTCGTTTCCAGGCCAGGCAGGATAATATACCGCCCGCGCGCGGCCTCACGTAGAATCGTACGCGCGACCGCCTCGGCGGAGAGCAAGCCAGCATTTCCGGCCAGGGCTTTCGTCTCTGGCGGCTTGAAGGGTGCTTCGTAAGCGAGTTGCGGTGTATCGGTATCCGGTGGAAAGACGACCGACACGCGAATGCCCAGCGGTTTGAGTTCGGCGCGCAGCGTATCCGAAAAGCCCCGCACGGCGTACTTGGAGGCCCCGTAGGCTGTATAGCCAAAGACTCCCAGAAAACCCGCCACCGACGAAATATTGATGATATGCCCGCTACCGCGCGCAATCATCCCCGGCAAAGCGGCCTTGACCACGTGCACGGTGCCCAGGTAGTTCACCTCCATCATCTGGCGGAAGACCTCGACCGGCAAATCCTGAACGTAGCCAGGATGAGTGATACCGGCCGAATTGATGATCACATCGGGCACGCCGCTGACGCTCTGAATCTCCTCCAAAGCCGCCTGGACCTGTCCCCAGTCCGAAACGTCGGTGCTTCGCACATGGCACTCGCCACGCATTTGCGCCTGAGTCTCCAGCAAGGCTTCCGTACGGCGGGCCAGTAACCACAGGCGCGCCCCAACCGAATCCAGGAGACGGGCTAGGGCCTGACCAATGCCGCTCGATCCGCCGGTGATCAGGACCACTTTACCCTGATACGCTCTGGCAAACACCTCCATACAGCCTCCATCCTTGAGCAGAGAACACGTGGCCTATCTTCCTAATGATGGGCACATTGTGCTGTTCTTCACGATTACAACGTAAATTAAAACACCCAAGTCTTGCTTCCAGTGCGACTGCTACCCTGGTCTCTGCCTCTTTTCGCCCAGACGGGCAGGATAGTCTTCGAGCGCCCATTGCATAGCCCAGATTGCCAGCGGGCGCATATAGCCAACTGCACGGTAGACATCGTGGACATCCAAAGCCTCAGGAGTCTGGAAGAACAGGCCGTAGTCGCGATAGATGGACAGGTACACGCCGTGCGCGGTAGCAAAAGCCTCCTCGCGCAAGCCCTCTTGAAGCATGCCGGCCGCCAGCGCAAACGTCACCCCAATCCAGGTCTCGAGAGCCTGTAGATTGGAGGTGTCGTAGGAGCCATCCGGCCGCATGCCATTCAGCGCACCGCCCTCTCCCTGACGGAACTTCAGCACGTTGTAGGCAAAGACCTTACGCCAGGCAGAACGCGCGTGATCAGACGGCACAATGCCCTCCAGCCCGCAAGCGCGCGCATACCAGTGGCCGGCCAGTTGATCGGCCATGATGCTATCGTGATAGGGGCCATGACTGGCATCGTAGTGATAGTACTCCCCATTCCACAAGCGAGCCTCATACGCCTGGCGCGCCCGGACGAATTGCTCACGATAGCCAGCCGCCAGGTCTTTCTCGCCAATTTCCTCAGCCAGCGCCGCCGCCGCCTGCAAACAGGCCAGCCAGAGACCGCCGGTATAGGCACTTGGCCCGTTGACCGGCCAGGTATCATAGGTCTGGTCAGGAAAGTTGTCGTTCTCGATTAAGCCATCGCCGTCGCGATCAAAGCGTTGCATGTAGGCTATCGCCTCGCGCACCGCCGGCCAGGCCTCCTCGAGAAACTCGCGTTGACGCGTCAGGGCATAATCGCGGTAGATTTGCAAGACGAACTTGGGGTTCAAATCCTTCCAGCGGCTGACATCTTGCATGACGTAGGCGTTGATCTGCTCCCACGGCGCGGCGACAGGGCTGCCCAGATCATGCGGCACCGCCCCGTGCACTTTGCGCGGCGCTTTATGCCCGGAAAGCAACATGACACAGATTTCCGGATGCTCCACGTTCAAGGAGTGGATAAAGTCGCGTTGCAGGCTAAGCTCGAGTTCAGGCCAGAGCATCGCCAGGGCAAAGGAGGCGTAGAAATGCACATCGTAGGTATTGTACATGCGGTATTCGTAACTTTCAAGATAGCCAAAGTGACCGATTTCTGGCTCCGGTAAGGGCGGATAGAATGGCGGCACATCGTCCACGCGGCCATCGGTCCAAACCGTGCCACCGTCCACCAGATAGTAGGTCTCATTGAAGAGCATGGATTTATACCAGTCCGGCAATTCAGGGTTGGCAAGAACAGGCTGTTGCCAGGCTTCGATTTGTGCTTCCCACTCGGCATAGCCCTGGAGCGCATCACGGGCAAGACGCGCCGCCGCCTGGCCCTCGCGCCCGTAGAAGCGGGTATAACGGCGATACCAGCCCGAACCCCAACCGAAACGGGCAATCGGCATATCCCACGCCAGGGAAAAAACAATTTCCGCGCTCTGACCGGCTGGGACGCGGACGCGCGCCGCTACCGCCGCGCCAATGCTCTCTCCGGCCCGCGACGGCGATTCGTCGTCGTTATCCTCTAGCAGGCCATCCCCGGCAAAGTCCTCCCAAAGCAGAGCACCATCACCATTCGTCACGAAGCGCGTACGGGTGGTAAGACGAACATGAGAATCCGCGCGGGCGGCAATAGCAAACGTCAACGGGTCCTCGAAAAAGGCCCGTGCCCGGCCTCCGCGGCTACCTGGCGATGGCCGCGGCTGGCGGTGTATGTGACGCAATTCGACCCCCAGCGCATCTTTCTCGCGAAAGGCCCGGTTGCTGTGTCCACCAGCCGTATCGTTCCCCTGCCCCGTGCCGTTCTGAAAGGTGAACATCAGAGCAACGTCCACGTCCTCCTCGGCCGTGTTCTCCACCGTCCAGGCGAAGACACCCACTGGGAAGCTGCTCTCGCGGTAATTATGGGGAATGACGGGTGAGACCTGACGGCAGGTCAGACGCAAGCCGGGCAGTGGTTCTTCGTAAACCGTCCAGGCGCGGGGGAAGAGGGCATAATACGTGCCCTTTTCGGGCGCCAGCCCCCACTGCCAGGCCGTGAGCGAATCGGAGGGGGCCACACGTGGATTCAGGACCACCGCCGTCGGCGCCTGGCCTGGCCGCTGTGCCCAGAGCGAAAACTGGTCGGCCGCCACCGCGCCATAGTGCACCATGCCAGCCTGCAACTGCCAGCGGATGAAATCACCGCGAAAGCCGCGTGTGATCGTTCCGCCCCCCAATCCACCCAGCGGGACACCCATGTCCGGCGTGATTCGCAAGCCCCCCACGGTCTCCATGACCGGCGGACGGCCAGCCGCGCGGTCGCGATTCACCTGTCGCAAAACGCGCAGAATCAGCGGCAGCATCTCAAAAAATTCGCGCAGTGATACTTTCCGATTCCGCCAGGGGCGCAAGGGCGTTTCGTCCAGACGACGTTTCCAGGCCGCAGCAGGGATCGCGACAGGATGTTCAGACATGGCGACTCCGAGGGTTGGTAGGAGAAGATGGGCTTACTGTTCGAACCGCAAATCCGCAATCATGGCTTCCACAATGGGAATGATAGCAGAATTATCCAGGTTCGGAGCGGTAACAGTGATCTGAAAGAGAACGATGACCGGAGCCTTTCCTACAGGCGTTTCCTTCACGAAGTAACGGCGAACGTTCTGTTCGCCAAACACGGTCGTGAGAAGCAAGACCGAGCGATCCCCCACTTCGATCAGGGAACGCTCCTTGACGGATTCTTCCGGATGCACAGCCGCCTCAACCACAGCCCCAGAGACCGCGCTGACCTCATCGGCGCGTTCCAGGGGCAGGTCGCTCTGGTAGAACTGGACGAAGAACACACGCTCGTTCCGTTCGAAGAGCAAAGCCGTGCCGGGCTCGTTAACCACCGAAACTTTCCAACCCGCAGGATACTTCAAAATTACCCCACTCCATCGAGAATCGGCCGCCGGCAAGAAACGCAACAAGCACTGCCCCTCGTGGTACAGGCGAGTCAGATGCCCAGCCGAGCCAAACGGCACGAGGGGACAGTTGCTTTCCGTAAGGTCAGGATTGGAGGCAGAGGGCAAGGTAGCCGTAGGTGCCGGCCCAGATGAGGCTATCGGCGAAGAGACGCCTGGCCCACCACCCACACACCCGCCCAAGAACAGCAAAAGAATGCCATAGGGAACGATGTTTCTCATGGAAATTTCCTGTGACGATAATCGTTCCCAGTAAGTATAACAAATCTTTAGGGTGGACGATGGACAGTAGACGATGGACGTGGATGACGCCAGAGAATCCTTCCTTGCCCGGAGCAGGCTAGAGCATGGAGCGCAGGACGGCCGGCAGGATACCGCCGTGGCGGTAGTAATTGACTTCCGCTTCCGTATTCAGCAAGGCCTGCACTGGGAAAGTAATGCTCTTACCGTCCGCTTTCGTCGCCCGTACCTGGAGGATAACCTGAGGGGCAAGAACGGCCTTCTCGCTCTCAATATCATACACCTCGCTGCCATCCAGGCCCAACGAGGCCGCGTTGGCGCCCTCCAGGAAACGCAGCGGCAGGATACCCATCCCGACCAAATTGGAGCGGTGAATACGCTCGAACGATTCGGCAATGACCGCACGTACTCCCAATAGCATCGGGCCTTTGGCCGCCCAGTCACGGCTGGAACCGGTGCCATACTCCTTCCCGGCCAGGACGATCACAGGGACTCCCTCGGCTTTGTAACGCATGGCCGCGTCGAAGATGGTCATCTCCTCCCCGGTCGGGAAGTAACGCGTATAACCGCCCTCGCGCGGGGCTACAAGCAGGTTCTTCAAACGAATGTTGGCAAAGGTGCCGCGCGTCAAGACCTGATCGTGGCCACGCCGTGCCCCGTACTGGTTGAAATCCTTGGGCAGTACACCGCGCTCTTGCAGGAACTTGCCAGCCGGACTGTCCGGCGGGATATTGCCGGCCGGGGAGATGTGATCCGTCGTCACCGAATCGCCGAACATCGCCAGGACGCGCGCCCCACGAATCGTGCTGGGCGGCGGTGGTTCCGGCGTCAGATCGTCGAAAAACGGCGGGCAGTGAATGTAGGTAGAATTTTCATCCCAGCGATACAGGTCGCCACTCTGGGTCGGGATGGCCTGCCACAAGTCGGTTCCACGGAAGATATCCTCATACTTGCTCTGGAACATCCCAGCATTCAGGTAGGCGGCAATCGTTCCCTGGATTTCTTCCGGGGCGGGCCATATCTCGTGGAGAAAGACCGGCTGGCCCTGCTCGTCATAACCAAGTGGCTGGTGCAACAGGTCTATGTCCACCGTGCCGGCCAGAGCGTAGGCAACCACGAGCGGCGGAGAGGCCAGATAATTGGCCTTGACCAGCGGATGCACCCGCCCTTCGAAGTTGCGGTTGCCGGAGATGACGGCCGCGGCGACCAGATTCTCCTCCAGGATGGCGCGCGCCACCTCCGCCGGCAAAGGACCACTATTGCCAATACAAGTTGTACAACCATAACCGACCAGGTTAAAACCGAGTTTCGCCAGCGGCTCCAAGAGACCTGCGGCTTTCAGATACTCCGTGACCACGCGCGAGCCCGGTGCCAGGCTGGTCTTGACATACGGCGGCGTCTGCAGGCCACGCTCCAGGGCCTTTTTGGCCAACAAGCCGGCCGCGACCAATAACGACGGGTTGCTGGTATTCGTGCAGGAGGTAATCGCCGCGATGACTACCGCACCATGCCCGATCTCATACGAACCACCGTTCGTACCCACCGTCGCCCGGCGTTCCACCTCCGCTGGTGGTAACCCATAGCCGCGCTCCTGTAATGGCGCGGTCAGTGCCGCGCGAAAAGAATCCTTTACTGCACCCAAAGGGACACGGTCTTGGGGGCGTTTGGGCCCGGCCAGGCAAGGCTCTACCGTTCCCAGGTCCAGTTCCAACGTATCGGTGAACTCAGGATCAGGACTGTCCGCATCACGGAACAGGCCCTGGGCACGACAATAGGCTTCCACGAGTTCCACTTGTGTCTCCGAGCGGCCGGTCAATCGCAGGTAAGCCAGAGTCTCGGCATCCACAGGGAAGAAGCCCATCGTGGCGCCATACTCCGGTGCCATGTTCGCCAGCACGGCACGATCCGGCAAGGACAAACTGGCCAGGCCCGGCCCGTAAAACTCAACGAACTTATCCACCACGCCTTTCTTACGCAACATCTGGGTCAGAGTCAGGACCAAATCGGTCGCCGTGACCCCGGCGCGTAGTTCACCATACAGCCGCACCCCAATGACATCCGGCAGGAGCATGGTCAACGGTTGACCGAGCATGACGGCTTCGGCCTCGATCCCGCCTACGCCCCATCCCAGGACGCCCAGGCTATTCACCATCGTCGTATGGGAATCGGTGCCGATCACGCTATCGGGGAAGGCGATCTTCTCGCCCTGTTCGTCCGTGCGCACGGTGACCACGCTGGCCAGGTACTCCAGGTTAATCTGATGGATGATGCCAGTCATCGGCGGGACAACGCGAAAATTGGCAAAGGCCTGCTGCCCCCACTTCAGGAACTCATACCGCTCGCGGTTGCGTTGGAATTCCAGTTCGGCGTTGCGCTGCAGGGCATCGGAGGTGGCAAAGAAATCCACCTGCAACGAATGATCAATGACCAGGTCTACCGGCAAAACGGGGTTCATCCGCCGGGCATCCCCGCCGAGACGGGCGAGGGCGGCGCGCATGGCCGCCAGGTCCACAATGGCCGGCACGCCGGAAAAATCCTGCATCAGGACGCGCGCCGGCAGAAACGAAATCGCCGGTCGCTGGGCCTCCACGGGCCTCCAGGCCGCTATACGACGGATATCCTCCTCCGTGACCTCGCGCCCGTTGCACTGACGCAACGCCGCCTCTAGCAAGATACGGATAGAATAGGGAAGACGATTCAATCGCGCCAGGCCAGCCTTCTCAACGGCCTCTAAAGAATATACAACATAGGTATCCTGTTTGATCTTCAGTGTTGTACGAGCCTGGAAGGGATCGGTCATGAAAGTACTCCTGGTAGGGAAATTCGTGGAGGAAAATTATATCCTACTTCCCTACCTTAACCTGAAGGGAAATGGTACTTGGTACTTCCATAACGGACTTGACATGATGTGTAAATATGTGTATTCTATCATCAAAGATAAAGCATCCGCGAGGTCAGGCGATGGAACGTTATCAAGTCTTACTCGAACCCGAACAGAAAAGACGCATTCAACGAATCGCCCGCCAGCAATACCGTTCGGTGGCCAGCGTGCTGCGCCAGGCTTTGGATATTGGGCTGGACGCCCTGGAGGGTCAGGCTAACCTGTGGGAGCGGCGCATGGAGATTCTGTCAAAAGCCCGCCAGCGGGTCAAGACCCTACCACTCCTGGACATGGACCTGGTTCAGGCGGCCCGGCAGGAGCGAGAAGCAGAGGTGGAGCAGCTATGGCAGTCGTCATAGATGCCAACCTCGCCCTGGCGCTGTTTTTGCACCTGCCATACACTGATCAGGCGTACCGTCTGATGGAACGCCTGCGTGGGCAGCGCAGTACCCTGTTCGCGCCCGTGCTGTGGGAATATGAGTGTCTGAGTGGTTTTCAGCGGGCTGTGCAACTGGGGGTAATTACCATGGATCAGGCAAGAGAGCTGATGCGCGACTTGCTGGAATTGGGAATCGAACGCGTCGCGCCGACTCTGGAAAGTCACCAGGCCGCTTTGCGCTGGGCAGAACGACTGGGACAAAGCAAAGCCTATGATGCTCACTACATTGCGCTCGCCGAACAGCGAGGGGCCGAATTCTGGAGCGCCGATCAGCGCCTGATACGCGTTTTGCAGGAACAGGGAGTGGCCTGGGCACACTGGATTCAAGAATTGTCCTGAGATTGCACTGCGTGAAAGGATACGTATACTCAGTTCAGTTCCCGGAGGTCCCCCATACGCCACCCGCATCTTCCTCCTGCTCCTCCTCCTGTTAACCGCCTGCGCGCCAGCGGCGCCGTCTACAGCGGTGACCACGCCCACGCTCCCGTCGGTGCCCACCTCCACGCCCATCACCGTGGACGGGATGAGGCACCAGGCCGCGGCCGATGCCTGGCAGGTGGTGCAGCAGGAGCAGGCCGAAGGGGCGTTTTTCGTCGAGGGTACAAAGGTGATGGCAGAAGTTTATTCATCATCCGCAAAAGCCAGGAAACGGTAGCAGTTGAGATTGACCCGGCCAGCTTGACGGCCAACCAGGATGTCTTTGGCCAGAAGCTACAGGTCAATCCGCTGTTTGCGGTGGATAAGGAGAACAACGTCCACCCGGGCAAGTTGCTTATGGTCAAAGATAAAGAAGGCAATCCGTATGTATATCTGCCGGAGTGGACGGTGAAGCGACAGGTGTAAAAAGAGGTGGTTGGCGAGGACGGCAAGACCGAAATGGTTACCGAGATTGAGCCGGTGAAGACCTATGAGGCCAGCTGGTATCGGTTGATTAAGTTTGCCAGTGCAGAAAATCTTCCGTTGGGCGAGAATGGGTTTTACAAAAAAGAAGATATGCTTCAAGCCCTGAAAAACCCGGCGGTTGAGACTAGCGAGGAGAATATTTTCTCCGGCTTGTTTTTCCGCTCGGTGCTGGCATCGGGATTGGTGAAGCCTTTGCCGATATATAAAAGCGCAAAAACCGATCGCGATTTTCTTGCATTTTATATGACGGTACTCCTGGTCAATTTATTATTGAGGCTACTGCAAAAACGAACCACAGGGGTGTGTCCCAATTTTGTCGGGATTTTGGGGACGAGTCAGGCGGTAGAGCGGAGTTCGGCCCAGGTCTCTTTCCAGGCGTCTTTGCCACGCATGCCTCAGGCGTTCGGACGACACTGGAACTGCCG
>FWWL01005690.1_pt1 | contig 19028 bp, 10 predicted proteins | sample 2228331 | NCBI WGS metagenome assembly FWWL01 (sample SAMEA103939775, study PRJEB20133) | metagenome
CTACGGGGACGCCACTACGGCGACCGCGTAGGCGGTCGCCCGGCGCGTAGCGCCCTACAGGGGCGGTTTTAACCGCTAGCCGATGAAACAAGGTAGGTAGTTACGTAGCTACAAACTCTGGGCGGAGGCAGCGCCTCCGCCCAGAGTGACGTCCCTGGCTGACCTCATCGGCGTTTGCGCAGAATTAGGGTCGCCCCGGCAAGCAGCCCACTCAGAGCGATAAAATAAGGCCAGCTTGGACGTGTCCCCATGTGTGCAACTCGCACCGCAGTGGGAGAGCCGCAACTCATTGTAAAGGACCCCGAGCCTGGAATAAAGTCCTCAGTAGGGTAATCCCCGTTGTCATAGTATACAGAAGCATTCATGGAGCTGTAACAGGTTCCTTCCATCAGGCTGGCGATATCAACCGCAAATTCCGTAATTGCGCCACTTTCCTGGTAAGCAACATCCCTCGTTCCTCCAGAAACTAATACAAATGAGGATCCATTCCACCTTCTGATCTGGCAGTTCGCTAAATAAGGGGTGCAGGCCAGAAACGCATCTGTATTACTCCCAAGGCCTTGTGAACACCCTGGTGTGGTGCTCCCTCCAGTTTTATAATCGATACAGATACGAATCGTGCCGTTACTTGTTCCGCCCTCCCAATTTTGTGTGTCGGCGGTCTCTACAAGGAAATACATGTTGGTCGTATCATTGGTGAAACGAAATTCTTTAAGGTCATAACTACCTGGGGATGTATCGTTTAAATCATCATTAATTACGCCTGGCGTTTGGCTCCCTTGACCATCCCATGCAGACTCTTTAATCCCATCTACCGTTATGGTAATCGCGTATACAACCCCCGTCAGCAAGAGACTGAAGGCCACGGCCAGAGCCAGTATGCTCATCAAGCGTGTGTGTTTCATTGCAAACCTCCTTAGCTAAAATTGATCAGGTAAATGAAAGTGGGCTTTACCGCCCGGTATGGATACGGATGTTCGTCTCTGCTCTTTTCCCCCGTTCCCTTCTTAAGCGACTTCTTCAGGCTACTCTGATAAAAGTATAGCATAAAAATATTACAACTCACATTACAAAGCCCACGAATCTGCGCGTTTGGGGATATTATTTTTTGTAAAGTGTGGCTTGTCCTGTCGAACGGTCTGGGGAGGGATGGGGGGCGGATGCTTTCATCCTGCCCCCCAGGGGAATCGGTCGGCCTCAGGGCGCCTGCAGCGCGTCCACCGGGCAGCGGCTCAGGCACAGCCCGCAGAAGGCGCAGCGCTCCGGGTGCAGGCGGATTTTCTTCTCCTCCAGGTACAGCGCGCCGTACACGCAACTCGTCACGCACAGATTGCAGCCCGTGCAGCGCTCCGGCACGAGGATGGGCGGGCGCGTCATCTGCGGCGGTGCCTGTTTGAGCGCCAGGCCGCGCACCTCCGCCACCGAGGCGTACCCGTGCGCATCCAGCCAGGCGTTCACCTCCTGCGCCAGCTTACCGTAGATCCCCGGCCCCCTGGTGATGGCCGCGGTGCACACCTGCACCGCCGTTGCGCCGGCCATGAGGAACTCGATCACGTCCGTGCCGCGGCTGATGCCTCCCACGCCCAGCACGGGAATATCCACGCTGCGGGCAATGTCGTACACGGCGCGCAGCGCGATCGGCTTGAGCGCCGGCCCCGAAACCCAGCCGTAGCCCTGACCGCCCATCCACAGTCGCCCGCCGCGCTCGATATCAATCCCCAGGCACGGCCCGTAGGAGTTAACCGCCACGATTCCATCCGCGCCAGCCTCCTGGGCGGCGACTGCGGCGCGCTGCACGTCACGGAAGGGGCTGAGCTTCACCAGCACCGGCACGCCGGCGCCCTCCTTCGCCGCGCGGATCGCCTCCTGCATCGGGCGCGGATCATCCCCGATGTAGTGCGTGCTCAACTCGATCGCATCCGCAAAGGGCCGCACGCGCGGCGCGAGCCAGGCGATCTCCTCCGCCGTATAGCCCAGCCCGACGATCAGCATCAGGCCCGCCTGTCGCGCCTTGGGGTACTCCTGCTCCAGCCACTGCTCCGGCGGCAATTCCGACCACAGCTCCGTGTTCAAGAAATAGCCGCGGAAGTCCGCCATATTGGGTTGGGGGACGGGAGCCGCGCGCACCGAGATTGTCTTGCTGACCAGGGCCGCCGCACCTCCCCGCGCGCAGGCGAGCAGCGCCTCCCCATCGCGGACGGGCGGCCCCGCTGCCGGCATAATCGGATGCGCCAGCGTGTGTCCAAACAACGTAACCATCAAATCTGCCATGCGTTTACCTCCGGATGTACGTGTGAAATCGTGAATTCCCGTTGTGGGGGGTATCCAGGGCAATGCGTATGGGCCGTGGGCGGCCCTGGGCGGGGGTATCGTAGGGCATCGTAGGGCGGGGGCATTGTAGGGCGGGGGCAAGCCCCGCCCCTACACGGTCGCCCTGGTTCCACGTGGTCGTCCCGCCCCACACGGTCGCCCCGTCCCCACGCGGTTGCCCTGTCCCCACACAGTCGCCCTGTCCCCACGCGGTTGTCCTGTCCCCACGCGGTTGTCCTGTCCCCACGCGGTCGCCCCGCCCCTTGCGTCTCAGGGCAACAGGGAGAGCGTCAGCCCCTCCTGAGCCAGGAGCGTGGCGGGGAAAAGCTCGCGCGCGCGCTCCATCATCGCCTCCAGGTAGGCGTCATCATGAGCCGGGTTGTGGTGATGCAGCACCAGTTGCTTCACCTGCGCCTGCTGCGCCACCTCAACCGCCATGCGCCAGGTGCTATGGCCCCAGCCCTGACGGATCGGCGTAATTGAGCAATATTCGTGCTCGTCGTACTCCGCATCGTGCACCAGCACATCCGCGTCGCGCGCAAAGGCGATGAGCTTCTGATCCCCGCCCACGTAGCCTTCCGTATCCGTGGCGATCACCAGGCTGCGCCCGCGGTAGGTGATGCGGAAGATGAGGATGCCGGCGCGCGGGTGATTGTATCCGTGGTGGACGTGGATGGTTACCGCGGAAGGGGGCAGTTTGTCCAGCGCATCCTGGTCCCCTAAACTGAACAGCACCGGCGGCAGGGCGGGATCGGTGAGCACCAGACAATCCCCGCCGCGGATGTGCTCGTAATACTGGCGGCTGTACAGTTCCTCCGTGCCCAGGGGAAAGACGGGCGGAATCACCGCGCGGTACAGCTCATCCTGGAGACTGGTCTCTTCTCCAGGGGCGGCGCCGTAGATATAGAGCGTGGCTTCCGGATGGCGCAGCGGCACAAAAAACGGCATCCCCTGCGTGTGATCGTGATGCAGGTGCGTGAAGAGAAGCACCGCGCGCAGCGGCTGCTGGTGCGCGATGTAATCGTGCAGCATCTCCTGCCCCAGGCTGATGATGCCCGTCCCGCCATCCACGATGATGAGATGTGGGCCGGCGCGTACCTCAAAGCAGGTGGTATTCCCACCGTACTTCAGGGTGGTGGGGCCGGGCATGGGGTAGCCACCGCGTACACCGCGGAACGTCAGGGTAAATGTATCTTCGTTCATGCTTGCGCCTTTCTATGATTTGGCGTACACGCTGACTTCATTGTAGCATCAAATGCGCAGAATGGAAAATGGGGACAGTGCGCGGACGCGAAACGTCTTTTTTTGCAGGACAACTGGCAAACCGTTGTCCTGCACTCAAAAAGCAGGAGGGCGACGGTACCTCCGTCGCCCTCCCTCTTGCAAACATCAGGCGCGCCAGAGCTTGCGCCGGTGCAGCGCCATGCCGCCCAGCACCAGGGCGAGCAGGATCAGCGTGCCGGACGCAGCCCCCACGCTGGGACGTGCCGCAAAGGCGCGCAGGCGCAGCGCCGTTGGCTCGCTACCCCCCACGACGAACGGCGTGCCGAGCAACTGGCTCAGCGCGGGCGTAGACGTACTCGTCGCCGTGAAGGTGAAGAGGTTGCTGGCTGTGTCCTGCGTGGCACCGCTCACCGCTTTCCACGTGCCGTTGTCGCACCAGTATAGAGCGAAATTACTTTCGTTCCCTGTCTCGTTGGGGTAGTGCACCGTGATGGTAACACTGTCCACACCGTTAGTTCCCTGCACAAAAGCGTCCACAAACGGCGATTTGGTGTAGAACGTGCCCACCTCGCTGGCAGGGCAGGGGCTGTTGCTGAAGGTGCCGATCCCCAGCAGCGGGGTGCCATTCCCTTCCTTGATGAGACGGATGCCCCACTCGTTCAGCCGGTCGAGCACGACCTGGCCGGCAGTGGCGCGCTGGTGCATGACGTTGCTCGTCGCTGCCCCCACGTGGACGTAGGCGTTATCCGTGGCCTGGCCGTAGCTCGCGGCGATGCGCGTCACGGTTTTGGTGTTGCCACCGGTAAAGGTGACGGTGGCCACGCCGTAGCTGTTGGTTTGCGCCTCAAAGGCGCTCAGGCTGCCGTTGCCGCTCTTGATGAGGAAGCGCACCGTGACCCCGTTGAGCGGTGCTCCGTCCTGGGTGACGGTGGCGCTGATGGTGGTGTTGCTGTTGAAGGCCACACCAGGCTGCGCGGTAACCGCTTCCACCTTGAGCCCGACCCGCGCCCCCACGTGCAGGGCCAGCGCGTCGTTGTTAGCCACGGTGGCGTTGAATTGCCCGGCGCCGTTCACGGTCACGCTGGGACCAGTGCAGCCGCTGCCGTCGGCGTTGAGCGCGCTGCCATGCAGAGATTCACAGTAGGTACCGGCGGGCAGAGCCGTCTGATACGTGACGGATCCGCTGCTCCCACTCTGGTTGATGACTACGAAGCCTTTATCCCCAACCCCAAAGGCGATGTGATCGTCATTCACGCTCTGCCAGTTGTTGACGCTGCCCCCCGCTGTGACGCGCCGGAATTGCACCATCGCCGTGATGGGGTCACGCCGATGCTCGCAGGCCCACTTCCCCCAGGTGTACGAAGCTGTGCAGTTGTCGGGGATGTCGTCGCCATCTGCATAGACGGGCAAGGTCGCGCCGCTGCTGCCCGGACCGCCGTTGACGGTGGGCGGGCCGTAGCTATCGCCAAAGTTGTTGGTCGGGTCGCTTTGCCAGTAGTAGCTGGACATGATGGACGGGTATCCGTACGGATAGGCCAGGATGAAGATGTTGGCCAGCACGTGCTCCTGACCATCGCGGTGATCCACGATGCACTGGCCGGGGGCCACCCCGTGGCCGCGCTGGTTGTCGTGGTTGTCGCTGAAGACGATGGCAAAACGCGAGGGCAGCAGGCTGCTTTCCAGGTTTTGCAATCCGCTCAGGGTGCCGGAACAACTGTCGTCGAACTTGTCGCCGATGATATAGGGGAAGGCAAACTCGGTTACGTCGCCGTTGGGGGTGTACTCCCAATCGCGGATGCGCTCCTGCGGATCCTGATCAATGACCTCCTGGAAGACGTAGTAATCGCCGCTCAGGCCGTCGAAGATGGCGGCGATGTCTTGCGCGGGGATGTGCTTGGCCCCGTCCACGCGGAACCCCTTGACGCCCAGGTCGAGCAGGGCCTGCAAGTAGGCGCGGATGCGCTGGCGCACATAGGTCTGTTCTGTGGCCAGGTCGGGCAGGCCGGAAAGCGCGCAGCCCTGGACCTGGGCACGGTCTTTGTAATCGGAGATCGAGCACTCGTCATGGAAGTGCGCGCCGGTGTAGAGCTGATTGGTGCCGGTGCCATAGTAGCGGCTGGCTTTGGGGGCCGAGAGGTACTCGGTGCCTGCCGTGCCCGTGCTCACCGTCCCGCTGGGATAGAGGCCCATGTGATTGATGACCACATCGGCGTAAATGTCCACGCCTACGGCGTTACAGGCCTGTACCATCGCCTCGAACTCCGCACGCGTACCACTGCGGCTCACGTCCAGCAGGTAGCTCACCGGCTGATAGCGCGCCCACCAGGGATAATCGTTCTCCGGACCGCCCATATCGGCCACCGGCACCACATGCTCGTTGGGTGGGGAGACCTGCACCGCGCTGTAGCCCTTCTCCGCCAGGTAGGGGCACTCTTTGGCAATGTCCGCCCAGCGCCACTCAAACAGGTGCACAAAAGCTCCGCCTGCCGGCGCGGGCTTGGGGTCATTGGCGGGCACAATCGTGATCAGGCCATCGCCCTGGTCGTCATCCTGAGGGTTGCCGTCAATGTTGTAGGCATCTTGCTTCCACTTTACGCCAGCCTCGCTTGTCTTCTTGCAGTAAGCCGTGAAGCCGTAGGTGCCCGGTCCCAGCGTGTTGAGCGTGGCCTGTGGGATCGTGGCCTTGTACTCATCGTTGTTGCCCTTATCGGTGTTGTAGGCCATGGCCAGGTCGTTCCAGGTCTGGCCGTATTTCCCCCAGTGCAGGAAGCATGCGATCCCCGCGCCCTGCCCGGCGCCAGGCGTGACGCCCGCCTCGTACACCTGAACATACACGTCAAAACCGCCGCTGGCGCTGCCCTCGACGATCTGGTGCGCTACCCCGCCGCGCGGCCACATCAGGCCCACCCAGTCAAGCGTGCTGGGGGGCGTGATGGCGTAGGGCGAGACGAAGACCGCCGTGGTACGCGCAGGAATGGTAAAGGTGTCGGTCGCGTCGTTGAAGCTGGCGCTTTGCACTACCGGATCCGCATCGGTCGTATCCGCCTGGACCGTGTGCAGGTTAAACCCGTCCGCGCCGGAGATGGTGATGCTCTGGCTGATCTTGTTGGCGTTGAAGAACACCAGGATGGTTTCGTAGTTGGGGTCGAGATCGGGATCCACAGTGTCCGAAAGCGCGTAGACAATCATGCCGGGTTTGGCGTTATCCGTGTTGTAATGGGTGGTGCGCGCGGCGATGTCGCTGGCGTTGCTCAGGCGGAAGAGCGGCGAGCTGTAGCGGATGCGCAGGAATTCACGGAACTGAGCCGCAGCGAAGGCGATGTCCGTCGTGGTGGGCGTGAGGGTACTATTGGCCAGCAGCGGGGACATGATGCCCCAGCGGCTCTCGTTATCCCAGGCCGGAGGCAATCCCACGCCGAAATTGTTATGGCTCTTATCCCAGTACACCCGGTTGAACCAGTCACCGGAATCGTAGCTGTTGCGATCCAGGGACTTGGAGCGCAACAAATCCGTCCCCATCTGGAAGAAGGGCACGCCCTGAGAAAGGGCGATGATGCTTTGGGCGACGTTCTGCGCGCGCATGCGGTCGCTCATCGCCGTGGTGGGGATACCGCTGCCGATCCAGCCGGGGTTGCCGCTGCCGTCACCGTTGGGCAGTTTAAACACGTTTTGGTCAAAAAGGGTCTCGTTGTCGTGTTTCTCCACGTAGGGCACGGACTCCTGGGGATCAGCCGCGAAGGGGGCACCCTGTCCGTTCCAGTCCCAGATGCTGCCGCGCAGGGCGGAGCGGATTTTGTCCGTGGCCTCGTACAGATCGGAGGCGTAGCGTTTCGCGTAGTCATAGCCGTTCCAGTCGTAGCTCAGGCCGTTGCTGAAGCCCTGCTGGCGGATGCCGACCGTGTCGGTGCTGTAGCCACCGTGCACCGCATCGCGGACGATGTCGTTGAAGCTGCCGATGTCGGTGCCGGTCATGTTATCTTTTTTAGCGTAACACTGCGGACAGGTGGTCAAGCCCTTGTGTTTGGCCGAGCCGAAATCCCAGCCTTCGCCGTAGAGGTAGATGGTGGGTTCGACGGTTTCCAGAGCGCTCTTGACGTTGAGCATGCTCTGGCGGGTGTGAAAGTTCATCAAGTCGAAGCGGAAGCCATCCACGCGATAGGCGGTGGCCCAACGCACGAGCGTATCCACCATGAGCTTTTCCATCATCTCGTACTCGGTCGCCGTGTCCGAGCAGCAGCTATCGGTGTACAGGTATCCGTCGGTGGTGTAGCGGTAGTAATAGCCGGGCACGACCTTATCGAGCACGGAGCTATCCCAGAGCGCGCTGGCGCTGGTGTGGTTGTAGACCATGTCCATGACCACGCGCAGGCCGTTTTGATGCAGCGTCTGCACCATCTCGCGGAATTCGTAGATGCGCGTCACGCCATCGGGATTGGTGCTGTAGGAACCTTCCGGCACGCCGTAGTGATAGGGATCGTAGCCCCAGTTAAAGCCATCCTCTGAGCGGTGTTCGGCGATGATGGCCTGCTGCTGGCTGCTGTTGCCGGCGTAGCCACTGGGAGCAGGCCAGACAGTGCGCGGCACGCTGGCTTCCGGTACGGAGGCAATGTCGAAGGTAGGCAGCAGGTGGACGTGGGTGAGCCCGGCTTCGTGCAGGGCCAGCAGGTGCGCCATGCCATCGGAGAGCGCCGTGTTGGGGTTGGGACCGGCGCCGTCGTAGGTGAAGGCCTTGTAGGTGCCGCGGTGCGCCTCCGCGACGGTGCTGTCGTTGATGCTGAAGTCGCGGATGTGCATCTCGTAAATCGTGATATCTTCCGGGCGACTGAGGGCGGGTCGGCTGTGTGCGTCCCAACCGCTGGGCTTGAGGTCGGCGTCATCCAGGTTGACGAACTGGCTGCGCTTGCTGTCGGTGCTCAGACTCACCGCGTAGGGGTCGGTGACCAGGTTGTGCAACACCTGGTCCGCATCATAGGTGTACACTTCCACATCGAACAGGTAGTATTGGCGATTCCATGAGCTGTCGCCGGTGATGCTCCACACGCCCGAAGCTGCGTCGAGGGTCATGGCGTGCGCGGTGTAAGTCTCTGTGGTCGAATTGGCATAGCGGCGCAGGGTCACGCTGCGCGCTGTGGGCGCCCACACGCGGACGGTGGGCACGCCTCCGCTGTAGGTGACGCCCAGGGTCTGGCTTTTGGCGTTGGTCGCGTAGAGCGCATCGAGCACGCTTTGGATCTGCACGCGGCTGGCTTCCAGGCGTGAACCGCCGCCGTCGTAGCTGGCGACAATCAGCTCGCCCTTGAGCAGTTCTTTAACCTGGGCATCGGTAAGGCTCAGGGTGAGGCGCGCGAGCCCCGTAGCGTTGGGATTTTTGGCGTAGCCACTCACAGTGCCGGCTGAGGTCAGCGTCACGTAACACGGAGCGCTCAGCGGGAAGGAGCAGGCCGTGCTTTGGGCGCTATCCAGAACGATAGCGCCATCCGGATCGTAGAGCAGCTTATAGCTACTGCCCGCGGTGCCGGCCCAGGCAATTGTGCCGGCGTCCAGCCACAGGGCTTTAGCGTGGGGGAAAGGCGCGCCGAGGGTGTAACTGTAGTTGGCACCCCCATTGTCGTTGTACGTGATGGTCATCAGGTCGGCATCCGCCGCGGCGATGCTCGTCACATTGCCGGAGGTGAACACGTAGTAGATGACCGTGGTGTAGGGCATCTGCGCCGGAATGCTTGCGCTGTAGCTGGTGCCGCTGCCCGTCATTTTGACCACCGTCGAGCTGCTCCAGGCGTTGGTGGTGTAGCGCAGGAACACCGCCTGTTCCGGGAGCAGTGCTTTATCCAGGGTTACCTGGACGGTCACACTCTGGTTGTGCAGGGGTTGCGTTGGCGATTGGCTCACCGCGGTGATGGCGGCCGGGCTATCGCTGAGCTGAAAAACCACGCCACGGCTGCTGCCATCCCATTTGAAGACGTAGTAACGGTTCTGGACGTGGTTAAAGCTCATGTTGGGGCCGGTGGATGTGTTCATGCCGCTGAAGATCTGGGCGAAGGTGATAGCACTTCCGTTACTGTACCACTGATTGGAGTCTTTGTAGAACTTGAATTCACTGGAGGGGTCGTCAGGTGCTGTAATGTTTCCAGTGGTGTGAATGAACGTTCCCCCCAGACTGCTGCTCATACTCCATGTTCCCCAGCCATTCAATTCCCCGCGGACGGCCTCGCCGGAGGCGTAAGCTGCGCGGGGGATGAAGATGGCGCTGATGAGCAGCGCGAGGACAAGCACAAGGGACAGGCTTTGACGTTTCATGGTAACCTCCTTTCCAGGTTTTGATTTTAAGTAGGGACAGGGCTTGTCCCTGCCCAGGGCTTGTCCCTGCCCCTTGGGCGGGATAAATCCCTTTGGGCGGGATAAATCCCTTTGGGCGGGATAAATCCCTTTGGGCGGGATAAATCCCGCCCCTACTTGCCTTCGCGGGCCACCGCTCCCCTTTTTAGGGACTACAGGGGGGCAGGGACGCAAGGCTATAAGCCCATCAGAGGCGATTTCAATCGCTATCTCTGAGCAGTACCACTTGGTTAGATTATAGCATGATTGGAGGCCATTTTGATGGGCAATTTTCCATCGGTGATGCCCCGCCAGGCGTGGCCGGGCAAATCCCTGTGCGTCCAGACGCGCTCGCCGGGTGGCTTTCTCTCGCCGTTTTCTTCCTGGCAAACTGGGGTACAATATCTCATCACGATTTCTTCACAGCGAGGGACTATGCCACTGTTAACGTTAGGGGATGTGACGGCAAAGCCGGGCACGATTCAGCGTGGACGTTGGGAAGCATTCGCTCATCCAACGGGCGGCAGCGAGTTTTTGCCCGTCTTGATTGCCCAGGGCCGCGCAGATGGGCCGTGTTTCTGGCTCACCGCGGGCATCCATGGCCCGGAGCACGCCGGGCCGCTTGTCATCTACCGCCTGCTCACCGAGGACCTGGTGCAGCGCCTGTGCGGCACGCTGGTGGCGCTGCCGCTGCTCTCGCCGGTGGGCATTCGCACCATGCGGCGCTCTCCTCACCACCTGGCGGGCGAGGATCCCAATCGCTTGTGGCCGGAGGATCGCCCCGCCCGTGCCCCCGATCCCGATGAGGCCCCGCCTACGTCTCTGGAGACGGCTTACGCCCGGCTGTTTGACGTGATGCTGGAAAGCGCCGATTATTTGATTGACTTCCACAACATGCAACTGCCCACGCTCTCCTTCGCCATTCAGGATCGCGTGCTGTACCGGCCCGGCCCCGATGAGGACGCGAACCGGCGCGAGGCGGAAGCCCTGGCGGCGCGCACCCAGGCCATGCTGGAGGCGTATGGCCACACCATTATCGGCGAGGCGCTGGCGGAAAAGTACCTGTCGCGTTACCTGCACCGCTCCACTTCCGGCGCGCTGCTCCAGCGCAAGCGCGTCCCCGCCTTCACGGCGGAGCTGGGCCTGGGCGACTTCCCCGATCCCGCCATGGTGGAGGCGGCGGTGTGTGGCACGCGCAATGTGTTGCGCTGGGCCGGCATGCTCGATGACGCTCCGGAGCCGATTACCGGCATCAAGGTGGTCAGGCCGCCGTACCGCGTGCGACGCTGCGCCACGCCGCGCATGCCCATCGCCGGTCTGGTTGAACATCTCGTGGAGGCGGGGGATCCGCTGGCCGTGGGGACACCCGTGGCGCGCATTTTCGACGTGTGGGGCCGGCCTCTGGGCGAGGGCGTCGTCCGCTCCGAGTTTGAGGGGTTTGTGATGGGCCGCACGCGCGGCATTGTCTACTATCCGGGCGATGCCCTGCTGCGCTGCGCCATTCGTGATGATGCACCGTTGGTTGCGCCTTATCCGGAACGTTAGCAATTGCTTTTTCGCTATTGTGCTTTATACTCGGTACCGTTCAGATAGTCATCAGATCGCGCGTCTCCGTAGCGAGTGTTTTTGTTTGATCCACGCTGGACGGCTATCTGAAGGGATGTTGCCAATGGAGGGTTTATGGACATAACCGCGTTGCATACCTGGGCCACGACTCAAGAACAGGCGCTGGTGGACACCCTGGCTGACCTGGTCAGTTACGAAGCGCCCAGCACCGATAAAGCCGCGCTGGACCGTCTGGCCACTCACTTACAGGCGCGTTTTAGCGCCCTGGGCGCCCAGGCGGACGTGATCGCCAATCCCGAAGGGGGCAATCATGTGCGCGTGCAGTACGCAGGCGCGCAAGCCTTACCGCCCGCTGTCCTGCTGTGCCATTTTGATACCGTCTGGGATGTGGGTACCCTGTCCAGGCGCCCCTTCCGCGTGGAAGGTGAGCGCGCTTACGGCCCGGGCACGTATGACATGCGCGCCGGCATTGTGGTGGCGGAGTTCGCGCTCCGCTCCCTGCAGGCGCTGGACACGGCGCCGCATCGCCCCGTGGTCATCCTCCTCAACTCGGATGAGGAGATCGGGAGCCATACCTCGCGTGCCCTCATCGAGGACACGGCACGGGGGGCGGCTTACGTGCTGGTGATGGAAGGTGGTTTTGCCAACGGGGAGCTGAAGGTGGCCCGCAAAGGGGTGGGTGATTACTGGTTGCGCATCACCGGGCGCGCGGCTCATGCCGGCGTGGAGCCGGAAAAGGGCATCAGCGCCATTACCGAGCTGGCGCATCAGATTCTCCATTTGAGCAGCTTGAACGATCTGGAGCGCGGCACGACGGTGAACGTGGGGGTGGTGCGCGGCGGTACACGCAGCAACGTGATTCCCGACTACGCCGAGGCGCACATTGATATGCGCGCCTGGACTCTGGAGGAGGCGCAGCGGGTGGATGCGGCCTTGCGCGCGCTGCGTCCCGTGGTGCCGGGCGCGCAGCTTACGGTGGAAGGTGGCCTCAATCGCCCGCCGCTGGAGTTCACGCCTCAGGCGCAGGCGCTCTTTGAGCGCGTGCGCATCCTGGGCGCCGCGCTGGGGCAGGAGATCCAGCCGGCGCGGACCGGCGGCGGCAGCGATGGCAACTTCACGGCGGGCCTGGGCGTGCCCACGTTGGACGGCCTGGGGCCGGCGGGTGATGGCGCGCATGCTGAACATGAGCACATCCTGATCCCCTCCCTGGTGCAGCGCACGGCTTTGGTGGCAGCGCTTCTGGCGGATCTGTGACATGAAGCCCTGGGTCTGGCTGCTTATCCTCCTGGCGCTTGTGGCGCTGGCCGCCTGTGCCCTTTCTCCCCGTTCCCTGCTGCGTCCTAACGGCGTGGTGCAGGCCCAGGATGGCACGCTCTACGTGATGGATCGCGGTAATTATCGCATCGTCCATCTGGACGTGAACGGCAAGGTGTTGGGCAGTTTTGGCAAATTTGGCACGCGCCCGGAGCAGATTCACAGCGGCTGGGACCTGGCCCAGGATGCTCAGGGTAATCTCTACATCGGCCATGTTGTGTATTCGGAAGAGTCGGAAGTCGTGCAGGACGGGGTCAAGGTGTTCAGTCCGCGCGGCAAACTGGTGGCGCAAATCGGCACGCGGGATTACGCCTATGGCGAGAGCACGGCGCGCCCCTACGGCCTGGATGTGGACGAGGCCGGGCGCATTTACGTGGCGGATTTTGCGGCCAATGCGCTGCGCGTTTTCGCTCCGACGGGCGAGCTGCTGGCCCGCTTCCCCGCCGGGCCGGAGACGGCGCTGGGCGAGTTTCAGGCGCTTAATGATGTGGCGATAGATGATACGCGCGGCATCCTCTACGCGGTGGACAATCTACTCGCGGAGGTGCGCGCGTACCGCTTGCAATTTGACGCGCAAGGCGTCCCTTCCCTCACGCTGTTGCGGACCTGGGGGGAATACGGGCACGAGGCGGGCGCGTTTTCCTATCCCCAATACCTGGCGGTGGATGAGGTGACCGGCCAGGTTTATGTGAGCGATATGGGCAATCAACAGATCCAGGTGTTCAGTCATGACGGCCTTTATGTTAAAGCGCTCGTCCCACCCCAGCGGCCCTGGCAGGCAATGGGCCTGACGGTTGGCCGTGAGGGGACGGTTTTTGTCGCGGATGCTTTTAACAATGTGATTTGGGCGTTTGCCACCGATGGCGCTGTAATGAAGATCGAGGTGACCCCATGAAGTGGCGGGTTCCCCTGTATGTGAAACTGGTCGTGCCCTTCCTGCTCATTCTCATTGTGAGCGTGGGGCTATCCGGCTATCGCATCTACCAGCTTACGCAAACACGCTGGGAAGTGGAGATGGATGCGCGGCTGCAACGTGTCGCTGCTCTGCTGGCCGAGACGGTGGATGCGAATGCGCTGCTCGCGCTGCGCAAGCCAACGGATATGAACGGTGAGGCTTACGCCCGCCTGCAACTGCAGCTTGCGCAGGCTTCGACCGCGGCTAATCTGGGCTGGGTAGGAATTTATTACCGCGAGGGTGACGCGCTGTATTACTGGGTGGATGAGGGGTTCACGGGTGTCGGTTACCCCTTCTTTTACGCCACTCCGGAGCATTTTGCGGCTTTCGAGGACGGGCAAACCCACTGGGTACACTATACGGATGAGTTTGGGCGTTATTACGGGGTTGTCGTTCCCATTGTGCGGGAAGGGAAGGTGCTGGGCATCGTGGAGGCCTCCATTGAGGATGAAGCCCGTTCCTTGATGGCGCGCAGTGTGTTGCAGCGCGTCTGGCCGATTCTGGTGGGCGGCGTGGTTTTGGGGATCCTGGCCTCGCTGTTCATCACGGCGTTGGCCCTGCTGCGTCCGCTGGAGGAGGTGCGCAAGGGCGCCAGGGCGCTCGCGCGCGGCGAGTTTGGGCATACCATCGCCTACCGTGCGCATGATGAACTGGGCGAGCTGGCCGCAACGTTTAACGAGATGTCCACCGAACTGGCGCGCTTGTACGATGAGCTGCGCCGCTACAATCGTGAATTGGAGGCCCGCGTTGCCGAGCGCACCGCCGAACTCAGTGCTGAACGCAACCGCCTCAGCACCATCCTGCGCAATCTGGCGGATGGGCTGCTGGTCACGGATTGCGAGCACCAGGTGACGCTCGTCAATCCGGCGTTGTGTGAGATGCTGATGCGCTCCCCCGACGCCCTGGAGCATCAGCCGCTGTCCACCATCCTGCCGCAGCCTGAGTTGCTCGCCGCGGTGACGGAAGCCCTCAACACGCCATCGGGTATCCTATCCACCACCTTTACCTGGCCACCGCCGGGCACGACCCGCCAGCCGCCGCGCATCTACAAGGCCACGGCCTGCGCCCTGCGTGAACCCGAAAGCGGGCTGGTGGTCGGCGTGGTGACGATCCTGCGCGATATCACCCACGAAGTTGAAGTGGATCGCATGAAAACCGACTTCATCTCCATGGTGTCGCACGAGTTGCGCACGCCTTTGACGTCGGTGCTGGGCTTTGCTAAATTGATCCAGAAGACCCTGGTCAAGCAGGTTGTGCCCAACGTGAGTGAGGACGGCGCGATGCAGCGCGCCCTGCAGCGCATTCAGGAGAATCTGCACATCATCATCGCCGAAGGGGAGCGCCTGACCCGCCTCATCAACGATGTGCTCGATATTGCCAAGATGGAGGCCGGGAAGGTGGAATGGCACATGGCGAAAGTGTCGGTCGCCGAGGTGCTGCAGAGCGCGGCGCTGGCGACCAGCGCCCTGGCGCTGGATAAGCACCTGCCCGTTGTGCTGGATATTGCGCCTGATGTGCCGCTTATCGAGGGTGACTACGATCGCCTGGTGCAGGTGGTTACCAACCTGTTCTCCAACGCCATCAAGTTTACCGATGCGGGCCAGATCACGGCGCGCGTGCGTGCCTTGCGCGTGCATGAGGATCGCAGCCTGCATCCACCCCTCAAGGCGCGTATTCCGCTCAACATCCTGCAGCCGGGTTCGTGGATCCTTATCGAGGTGGAAGATACCGGCCCCGGCATTGCTGAGGAGAATCTGGAAGCAGTTTTTGAGAAGTTCAAGCAGGTGGGCGAGGTCATGACCAATCGCCCACGCGGCACGGGCCTGGGCCTGACCATCTCCAGGGAGATTGTCGAGCATCACGGCGGCCTGATTTGGGCGGAAAGTAAGCTGGGGGAGGGGAGCACCTTCCGCATCCTTCTCCCCGCGCTCTTGCCTCAGGCGCAACCCGAACCCGCCGCCCCCTTTGAAGTCCTGCCACGTCCGGACTGGCGCGTGGGGCAACAGGAGCCGCCCCTCATCCTGGTGGTGGATGACGAACAGCCCATCCGCGCGCTTTTACGCCAGGTGCTGAGTGAGGCGGGGTATCGTGTGCTGGAAGCCGTGGACGGCCTGGATGGCCTGAGCAAGGCCCGCGCGCATGATCCCGATCTTATTATCCTCGACCTGATGATGCCGAACCTGAGCGGTTTTGACGTGCTCACCGCCCTGCGCACCGACTCCGCCACGTCGGGATTGCCGGTCATCATTCTTTCCGTGCTGGACGATCGGCGCAAGGGGCTGCGCCTTGGGGCGGATGCCTACCTGACCAAGCCCCTGAATGTGGATGAAATCCTCACCACTATCGAGCGCCTGCTGGCGCGCGCGGCACGCGGTGAGGGGCGGCGGCGCGTGCTGCTGGTGGAGGAGGACGCTTCGTTGCTTAAAACGCTGGAGACGGTCTTCGTGGAGCAGGGCTACGACGTACATTGGGCGCGTAACGGCGAGGATGGGTTGCGGAAAGCGCTCGACACTCAGCCCCATTTCGTCATTTTGGATGCCGAGTTATCGCGCCAGAATGATTTTGCCCTGCTGCGAGCCATCAAGCAAAATCGGCAAACCCGCGAGGCCTGTGTCATCATCATGACCATGCGCGCGGCTGGCGAGGAGACAGATGAATGGCTCATCCGTGGCGCGGACTGGCTCGAAACCCCTGATGAACTTATGGCCTGGCTCAAGAAGCACATGAGCCCGCGGCCTGCGCGCCCACAAGAATCCGACGAGGATAAAAAGGAGTGAAGCATGGATGCTCGACAACTGATAACGGCAGCGCGTGTAAGCGATCCCAACTCACCCCAACACGGCAAAATCATCATCGAAAAGGCCCTGCGCGTCCTACACCAGGACAGCGCCGAGGCGGTGATTCGGCTTTTAGCGGCCATCGCCTACTACAACCAGGCGCAGCGTCTGGCTAAGGAGATTGACGAGACCCTGATCCCGGAATTTGAAGAGGCAGTGCGCCTCGCGGAGCAGCGGTTGTTGCGCGCGCGGCAAATCGTGCTGGCCGCGGAAAGCTCCGGCAAGCTGGAGAATATCGTCAAAGCCAAAGCGAACCTCAACGCCGTGGAAACAGCTTTCGAGATCGCCAAACGCGACCTGGAGGACGCGCTGGCGCTCAAACAGAAGCTCAGCGCCGTCACCCTGCCGGAGGATTATTCCCTGCTGGCGCCTTTCGCACCGGCGAAGAAGCCTTCTGGCAAGAGTCAGGGGTGAGGAAATCGGCAAATCAAGAAAATCTGCAAATCGAGGCAAATCTGCAAATCGAAGCAAATCTGCAAATCGAGGCGAAATGTAAGGGCGCAGCGGTGCTGCGCCCTTACGCTGCGCCCCTACTGCGCCCGATACGCAGCGCTACCCCAGACCACACCCCGTGAACAGGGTTAAAAAGTCCAGTTTACCGGACGTATTGTGTAGCCGGGCGATTTATCGCCCGGCGGGCTTTTTGTTTGCTTCCCATGGACAAGCGCGGCGGGGTGATGCCGCGCGTTGCGCTACGGTTGGATGACGACGTCCGGCGCGTGGCACAGGGGATTGGTGCAGAAGCTCGGCGCGTGACAGTGCGCACAGCTTGTATCCTTCAGCTTGCCATGGGTCTGTGCCCAATCGGCGGCTTGATGGGAGGCCGGCTGGGGCGGGGGGATGAAGGGCGCCTGGGGTACCGGTTCCGTGGCGGCCTGGAGCTGGGGCACGCCGTGACAGGTGGTGCAGTTTTGCGTGATGCGTTGCCCGTCGGCGGCAAGGTGCTTGCCGTCGTGGCAGCGAAAGCAGCCCGCGCCGTCCTGGTGGCCCAGGTTATTCGGGTAGCTGTTGCCATCTATCCCCCATTCCGGGAAGGTGCTCAGGCGGTACAGGTCCGGTAACACACGCGCGGCCTGCGCCAGCTCCGCCTCGTAGGACGGGTACAGGGTGGGGTGCGCGGCGCGGTAGGTCTCCGGGAAGGCCTGCAACGCCGCCAGGGCGGCTTCGCTAGTGGGATAAGGGGCCTGCAGGGCCTGCAGCGTCTCGCGTCGCAGGTAGGGCACCTGGGAGGAGAGCAGCCCTTGCGCCAGCGCCGCATCCAGCAGCGCTTCCGCCGTGTGGATGGGGTGGCCGACGCGGTTGTGACATGTGGCGCAGTCCATGCGCAGGAGCGTGCCAGGGGGCAGTTCCGTGGTGACGCTGTACACGCGCGTTCCATCCGTGACCCACGGGATGCTCTGTCGCAGGGCGTCAGTCGCCAGGTAGGTGATGGGATGGGTGACGTGCCAGTGCGCGCGGTCAGGGTCGAGCGTGTAGTAGAGGACGAGGCGCGTGTTGGTCGGGTCGTTCAGGTAGCGGGAGCGCACGATCAGGCGCGGCGGCGCGTCATCGGCTGGCGTGACATGGCAGCGCGCGCAGGTCAGCGCTGTGTCCGGCAGGCCGGCGGCGGGTTCCGCCATGGGCAGGGCGTAGCTTCGGCTCCAGTAGGCCAGGGCCTCGCGGACGCTGCTCAGCTTGCTTCTGAGGAAGCCCAGCAGACCCGGCTCCGCGTGACAGGCGCCGCAATCCACCTGTGCGTGGGCCGAAGCGGCGTGGGCGCTCACCTCCGGCGTCATCACGTGGCATAAGCTGCAAAAAGCGGGTGACTCACTCCAGGCTGCGGCCTGCATCAACCCAACCCCAAAGACCAGGCCGACCAGGAGCCATGCCACCGGTTGCAGGCGTAAGGTTTTCAAGCTGTGCATGGCTTTTATTATAGTCGGATTTGCGCATTTGCCCATTGGCCCTTTGGGCCGTATCGTTGGAGGTTGGGGGATTTCCCCTAATCGCCCCTGGGAGTAACTCCCGCCCCCTTTTGGGAGTCCCAGGCTTTTTTGCGCTGCTGTTTTATGGTTAAATGATAGTGCTTGCAGCGCGCATTTCATTATCCTGGCAAGAAGGAGGTGCAGGTAAGCCGAAAGCTGGTTGGCCGTGGTAAGTCTTTGCGTTGTACCGTTTCACATCCCCATTTGCTTTACATTCTTTTTAGGAGGAAGAGATGGCTAAGAAAACCCTGTGGATCGTAGTGTCCCTGCTTATGGTGGTTTCCATGCTGCTCACGGCATGCAAACCCACCCCCACGCCCAGCAAGAAGCTGGCGGTAGGTATTGTGCTCCCGACGAAGGACGAGCCGCGCTGGATTCAGGATGAGACGCGCTTCCGCGACGCTCTGCAGAAGGCGGGCTACGATGTGGAGATTCTCTTCAGCCAGGGGTCTTCGGCGAAAGAGAAGGAAAACGTCGAGGCGCTGATCACGAAGGGCATCAAAGTGCTCATCATTTGCCCGCACGACGGGACGGCAGCGGCGG
>FWWL01005697.1_pt1 | contig 19005 bp, 12 predicted proteins | sample 2228331 | NCBI WGS metagenome assembly FWWL01 (sample SAMEA103939775, study PRJEB20133) | metagenome
AAAGAAAATCCCTAAATACTCTTCCGGCTTGACGTCTCGGAACGCGATATCGGCCTCGATCGTATAACCTTCCCATTCTTTGGTGATGGTCCAACCGGGTTTTACCTCATGCATAACCATTTGATAGCGGCGCTTCTCTGGAGCCGCTACTACAGGTTGGAAACCGGCCTCGATGAGCCGGTAATACGGATAAAGCGTGTCCATCGTCTCGGTGGCGTCGCCAACAATAATGAGGACCTTTTCCATAGTGGTTTCCTTTCTGTCTCACCCGTAAGACCCTTCACCCGATTTCAGCAAGACATCGCTCAAGGTAATCGCGTGCTTGCGAGATTTCCTCCGTCACCAAGGGGATACTCTCTCGGATCGCCCGCCCTCGTGGATACGGGTGCATGAAAATCGAGCTGTAGCCGGAGTACTTGATGTCCCATAAGGCCGCGAGCAACGGCTTAAAGTCCAAAGACCCCTTTCCTGGAAGTTGCAACAGTTCATCTTCCAGCGGCATGGCCGTCATACAACCTTTGCCATGCTGCCACATGTAAAACACCGCAATCTTATCGCCCAGATCACGAATTAGTTGTGAAAGCAATTCCGTATCTTGGGGCAGATGATAAGGCGCAAAGGCAATGGACAGTGTCCGCGACAGCCAGGCCTCTGCCAACCACCGCATGGAATCGGGCGACTCGATCAGGCTATTGGCATGGTTCTCAATGGCAATTGTGACACCAAACTCTTCGGCAAAGGCCAGGGTTGGCTTCATTTTCTCAACAAAAGCACGAACCGCTTGGCGCAGTTCATCATTCTTCAAACCGGTTGGCCCGCGGGCACCCGTCACGATTAATCCGCACTTCAGTCGTGCAGCCAACCGAATCTCATCCGCAAGAGCAAAGGGGCCAAGGTCGTAACGCGTGAGGCACCCCAATTGGAGGCCATGAAGATCGAGCAACTCCTGAAACCGCTCCGGCCCCATTGTATCGAGCTGTTCCCGTTGATTGCCATGCACCTTCGGCCAGAGGTCAATGGCAGAGGCCCCGGTTCTCTTCACTTCAGGAAGGATGTCCTCCAAAGCGGCATAGCCGTAAAGACACGAGGCTAGCAAATAACGCAGCGAGAACCACTTACCAGCGTCTTGCGCCACCGCCGCTGTAGGTTGTGCCCACGAGGATACTGCAATCGTACCAGGCAGTGCGATTGCCGTGCGCAACGTTTGTCCTAGAAAACCGCGACGATTCAGACGGTCGCCAAAATGTGGCAGACCACTCTTTGCGGTAGGTAAATGGGGCATGCTCCATCCCTTTCTGACGTACCCACGTCAAGCCACCTCAAACCCTTTGCGTTGTGGCCGCGAGAGGTGTTGATTGGCTTCCTCATCTCCCACAAAGACCTCCTTTTCAGCGTCCCAGTGTAAAGGTCGGCCAAGTCGAATGGCCAGATTGACCAAATGACATGTCGTGGCACTGCGGTGCTGACTTTCGTAATCCGAGATGGGAAGCCGACGTGCCCGGATACAGTCAAAAAAGTTGGCCATATGGTTGACAATGGCATCTAGCTTTCCCACACGATCCGGTCGGTTCGGATCATCGAAATCATAGAGCTTGTATTGGTCTTTCGTGAAAGGATGATCTTTCAGCTCGTCGATGACGCTTCCTGCGATCGTTCCACGGTTAACAAATAACCGCCCTTTCTCGCCTTCGAACAGAACGCCGACACGGCCTTCCTCCTGCACAACAAGCTCGACCCCGCTTGGGTAGCGGACAATTCCGCCGAAATCTATCGGAACGTTGTACCCATTCGGAATATTCGGCAATTTGCCGTGCCCTTCAACTTCCACGGGAAGTTCGCCAATGGCCCATTGTGCGATGTCGATATCATGGGCCCCCCAATCGGTAATCTTGCCGCCGGCATATTCAAACCACCAACGGAAGGTGTAATGGCAGCGCTCCTCGGTGTAGGGCACTTCCGGCGCTTGACCAAGCCACAGATTCCAATTAAGCGACGCCGGGACGGGTCGAACAGGGAAGGGGCCGCCCGTAGGATTGGGCCCCGCCACACACGTCACCCGATGAAGTTTCCCGAGACGCCCTGCCCGCACCAATTCCACCGCAAGCCGATAGCGGGCATCACTTCGCTGCCATGAACCAACCTGGACCACCCGTTTCGTCTCTTGGACCACCTTGCGAATGATTTTCCCTTCGTCAATGGTCAGGCTCAGTGGCTTCTCAACATAGACATCCTTACCGGCACGACATGCGTCAATAAGCATCTTGGCATGCCAGTGGTCGGGCGCACCGATGAGAACGACGTCCACGTCCTTCCTGTCCAAAAGCTCTCGGTAATCTTCGTAAATAGCCGGGGTGCTGCCGAAGCTGGCCCGCGCTTGCTCGCGCACATTCCGATCCACATCGGCAATGGCAACGACATTGCCGTGGTTTTGGGCAATCAGGGTAATGACCGTCCCCTGATACCGCATCCCGATGGCGCCGAGACCGGCTCGCTCATTCGGCGACTGGGGCCCTTCACCGGCCTGGACTCTCCGAATCCACAACGTGGGAACGCTCAGTGAAGACAGTGCGGCCCCGGTAACACCAAGCCATTTGCGGCGACTTAACACCATTACTTGTGCCCTCCCGTTGTTCGTAGGGTAACACGATAACTTCCCGACCCAAAGCCAAGATGACGCTCGTCCGCGACGCTAGGGAGTACCATTGGAGCGTTCTTTGCTAGGTACCATTGTAATGACTGGTGTGACGAAAAAAACCCCATTGATCAGGTTTCAACCGGAGCACCGTATGGTCGCAAGTTGCCAACACCCTCTGTTGCATTCCTGCCAAACTACCGGTGTCAAGGTTTCAAACGTCAGTGAGGGGAACACACGTTGAGTCGGCAAGTGGCATAAGAAGCCGTGAACGAGGCAAGGGTGCTCAACCTGCCGAACCCGGGAATCCAAATCGGACGGGAACCCAGACGTGACGCATCGCGGACGTCCGAGCTCCAAGTCCACCACGTGGACAACAGCATGCCCGCGACAGAGGCGAATTGCGCATTCAACGGCACCAATTGCATCCTCGGATGCAACCACGGTGGCAGGCCTGAGACGAGATGCACCCTGAAGATGCCAAAAATTCGATCAACGCCAGGTTATTCGGTAGTTTGCATTGACGAGCAGCAGGATCAATCTGTGGAAACAGTAAAACGGATGGGGAGGGATTCGAACCCCCGGTACCCGAACGGGTACAGCAGTTTTCAAGACTGCCGCCTTAGACCACTCGGCCACCCATCCACTTGGCCAAACGTGCGAACTTCAAGGACTCAGATGTAGAGGGTCACTTCCTTTAGCCGGGGCATCATTTCCCGCGCGGGGCGTTTCTGAACCACGCAGTACCCCGGCGCAATCAATACGAGCCATCGTAACCTACTTTAACAAGTGGAGCTGTGTTCGTAAAGATACCGAAGAATGTACCAGCGGCTGTGGAAACGGATCATCCGTCATGCTACAGCTCTTCGCCAGGGTGATGATGCGGGGAGCCGATGCGATAGCCTTTAAGCCAGTAGCGGTTGTCCCGCCTTGTGGGGTAGATCATTGATGTGACAGCTCCCTCACTCCGGGGGCCTCTACGATCGGCCAACTTGCTAGCAGAGGATCCTTGTATGGGCCAATCTTATCCACAGGGATGGGCCGAAAGCCCAGCCCAAAGGCCGGCGAGTCAGGTTGGAGCCGATAATCGTCTTTGGTGGGATCGACAAACTTCGGGTCCATAACCAAGGAGTGGACGTCGAAACCCAATCGCTGCCATTCCTCAAAGGTTTGTGTCTTGTCATTTAGACTGATGAGTACCGGCTGCCCTTGATGCCAGAGAATGTTGTTATCGCACTCGAAGTGTTCTAACCGTAGCCGCCGCAGTTTGTACGCCAAGGCGTTTGGGGCATGGTAGTAGATGATATTGCGGACGAAGCGATTGTTTGCCATGGGAACCGCATCTTTGGGATGGCCACCTTTTTGCAATCCAAGGTATTTCTGCCAGGCGGGCAAGTTGGCGAACTGTTCATAACCCAGGGTCATCGTGTCGAGATGACGCGAATGATCCACCCAGCCGTTCATTTCCAATTGCTGCATGGTTCCGTCAACGAAGATATTGTTTTCCACAAGGTTATCCCGCGCGCAATGAAAATGAATCAAGCCTCTAATGGCCCGAACCACGATGTTACCGTAAACGTGGACCTCCGCAGAATTGTCGTCCAGGTAAATCCCCCAGGCGTAATGTGGTGACGTCCATTGGCCGTTCTCTTGCCCAAACCCAATACTATCGTGGAAGTAGTTGTAACGAACGACGGTACCACGTGGGGAGATCCAGTCTCGACCGCCTGAATAGATGACACCCGTATCAGCCGTTTCGAGATTGATATGCCTGATGTGATTGAACTCGATGACGTGGTCGTTGCCGGAGTACACGATTCCGAACCGGGGACAGTCATGGATCAGATTGTGTGAGGCTCGGTTTCCCACGCCTTGAAGGGCAACCCCCACTCCCTGCTTGTAGAACACACCCGTGTGGTGGATGTAGTTGTTGTCGGCGTAGTTACCGGCAGCCTGAAGGGTCGTGCGATCACCTCCCGAGAGGACGATGGCATGACTACCTACTTCAAAGATGTCGTTACCAACAATGCCGTTTGCCGATCCATTTTGAACTGAGATGGCGGCATCGCCCGGATGGCATCGACCGCCGACGTTGAAGATGGTATTTCCGGCAATCAAGCAATTCTGCGTATCGCGGAGAATGATGGCCGTGCCTTCACAGCATTCGAAGGTGAATCCCTGAATGACGATGTGGGAGGCCTGATGCATTTCGACCAGCGTCTCGAGTGTGGGAACATACACTTCGGCAGTACGGATATCACCGGGTGGCCAGAAATAGAGCGTCCAGGTCCTTTTATCCAGGTACCACTCGCCCGGTGTGTCGAGCTCTTCAAATAGGTTGCGGAGGTAATAGCGGTCGTTAGGTCGGATAGGGTAGGAAGCATTGGCTGCCAACGTTGCAACTCGATTTTGCCGATCGAGCGAGGCAATGCGGATGATGTTGTTCCACCAGTTATAACGCGGAAAAACGCAGACCTCGGCCTCTTCCGGATGCTGCCAGTTGCGGAGGTCTTCAGGCTTGATCCGCAATGTGCGTCGATCCTCACCGGGGATTTCCGAGTACATGGGCACGGGTTTGCCATCGACGTAGGCCCATCCGCCGGTGTACGGCTTTGTGGGGTCGAAGTTAGGGTACCGCGCAAGGTGTTGGCGCTTTCCATTGCAGAAGAGCTGACGGAAATGGATTCCGCGCAACGCCGTCTGTGACAGGTCCGCCTTGAGAATTTGGCCTTGATGAACGGTCCACTGCACAATGGGCTGGCCGCCCCGAACGATCGGCTTTTCGCCGGGAAAAGCACGATAGACGACAGGGCTACCCTCTTTTCCAGAATCTTCTGCCTCCAAGACAAGTGGGCGTGTGAGCCAATAGACACCACCTCGGACCCACACGGTAACGGTCTTTTGAAAGTCCACGCGGGGATCGCCCTGGGAACGAAGTTTCCTCAAGACATCCCTGGCGTGTTCTAGAGACGCCCACGGGCCGTCAGTTTTGTCTTCATTTGGTGTCGGTAATTGACCCGACCACTCGTCGCTGCCATTGGGTGCTACATAGAAGTTCCCACCTTGGGATAGCAGTGATTTATCGAAGGTCTTGCCGGTTTCGCTCGCCGGAGAAGGGAAATTCGTGACCAAACCGAAAAGCATTGCGGCGACCAAGATCGATCTCGACATGGGAAATCTCCTACGAAAAACGTTGGTTGGGAATGTCTTTGGCGTTGATTCGGTGTCACCTTCTTGCATTAACCGTAGTTTTTCAGCCTACCTTGGTTGACACCACCAAATAGGGCCACTTTACCGGTTGCTGGCCAATGTGAGGAAGTCTTCACTGTTACTCTGCCTTCTCGGCGGTGATTTTATTGCCGCAGACAAGGATGCAGGTATCTCCAGCTTTGACCGTTACGTCGAGAGTTGGGCCAGAACCTATGGACTCCCCAGTGAGATAGTCCCAGACCGGAACGCTGCCGTTCACATGAACCCTGAGTACTCCGTCTTTCACAGGGTGAATTACGACGAACGGACCGTTTTGGTAAATCACAGCATCTTCCTCGGTCACGAGACCAACACCGGCCTCCTTTGCGGCCAAGCGGAGTAATTCGGTGCTCAAACTGGGTACACCAACAAAAAACGACGGACCATCGGGAAGCCTCCGCAAAACGACTGCGGCGCTGCCATCTGGATAAGTGGCTAGGACTTCGTCGGGCCGAACATCACGAGCAGCCAGCAAAGGCCGAATAGGCTGACGGACACCGAACCCCTGGGTTAATCCTAAGCGGCGCCCGTGTTCGGTGGGTTCCGCCCAGGCCATGACGCCGGAAATCTCTTGCAGGTCAAAGCCGGTCAATTCCTTCATTGCGGCCGTTGGCTCTTCACCGCGTGTGAGATACCCCGGGGCGTAACACCAGATTTTGAGCTTGCCCGTGGCAGCCTTGCGGAGTTCGTCGCGCTCTTGCTTAGAGAGTCTCCAAGAGGCCAAGAACACAAGCATCTTGGCGGAGACCTGTTGAGCCAGCACATCTTCCAGGAGATACTGCCCATAAGAAGTTCCCATGCGGCCCAAGGGGCGACGAATTTCATAGATGAGCGGGCGCGTGACGACATCCCCGCCAAATGCGACGTGCAACATGCTTTTCTCATCAACAACGGCTGCGATTTCCGGTTCAAAGGGTGGGCCTTGTGATATCATCATTTCACCGAGCGGGCGCAGTTGCTTCATCACCTTCCATAGCTCAGGATCATCGAACCACCCGGTGGCCCCGAGGTCCATCCACCATGTTCCAAAATGTCTGAGGGCAACTTGAGCCGTATTGCGGAGCAAGAGCGATTGGGTTTCCCGGAGGGTATCCACACCGTCCATCCATCCGGGAAATCGGCTGTCTTTGGCTAGGTATGTCCGCGTGTCATCTTCGAAGAGCCACAACTTGCCCGCCCGCATAACGCTTTCCGCCGCCGACATCGCCGGGGCGCTTCCGCCCATCCCGCGATCCCAGTACGAAATGGGGGAACACAAGATGTCGATATTAGGCGACTTGAGCACCTTTCCAAGTGCGTAATGGCCGGATGTTGCCGCCCCGTTACGAATGGCGCCAAACTCAAACGTATATCCGTAGAAGAAGACAACCAGCTTTCGCCCTGCGCATGCCTCGCGGACCGTTTTGGCAAAATGACAAACACACTCGGCCATCATGTCTTGCTGGAACTCGGCGAGGTCGATGAGGTCTTGTTCACTTTGGGGACGATGGAGAATTCCCGACGGATTGGAACGCCTCCGATCGGGCGTCGGAAGCTCAACCGTCGCCAGTTGGACGCCGGGATTTCCCCATGCCTCCTGCAGAGACCTGTCGTCGCCGTACTTCTTCGTTAACCACTGCCTCCACATCTGTGTCGTTATGGACGAATAATCGCTCAAAGCAGGTCCCCAGGTATCCTCATAAAACCACTCACCCGTGTTCTGACCGCAAGGGTGATAACCCGCCATGTGATCTCCCCAAGCTTTTTCCAGATATGACACAAGCCGCCGCAGCCGTTCGGCCGCTTCCTCTCGGTAAAGGGGTGATGCCACCGAGGCGGGGACCCGATCTTGCCCTGGCCGATCCCACTTCATGGCATGATCGGGATGGGCCTGAATCCACCAAGCAGGCGGGTCCATGGGAATCCGTGGGATGAGAAGGGCGTTGGGATTACTTTGCACGACTTCTCGGCAAGCCGCATCAACCGCTGTCCAGTCCTCTGCCTCGCCTGGCTTGGGCCATGGCATCGGTATCGGGAAGCTGACCAGATTCACACCCGCTTCGGCAGCGAGACGGACCTGCGATCGAAAAGGACCCGGTGGGCCGCCCAATAGTACATATGGCGAACCAGGCCGGTAAAAAGCCACCGCAACTTTTCGAGGAGCATCTGACTGCATCCAAAGGGTCACGCGGTAGCGTTTCCCTTTGACGACTGGCAAATTGGGACGGGAATAAATATGGAAGTCGGGCCACTGGCCTTGCGGAGGATTCTCAAGGCGGATGGCGAGGCAGCCCGTTCCCCGTTCTCCGGAGTCGGCACGCCTTTCGACGTGGCCCACCGTATTGCGTTCATCGGGTGGCCAGATTGACCAATTGGCCGAAAAGTCTTGATCGTTTTCGAAATCGCAGGAGAAGATTGTGTGACCCGTGTCGGCGTCCTGCACACGAATACTGTCGAGAAACACGAGCCCCGACAGGTTTCCAAAGCGGAAGTGCATCGTTCCACGACTTTGCGCGTCATCCTGAGCAACAAAATCGAAGCTATGCATTTGACCTGTTGGGCCGACCTGGACCACACCGCGGCCTGGTGCACCCCAGAAGATTCGCGCGGGAACAGGCCGACCGTTCAGTACGACCCGCGGGATACCCCCGATAACACGAACGCGTGCCGTCTGGAGAGGGATGAACGATTCGGTATTTTCACCTCCCGATACTCGCCCATGCGAGCACGAAACGGCGATTACCCATGTCACGGCAACGACCAGCGACATCGCGAGGGAGCGACGTGCGATAAACGCAGCTCCTGTCGAAACCCGACTGTTGTTACTCAACATGGCCAACGGTTCCGTTTCAAAGCGCAGGGGGGGACGGATCAAGTCGCCGTCGGAGCTTGGGCAAGCTCCACATGGCAAATAGCGGTTACTGCCACGATTATGGGTAAGCCTTGTCGTTCTGTCCAGGGACACTCATGACTTCGGGGATTAGGCTCAGGGGAGGAAGGAACGTCTCTCGTATATAATCACGTAGGTGCGTCAGGGTGAATGTTTGTCCCATTCAGTAGAGGAGACATGGTCATGAAACGATTTGTCGCAGCGATGGTCCTCATTCCGGCGGCTTTGTTGGTCTCGGCCGCTGTGACCGGTTGCAAGGTGACGATGTCAACCGGTCCAATGGGCGCGGAGGCGGTTAAGCTCAATCCCGAGGAGTGGAACGGTATTTGGCGAGATCCGGCAAACAATGGATTTGTTGCAGTAAGGGTGGTGGACGCGGACCAAGGGATTCTCGAGGTGGCGGGTATCGAAACGCGCGACGACGCCTTGGAACTGAAAAAGCTTCGCCTCCACGTCCGCCAGGCAAACAACTGGATGTTTCTCTCCTTGGAGTCTGAGGACCGCCCGGGACACTACTTCTGGTGGCGGATCAAACGTTCCGATGAGACGGCCATCCTGTGGCCTCCTCATTGGGACCGAATTTCTCAGTTGGTGAAGGACGGAAAGCTCCCCGGAAACCAGGTCAGTGAGAATGTGCTCATCTTGGATCAGCTTGATGCAAAGGCTTACGAAGTTCTGACTTCAGGAGACGCCGTGGTGGTGGACTGGGAGAATCCTGTCATCGTGATTAGGGCGAAGAAAGATTAGCCAGGCGACGATGAACCAGGGCACGATTTGGGATTCCACAAGCCGCCAAATCACTCGTTTGATGTGGCGGTTTCAACCCATTCAAGAATGGATACCACGGCATTGGAGCGGGGATTTCGATTGACGATCCGAACCAGGAGGGAGCCTGATGCGGTCATGGATGCGTCAACCGGAATCTCGAGCCAGCGTCCGTCAACAAAATTTCTAATTTCGCCCAATGATCTCTCACCGATAAAGACCTCTTGGTGACGACCGCCCATAAAGTGGTCGGGGTCGATCATGTAAAGCCGCAGGGTACCGGCCTTTCCTGCGGGCACGGTGACGACAATTTGCACCTCCTTTTCGTGAGCGCGTGTATGAAACACGGGAAAAGGCCAACCTGTGTAAGCGAAGCCTTGTTTGACCTCTGCCCCATACCCCGCCGTGGCGTAGATCGTTTCGTTTTCGGGACGTCCGCAGCGAAAGTGCAACTTGACGCCGCGGCTCTCCAGTGCCTCGGAGCTGGGCAGATTTTCCATGTCTTTCCACGATCGTTCTGTGGGCCGACGTTGTTCCGCCGCAGGTAATGGGGGAAAAGGGGCGTGCGGTTCCGACTGATACCAATACACCGTGCTTGAGAATTCCAGCTCATTGCCTGGTTTGCCAAAGCGGGACCGAAACATGGGATGTTCATTTAGGCCAAAGCCAATGGTAACTTTGAGCGACCGCTCAAAAGAAATGGAGTCCTCCAAGAAGAAGCGATAAGCGGCGGCCCCGTCCTTGTGGAAAGGAAACCATCCTGTCCTCAAGAAGATGCTTTCCTCTGAGGGAAATCCCCAACTGAAGCCAAACGAGTCTTCTAATCCCTGAAATTCAATCGAGGGTGTTTCCTCACCATCGACGTAGAATCTCTCGTTTTCATCAACGGGGTAGCCGGGTTGTCCGGGGAGTCGGACCGTGACGTTCCATCCCACAAATTTGCCTTTCCCACGAGCCTCGAGGGCCACGTAATCCTCTTTGCCCAAATTGATCAGTTGCTGTCGCCATTGGGCATGAAAATAACCGACATTCGCGGGCAATTCATCGACCTTTCGGACCATCACGTAGCTATAACACGGCATGAGTTCCCAGAGTTCTGATCCAGGCTCCGCAGGACCATCGTAGGAAAGGATCACCCGGGCCGACTTGCGGAACGGCATCGGGAAATAGGCATTCCAACCGCGTTTTTTGTTAACCATCAACGTATTGAGACTTTCCCTTTCTCCCATCGGGTCACAGAAAAAGTCAACGAGGGGGCACTCAACGCTGGGGGTTGGTTCGTCATCCCAAAAGGCACGGATCACGAGGTCCCGTTCTAAACGGTATTTGTCCGGCTGGGCGACCATGCGCTGCGGAAGGGCAAAATGGATCATAGTGATCACCCCGGGTCCTTGGACTTCGGCAATCGTCACTTCTTTCGATTGTCGAAATTGCCTATCCAAAGGGGTTTCGATCCAGAGGCCGTTTTCGGCGACCGTTTTTCCTTGCCCAAGATGCGGTAGATCGTCAACGCCGGTCTGACTCCAGATGGCATTGCTGCTGAGAACTAACCAGAAAACCGTGGTCAGAGCATACGCCGTGTGACCGGGAATCTTGGTACTGTGCGTGTACGAGGCCATGTTTTGTCCCTCCCATTTACCGCGCATAAGACGTTGGCGTGAAAACGGCTTCCGAGACATACCTCGCCAGATACGCCGCAGCTCGGCTTTTGTCTGGTCGTGCAACCAGCCTAATTGAGCTTGATCCGTTTGACAAGAAGCACACGGCGAAATTCCCAAAAGCCACCTTGAAATGTGAATCTGTCGAGACTAACCTTGGTCTATCCGGCTTTGGCTATGGCGGCGAAAGACTAAGTGTCACGCTGAGATGGTGGAGAACACTTCTGAGGCGAGGTTCGGGCCTGACAGGAATTTTTTTGGCGACCCCGGTTCCTGAAAGACACACTTGCGCGAGGGAGACACGTATGACTCAATCAAACGCACCTGCGGAAGAAAAAGGCCTTCCCATGACGGCCAAGTGGGACCCCGAGAAGCTGGCTCGGGAAGAGGCATTTCTTCAAGAGTTGGAGAAGAAAAGCCTTTGGGAGCGGATTCGGGGATATGCGAAGCTGACGGGCCCTGCCTGGTTGCAAAGTGCGATGACCCTAGGAGCCGGTAGCGCGGCCGCCTCTGTCATGTCGGGCGCATCCTTTGGTTATAAACTCCTTTGGGTCCAGCCGCTGGCTATGTTTTGCGGTATCATCGTCTTCGCGGCGCTGGCGAAGATCGTCTTAACAACGGGCGAAAGACCCTATCGCTCGTTTGGCCGGGAACTGCACCCTATCGTGCCGCTCTTTTGGGCACTTGGGACGATTGTGGCATCCATCATTTGGCACTTTCCCCAATACACGCTCGCAGGTGCCGCTGCGTGGGACCTTGCACAAGTCGTGCAAACGAACGTGTTCGATCAAAAGCAGGCTGAGGAGTCAGGGCAGCAAACCGAGTCAAGTGGTAAGCCCGATCAGAGTCAGAATACCACTCAAATGCGGGGCCTTGAATTGCTGGTCAAGTATGGGGCCGCCGCGTGCATCCTAATGATCAATATTTTCACCGTTTGGAACTACGGCAGTCATGCGAAGGGGATCAAGCTCTACGAGGGATTCCTGCGGTGGGTGATACGGATCGTAATCCTCGCGTTCCTCGCTGTGGTCATTTACACCGGAATTACCCTTAAGGAACTATTTTGGGGATTTTGTGGGTTCTATATCCCCCAGACGACGGAGGGGATTACCGTTGTCCTGGGCGCCTTGGGGGCCGCCGTGGGAATCAATATGACATTCCTTTATCCCTACTCCATCCTTGCCAAAGGCTGGGGAAAACACCATCGCGGTTTGGCCAAATGGGACCTTTTCAGCTCAATGCTGGTCCCCTACACAATTGTGACGTCGCTCATCATCATCGCGATGGCCAACACGGTTTACGACGGTAAGGACGCCGTTCGCCAAGGGCTTCAACCCGTTGAAGCCGCTGCTGCCTTTAGTACGCTGATGCATTCGGATCTGGGACGTGTGGTTCTGGATCTCGGTTTCTTGGCCATGACATGCGGTGCTATTAGTACACACATGGTCGTCTGTGGGTTCACGGTTTGTGAAATGCTCGGGCTCCAGTACACGCGTGCCCGGTTTCGACTTTTCTCGTTGACACCGGTGATCGGCATCCTCGGGGCTGGGATGAAACTCCCATTTTGGTTGCCGATTCTTGCATCGGCCATCTGCCTGACGATGCTTCCTATCGTTTACCTGTCCATCATGATCATGGCCAACAACAGAAGGTACCTCGGCGACGCGGTTGGCTCAGGATTCGTCCGGTGGGTCTTCAACTTCTTGCTCCTGGTGGCCATTACCGTCACAACAATTGGGACAGTGGTCCAGATCAAGGTCCGCGTGGTTGATCCCATTCGAAAACTGTTGAACCCACCGGCGACCACGCAACCGGCAAACCCCAATCAAGCCGGTGACCAAAAGAAAGGATAAACAAGCCTCACCGGGGGCCGATCCATTGAGAAAAGACACAACCCCGACTCCTGAGGAAATACCTGGGTCGGGGTTGGTTTGCGCCCAGACATCATTTGGCTTCGTGCAAGAAGGCTTCGATTTGGTCAAATGCCGCTGCGAGGGTCTCCATTGAGGTAGCAAAGGAGAGCCGGGCGTAGCCTTCCGCACCAAAGGCGGATCCCATCACGGTGGCAACGCCCTTTTGGGCCAGTAGCTCGAGACACCATTGACTGGAGTTCTCTACCAACACGTCACCGTAGCGCTTACCCAAGTATTGCGAAATATTGATAAAGGCGTAGAAGGCCCCCTGCATAGGGGCAGCCGTAACGCCCGGTAGCTTTGCGATTCGTTGTGTGACATAATCACGACGCTTTTCAAACTCGCGTCGCATTGCTTCGACACAGTCCTGGGGCCCGGTCAAGGCCGCCAGGGCGGCGTACTGGCTCACACTGCAAGGATTGGAAGTCTCCTGGCTCTGGAGGTCGCCCATGGCCTTGGCCACTTCGAGATTCGGGGCAATGGCCCAACCAATCCGCCACCCCGTCATCGCGTAGGTCTTGCTTACCCCGTTAATGACGATAGTTCGCTCTTGCAGCCCCGGACGAACCGTCGGGAAACTGGTGAACGGTTCGGCGGTGTAAATGAGTTGGTCGTAAATCTCGTCGGCGACAACAGTCAGATCAGCATCCAAGACGACATCGGCAAGGCCTTCGAGCTCGCTCTTTGTGTAAAACGTTCCTGTAGGATTTGAAGGCGTGCACAGCAGAAGCATCCGGGTTCGGGGCGTCAAGGCCTGTCGTAATTGAGCGGCACTTAATTTGAATCCCGACGATTCCTCGGTGGGCACAATTACGGGCACGGCCCCGGTGAGCTTGATCAATTCCGAATAGCTCACCCAATAGGGCGCCGGAATGATGACCTCGTCACCCGGATTGAGGGTTGCCGTAAAGGCATTGTGGAGTGCGTGCTTGGCACCGTTTGAGATCACAACCTGTTGGGGCGAATAAGTTAGCCCATACCGCTTTTTGTACTGATCAACGACAGCCTGTTTGAGCTCGGGAATACCGCTGGCCACCGTGTAGTGGGTGTGGCCTGCCCGCATGGCCTCGATCGCGGCCTGGCAGATGTGTTCCGGCGTTGCGAAGTCCGGCTCGCCCAAACTCAGGTCATAGATCTTTTGACCCTTGGCTTTAAGTTCCTTGGCCTTGGCAGCCATGGCAAGGGTTGCCGAAGGTTCCAGGGTCTGCAGCAGACGAGAAACATGAACGGTCATCGAATACCTCTCACGAATTGTTGGATTGTTCACCGATCAACCAACGGTCCCTATTTCATGTGTGTTGACTGGCAACACACGTTTACTGACAATTAGTCTTAAGATAATCAGCACTCTGACTTGATCCAAGGCGAGGGGGGTGGCTTTTTACGTGTCGGGGGTTGTCGAAGAATTGGTTGCCTCGCCCGGAGCGGTTTTGTGGGTTTCGCTCGCAACAACACTTGCCGCGGTTTGGAGGGAACGAGAGGCAACTGTTGCCCATGAACCGTGCCTAGTCGGCGACGTTGACGTTGAAACAAGGATCATACGATGAAGGACCAAGGTGGCAAAGTAGGTCTCTGGCTGATAGGTGCCAAGGGGGGCATTGCGACATGCGTGGGTGTCGGTTGGGCAATGCTGACGCGCGGATTGACATCCAAAGTCGGTCTTGTCACGGAACTTCCGGACTTCACCGACATGGGGCTTGTTGACTGGTCGGATATTATCATCGGTGGCCACGAAATTCGGGATGTGTCCCTCGTAGAAGAAGCCCGCACGTTTGCCTCGGTCAACCGTACCTTCGAACGACAGCATGTGGATTTGGTGGCCGACACATTGGAGAATATCGAACGGCAGATTCGTTACGGAACGGTCTTTGGTGCCGATCCGACGATTGCCCAGCTGGCTTCGCCGCGTGTTCCACGGGACCGGTCCGCCAGAGAGGCTATTGAGCGGATCGCCAAGGACCTGAGGGAATTCAAGAGTCGGCACGGCCTCCAATCACTTGTTGTGATCAACGTTGCATCCACAGAACCGCCTGTTGACCCATCTCAGTTTCCCGCAAAATGGTCGGAACTGGAAGAATTGCTTGCGGATCAGCCCGACCCCGGTCTGCCCACAAGTACCCTTTACGCAATTGCTGCCTTTGAGGCGGGATGCCCCTATATCAATTTCACGCCATCTCTGGGACCGGCTTTGGCGGCACTGGATGAGCTTGCTCATCAACACAATGTCCCCTACATGGGCTGCGATGGGAAGACGGGCGAAACACTGATGAAGAGTGTTCTCGCGCCGATGTTTCGGGCGAGAAACCTAAAGGTTTTGAGTTGGGTTGGGCACAATATCTTCGGAAATCTCGATGGCAAGATTCTGGATGATCCGCGACACAAATCAAGTAAGGTCAAGAGCAAGGACCGCGTTGTTTCCGAGGTATTGGGCTATCACCCCCAAACACTGGTTAGCATTGAATATATCGAGGGCCTTGGTGACTGGAAAACCGCCTGGGACCACATTCATTTTCAGGGATTTCTTGGAGTACCCATGGTCTTGCAGTTTATTTGGCAAGGTTGTGACTCAATTCTCGCAGCCCCACTGGTCCTCGATCTTTGTCGTCTCACAGAAAGGGCACATCGTGCCGGCATTGTTGGTCTGATGCCGTTCCTGGCCAGTTTTTTCAAGAGCCCGTACGGGGTTGAGGAAGCCGATTTCTCCAGTCAATTCCAAATGCTTAAACGGTGGATTGAATCCGTAAGCCCTCCGCAGCCCTCGTGATCTTGAGCTTTGTGACTCTGGAGAATTAATTCAGTTGCATGTCTTCTCCGAAGTAGTATTTCCTGGCCTCCGGATTGGCAATCACTTCCTCGGGAGTCCCGTGACATAAGACCTTTCCGGCGCGAATGACGTAACTTCGATCGGTTACTTGGAGGGTCTCCCGTACCTGGTGGTCTGTGATGAGGATCGAAATCCCCTGGGCACGGAGATTGCGAATAATCTCCTGAATGGCATCCACCGTGACCGGGTCGATCCCTGTAAACGGTTCATCGAGGAGGATGATCCGCGGATTGGAAACAAGTGCCCGGGCAATCTCAAGACGGCGTTTTTCACCGCCCGAAAGGCCTCCGGCTTTGGCCTTGGCCAACTTCACAATATCGAACTGTTCCAAGAGTTCGCGACAGCGTCGTAACCGCAGTTTGCGATCAAACCCTAGCAACTCCATGACACCGAGAAGGTTTTCTTCGACCGTCAGTTTCCGGAAGACGCTTGACTCCTGGGCAAGGTAGCCCATGCCGCCTTCGCGTGCCCGCCGATGCATCGGCCAGTGGGTCACATCCTGGCCTTGGAGAAAGACCTGACCGGCGTCGGGCCGAATCAGCCCGCACGTCATGCGAAAGCTGGTGGTTTTTCCGGCACCGTTCGGCCCGAGAAGCCCCACGATTTCACCCGGCCACACCTCAAAACTCACGCCATCGACCACGCGGCGTTTTCCGAAGTTCTTGACCAATCCGCAAGCCGCCAAGATGGCACCGGGAACCGCACGGATGTGAGGACCATTTTGAGCGATGGGTTGGACCGCACGTCCTGAAAACAGCCTCATATGTCGCTCCGTCTGGTTACAGAGATGTCCATCCTTTATCCGCATCCAAAAGACCTACTCCGCCAACGACTTGTAATTGAGCAAAAGATTACCGCACGACCTTCATCCGCCAAAAATTCGGGAAAAACCGAATAGGAATCCTTGTTCCCGGAATCCGATCCAAGGAGTGTGGCCAGATTACGGCTAAAGCTTTGCCAACGAGGAGTTCCCTTCGCACGTAATGCTCCTTCGTCCAAAATCGGCCATCCTCACTTTGTGGGCTATTATCACCGAGCACAAAGAACTGGTCCGGTCCAAGAGAAAACTCCAGATAATTGGCGTACTGAAAGAACTCCCATTGTGTTGGATCCGACATCACCTCAGCTACCATTTGGCGGAACTGATCCATGGCGAAAGGACTGGGGATCAACGAGCGATACGGCGACCGCTCCCAATCAAAATCGTGCATCAGGAGACCGGAGCGGCGATCATGGGCCACATAATAAACATCGCGAAAGAGACGGATGTGACGAATCGTCACGGTGCCGCCACGGATACCGATCCGAGCCGGACGGTCACGATCATCGAGTGTTGGCCCTGACCAGATTGCCTCATATTCCAAGGTGATTGGCCGACCGTTAACCCAAAGTACCAATTGATGATCGACATTAGCAAACCTGAACTTGTAATGTCCGCGCCCGTGGATGTTCACAGGGGCCTCTTCGGAGAAGCTTCGAAGCCCCATGCCAATGAATCTCGCAACGCCATTTGCCAGGTTTAACCGCGCCTGATAGCGGTTTCTCCCGGCTCCCAGCTCGAAAATAATCTCTCCGCCATCGCTTTCCACGTCGGCTTCACACTCGACTGCCAAGTCGCTGACCCAATGGAGCCCAAGCTGATCACCGCGCGGCGGTATGCGAACGGTTCGAAGAGTATGAGGACCGTACTCACTCTCGTCACTTTGGTTTGTGTTATAGGCCATAAAGTCACTGATCAATTGAGGAGAGACCTCTTTGGCATCGATGCGATTACCTTCAAGAATGGCTTGCCAATGTTCCCACGACGGAACGATGTGTTGGTAGCGAAGCCACGCTTCCATGTCATCAGGGACCGTTGCCCGATATTCCCGTGGATTTTGCCCAATTTCCCAAAGACCTTGTTGACCTACCTCCGGCTGCCAGCGGTCAGGCCATCCGGCGGCCTTGAGCTCAGGTGATTGGCAATCATCCACATAGACCGGCTGTAACAGGGCCAGAATCTTTTCTGGCGGTTTTCTGGCGATCACAAACTGATCATCGCCCGTTTTGCGGACATAGACATTTCCCCGGTAGATGCGGACGGTTTCGTTCGGCAAACCGACGAGCCGCTTGATGAAGTTGGTTGAGGCATCACCCGGGTATTTGAAAACGATCACATCCCAGCGACGTGGCTCGGAAAGGTGATATTCATATTTTGAGACGAGAATTCGATCACCTTTGTACGACGGCGTTGATGGGCCATCGTGCTTGTTCGGGCCAACGTACATCGTGTAACGACAATTCGGACAGGTGGCACTCAAGACAAAACGTCCCGTCGGTCGGTTCGTGAGCTTGTCAACCTCTTCACTGGCACCCGTTTGGAAACCAAAGCCACAACGTTCGCAGACCAGGTCCTTGTGGCGGCCCATCAATGTTGGTGCCATGGACCCCGTCGGAATAACGAATGCCTCCGCCTCGAATGCCCGGAAGAGGAACGCCAAGATCAGAGCGATGGAAATTGCCTCCACCACCTCACGGAGCCAATTGGAGGCCCTTGCGTTTTCCTCGTTGCCTGTGGGTGATTCTCGCGAATCCGGCCGGATCTTGGCCGCTCTCGGCCGGGATGGTTGTCTCTCTTGGGGTTGACGATGCGCAGCCCGCTCTCTCTCTGCCGAATTTCTTGGGTCTTTTCCGCGCAGATTGAAGACATCTGCCGTGCTGCGCAACCAGTGCATGATTTCCTTCATTTTGCCCAGACTCGTGGAAAATATGTTGACGTATGGTGACCAAATAATGACGGCCCGGCCAAACACGCCGGGAAACCGGCGATAACCTCAGCAGAACCTCAATTTTAACAAAACTCTGCTAATCTAAGCAGATCACATTTGGTGGAGTTTGCCCGGTTGTTTGTGGTTTGAGACGGCCAGGAACCGCCGACCCCTCCAAGATCGGTAATGGTACAACATCAAAATTGGAGGGACGCGCGCCGTCGCGTCCGCCAACGTGCCGAGTGATGATCCATTGTCCTTCGCGGCCACGACGGCGCGTGGCCCTCCATGTATTTTGTTTGTACGACGGCGCGTGGCCCTCCAAGTATTTTGTTTGTGCGACGTTGC
>FWWL01005698.1_pt1 | contig 19002 bp, 11 predicted proteins | sample 2228331 | NCBI WGS metagenome assembly FWWL01 (sample SAMEA103939775, study PRJEB20133) | metagenome
TTCGACAGCATACGCGTTAAAATCATTATTAAAATAAACAAAAATCGTCTTATCCTCCAAAGCAAACCCCCATATCAACCTGGAAAAATTTTTTATCTGTTCATCAGTATAAGCGGACCTGTATCGTTCCTCTGGACCGTGAAATCTGAAATAAACAAAATCAGTCGTAGCAACCGGCGGAGTTTCAAGCCCGCGCATATGCGAGATACATAAACCCACTTGATTTTCCTTTAAAATTAAAAAAATTGTGTCGTTAAAAAACTCCGGGTTTCTAAATTCAAAAACATGTCGATATCCTTTTGGAAGCAAATCTATGTAATCTTTCAAAAACGATGTGTCATATTCAAGCGTTGGGGGAAATTGATGAAGTATGCAACCGATTCGATTGAAAATTTTGAGCGGTTTTATCACTTTCATAAACCCGTAAAAATCACTTCTAACATCTTTGAGTTTCTTTATGTGAGTTATCAAACGATGAACCTTCACGGAAAACAAAAAAGCCGGTGGCGTTTTCCTTATCCATCCCTCAAGCGTTTTCGCTCTCGGGAGATGATAAAATGTTGTGTTAAGTTCAACTGTATCAAAAACTTTGGAATAATACTCAAGCCACTTATCCTTTACCAATTTCTCCGGATAAAATCGCCCAATCCAATGCCTGTAATAATAACCCGATGTCCCAATGTAAATTTTGGACATTAAATCTCACACAGATATTTTTCCTAAAAGAACAAAATCGATCTCCTTAGAAATTTCATCCACCCTTACAACTTTAACTTTGACTTTATCTCCAAGCCGATAAACTTTTTTCGTATACTTCCCTATCAGTGCATATTGGCTTTCATCGTAGATATAATAATCATCCGTCATATCGCGAAGTTTTACAAGCCCTTCGACAAGTATATCGTTTATTTCAACAAATAAGCCAAAATCCGTAACCCCTGAGATTATCCCATCGAAAACTCTACCAATATGTTCCAACATGTATTCAACTTGCTTGAACTTGACGGATTCCCTTTCCGCCTCCATCGCTTTTATCTCCATCTCAGATGCATGCTTACAAATCATCGGCAATTTCCGAGCGATTTCATTTATTCTCTTCTGATCAACTTTGCCCTCTGTATATTCATAAAGCAAACGATGTACAACAAGGTCTGGATATCTTCTTATAGGCGATGTGAAGTGAGTGTAATATTTGAAGCCGAGACCAAAATGTCCAATGTTCTTTTCCGAATAAATTGCTTTAGCCATTGATCTTATTGCGATGTCATTGACAAGATATTCATATTCTGTATTTTTAACCTGCGCAAGCAACTTTTGTATAGATTTAGAAAGGGGTTTCGAATCGATATCAAATTTAAAGCCAAGTTTTCTCACAAATTCCGCAAGATTTTTTAACTTCGCGGGATCAGGCAAATCGTGAACTCTATAGATAAACGGATATTTCATCTTTCCGATATGTTTTGCAACGGTCTGATTCGCAAGAAGCATAAACTCTTCAATCAACCTATGGCTATCAAGCCGAACCTTTTTAATTATTTCAAGAGGTCTTCCATCCTCATCAAGTTTAAATTTTACCTCTGGCGTTTCAAAATCGATGCTTCCCTCGCGCAATCTTTTCTTCGTTAAAATTTTGCTCAACTTATGCATCTCAAGAATTATATCAGCAAAATCACCCTCCCCTGTTTCAATTATATTTTGCACCTCTTCGTATGTAAATCTTCGCTTGCTTCTAATTATGCTTTTGTGGAATGAATAATTCTCAACCACACCTCTCGAATTCACAACCATGAAAACAGAATAAGCAAGTCTATCGACATTTGGATTTAAACTGCAAACATTATTTGACAATTTCTCCGGCAACATCGGGATCACTCTATCAACGAGGTAGACGCTCGTCCCACGATTTAAAGCCTCCAAATCAATTTCGCTTCCCTCTTTAACATAGAAACTGACATCGGCGATATGAACGCCAAGCCTATATCTTCCATCTGGGAGAACCTCAAGCGAAACAGCATCATCAAAATCCTTAGCATCTTCAGGGTCGATGGTGAAACAGATAAGATCTCGAAGATCAAGCCGTTTTTTATATTCAGATTTTGGAATTTCGTCTGGTATTTCTTCTGCCTCTTTTAAAACTTCATCTGGGAATTTCGTCGGGAAACCATAATTTCTCGCTATCGACAATATCTCGGCATCATTTTCACCAGCCCTTCCAAGGACTTCGACAATTTTCCCCTCCGGGCTAAAACCTTCGTCGATCCAATCAACAAACTCGATTGCGACTTTATCTCCAACTTTTGCATTGAACTTTTTGACATTTTTTTCGCTTACATAAAAATCGCGAATTATACGTTTATCATCCGGAATTACAAAGTAAATTCCTTTCTTCTTTGCCAAAACTCCCGTGATTATTTTTCTGCCTCTTTCAATTATATCGAGGATCTCGCCCTCTGCAAGTTCTCCCCTTTTTCTCTCCACAACTGAAACTGCGACTTTATCTCCATCGATTGCGGTATGAACAAATCTCGGTGGGATAAAAATTTCTTTTATTTTGTCAGAGCCATCTTCAACCGTGACGAATCCATAACCTTTGGGGTTAACAGTTAATCTTCCGATCAAAATTTTCGGATTAAACTTAAACTTATATCTGTTTCTTGAAAGTTTTACGATTTCACCTTTTTCAACCATATCATTTAAAACCTTCTTCAAAATTCCCATCCGATATTCATCAAGCAGACCGAGTTTCTTAGCTATTTCTTTAATTCGAAAAGATTTGTTCGCTCTTTTCCTCAAGAACTTTAAAATTCTCTCCTTTAAAACAGTTATCTCCTCTTTCATAGTCTTATCCTGTAGTAGAATCCGAATTTGTTTACGATTTCTTTTTCTTGGTAAAACTGGATCGGTTTCCTCTCATATTCTACACTTAAATTTCCGCCTAAAAATTTTCTTATCAATGGATATCTCACAGTCACAGACAATCTCGAGATATCCGTAAAAATATCTCCACCAAGTTGAATTATCGCTCCACCCGTGCTTCCCGTTATCCTCAAGCCTTTAAAGCCAGAGTAATATCCCAATTCCGTGCTTACAATAAACCCACCAAATACATCGCGTAAGACATCTGTTATAACCCCAGAAACAGCATTACTTAAAAGCGAAGCTCCCGCCGATGACCACAAGCTTTCAGTAAACATCGCAACTTCGCCCCTCGTTAATTCATCTTTAAATCTTCCGGTGACAAGGAAAGAAATCGCATCAGATTCAACCTCGCCGTGTGGATAAACTTTATGATAATCTTCGCCATCGACATACATTTGAACTTTCACAACTGGTTTTGACAATGTCCCGGTGATGGAAAGAATTACTTGAACTGTTTCAATTTTCCCCGCGCCTAAGGTATCAGTTAACACTGTGTGAGTCCCAGTATAACTTGCGGTTATGTCAAGTTCTGGGTTTTGAAGATCACCGACAAATCTTAACACACCCTTTGCGTCAAACCTTTTGAAAAAGTTATAATATGATCTGTCACTTATTTCTATCACACCATATGCAGATGTAGAGCCAGAATATTCCCTAAGATTTAAACTCCCCGAAAAGTCGGCGAAAAATTCCTCGCCAGTTTGTGTGTTAAGAATTAAATTCAGTTTCGCATTTTTTGAGGTTGAAATTTTTAAATCGTAGTTAAACTTCGAAGATTTACCCTGCTTCTCCGATTGAACAACGCCAGATGTATCCACCTTGACCGGGATATCAAAATAAACAAGTTCTTCATCCTTAGCCTCTTCTACTTTAGATGTGTCAACCGGACCAACATAAACATACTCAAACCCACCTCCAATCGAAGCCCCTGCTCCACGCTCAAACGATCGAGTCACATCCACATCGGAAAGCAAAATCTCACCACTTAAATAATATCCCGTCGTATCAATTTTTAAATTCAACCCATTACTTCCGGTTTCAGCGATGACTTGACCATAAATCCCGGTTGTCCCATATCCTTCTTTGCCAACTATTAACAATTTACCATTAATATCAAAATTTGCCCCAGCGATTGAATATCCCTCAAGATAAATTTTGCCTTTTATTTGAGCTTCGCCATCTTTATAATCATCCGGGTTATTCCAAAGATTAAAATCTTCAATATAAACGACATTTGAATCGATTCTGCCGGTGCCGTAAGCTATGTAATACTTTCTGTTTGGGTTAAATTTAAAAATGCAATTTTGAAGCGAGAAATTTCCCTTAAGATTGGGCTTATCAAAAGTCCCCTCGAAATTTATTTCACCTGTTATATCTCCACGCAACTCTGAAACATAACCAAGAAATCGCTCAAACAAAGCAACTGGAAATCTTAAAAGTTTTACCTTCCCAAAGATGTATGGCTTGGGATACTTTTCTTTTAAATTCGGATTGAGCCACATCGGCATCGAAAGATGCAAATCCATAGCTTTATATCTCACATCTTCAAAATCAGTGACAAGTGAAGATGTTAAATCGATAATCTCATCGGTTACATTTCCAAGACATTTAAACTCGCCAAGATATGCGTCTTTGTATTTAAAGTTTCTGACCAGAATTTCGATTTCGGAGTTGGGTTTCGTATGCGAGCCATAAACAAAAACAGAGAAATCAACATCGCCAGAAAAAACACCTACACCAGCAAGTTTATCAAGTTTGAAATTTTCACTCCACAATCTCAACTGTTGCGTTTGTTTATCGATGAATCCAGAAAGATAAATTTTTTGCCCATTTAAACTGAACACAGCCGGATTTATAACAAACCCGCTTTTGGTTTGGAAAACCTCAACTTCATCCTCAATTGAAATCTTATTTCCATAAATATCCCCAGAAACATCCCTCAAAATGAACTTGTTAACATCGCGTCCAAATTGAGATGCCAAAATAAACTCCAAATTTAAGTTTTTCGCCTTCGCCAAAAATTCAGAATAAACTTCCGAGCCATCAAATTTTAAATTTAAACTTGCGCTCTCAAACTCAAACGATTTCGAAACGAAATTTCTTATCGTCCCGCTAAGCCCAAATTTTAATTTATCACGCTCATGAAAAACCTCAATTTCACCATTAAAACTGCCAACTTTAGAAGTATCTACCCGCCCATCTTTGTAGTTTAAATAGTTTGCGCTCTTCAAATTTGCGTCACTGTAAAAATAAAACCCCTGCGAATCCGCAAAAAAACTTCCCTTTAAATCCCCAACCGCTTGAAAAATCTTCCCAATCGAAAATACGGAAATCGGGGTCAAATTCTTAAGCCTAATTTTATAATCAACACTTACAGGATTTTTAACCTCGGAAAAATCAACCTGTTCTACCTCTGCAAAATTTAATCTCTCATTTATCTGTGAATTCAAAGTTTTAACTGCAAGTGCTACGGATTTTATAAACTCGTTAAAATTAAATTTCCCACTAAGACTTAAATCGAACATATTTGAATAAACATTGAGATTCCTCTCGTTGCCTTTGTCGCTGTATCTGGCGTTTAATCTCAAACGACTTATTCTATAGTTTCCAAAAGTAGAAGGATTCAATTCAGCGGATAGGTTGAATAAATTTGTTTCACCAAAATTAAACTTCGCATTTAGGTTTCCCGAGATGTGACTTCTCAAAGAACTCGGTTTGTCAATTCTCAATTGAGATATATCAAGGTCGGATAGATAAGCGCTCAGATTCAAAACAAATTTTTCAGCGTCTTTTTTCAAGTTCATATCGATGACGCTCCTCAACCCTTGTGAAAGCGAAACGAAACTCCCGTTCAATTCCCCAGAATTTAGTTCAAACCAAAAACTTGACTTCGGAACAAAAACTTTACCTATGTAAGATTGCTCAACTTCGATGTTTGCCCTTACGAAAGCGGTTTCAAACTCCGTTCCTCTACCATTTATACTGCCAAAGAAACTAAGCAAGCCTTTTAAATCTTCTCGTTCCCAAATGTCCTCAGGATTTAACCCGCTGACATTAAAACTCAAATCATATACAAAACCATCCTTGAGTTTGAGCGTGCCGTTGATATTTACATTTGTCTCACCCCAATTTAAGTTCACGCTTGAGCTAAAATCAAGTGGATGTCCACGATATACACCGTTAAAATCAAAATTTTGAATCTTAAACTCAGGCATTTTGACAAGCGTAACAAACCTCGAGATATCGGAAAAGTTAATTTTAGAATCTTTAACTTCCGCATCTATGAAGAACTCAGAAAACCTCGTTATATTTTTAAGTTCGCCCGTGACGAAAATATCTGAATCATAAACTTTTGCCCTTATCTTGTTAACTTTTAATCTTTTAAGTGTTCCCTCAGCATCAATTTCAATCGACGGCGAACCCGAAAGAAAATGAACCGCAGGTATAAACTTAGCCAGTTCACTAAAGCTAAAACTATCCGCAACAAGCGAAACATTTACATAAACATCTTCCACCGTGTTTTTATCAAGTTTGAATAAATTATCCCTTGTATTTGCCTTAAAATTGAAATTGACTTTGCTTCCGCCAGTTGAAATTTCAATGTCCTCCGCTTTTAATTCTCTCCTATCTGCGTAAAATTTCCCGCTTATTTGAGCGTTAAATTTACCCTCGTCAACGATGAAAGAAAATTTAAAGTTTTTCAAGTTTATCTTCTCAGACGAATAACCACCGCTCAAAACTGCATTTATATCATGAACCACAAAATTATGGAAGTCAATCTTATCCAAACTATCTGGAGAGGATAAACTCGGTCGATATGATGAATCAACGAGGACAAACTTGCCATCGTCAATTATAAACTTATCGAAAGAAATTGAAAACTTTGCCTCTTTGCCTTTTTCCCTCGGTCTAAAAACTTTTTGAAAGTTCCATTGCCCGTCTTTGCCTCTTATAAGGTAAATCTCAGGCTTATAAATAACCAATTCTTGAAATGAATAACTACCTTTTATCAATCCAATTGGGTCATACTTAAGTTCTGCACTAAGTGCTTTTACAAAGGTTTGTCCATTAACTTTTATATAAAATCCATCAATTCCAAGCCCTGTAAATATATTTCCGTAAAATCTCCCAAGATAAATTTCTTCTCCAAGCGATTTTCTCAATTCCGTTTCGATGCGGTCGTGAATAAAAACTCTAAAACTTTCGGTCTGAGAGATTATCAGAATGATCGACACAAGGATCAAAAAAGAAGCGGAGAAGTAAAAGATGAGTTTTAAAATTTTTTTGAAGACCTGCTTCATTGCTTACAAAATCTTTCAAGCACAGTTTTAATTATGTTTGTAGTTGACCTGTTCGGGGTAAGTTCAATTAAAACAACTTCCCCACCGTTTGCTTCAACAATATCTTTTCCAACAACATTTTCTGGCGACCAATCGCTTCCTTTGACAAGCACATCTGGAACGATTTTTGAAATTAATTCATATGGCGTTTGTTCCTCAAAGATCACAACATAATCAACGAAATGAAGACTCGAAAGTATTATCGCCCTATCTTCCTGTGGGACGATCGGTCTTCCTTCGCCTTTTATCTGCCTTACAGATGAGTCGCTATTTAAACCAACAATTAAAACATCTCCCAATCCCTTTGCCTTCGCAAGGTATTCGACATGTCCTCTATGCAAGATATCAAAACATCCGTTTGTGAAAACGATCTTTTTCCCTTCCTTTTTAAGTTTATCTCTTATTTCGACAATTTCGTCGATGCTTACGATCTTTCCCATCACCATTCACCTCTTGAATCGAGAAGTGCAACTTTAAAAAGTTTTTCTTTACTCACTGGAACAACACCAACTTCCTCGAGAACAATTCCAGCAGCGTAATTCGCAAGCGCTGCAGACTCGATTATATCAGCACCACTTGCCAATGCAACTGTTACTGTCGATATGACTGTATCGCCAGCGCCAGAGACATCAGCAACTTTTTTAGCTTTCGTTGGTATATGTTTTATCTCCCCATTTTTATTAAAAAGCGTCATTCCTTTTTCACCACGCGTCAATAAAAGATATTGGCATTTCAACCTCTCGAGAACAACCTTGCCTGCTTCGATGATTTTATCCTCACTGTTAAGTTTATGCCCTAAGGCTTCCTCGAGTTCTTTCTTATTTGGTTTAAATAGCGTCACATTTTTAAACTCAAAGAAATTATCAAACTTCGGATCGACCGTTATTATGATATCATATCGATTTGCGATGTCAATTAAATCGTAAATCAAATTTTTGACTATAACTCCTTTGTTATAATCCTCGATTATTATAGCGTTTATCTCATGTACGTTTTGCAATATTATTTCCTTTATCCTCTCTTGGACCGTATAATTTATCGGCTCTTTTGATTCCCTATCGATTCGAACCACATGTTGGCTATGTGCTATGACTCTTGTTTTAACGGTTGTCGGTCTTGATTTATCGACAATAATTCCGCCTGTATTAAATCCTTCTCGTTTCATTATATCAAATAAAATTTCGCCTTCCCTATCATCTCCGACAACTCCTATTAAAAGTGGGAATGCCCCGAGCGATTTCACATTGTTTGCGACATTTCCAGCACCGCCAAGTTTTGATTCTTCACCTTCAACTTCAATTACTGGCACAGGTGCTTCTGGGGAAATCCGATTCACGCTTCCCCAAATATACCTATCAAGCATAAGATCACCCACAACAGCTATTTTTTTGCTTTCAAAATTTTTAAAAAGCTCCGTCAGCCTTTCCTCTGTAAATTTAATCATTGACTGATGGCAAGATTTTGTTTTTTCATCATTTATAAAAATAAGTAAAGATGACGGAATAAGCAAAATTTGAAAATTTAATAGCGATTGCCTATATTTAAAACTAACGAAAGTAAAACCAAAGTCTTCTTTTTTGATTGTGTCTGTACGTACACGCTTTGCACCAAGCCCAACAGGTTTCCTGCACGTTGGAGGATTGAGAACCGCACTTTATAATTATTTATTCGCAAAAAAATATAACGGTCAATTTATACTTCGCATAGAGGACACTGACCAGACGCGCATTGTCCCGGGGGCAATTGAAAATTTAATCGAAACCCTAAGATGGGCTGGAATTGAATTTGACGAGGGTCCAATTAAAGGCGGTCCATATGGACCATATATCCAATCGCAAAGATTGGAACTTTATCATAAACATGCTCAGGAATTGATCGAAAAAGGTCACGCTTATTATTGTTTTTGTTCGCCCGAAAGACTTGAAAAAATGCGCGAAGAACAACTAAAGCGAGGTCAACCACCTAAATACGATGGCACCTGCAGAAGGCTATCCCCAGACGAAGTTAAAAGAAAACTCGACGAAGGAATTCCCAAAACGATAAGAATGAAAATCCCAGAATGGGGTGAAATTACATTTAACGACTTGATTAGATCACAGGTGACGATAAACTTTAAAGTTCTCGATGACCAAATCATCATAAAATCAGATGGATTTCCCACATATCATCTCGCTGTTGTAGTCGATGACCATTATATGAAAATATCCCATGTCATAAGGGGAGAAGAATGGCTTCCGAGCACGCCAAAGCATATCTTGCTTTACGAATATCTTGGCTGGGAAAAACCACAATTTGCACACCTACCGCTTCTTTTAAATCCAGACAGGACAAAGTTAAGCAAACGCCAAGGCGATGTCGCAGTCGAAGATTACAGAGCCAAAGGATATCTACCAGAAGCGGTTGTAAATTTCATAGCCTTGCTTGGATGGAATCCGGGCGATGAGCGAGAATTTTTCACAATCGATGAATTAATAAAAGAATTTTCTCTTGAAAGGGTCAATAAAGCAGGAGCTATTTTCGACATACAAAAACTTAACTGGATGAACTCCCATTACATAAAAAACTCCGATCTTGATAGGATAACACAACTTGCAATTCCATTCCTCAAGGAAAAGGGCTACGATGTTTCAAACTTTCAAAAGATCAGAATAATAGTTGAAGCGGTAAGAACTCACCTCGAATATATTGCGCAAATTGTTGACCATGTAGATATATTCTTTGCTGAAGATGTTCAAATAGAAAATGAAGAGGCTGAAAATATGCTCAAACTCGACACAACAAAAGTTGTGTTCGAAAAACTTATACAGAAATTGCAAAACCTTGAGTGCGAGATAGATAGAGAAAAATTCAAACAAATAACCAAAGAAATTCAAAACGAAACCGGCATAAAAGGCAAAAACTTATTTATGCCGATTCGCATCGCTCTCACAGGTAAAACACACGGACCAGAACTCCCACTTATAGTTGAGTTCTTTGGAAAGGAGAAACTAAAACAAAGGATTGAGAGATTCATCAATATATGAACAATAGGTTAAGATTTATCGATGCCTATCGCGGGCTCGCGATACTTTTGATGTTACATGGGCATACCGCTGACGCTCTACTAAATCCAGCAGAGAAAATAAGCTTGGCTTATCAAATCTATACTATCTTTCGCGGATTTACAGCGCCGATGTTTTTGTTCATCTCTGGGTTCGCTTTTTCAATCTCAACTTTAAAATATATCTCTGAATATTCAAAGCCATCGGAAAAATTTTTCAAAAGAATAAGAAAGTTTTTGTTTATCGCTCTTCTCGGCTATTTTCTCCATCTTCCATATTTATCGCTGAAGAAATTAACAACCGAATCGAACTTTGAAATCCTCGCCCAACTATTCTCATCGGATGTCCTTCAAGTCATTGGGATATCTCTTCTCTCATTACAAGTTGCGCTATTCGTTCTCAAAGATGAATTTAAATTTGCAAAACTTACCCTTTACACAGGTATTTTTTCATTTATAATTTCACCGTTTCTTTTCACCATCGATTTTTCTAAGTTTCTCCCGCTTTTCATATCGCAATATCTGAATAACTTTAACGGCTCTAAATTTCCCCTATTTCCATGGATTGGTTTTATCTTAATTGGAAGCTACATTGGGCATAGATTTATGCTCGAGTTAAAACTTGGTCGCGCTGATGCCTTTTTGAATAAAATTTTAAAAATTTCACTTTTAACTTTTCCGTTGGCATTAGTCTTTGAGACAGCATTTGAAAACTTGCTAAACCCAAATATGTCTCTAATTTATTCAAGTCCATTTCTTGCAATTTCTCGTCTTTCATTTGTCTCGATTCTCTTCTACTTGATCTGGAGGATAGAAAAATTGATAAACTTAAAAGTTAACCTACTTCAGATTTTGGGCGTTGAATCTCTTTTCGCTTATGTTTTTCATCTTATGGTAGTTTATGGAAGCCCAGTAAATCCGTTCCATTCGTTTTTTGCATTTTGGGGTGGCTCGCTAAGTTATAAATATGTATTCGCGCTTTTCTTAATCCTTTTGCTAACCGTTTTCTCTCTTTCTTATCTTTTAAATGTAGCAAAAAGGAAAAACATTCATCTATTTAACTTTTTAAAATACGCTGTTGTTACCGCGATTTCCCTTGTATTTTTTATAAATCCATACTAAAAAGGAGAGCAAAATGAGAGCAATCGCAATTACTGAATTTGGAGGGAGGGACAAATTAAAACTTATGGATTTGCCTAAGCCATCACCCAAAGCGGGCGAGGTTTTAATACAATTGAAAGCGTCAAGTTTAAATCATCTCGATATATGGGTTAGAAAGGGGCTTTATAAAATTCCATTCCCGCATATACTCGGTGCAGATGGCGCTGGGATAATAGAAGAGGTTGGCGATGGAGTCACACATCTTAAAGTTGGAGAAAAAGTTTTAATTTCACCGGGGATCGGTTGCGGTGTTTGTCAAGAGTGTGTCTCTGGCAGAGAAAATTTTTGCAAACTTTACCATATTCTTGGCGTTCAAAAGGATGGAACCTATGCTGAATATGTTGTCCTACCTGCACAAAATGTTCTGCCAATCCCAGCAAATTTGGACTTTGAATCAGCCGCATCAATCCCACTTGTATTTTTAACCGCATGGCATGCGCTCGTAACACGCGGTGGGATAAAACCCGGGATGAAAGTTTTAATTCACGCGGCAGGAAGTGGAGTTGGAATCGCCGCAATTCAAATTGCGAAACTCTTCAACGCAATCGTTTTCACAACAGCGGGAAGCGATGAAAAACTCGAAAAAGCGAAATCACTCGGCGCGGATGTCTTGATAAACTATAAACAGGAAGATTTTCAAGAGAGGTTAAAAATCGAAACACAAGGCGAAGGGATCGACCTTATACTTGATCATGTTGGACTTGATACTGTGATGAAAGGTTTGAAGTCACTCAAAAAAGGTGGGAAATTGATTACCCTTGGGGCAACAAGCGGAAGCGAAGTTCCAATCGAACTTAGATTTGTCTACGGGAAAAATCTTTCGATAGAGGGAATCTACATGGGAAGCAAAGGGGAATTAATGGAGGTATTAAAATTTTTCGAACTTGGAAAATTAAAACCAGTCATCCACGCTGTTCTGCCACTTGAAGAAGCCAGTGAAGCCCATCGAATTCTCGAGGAAAGAGAAGTCTTCGGGAAAGTTGTTTTAAAAATATGAGCATTTTAAATTTTTAAAAAGTCAATAAAATAAAATTCAAAAAATTCATGAAAGCTCTAATTGCAAGCGGTGGACGGGGGACACGCTTAAGACCCTTGACGCATACCCAAAACAAGCATCTGATCCCTATTGCGAATAAACCGATGCTTCACTACGCAATAGAAACTGTTGCAGAAGCAGGGATAAAAGAAATCGGAATAGTTCACAACGCAGATACCGATGAAGTTCCAAAAGCCATCGGCGACGGAAGCAAATGGGGTGTTAAAATAACATACATACCACAAGAGGCTCCGCTTGGGCTTGCTCATGTCGTCAAAATCGCTGAGGATTTTATAGGAGATGATAAGTTTGTGTTTTACCTTGGGGATAATATGTTCGTTGGCGGAATAAAAAAATTCGTTGAGGAATTTGAGAAAAATCATTACAATTGCTTCCTCACATTGGCAAAGGTTAAAGACCCGCAAAGATTTGGTGTGCCCGAAATAGTTGATGGCAAAATCGTAAGGATAGAAGAAAAACCAAAAGTTCCAAAAAGTAATTACGCAGTTGCAGGGATTTATTTTTACGATAGCTCAATTTTTGAAGCGGTTAAAAATATAAAACCAAGTTGGCGAGGTGAACTTGAAATTTCCGACGCACACACATATCTGATCGAAAAAGGATATAAAATTGGCTACGCTGAAATCACCGGATGGTGGAAAGACACTGGAAAGCCCGAAGATTTGCTTGAGGCAAACCGCCTTGTGCTTGACTCGCTTGAACCAAGAATTGAAGAAAATGTCGAGGTTGACCAAAACACAAAACTTGAAGGGAAAGTCATCCTCGAACGCGGAGCAAAAGTAAAAAACAGCATAATTCGTGGTCCCGCGATAATTGGAAAAAATTGCATAATCGAAGGAAGCTACATTGGACCATATACATCGATCGATGAAGGAAGTTTTATTTTAAACAGCGAAATTGAATATAGCATAGTGATGAAAAATTGTAGAATTTTGAATGTTGGGATAAGAATTGAGAGCAGTTTGCTTGGAAACGATGTTGAAATAGTTGAAGCAGTTGGGAAACCAAGGGTGCATAAATTTATGATCGGGGATCAATCGAGGGTTGAAATAGCTTGGTGAACTTATAAATAAATCTTGGAGGTAAAAATGTATCAGAACATTTTATTTGAAGTCAAAGATCATATCGCATTTGTTACAATTAACAGACCTGAGAAATTAAATGCATTGAATCAGCAAACGATGCTTGAGTTAAGGGATGTCTTCACAAAAATTAAAAATGATGATGAAATTTATGTTGTCATAATCACTGGTGCAGGCGAGAAAGCCTTCGTCGCCGGTGCTGATATCGCAGAATTAAACAAACTTGATGCGGTCACAGGTCGAGAGTTTGCTGAAAAAGGTCAAGAAGTTTTTAACTTGATTGAAAACCTTGGGAAACCGGTAATTGCAGCTGTCAATGGCTATGCTCTTGGCGGAGGAAGCGAACTTGCTTGGGCGTGTCATTTTAGGATCGCATCTGAAAACGCAGTGTTTGGTCAACCTGAGATCGATCTTGGAATAATTCCCGGCTATGGCGGAACACAAAGATTAACTCGACTCGTCGGAAGGACAAAAGCGATGGAATTAATTTTAACCGGGAAAAGATTTTCCGCGAAAGAAGCCTATGAAATGGGTCTTGTCAATAAAGTTGTCCCTCAATTTGAATTGTTAAGAGAAGCGGAAGAACTTGCCAAGACGCTTGCCTCGAAACCACAAATTGCGGTCCGCATGGGACTTAAAGCAGTAAATATGGCCTATGAAACAACCCTTAGCGATGGGCTTCACCTCGAAGCAACGCTATTTGCAATATGTTGCGGTACTGAAGATTTTAAAGAAGGAACTTCCGCATTTCTTGAAAAAAGAAAACCAGTTTTCAAAAATAAATGAACGAAAAATTTGATCTAACCGGGGAATGGGAGTTTAAAGCAAGTTCGGAAAAATTCATCCCAGCCGAATTAAAATCAAAATTACTAAGTTGGAACAAAGCTAAAGTCCCGGGCACAGTTCATTTAGATCTTCTCGAAAACGGTCTCATCCCTGATCCATTTTTTGAGACGAATGAACTTGAACTCCAATGGATTGATAAAGTCGATTGGTCATATCGAAAAAAGTTCTCAATTGATTTTGATTTTAAAAATTTCGACTCCATTAAACTTGTATTTGAAGGGATAGACACGGTTGGGGAAATAAAGTTAAACGGTGAACACATCGCTTCAGTTAACAATATGTTCGTTCAACATTCATTTGATGTTAAAAATCTTTTAAAAAGCGGGGAAAACGAAATTGAAATAGTTTTAAAATCGCCGACATTTGCAGGAAAAGAACTTGAAGAAAGACATGGGAAAATTTTTGTAGAACTCACATCGCACAGAGTTTATTTAAGAAAAGCTCAGTATTCCTTCGGCTGGGATTGGGGACCAACGCTTACGACAAGCGGAATTTGGAAATCTGTTTATCTCGATTTCATCAGATACGCGAAGATAAAAAATGTTTGGTTTAAAACTTTGTCAATCTCCAACTCAAAAGCTGAAATTTCAGCGGAGATTGAACTTGAAAAATTTACAGACGACGACATCGAACTTAGGCTTGAAATTTATTTCAAAGATCAAAAAGTCTACGAGAGAAACTTTATCCAGAAAAAAGGCGACAGGGTGAGAACGCATAGGTTTGAGATATGCTCTCCGTATCTGTGGTTTCCAAATGGATATGGCGAACCAAATCTTTACAATGCTATAATTACCATTTCAAAAGATGGTGAAATGCTTGATAGGGTCGAGAAAAAATTCGGCGTTAGAATTGCCCGACTAATTCAAGAAAGCGATGAGGAAGGGGAAAGTTTTATATTTGAAATAAACGGCGAAAAAATTTTTTGCAAAGGTGCTAATTGGATTCCAGCAGATAGTTTTTTGCCAAGGGTGAAAAAGGAAGATTACGATAAACTTTTAAATATGGCTAAGGACGCAAACTTAAATATGTTAAGAGTTTGGGGCGGTGGAGTTTATGAAGATGATTACTTTTACGAAAAATGCGACGAACTTGGCATAATGATATGGCAAGATTTTATGTTCGCATGCGCAGGTTATCCCGAATATGATGAATTCATAGAGAATGTAAAAAATGAGGCGACCCAAGTTGTTAAAAGGCTTCGTAATCACCCTTCAATTGTGATATGGTGCGGAAATAACGAGAACGAATGGATCTGGACAGATAAAACTGGGAAAAAACCAGACGAAATGCCGGGTGCAAAAATTTTTAGAGATATTTTAAAAGAGATCTGCAATCAATACGATGGGACAAGACCTTACTGGCGAAGTTCACCGTGGGGAAAAAGTTATCCTAATTCTGAAACCGATGGGAATCATCATCAATGGAAAGTTTGGAGCGGATGGATTGATTATAAAAATTATGAAAATGTAAAAGCAAGATTTATCACCGAATTTGGTTTTCAAGCCCCACCACATCCGGAGACACTTAATGAGGTTTTAAAATCAGAAAATAGAAATTTCAACTCTTTTTCAATTCAACATCACAACAAACAAGAAGACGGCATCCCGCGACTTTTCAGATTTTTAAGCGCACATCACAAAATAACCGGTGATTTCGAGGATTTAATCTACCGAATGCAGTTAAACCAAGCCGAGGCAATAAAATTTGCAGTTGAAAATTGGAGGCTCAGGAAATTTAAAACCGCAGGCGCAATCTTCTGGCAATGGAACGACTGCTGGAATGTCATAAGTTGGTCCGCTGTCGATTACAGAAAAAGACCAAAGGCATTGTATTATTTCGCAAAAAAATTTTTCAGTCCGATTTTGCTAGTTATCAAAAAGTTTGACGATAAAGTGAAAATTTTCATCATTAACGATTTGCCCCATCAAGTTTATGGAACTTTGACAATAAACACATTTACAACCCAAGGTGATAAAAAATTTGAACAAACTCTTAATTTAAACATCGACAAAAATTCCAACGCTATAGTTTTTGAAGACGAGATAAAAAAGTTAAATCTCGATGACCCAACAACGGATTACATTTACGCCAAATTCGAAACGAACGGTAAAAAGATATCGGAAAATTCGCTCTTTCTAACCGAACCAAAATTTTTAAAGTTAAATTCGTCAAAATTTCAATTTAAACTTTCAAAAACTGGGGAAAATCTTTACACCTTAAAAATAAAATCAAAAAACCTGCTTAAATCCGTTTTCATAGATTTCAGCGGAATCGATGCAGAGATGAGCGATAACTTTTTCGATGTGCATCCCAACTCGTGTGTTGAAGTGAGGATAAATTCAGATAAAACCTTACATCAACTTTTAAAATCTATAAAAATTAAAAGTTTGTCATAGCTTAAAAAGCCCGCGGGCTTTGGGCATGGCAGAGCCACCCGCGGGGAAAATATCAATACGCAAATGCAAACGAACTCGGTATTATCCCTGCCTGAAACTTCTTTATAAACTTCCCACTTAAATCATAAATATAAACTTCACCTTTCTGCACATAGTCCTTTGCATCCGCACAATATAAAAGTTTATTCACCGGGTCGATCGCGATTGAATAAAAATTCCCTTGAATGAAGTTTTCGTTTATATCCTTCGTCTTTAAATTTATTCTCGCAACATTCCCATTTTTAATCGTATAAGCAAAATCTCCATAAATTACAAGCCTTGACGGATGACCTCCAACAACGATTGAATCAACAACTATGTCTGTATTTAAATCGATAGCGAAAAGTTTTCCATCGGTATCATCGTTTGGATTTGACCAATCTCCATATGAACCATAGCATAAAACCCATAGTCTATTTATCTGATCAATTGCAAATGCATCCGGACCATCGCTCACATTTATCGTTTTGATAACCTTATTTGTCCTTGCGTCAATAACAGAAACAGTTCTTCCATAACCAAAGCCAGAATTAGCAACGTAAATTTTATCATTAAACGCAAATATACCTGTCGGATTATCACCGACTTTTATCGTATCGATTAAAACTGAATTCGCTATCGCATCAATCACGGTCACAGCATTTCTATATAAATTCGTAACATAACCTTTCCCTCCAAGTATCGCAATTTTATATGGACTTGCCTCAGGAATTAAAACTGTCCCAAGTGATCTATGCGTTTTCGCCTCTATCACTTCTATCTTATCTGAGTTATTCACAACGATATAAACTCTATTTCCACTTATAACGATATCATTTCCCGTATCCCCAAGACCTCTTCCGTTCACCAGATAGAAGACATCCTCATAAACTCGGTCAGAATCAGGGACGAAGTAACTTAGCGTTGAATTATTTCTTCCAAAATTTCCCTCGTTTAGAACATATACGCCTTTCAAAGTCGGAATTTCAGAAGTTACGCTTTCGCTTTTCTTGCAACCGTTGACAAATAGAAGAATTGATAAAGTTAAGATGAAAGCGAATTTAATTGACCTCATTTTACTTTGCCTCCTTTTGTTTTGTTTGATTTTTTAGCCCAAAGGAAAACTCAAGAGAATAATTTCTCAACGGCATCGGATAACCGACCATTGTCTCGTAATTTTCATTTAAAAGATTTTTAACGCTGAATTTTACTTCACCTTCGAATAACTTAACCTGATAATTAAATCCGCTCACAAAATCGACGACATAATAAGGTTGGAGCCATCTATCGTTTGTCTCTGTCGTATACCTTAAACCGACATAATTGAATTGAACGAGGAAAAATAATTTATTAAAGTTCAGATCAAGCAAGATATTTCCCGTTGAAAGCGGGATATAAATCAAATGTTTGTTTTGCGTCGCATCATCACTTGTTCTTTTATTCTTGCGAATGCTATGGGCGATCGAAAAATTTCCTTTGATTTTTAATTTCTCAAAAAGTGCAACCTCACCATAGACCTCAACTCCTTTCGAATTAACTTCGTCTATGTTTATGGGTTTCCATATGTTTTGATTTTCTTTCGAAGGTAGCCAAACAATTCTATTTGTTATGTCGATATTGAAAAGAGAAATCTCAAATTTAAAATCCGGCAAAAATTTTCTATTTGATTCAGAAAAAATCGAAATTCCGAGGTCAAATCCTTTTGATGATTCTGGCTTTAAATTTTTGTTTCCGCTCCCAGCCCAGTAAAGGTCATTAAAAGTCGGCGCTCGAAATCCCGTGCCATAGCTAAATTTGAAATTCAAATTCGGTTTTCTCAAAATTCCTGAGTTAATCCCAACTTTGTAAACCAACTTATTTCCAAAATCTGAGAAATGATCGTTTCTAAGCATTGAATATATTTTAATCGCAGGCAAAAATTTAATTTCAATTCCCTTTTCCCCGCTGACAAACGAAGCAATGTTTAATCTCTTTGCCTTCTCAAAAGAATTTCCCTCCGCAACGCCAAAGGAGGTTTCAATCCCCGTTGATATCAAAAAATCAAATTTCGTCTTAAAAATCAGATTAACAACCCCAGAATAAAACAAATTATGCGAATAACTATCTATCCCAGAGCCCGCAATTATCACATCGTTATTTATGT
>FWWL01005699.1_pt1 | contig 18991 bp, 12 predicted proteins | sample 2228331 | NCBI WGS metagenome assembly FWWL01 (sample SAMEA103939775, study PRJEB20133) | metagenome
GGTATGGGACCGACTCGGTGCAGGCGAGGTGCCTGTGCGCGCCGCAGGGGCTGTTCACGGCCGGGGCTGGCGGGGACTGCATGGACTCGAATGAAGGGGTTCATCCAGCGGGGGTCGAGGGGTGCAACTGGCTCGACGACAACTGCAACGGCCTCGTGGACGAAGAGGGGGCCGCGGGGTGCGAGACCTGGTACTACGACAACGACGGCGATGGGTACGGGGTCGCGAACAACTTCAAGTGCCTGTGCGCCCCCAGCGGGAAGCACTCCGCGTCGAGCGCCGGGGACTGCAACGACTCCGAGAGCGCGGTCAAGCCCGGGGCGCGCGAGTCGTGCAACACGATGGACGACAACTGCGACGGGCAGACGGACGAGGGCGGCGCAGTCGGTTGCAAGAACTATTACAAGGATTTGGACCAGGACGGGTGGGGCACGCAGGACTTCCAGTGCCTGTGCGCGCCCTCCGCGCCGTATGCAGCCTTGTACGCGGGGGACTGCGACGACGGGCAGGCGAGCGTGGGTCCTGGCTCGCCCGAGGCCTGCAACGGCCGCGACGACGACTGCGACGGGGTGACCGACGAGGAGAATGCGCTTGGGTGCACGAACTTTTACATGGATATTGACCAAGATGGATATGGAACTTCGCAATTCAAGTGTTTTTGCGCACCGCAGGTCCCCTGGTCGGCGACCAAGCCAGGAGACTGCAACGACTCGATGGCTACGGTCAGGCCGGGCGTGCCAGACGGGTGCAACGGAGTTGACGACGACTGCAATGGGGTGACGGACCCGGAGGGCGCCCAGGGTTGCCAGGTCTGGTACATGGACAATGACGGGGACGGATACGGGCAGGCAGGGAACTCCAAGTGCCTGTGCCTCCAGACCGGCAAGTACACAGCGAGCACGGGTGAGGACTGCAACGACAACGACCCATCCGTGCGCCCAGGGGCCACGGAGGTGTGCAATTCCAAGGACGACAACTGCAATGGCCTCACAGACGAAGAAGGGGCGACCTCGTGCACGTGGTATCTGAAGGACAGCGATGGGGACGGGTACGGTGTCCTCACGGACAAGAAGTGCCTGTGCGGCCCAGCGGGCCTGTTCACTGCCACGGTAGGGGGAGACTGTGACGACTCAGATGCCCTGGCCCGCCCCGGAGGAACCGAGCGTTGCAACGGCCGTGACGACGACTGTGACGGCATCACGGACCCGGCGGATTCGGCGGGCTGCACGAGGTACTATCGAGACTCGGACGGGGACGGCTACGGCGTGCTTGCGGACTCGCGGTGCCTGTGCTCCGCCGCACCCCCCTATACCACCACCCAAGGCGGGGACTGCAACGACGGCAACGCCCAGACCAAGCCCGGGGCGGTCGAGAAATGCAACGGGCTCGACGACGACTGCGACGGGGTGACGGACGGGGAAGGAGTCAGCGGGTGCGAGACGTACTACTTCGACAACGACGGCGATGGGTACGGTATCGCATCGAATTCGAAGTGTTTGTGCGCCTTGAGCGGGAAGTATGCGACCAAGGCCGCCGGGGACTGCAACGACAACAACTCGGCTGTCTATCCGGGTCAGAACGAGGTCTGCAACGGCCTGGACGACAACTGCGACGGGGTGACCGACCCGGAGAACGTGGGCGGCTGCACCTGGTACTTCAAGGATGCGGACGGGGATGGTGTCGGGCTCTCCGGCGACAAGAAGTGTGTGTGCACGCCGACCGCGGGCTATTCCGCGCAGGTCGCCGGAGATTGCGACGACACGAGGGCCTCTGTCAAACCCGGGGCCACGGAGGTCTGCGCGAACACCCTGGATGACAACTGCAACAGCCAGACCGACGAGGCCGGATGCCAGGGGTGCACGACCTATTACAAGGACGAGGACGGCGACACGTATGGCGTGTCGGGGGAGACCCAGTGCCTGTCCGGGCCGTCCGGGTCGTATCGAGCCACCCGCGGGGCTGACTGCAACGACAATGATGCCGCCATCAACCCTGGCGCCACGGAGTCGTGCAACCAAAAGGACGACAACTGCGACGGAAAGACCGATGACGAGGGCGCCTCGGGATGCGTCACCTACTACTGGGACCAGGACGGGGATACCTACGGAGTGTCCGCGTCCTACAAGTGCCTGTGCGCCCCGAGCCACCCCTACACCGCGACGCGAGGCGGCGATTGCAGTGACGTGAACCCCTCTGTGAACCCTGGCGCTGGCGAGAAGTGCGACGGCAAGGATGACGACTGCGACGGCGAGACCGACGAGGAAGGGGCCTATGGCTGCGTCCAAAAGTACCTCGACAACGACCAGGATGGCTACGGGGCCGCAGGGCAGTCCAAGTGCCTGTGCGGGCCTGTGGGCCGCTACACGGCCGACATCGCAGGGGACTGCGACGACAGCGACCCGAACACGAAGCCAGGGGGCAGCGAGGTCTGCGGCAACAACAAGGACGACGATTGCGACGGTCAGACGGACGAGGCCGGATGCGGCGGGTGCACGACCTACTACCTAGACGAGGACGGGGACACCTACGGCCAGTCCGGGATGACCCAGTGCCTGTCGGCCCCGAGCGGGAACTATCGGGCCACCCGGGGCGGGGACTGCAATGACAACAGCGCGGCCATCCACCCGGGCGCCACGGAGTCGTGCAATGGCAAGGACGACAACTGCAGCGGCCAGACCGACGAGGAGGGGGCCGATGGGTGTGCCACCTACTACAAGGACCAGGACGGAGACACGTACGGGAAGACTGGGGACACGAGGTGTCTGTGTGCGTCCTTGCCGCCGTACTCGGCCACGCGCGGAGGGGACTGCGATGACACGGATGCCGGCGTGAAGCCAGGGGGGACCGAGGTCTGCGGGAACAACAAGGACGACAACTGCAACGGCCAGACGGACGAGGCCGGCTGTCAGGGGTGCACCACGTATTACAAGGATGCGGATGGTGATACCTTCGGCCTCACGGGGGACACCCAGTGTCTGTCCTCGCCCTCGGGGGTCTATCGGGCGACCCAGGGCGGGGATTGCGATGATACGAATCCCGCGATCAAGCCTGGCGCCACCGAGGTCTGCAACCAGAAGGACGACAACTGCGACGGCATCACGGACCCCGAGATGTCCCAGGGCTGCCAGACCTGGTACTACGACTTCGATGGGGATGGCTTCGGAGGGCTTCTGACCAAATGCCTGTGCGGCCCGAGCGGGATGTACCGGACTGAGACCCCTGGCGATTGCAACGACTCGAACGCCCAGGTCTATCCAGGCGCCCAGGAGAAATGCAACGGCTCGGACGACGACTGCGACTCCGAGGTGGACGAGGAGGGCGCAACCGGGTGCTCGACCTACTACTATGACGGGGACCAGGACGGCTACGGCAAGTCCTCGCAGAGCAAGTGCCTGTGCGCCCCTTGGGGCCTGTACAACGTCACCGTGGGCGGGGACTGCAACGATTCGAGCCCGACCATCCGCCCGGGTGCGACCGAGCAGTGCAACGGCGTGGACGACAACTGCAATGGCACGACCGACGATGGAGACCCGGTCGCGATGTGCGGGAGCGTGCAGAACGGCTCGCCCATCTGCACGAACGGACAGTGCTCGGCCACGTGCAACTCCGGGTACTACGACGTGAACAAGAACCTTTTCGATGGCTGCGAGTGCCAGTGGGACCAGTACGACCCGACCGGCAACAACACCTGCGCAAAGGCCGTGGACCTCGGGACCCTTTCCGACGCGGGGTCGGGCTCGACCTACACCGTGAGCGGGCGCATCGTCCCAGACGACGAGGACTGGTATAAGTTCACGTTTACGGACTCCACGGATACGGGGACATTCGACGCGCCCGCGAACGACCGCTTCGCGATCCGGATCCGGTTGACCTCGCCGACGGACGGAAGCCTCAAGGTCAATGTGTATCGCAACAATTGCAACACGCAGATTCAGTGCACGTCCGGATCGATCAATGCCACCGACACGCAGTGGTATGTCAATTATTCGGATACCGCGAACAAGATTGGGGAGGCCCCATGCGTGACCCCGCCTGGGAGCCCGGGAGGCACACCGAGGCTTTGGGACTGCTGCAAGCCGGACGAGTGCCAGGCTGGCGCCGGGGGCGCCTCGAATGCCTGTTGCGGGGGCAAGACCAACTCGAACACGAGCCACTGCACCGACACCTTGAAGAACAAGAGGCACTGCCTGAACGACGGGATGATCGTATACATCCGTGTCTTCCGCGCGTCAGGAAGCGCCTCGAACTGCGGCCAGACCGACTACACACTGTCTGTCTCGAACGGGGTTCCGTAGTAAGGGCGAGGACATGATCACGGACAACCCGGCGGTGCGGAGGCTCTTGCGCGAGGCCCTCCAGGAGGACATCGGGAGCGGCGATGTCACGACCGAGGCTGTCGTGGACCCGACGACCCTCGCGAGGGCCGAGGTCGTTGCGAAGGAGGAGGGGGTCCTTGCGGGCGTGCCTGTGGCCCTCGCTCTGCTCGAGGAGGTCGGACCTGGGGTCGAGGCCAAGGCCCTCGTGGAGGACGGGCAGGCTGTGTCCCCGGGCACGGTGGTCATCGAGGCCGTGGGGCCTGCGCGGCTTCTCCTGCAAGTCGAGCGGACGCTCCTGAACTTCGTCATGAGGTTGTCCGGGATCGCGACCATGACCCGCCGGTACGCCGAGCGCCTGCGCGGGACCAAGACGCGGCTTCTGGACACGCGCAAGACCACACCAGGGCTTCGCGTGCTCGAGAAGTATGCGGTCCGCGTCGGTGGCGGGTCCAATCATCGTTTCGGCCTCTATGATGGGGTCCTCATCAAGAACAACCACATTGCGGTGTGCGGCGACATCAAGGAGGCGGTTCGCCGGGCCCGACGCCTCGCCCCGATGCCGTGCAAGGTCGAGGTGGAGGTCCGCTCCATCGAGGAAGTCCGGCGCGCGCTCGAGGCCGGGGCGGATGCAGTCCTTCTTGACCACATGCCCCTGGACGAGATGGCTCGGGTAGTGGACTATTGCAACTGGAAGGTCGTCACCGAGGCGTCGGGGAACCTGACCCCGGACGATGTGGCGGCCTGCGCAGAGATCGGCGTGGACTTCGTGTCGGTGGGAGCGCTCACGCGGTCGGCGGTCTGGCTCGACTTCTCGATGCGGATCACCCGGATTTCAGGTCAACAAGATGGCCCCGCTTGAGGTCGCCAGGGTTCTCGCCCGGGTCAGGATGCTCGGCGTCGCGCTCGGCCGGGTCCACTTTTTCCCTGCAATCCCGAGCACGCAAGACGAGGCGATCCGCCTCGCGAGAGGGGGCGCGCCCGAGGGCACCGTGGTCGTGGCCGCCCGCCAGACACAAGGAAGGGGGCGTCTCGGGCGGAGGTGGTTCTCGCCGCCGGGGGCCGGGCTGTACGCAAGCGTGGTCCTCCGTCCACCGGTCCCTGCGGCCCAGTGGCCTGTACTCTCCGTCCTCGCCGGGGTGGCCGTGGTCGAGGCCCTTCAGGGATTGGGGGTCGCCGGGGCGCGGCTCAAGTGGCCGAACGACGCCCTGATCGAGGGCCGCAAGGTCGCTGGCATCCTGGTCGAGGCCTTCCCGGATGCCGGGTTCGCGGTCCTGGGACTCGGTCTCAACGCTTCGTTTCAGGGGGTAGATGTCCCCGCAGACCTGCTCGCGACCGCGACCGACATCGAGTCGCACCTCCCCGCTGACACGGACCTCCACGATGCCGCGGCCAAGGTGCTGCTCGCGGTCCTCCATTCGTACCAGAGGGCGAGGACGGATTTGCGCCTGGCCCCGGAGCGCGCGGGCAGATTGTTGTGGACCACGGGCGAGGTCGAGGTCGGAGGCGTGAGGGGCCGGGTGGCCGGCCTCACGCCTTCAGGAGAGTTGTGGCTCGTCGAGGAGGACGGTCGGGCGGTTGCGGTCTCGGTCGGGGAGGTCACGGATGCTCGTGGCCATTGACATCGGGAACACGAATATCGTGATCGGGGTCTTCGATGGGGAGCGGCTCGTCACGGACTTCCGGGTCTCCACCCGCCACTCGGCCACTGCGGACGAGTATGCGTTGCTCTTGGATGGCCTGTTTCGGCTCGCGGACTTGACCTTGGACCAGGTGGACGGGACATGCCTTGCGAGCGTGGTCCCTCCCCTGACCGAGACCTTCACCGAACTGGTGCGACGCCATTTTGGAGGGCCGCTCGTGGTGGTGGGTCCCGGCGTGCGCACGGGCATCTCCATTTCGTACGAGTCGCCGCGCGACGTGGGCGCGGACCGGGTGGTCAACGCAGTCGCGGCGCACGAGCGATGCCAAAGCGACGTGATCGTCGTAGACTTCGGGACCGCAACGACCTTCGATGCGATCACGGCGCGGGGCGAGTACCTCGGCGGGGTCATCGTGCCCGGAGTGACGGTGAGCCTCGATGCCCTGTATCAGAGGACCGCGAAACTCCCCAAGGTGGAGGTCGCCCGCCCTGCCGCCGTGATCGGCAGGAATACGGTCCACAGCATCCAGTCGGGCGCGTACTATGGGTATCTCGCGATGGTCGAGGGGCTCGTGGCCCGGATGAGGGCCGAGATGACTGAGCCCGTACGCACCATCGCGACCGGGGGGCTTGCGGCTTTGTTATGCCGGGACTGTCCGGTCATTGACGAGGTGGACCCCCACCTCACGCTGCGGGGCTTGAGGCTCATCTTCGAGCGCAACCGCCCCGCTCGCGCGTGACGCGCCTCACCATGCGGCGGCGGACCATCCCGCCTTGACCGCGGCCACCAGGATGATGACCGCAAAGACGCGCTTGATGGTGGAGGCCCGAAGCCTCGTCTCGCCCAGGTGGGCCCCTAGCAATCCCCCCGCGAACACCGCGGCCACCAGAGGCGCAATCAGGCAAAGCGCGAGCGACCCCTTGGCCCCATGCGCGGCGAGCCCGACCGCGGAGACCACCAGGATGAACAGCGAGTTCATGGCTGCGACCTCGCGCGTGCCGGCCCACTTCAGGAACAAGACCACCGGCCCGAGGAACACCCCCCCGCCGACACCGAGGAAGCCCGAGAGGAAACCGATGGCCCCCCCCACGCCGATCCCGACGGGCCACAGGGCGGCGCGGGGCGGGGAGACGACCTCTTCCCCCTTGCGGGCCGAGGCGAGCATCGCGAGCGCGATCGCCACGAGGGCCGCGCACAGGATCCCATCGAAGACACGGGCCTCGACTCGCAAAAGACCCCCAAGGAAGGCTGCGGGCATGGCCGGGGTCAAGAACGGCAAGAACACCCGCATCCGGATGCGACCCGCAAGCCCATAGCGCAGCATCGCGGCGCCAGTCACCACGACATTGAGCACAAGCGCTGTCGGCGCCATCTGCTCGGATGGGACTCCCACAAGCGTCATGATCGCAAGGTACCCTGTCCCCCCTCCGAGGCCCACCATGGCATACGCGGTCGCCACCGCGAGGCACAAGGGCACCAGAATCGCAACGGTCCAAGGGCACATGTCCATCGCGGCCTCCCGCCTTCGCGAACGATTCTACGCGCACCCGGTCCTTTGGGACCATGATGCGGGGTCACAAGCTGAAGGGGTCGCCCGGTAGGGCCTCGGCAAAGTCCTGGCCAAAGACCGCGGCGCACACCCCTTGAAGGTCCTTCGGCAGAGGGGCCACGACGGTCTGGACCTCGCCGCTCGCCGGGTGGCAGAACTTCAGGGCCCAGGCGTGCAGGGCCACGCGGGTCATCCCGCGCAACGCCTGAACCTCGCGCTCGGGGCGGCTTCCGGGCCGTGGGTAGGCCCGCCCATAGACGCGGTCCCCGACCACCGGGTGCCCGTGCTCGGCCAGGTGGACCCGGATCTGATGGGTGCGACCCGTGCGGGGTTGCACCAGGACCAGCGCGCACAAGGCCCCTCGCAGGAGTGTCCGAAACTCGGTGACAGCCTGCCGACCCTGGCGAACGCGGCCTGTGAACTGCTTGCGGTCCCCAGGGCGCCTGCCGAACGCAGTCGCGATCTCGCCGTGGTCCGGAAGCCCGGCCCCGAGCACAAGGGCGAGATAGGCCTTGCGCACGGTGCGCTCCTGGAACTGGCGGGCCAGGGCTTCGTGGGTGCGGTCGTCCTTGGCCACGAGCAAGACCCCCGAGGTCTCGCGGTCCAGGCGATGTACAAGCCCAGCCCGCTCCGGTCCCCCGACCGAAGAAAGGCATCGTCCGCTCGCTAGCAAGCGGTGGACGAGGGTCCCGAAGCGATGTCCCGCCCCGGGGTGGACCACAACGCCCGCACGCTTGGCGATGGCCAGAAGGTAGTCGTCTTCGTAGAGGATGTCCAGGTCACCCGGTTCCGGGTGGACCTCGGGCGAAGGGGGCGCGGGGACCTCGACCACGACGTGGGATCCAGGCCGGGGACGGAAGCCGGGAGGCCTCGGGCGGCCGTCCACGCGGACCAGGCCCTCCTTGACGAGGCGCTGGGCGCGAGAGCGTGACAGGCCCGGCACCACCGTGGCCACCAGGACATCCAGGCGCTCGGGGGGGTCAGAGGCGGGGACCTCGAAGGTGTGAATGCTGGGCCCCGGCGTTGAAATCCCATCCACGAACCCTGAAGATAGAGGCTGGCAGGGCCGCGGTCAACTGCGAGGCGTGCCAGGGGTGAGAGACGACGCAACAGGACGGGCTTGCTGGGTGGTCCTCGTGGCCCTGGCGGTGGGCATGGCCTCGTGCGCGGCCCGCGAGGAGATCGCATGCACCCAGGACCTCGAGCCATGTCCCGGTGGGTACTGCCTGAACGGTCGCTGCGACCCCGGAAGTGACGACTGGGACGCGGACGGGCTCGCGAATGCAGACGAGTTCCGGACTGGCTCTGACCCTTTGCACTGGGATACGGATGGGGACGGGGTCCCAGACGGCGAGGAGGTCGGCCCGGACCCCTTGCGCCCGCGCGACACGGATGGGGACCGGACCGCGGACGTGGTCGAGAGTGCCATCGCGGACCGCGATCAGGACTGCGTGCCGGACCAGTTCGATGCACACGACGACGACCCTCGCCCACCAGGGGACCTCGTCGCGCAGGTGAACTGCTCCCGCAAGGGGGTGTGCGGGGCCGCGTTCGCGCTGGTCATTGCGCGCTGCGAGGCCGGCGTCGCCTCGTGCGACTACTCGCTCGTCCCGGGTTATCGGGAGGACGAGGACCTCTGTGACGGTCAGGACAACGACTGCGACGGCGAGGCGGACGAGGGCTTCACCCTGGATGGGGTCCCGGTCGGGATGGGGTGCGTGGGGGTCGGGCGCTGCGGCACCGGGGTGGTCGAGTGCGCGGAGGACGGAACGGGGACTCGGTGCTCCACGATGCCGGGCGGTTCCCATGATGCGTCGCTCCCCGAGGCCTGCAACGGCGCCGATGACGACTGCGATGGCGAGACGGACGAGGGCATGACGATGGACGGGATGTCCCCAGGGGGCCCTTGCACGGCCAAGGGCGTCTGCGGCCCTGGGGTGGTCGAGTGCGGTCCGGGCGGGGAGGTGGTGTGTTCCTCCGGGCCGGGGGGCTCGCAGGACCGCTCCTCACCCGAGGTCTGCAATGGGGCCGATGACGACTGCGATGGCGAGACGGACGAGGACGCGCCGGTCTCGGGCAATCCCTTGGAGTTCTGCAAGCCGGTGGGCGTGTGCGCCACGCAACTGGACCGCGTGCGCCTCGTATGCCGGGACGGGAAGCCTGCCTGCGACTTCGCGGAGGTCCCTGGGTATTCCGGGGGGAGTGAAGGCCTGTGCGACGGCCTGGATGACGATTGCGACGGGCTCGTGGACGAGGACTTTGCCTGGGTGGACCCCTTTGGCAGGGCGCGGACGGTGGGCGAGCCCTGCGGGCTTGGGGCCTGCACCGGGGGCACCATCGCCTGCGCGAAGGACGGGCTGTCCGCGACCTGCTCGACCCAAGGGCATGCCACCTCCGAGACCTGCAACGAGTCCGACGACGACTGCGATGGGCTCGTGGACGACGGCTGGCCCAAGGCCTTTGAAGTGGCCCCGGTCATCCTGGACCCCGGGGTCCCCTCGCCCAGGGCGCGGGCGGCCCTGGCCGCCTGTCCAGGGGGCGACGCGCTGTTTCTTTACGGGGGCGTGGGTCGCGTGGGGCCGGACGGGGGGGTCGAGGCGGCGCTCGGGGATTTTTGGCGGTATGACCTCAAGGCCCACCGCTTCGTCCCTGTGGCGGGTTTGACCCCGGGGCCGCGTGTCGGGGCGAACCTGGTGTGCGAGGGAGAAAGGCTCCTCCTCGTGGGGGGGCTAGCGGACGGCTCGGCGGAGGGAGAGGTCTGGTCGTTCTCGCTGGACTTCCAGGACTGGAGTCCCCTCGGGGTCTCGGTCCCGGCAGGGGGTTCCATCGGGGCCACGGTGGAAGGGGGGGTGCTTGTCGTGGTGCGGACCGACCCGCCGGGCGCGGCCCTTGTGCACCTGGACGGAGGGACCACGACGCCTGTCACGCCGGACCTCCCGTTCCGCGCGCGACCCGCCTTTGCGCCGGGGCCGGGCGGTCTGTACGTCCACGGGGGATGGGATGAGACCGGCCAGGTTCGCGGCGACCTCTTTTGGGTGGCGGCGGAGGGCGGCGTGGCGTGGATGGGGTCATCCTTTCCTGAGCGGGCCCGGCATGCCCTTGCGGCCCTTGCGGATGGCTCGCTTCTCTTATTCGGAGGGGTGGGGGGAGACGGAGAGGCGACGCGCGACGCCTTCCTGATCCGGCCAGGAGACGGGGCTGTCCAGCCGCTCGCAATGCCCTCGCTGGTTCCGGCGCTTATGGATCCGAGCCTGGCCTCGACCGGAGACGCGGTTTTCTTGTATTCCGGGCTGAGCCCCAAGGGCCGAGGATTTCGCAAGGTCCTGCGCTTTGACCCGGCCACGGGCGGTTGGACGACGGACTCGCTCGATTGGACGCCGGGGCCGCGAGCCGGCGGGGCCATCGCGGTCTGGCGGGCACGCGGGATGGCCTATCTCGTCGGCGGGTACGCCACTGATGTGGGCGCGACCTACGCACTTCCGGATGTCTGGGCCTGGTCGCTTTTCGATGGCGGGTTCCAGAGGCTTGCAACCGAGGGGGCCGAGGTCACGCTGATCCTTGGGGCCCTGGCCATGGACGAGACCAAGGGCACGCTGTACTGGTACGGGGGCCTTGACCGTCCCCCTGGGCCGGGCGCCATCGAGACCGCGACCTACTCGAGACTCGACCCGGCCGCTGGCGTGGTGGAATCCCTCGGGGACGGGGCCCCAGGTCCGCGCGCCTTGCACTCGCTTATCGCCGCCGGCGGGACGCTTTTGATGTACGGGGGACGGTCCGGGGGCGAGGTCCTCGGAGATGTATGGGGCTGGACCGAGGCCGCCTCGTGGTTTCGAATCGATGCCCTCCCCCTTCCTCGTGCGGGGCATGCGGCCTTCTGGGACCAGGCGACGGGCAGGATGCTCGTGGTCGCGGGGTCTCCGGGGGGCGACGTTGCGGCCTTCGACCCTTTGAGCCGAACATGGATGTCGCTCGCCGCGCACCCAGGCCTTCTGGATGAGGGGGGCATGGCGTTCTTCGATGCGGACTCGCGGGTCGTCCTGTACGTTCCCTCGACCGGACAGGAGGCCATCGAGGTGGTCCTGCCGCTTCAGGGCGAGCCCAGGGTATCGTCGAGGATGCTTGCCGCGCCGGTCGTTCAGGCGTTCTCGGCCTACGACCCGTTCAGCCGGAGGGCGGTTGTGTTCGGCGGGCTGGCCGGGTCGGGTGGCGGCGCCTTGTCGGTGCTGTGGTCCTTGGGGCAGCAATGCCCGGCGGGGCCGCGATGAACCACGCGCCTCGCATGGTGGTCTTCGACCTAGATGACACCCTCTACCCCGAGGCGGAGTTCGTACGAGGGGGATTCCGGGCCGCTGGGGCTCGACTCGACGCCCTGGAAGGCCGGGCCACGGGCGCGGCGGAGGTCTTCCTGGACATCTTGGCTCGGGAGGGTGTGGAGCGCGTATTCGACAAGGGGCTTGCGGCCCTGGGCATCCCGGTGGATGCGCGGCGTATCGCGGCCCTGATCGAGGCCTTCCGGGGGCACGAACCGGATATCCGACCCTTTCCTGGTGTGGAGGACTTCGTCGGGCGTTTGCGGGCCGCGGGGTGCCGGCTCGGACTGTTGTCGGACGGGCCACTCGCGGTCCAAAAGACCAAGTGGAGGGTGCTTGGGCTTCAGAAGTGGTTCGAAGTGGTTGTCTTCACGGACGCGCTCGGGGGCCGGGCGTGCTGGAAGCCCTGCGCGGCGGGGTTCGAGGCAGTGGAACGCCTGTCGGGGCTTCGGGGAGCGGACCTCGTGATGGTCGGAGACCGGCCCTTGCACGACCTGGTCCCGGCCGCGCAACGCGGCTGGCGCACGGTGCGGATGCGCTGGCCATCGGGCTATCACGCCATGGACCCCGACCCGGACCCCACCCGTCCGGTCGCACAGGACCTAGACACCCTCGCGCGCATTCTTTTTTCTGCCTTCTAGGCGGCAGGCCCGAGCAGCGGACTCCCCGGCCATCCAGAAGCCAAGCGGTTGCGCGTGACCCCCGGGGGCCTCGTCTTTTGCGGGCTGCGAGCCACTCCCGGCCAGTGACCCCACGCCTCCCAGGGTCGGCGTCGCTTGTGCTTCGCAGGCATCCTGTCGTCAAGAGCACACCGCGTTGTTGGGAAGACCGCTGTGGAGGCTAGGGAGCGACTGGGGTCGGAACTTCTTGACCCCAGGTAGAGACGGCCTGAAGCGGTCCAAGGAGCAGTCAGACCGTCGGAAGGCGGATTGTTACCCCAACGCTTTCTGTAAGAATAGATTCGGCGGCAATTCGCTGCTGCGACGCGGGATGGCGGGGCACGGTTGGATTTCGGACTTTGGTGAAGCCGTTTCGCGGCTGTTTGGCGCCGGCAGGCGCCCATGGAGTGCGGTGGCTTGACACCGCCTTCCCTGAACAAGGCGCCGACGACCCGGGGCACTTGGAAGGCTCGCTTCGCTCGCCAGGGCCCCCTGTACGCCCCCCCAACAGCGCGGTTTGACCCTTGTAAAAATGGCTCGACAAATAGTAGCGCTTTGGATACAGTAGCAAAACTGACGGTCGTTACAGAAAGGTAGGTAAGAAGAAATGGCAAAAAACCTACAACCATACCTCTTGCACTGGGAGGTCGTCGAGGCTGAAAGCGACCTCTCGCGACTCAAGGCCGTCCTCGAGTGGCTGCCAGACGATGAGTTCATGCAGTTCCTCGAAACCAGGCGGGGCCGCGGGCGAAACGACGACCCGGTCCGCCCCATGTGGAACCCCGTGGTCGCGGGCGTGGTCTTTCGACATCCCTCCCTCGCCTCCCTCGTGGCCGAGTTGCGCCGAAACAGGGAGGTCCTCGATATCTGCGGCTTCGACCCAATGCAGGGTGCGGATGCAGCGCGAAAGCGAGGACGCGATGGTTCGTTTTGTCCAGGTCCTCGTCGAACACCGCGACTGGCTGTAGCGGATGGGCCAAGAGGTCTTGCGAAACTTCGGCAAGCACCTACCGAATCTTGGAGAGCACCTCGCGGTGGGCATGAAGGCCATCGCATCGTTTGGTTCGCCAGTCCCCGACCCCAACAAACGACCGGACGGACCTGGATGCCAACATGGGGGTCAAGAAGTACCGAGGGGTGGATGACAAAGGCAGACCTTGGGAGCGTGTGGTGAAGTGGTTTGGCTACAAGTTGCATGTCCTCGTAGATGCCTTCGACGAGGTCCCCCTTGCGTGGAAGGTGAACCAAGCATCCAGGGCGGATGGGAAGGAGTTGTTGCCTTTGGTAGAGCAACTCGAAGAACAACATCGCATCTCGGGCGAAAGACCTGGCGGCCGACAGGGGATACGACTCTCAAGAGGTGAACCAGAGTACGAGGACCATGGGGTCAAACCGGTCATCGCCACACGCAAGACCTGGAAAGACGAACCAACTCGGCCCCTCTTTCCCGAGCGGGCAGACTCCTTTGTCTACGACGAACAAGGTGTCTACGACGAACAAGGGCGGGTGTCGGTAACCGCTCGACCATCGCCTCTGGACATGGGGCGGGGCGGGCGTTCAAACTGTGGGTGGGCGGGGTGCGTGGAGATGGAGGACGCAGGCCGCGGGCGAGACGCGGGAATCCCCGGGGACGGCCAGGCGAGGACAGAGGCACTCGGGAGGTGCGGCGTATTCGGGCCCGGCCTGCCTCGGTTGGACCTTGGAGGCCACGCACGTGCTGAGGTGGCCCGGTGCGTGGCCGCTCCGCCTGCGGACACGAGGAATCACGGAACCTGGAGGCCTGCCGGCCTGGCTGCTTGCCCAAGGACCGCGGCCCAAGTATCATGGGCCCATGGTGCCGAGTTGCAGTCCGCAAAGCAGGAGCCGCGAGGGGCCTTTCGCGACCGATGCGACACCGAGCGAGAACGACCTCATCGAGAATCGGGCTTTCAGCCTGGACGCGCGGGAGTGGATGCTCGTGAGGATCGCGGTCCTTCGCCGCGACCTGTTTCGATGGAGCTCGCAGCAGACGGCCCATTTTCAGCGTAGGGACAGGCGTGCAGTGTACGAGGCCGACCTGGCCACGCTCCAGATCTTTGCCGACAAGCACCTTTCTCGCCTTGAGCGCTCGCTTGCGGCCATTGACGCCGGCCCCCACACCGGGATCCGCCGGGAGCGGGAGTGGGTGCATCCAAGCCGCCTGCGCGAGGTGGGTCCCGCAGACCTGCCTGGCCTCGCCCTCTGGAAGACGAGGGCCCAGTGCGATGACCGCGTTTCAACGGGGCTACGGCGAGTCGTCAGCGACATCCCGGCTCACCGCTGGGTGGCAGCGAAGATCGAGGCTGTTGGCCGCATCGCCCGCTTGATCGAGGCCGAGATTGATCGGCTCCTCGTGCGTCCAGAGCTTCACGAGAGGCTTCGAACAGCGCGGGATGGCGTGCGGAAGGCTCGTCGCCGCCTCGACCGATGCCGGCGTCTTTCGTTTCTGGAGGGGGTGCCGGGTGACCCACCAGGCGGTCCTCTCCCCCCGCCCCTCGTCTATGACCCCCGCTATCGGGTGGTGGCCGCCACACTTCTCGCCTTTGAGCGGCTGGCCGCTCCCTGCACCCGAGGCGAGGTACTGGGCGACGTGGAGGACCAGGAGCCCTGGCTGTATGAGCAGTGGTGTGCAGCGGAGGTGTATCTGGCCTTGCGAGACGCCTTCGGGACCCCTCTCCGTGTCTCTCGACTGCCGCGCGTGAGCCCGATTGACCCAGAGGAAGGGGAAAGCGCCAGGGAACGAGCCTGGGAAGCCCAGTTCAAGACACCGGTCGGCGAGGTGATCCTCGGGGGTCAACAACCGCTGCGGCGGAGCGACCACGGCGTTGGATGGGCCGGTCTGCGCCCGCTTGCCGCGTGGAAGCTCGTCCCGGATATGATCCTCGTGCACCGCCGTGGGGAAACGCTTCGGGTCCTGGTCCTCGATGCGAAAATGAAAGATGCTCGAAGCGTGGTGGGGTCGAGGGAGGGCAGGCAGGCGGACGTGTACCAGCTCCATGCCTACCGGGACGGAATCGTGCTCGATACGCCCCATCGCTCGGACACAAAGCCCATCCGGCCAGTCGAGGCGTGCGTGGCACTGGTGCCGTGGGCCGAAGACTCGGAGGTCCTGCCCGGGCTTGAAGAACCGACGGACGCCCTTCGCGCGGGCATCGGGGCGGTCCGGCTCGACCCGGAGGAGAGAGGAAAGCCGGCCGCAGAGGGCTTGCGGCGGCTCCTGCGTGCGTTCCTGGAGGGATAGATGGTGAAGAGCAAGTACCGGATGCCGGACTGGTGGGGGGCGACTTGTTTCGAGATGGGTCTGGGAGTGGGTCCGTATACCTATAGCGACCGAATTGAAAAGGATCCCCGGTTGTCTAGCCTCGTCAAGGTCGCGTGCCTCGCGGACCTGCGTCTTGCAGGTGGACAAGGGACCTTTTGGAGATACTACCTGTTTCCATTTTCCATGCTAAACACACTCGAGCGAGAGGCTGCCGCCTGGGACGGCGATGCCTTGCTCCTGTGGGCCGTGGTCGAGCGAGCCATCGCCGTGGACGATGACCTATCGGAGGGCTATTCGGCTTGTTTCGCATCGTGGGCGAACTACGCCACCAAGCACCTGACGGCCATCCGGCGCATCGTTCATTCCAAGCGCGAAATCCACGAGGATCCCAGGCTTTCTGTGGCGCAACTGTGTTTGGTTCTATATCCGTTTGCTTTCCGGGTCAGAATTGCAGACTTAGAGAAGTTCTTGTCGAGGTTTTGGAACGAATCACGAAACCCCTGGCAAGGTCGCGAGGGAGACCTGCTCGAGTGCCTGGCCAGCCTCGCCGAAGACGAAGGGCTTCCCATTGTCGTCCGGCGGGCGGCCCTGACGGCCTTGCTCGGCTGCCCACAGCGCCAGCGACCCGAAGCAAGACGTCTGCTCCAGCGGCTCAGCACCCTGGTCTCACGAGGGGTCGCTCGGAACGGAACGGAACGCAAGATCGCTGGTATCTCATGGCTCTGGCCTTCGTTTTCTTACGAGGACCTTCTCGGCTACTTTCTCAACCATTGGGTATCCGAACCGGTCGCTCGCCGCCGCAGCCCGGATCTCTCGAACCCCTTGCGCCTCGAACACGCCGGCGAGCATCTTTCCCGCCTGCCCGGGTTCGTCTTCGAAGAACGCGCCTGGAAGATGCTCCACGCCGCGGCCACGAGCCAACGTCCGTTCGCCATCCTGGCCGGTCCCCCGGGGACCGGGAAGACCGCCCTCGCCATCCTGTATGCGGCCAGCGCGAGCGGCATCCTGCACTTGTCCGACCTCACGGAGGCCAAGGAGAAAGCGGCCGAGGACCCGGCCTGTGACCCCGTACGGTTCCTGGCAGACCGCCTTCGGCCCAGGCTGGAGGAGGAGAAGCGCGGGAAGGTCGTGGCTGTGCAGCCCACCTGGGTTGCTCCGGCGGACCTGGTGGGTTGGTGGAATCCGCTCGCTGAGGGAAAGGAGAGATTCGTGCCCGGTCCGGCCACCGAGGTCCTCGAGTGGGCGGCCGAAAACCCGGGCAAAGTCTTTTTGATTCTCGATGAGATGAACCTCGCGACCCCGGAACACTATCTCGCCGACTTGCTTTCGTGGCTTGAGGCGCGTGGGCGCGTGCCCGTGTACGGCTCGGCCGACGACGGCGACGCGAGATGCCGAGCGGTCCAGCCGGATGGGCTCGTGATCTTTGGCACCGTCAACTTGGACGAGACCACCCGCCGTCTCTCGAATCGCCTGCTGGGTCGGGCCTTCGTGACGGTTCATCTGCAGCCGGACTGGGGGGAGGATGGGAAGCCGTGGGGTGATTTTCTGCGGGCCGAGGCGACCCGGCTGCTTGGGGAAGGTGCCGGGAGACCCGCAGCGGACTTGATCGGGCAACTCGTGAGGATGCTCCAGGAGGCGAGAATCGTTGTCGGCCCGCGCGATGTGCGCCTCACGCTTCAACTGGCCCGCTCCCTCATCCAGCAAGGATTGGTTGGCGACACAGCCCTGGACCAGGCACTTTGCGCCCGCATCTTGCCCCGAGTGCGTGGTGGAGACCAGATGGCGGGACATGGGTTCGAGGCGAGCCTCCGTGACCTGTCCGAGTGGGCGCAGGGGAAGAACCTCGCAGGCTTCGCCAGGGAACTTCGCAGAAAGGCGCGGGAGGTGGAGGAACTGGGCTACACGGACTAGAGGTGGATCCAAGAACGCTCCTGGCGGGCCTCCCGCGAGTCGGAGGCGACGGCGAGGCACGCCGCGTGAAAAGACGGGTGTGTCCCACAAGACCGGCCAAGGTTGCGGCGCGAATCGTCGGGTTGTGCTGCGGGATGGATGGAGGCGCCCCCCGAGGCGTTGCGACGGACGGAAGTGGCGAGAAAAGGGGTTCATCCGGAAAGAGGGTAGGCGGGGGCGTGTAGGGGTGGTCGCGTTCCGTGGTGCTCGTGTGGTTGGTTGGACTGCGCGAGGTGGCCAGGGATGGCGACGACGAGACTCTTGAACCACGCGATGGGGCATCGCGGATACTGCCTGCTGGCGGCGGAGTAGGTCAGGGGCGAGGTCACCTACCGGGTGGCAACGGCGCCCGGAAAGCGGCGGCGCCGGCAGTGCGGGGCGCACGGAGACGTTGGATCGGTGCCGCACCCCTTGGCGGGGACGACCTCGGGCGGTGCCGCTTCCCAGGGCACGCGCGCGGGGGCCCCGTCTCCCAGGCGAAGCCCCGGAAGGGGCGAGCCTGGGGAGGCCGTGCCCACCGGGAAGGGCACGGCCGATAGACGCGGGGCTGCTCGTCTCCGGGCCATGGGGGTTGGTCTTCAGCCTGCTCGAATCGCTTCCGTGCAATGTCGCCGAGGCGTTTGGCCAGACGGGTCGTCAGGTCCTGGATGTCCTGGTCGGTGGGAGGAGGGAGGGGCACGAAGCCCATGGGGCCGTCGGGAGCGGAGACGAAGAGACGGTCGGGTAGGACTGAATGGAAGTGGGGATCCAAGTTCGCGATTCCGCCGAACCGCTCAATCATGGCGACCGAGCCGGTCTGAGCGTCGCGGATGCCCATGCGCCGTCCTCGTAGACGTTGCCAGGCGAAGAGGGTCCTGGTGAAGGCGGCGAGCATGGAAGCGAGGAACGCGGGGTCGGTGGCGAGGAGGAAGCGCAAAGGGAAGGGGAGGATGGCTTTCGGAGGTGTGAATTGGGTCCAGACCTGACCGGTATGGCGGGGGGCGGGGTGTCGGTGTGGAGAGACTTCGAGCCCTGGTCACAACCGGAGGTCCCGAGGAAACCGCGCTGTTAGCAAGTCCGCTCCCAAGGCTCGGGGGCGACGGGGGTCGGAACTTCTTGACCCCAGGTAGAGACGGCCTGAAGCGGTCCAAGGAGCGGCGAGACCGTCGGAAGGCGGATTGTTACCCCAACGCTTTCTGTAAGAATAGATTCGGCGACAATTCGCTGCTGCGACGCGGGATGGCGGGGCACGGTTGGATTTCGGACTTTGGTGAAGCCGTTTCGCGGCTGTTTGGCGCCGGCAGGCGC
>FWWL01005700.1_pt1 | contig 18991 bp, 18 predicted proteins | sample 2228331 | NCBI WGS metagenome assembly FWWL01 (sample SAMEA103939775, study PRJEB20133) | metagenome
CGGCCACCTGGGGCTTCAGGTCCCCAGAGGGCTGGGAGCAGGCGGCAAGGAGCGCCGCCGCAAACGCTATAGGCCAAATCTTCCTCATGATCGTCTCCTTTTTTAAGGGGCGCCCTCCTGGGCGCTTTCCGTGGGCAGGCGCAGGAGGAGGGGCCCGAGCTCCTCCCCGTCCGCCACCACCTTGAGGGTGTGCTCCCCGGTGAGGGGCAAGGTCCCCTCCCAGGTGTACCCGTCCTTGCTCTTAAGCTCGTAAACCCCTCCCTCCCCCAGAAGGCGCAAAGCCCGGGCCCGGAAGCGGAGGACCAAGCGGAGGGGTTGGCTTTCCGCGGTCTGGGGGCTGTAAAGAGGCCCCTGGGCCAGGAGGAGGCCCAAAGGGCTTTCCACCCGTTCCTCGCCCTTCACCGCCCGGAGGGTAAGGGTGTGGTAGCCGGGGGGGAGCCGGAGGCGGAGGCGGCGGGCGAAGTACCCCTCCCCCTGGGGCTCCAGGGCCACGGGGCCTTCGGGGAGGAGGAGGTAGACCGCCTCGGGGGCCCCCTGGGCCAGGGCCCGCACCTCCACCTCCTCCCCGGCCACGGGGGTCAAGGGGGCCACGCTCCCCACCAGGGCCAGGTCCCCCGCCCGGTAGGTAATCTCCACTTCCCGCTTAGGGGGCAAGGCGGTGACCCGCAGGGGGATGGGGGCCGCGGGGGGGGTGACCTGGAGGGTGGCCTCGAGGCCCGGCCCGTACCCCGGGGGCAGGTAGCGGGCGTCGGCCTTCAGGCGGTAGGTGCCCTGGAAAAGGCCAGGGATCAGGACGCGGCCGCCCTCGTCCGCCCGGGCGCACCGGGTCACAGGCCCCTCGGCGCACACCCCCGCGTAGGCGATGCCGTGTTCCCCCGGGTCTTCCTGCCCGTTGCCGTTCTTGTCGTCCAGAACCCACACCTCCAAGGCCACCGCCGGGGCCACGGGGAGGTCTTGGGCCAGGCGGGCGTTCAGCTCCACCTGGACCAGGGCCTCGGAGAGGAGGGCCAAGGTGGCGGGAAGGCCCTGGAAGGTCCAGGCGTAGCGGCCCACGGGCACCAGGAGGCGGAACCGCCCCTCCCCGTCCGTGGCCTCGCAAACGGAGCCCAGGCAGACCCGAACCCCCGGAAGCCCCTCCTCCCCCGGGTCCGGCTGGCCGTTCAGGTTCCCATCCCGGAAAAGCCGCCCCGCCACCTCCCCGCCCTTCCGGCCCCCGAAGAGGTCCACCACCGGCCTGGGGGTGGGGAAGGTGAGGGCTTGGGTGTAGCCCAGGCTCAGGCTGAAGGCGTGGCGGGGGCCCTCGGGCAGGAGGAGGAGGGCGTACCCCCCGCCCAGGCTCAGGCCCGGAAGGAGGAAGTCCCGCTGGCTTAAGGTTAAGCCGAAGCGGTGCCCCCCCTGGCCCTCCTTCACCTCTCGGCGGTAGAGGAGTTCGCTCACAAGCCCCCCTTCCCAGAGCTGGCTCCAGCTCCCCCCGTAGAGGAGGCTCTGCCCTTCGGGGCTTTCCTTTTGCTGGTAGAGGGCCTGCAGGTAGCCCAGGGCCCCAAGGCTGTAGCGGAGGCCCAAGGAGGCCTCGAGGCTCCTCGCCCCCAGGTCCTTCAGGAGAACCCCCCCGGAGAGGGAGAGCTCCCCCGCGGTTAGGGAAAGGCCCGCCTGGAAGGTCTCGCCCTCCAGCCCCTGGCCCTCCAGGAGGCGGGTCAGGCCGTAGGCCAGGTAGAGGCTGCCCGCGTAGACCCCAGGCTCGGCGAAGGCGGCGGAAAGCCCGGGGGCGAGGCCGAAGGAGCGGCCTTCGGGGGCCTGGCGGTAGGTGCCCCCCAGGCTCAGAAAGGCCCCGGGGACGGGCTGCAGGTAAAGGGTCAGGCCCGACTGCCAAAGCCCCCCCTGGCCGGAAAGCTGGAGGCTGGTCTGGCCCCGGAGGCCCAGGGGGTAGAGGGAGCGGGTTCCCCCGGAAAGGCCAAAGGCGTGGAGCCCCGCGGCGGGCACCCCGGCGTAGGTCTGGGTGAGGTCCAGGTCCTGGGTCTGCCAGGAAAGGCTCTCCTGCAGGGCCAGGGCAAGGGCGTACCCTTCCGCCATCCGCCCCGCCAGGTCCAGCCCCGCCCCCAGGAGGAACCCGCCCCCCAGGGGCAGGCGGTAGCGCACCCCCAGGGCGTCCTGGCGGCCATCGGGCTTGATCTGGGTGGAAAGGCTCCCCTGGAGGTCCAGCCCCGGGTCCTGGCTCACCGCCCCCAGGGCCAGGCTCCAGCCCCCCCCCGGCTGGTGGCCCAGGTCCAGGCTGCTCCGCACCGCCCCGGCCCGGAGGGCGCTTTGGAGGCGGTAGCTTCCTCCCCCGTAGGTGCCCCGCACCTCCAGGCCCTCCCCCTTGAGGCTGAACCCCGCGCTCTGGGGGGGGTTCCAGGGGTCCTGCCAGGTGCCGGAAAGGGGGGCGGTCTCCAGGGTGGCCGTGTAGTAGTCGGAAAGGGCGCCGCTCAGGGTGGGGGCCAGGGTGTAGCCCAGGGAGAAGGCGGGGGCGGCCCCCGGGGTTAGGGCCAGGCCCAGGCCCACCCCCATGCGCAGGGCCAGGGTGAGCTCGGGGTCCTTGCCCCGGCCCGAGGCCATCAGGGGATCCATGAAGAGGATGAGGGCCCCCACCTCCCGGGCGGCCTGGGGGGCGGAGCGGGGCTCGGCCCGCAGCTTGAGGTAAAAGGGGTAGCCCGAGCTCACCTCCCCCTGGGGGACCACCGTGACCCGGACGCTCCGGGCCTCCCCCGGGTCCAGGTCCAGGCTCTGGGGGTTCAGGTAGATCTGAAAAACCGCCCCTTCCGCCCGCAGGAATACGGTCTCCTTGTGGTTGGAGGCGTTCACCAGGTAAAGGGGAAACTCAAAGGGGGCCCCCAGGGGGGCCTCGAGGCGCTCCGGAACGGAAAGGCGGAGCTCGGTGCGGGCCAGAACCTCCACCACCCCCTGGCTCCTGGCCACCTCCACCCCGCCCTGGTGGGCCACCACCGCCACCGGGGCCCGGATGCCCGCGGGGGCCTCGGGCACCCTCAGGGTGAAGGCCACCACCCCCTTCCCCTCCAGGAGGGCCTCCCGGGTGTCGGAAAGGGCCTGCCAGCCCTCGGGGAGGAGGAGCCGGAAGCGGACCTCCCCCTGGCCCTCGGCCTCCACGCTCAGGCTGAGGTAGGCCCCCGGGGGGCCTTGGAGGGGGGGCAGGGGGCCCAGGCGCACCTGGGCCAGGGCCAGACCGAGGAGGAGGAGGAGGAGGACGAGGCTTCGCATCTTAAGGCTGCCTTAGGGCGGTGATCAGGGCCTGGACGGCGTAGCGCCCGGCCCGCTCGGTTCCCAAAAGCTCCAGGGCGAACTCCAGCCTGAGTTCCAGCCAGCCCGGGGTGGGCCCCGCTTGGGTGTAGAGGATCTGGGGCGTGCCATCCGCCCGCAGCCAAAGCCCCCCGTTCACCCGGTAGAGGATCTGGCGCGCGGGCAGGACCACCTCCCCGGTGGGGTCCTTGAGGTCGGGGATCTGCAGGAGCAGGCTCCAGACCCCGGGGGCGTTGGCGTAGACCTGGACGGGGAACACCCCTTCAGGGAAGCTCGCCGGGTACTGGGCGGGGAAGCTTTTGGGGGGGTAGTCCTTCAGGTCAAAGGCGATCTCCACCGTGGGGGTGCGGATGGCGATGGTCTCTGGGATCAGGGTCTGGACGATCCAGGTGGCCTGGGCCCAGGCGGAAGAAAGGAGAAGGAGAAGGGCTGGTAGCCTCATGGGGCACCTCCTTGCCCCTCCTGGGGCGCCTTGGGGGCGGCCAGGGGGGTCTTCAGGGTAAAGGGCTGGTCCGCGGCCACGTCCTTGGCGGGGTCGCCGTAGTTCAAGACCACGAGGGCGGTGTAGCTCCCGGGAGGCAGAGGGCCCACTAGGGTCACGGGAAGGACCCGCACCGCCCCGGGGAGGACCACCACCTCCTCTATCTCCACCTGGGCCACGGTGCGCCCCCCCTGGTCCCGGACCTCAAAGCGGCCGGAGAGCTTCTGGGCCGCGTTCCCCGTGTTCTGGTACTGGACGGCGAAGCGGTAGGGGTCCTCCGGGGCCTTGGGGGGGGTGGGCAGGAGGCCCAGGATCCGCCCCCCCTGGCGAATGGGGGGGATGTTCACGTAGAAGACGTGGGCCATGCGCACCTTGAAGACGGCCAGGGGCACCCCGGGCGGGGGGTTGGGGTCCTCCCCTTCCAGGAAGAGCACGCCCCAGTAGGAGCCGGGGGCCATCTCCCTGGGGAGGGTGAGGGTGTAGGTGAGGGTCCCCGAGGCCTTGGCCGCCAGGCTGAGCTCCCCGGGGCTGAAGGCGGCGAAGCGGCTGGCGCTTTCCTTGAGGGTGCCCGGGGGAAGGAACTGGATGTTCCCCAAGGGGTCGTAGGTCCAGTCCCCCAGGCTCACCCGCACCCGCACCGGCCGCACCCCCACGTTGTGCACCTTGAGGTCCAGGGTCAGGGTCTGGCCGGGGGCCGCCTCCCTCAGGGAGACGGGGGGTTCCACCCCTAAGGTGCTCTGGCCCAGGACGGGCCAGGGGAGGAGGAGGAGGGTAAAGAGGATTCGCTTCATGGCGCTTAGGGGTGGGGCCTGGCCCTTTAGGGCCAGGCCCCCCTCGGCCTACCAGGCGGTGGTGGCCAGGGTGTAGGTCAAGTTCGCGGTGCTCTTGCCCCAGAGATCGCTGTTGACCTTGACCGCCACCACGACCAGGTCATCCAGCCAGCTCTTGTAGCCGCACCGCTGGGGGTTGTTGCCGCTCCTTGAGCCCGTGGGGCCCGCCTGCAGGTTCTTGGGCACCAGCTGGAGGCTCGCCCCGTTGGGGAGCTCGTAAAGCCCCGTGGCCGCGCCGAAGGTGTCGCAGGGGTTGTCCTGGATGTAGAGGTGCTGGATCCCTTGCGCGCCCTGGGGGTCGTTGCGGCTCACCTGGAGTTCCCACCTCTTGCCGTTGGAGAACTTCTGCAGGATGAAGGTGCGGTAGCAGACGAAGTGGTTCTTGCTTCCCGGGACCAGCTGTCCGTCCTTGTCCAGCTTGATGGGGGGGTAGGCCGTGACCGGACCGCCGCCGTTGATGGCGATGTAGGGCCACTGGGCCGCAGAGTAGCTGGTGCCCAGGGGGAGGGTCTGGACCTGGTTGTAGAAGTTGTCCCCCAGCTGGGTCTTGACGTCCTGGTCGGTGAGGCCGTAGACGCACACCATCTGGTTGCCGAAGTCCGGCGTGGAGTTGGGCCACTGCGCCCCGTCCAGGCTGGTCAGGTCAAAGGTCAGGGTGGTGACGTCCAGGTGGAGGGCCGTGGCCTTGGGGAGGATGAGCTCAATGACCTGGTTCACCGCCGCGGAGTTCTCGCCCTTCGCGTAGGCGTCGGGGCCGTTCCCCGTGGTGGGGCTCACCTGCTGGGCCAAGGCCAGGGGGGCCAGGGCCAATGCCGCTACCAAAATCTTCCGCATAAATCTCCTCCTTAATCCGCCTTCATGGGGTGGTGGCCCCTGAAGGCGAGATGAGAGTACCCAAAAGGGCGTTACCCGGCCGTTACCGGTGCCCAGACCCTTATGGAAGCACCCCGGGGGTTCTGTGCTAAGATGAGCCCTAAGGCCGTAATGCCTTTTTATTCATGAGTAACACCTGCCTTTACACCCTGCCCCTTTTCGGCCCGCCCCGGCTTTTAAAAGGAGGGCGGCCGGTGCGGGTGCCCCTAAAGGGCCTGGCCCTCCTCTACTACCTGGCCCTGGAAGGCCCCACCACCCGGGTCCTCCTGGCGGACCTCCTTTACGGCCACCCCCAGGGCCTGAACAACCTGCGGGTGGAGCTCCACCGCCTGAAAGCCGCCCTGGGCCGCCCCCTCTTCCCCGAGGGGCAGGACCCCCTGGTCCTTCCGGAGTGGATCGCCCTGGAAACGAAGGGGGAGGGGGAGATCCTGGAGGGCCTCGAGGCCATCCCGGGGTTCGCGGACTGGGTGCTGGAGCGCCGCTTCACCCCCCCGCCCCCGCCCCCCGACCGGGCGGGGCTCCTGAAGGCCCTCTCTGCCCTCCGCCCCCCGGCCCTCTTGGTCCTCCTGGGCTCCCAGGCCTCGGGGCGGAAGGAGTTGGCCCAGGCCCTGGCGGAGGCCCTACGTCTGCCCTTCCACCTGGGGGTGGGGCGGGGGGGCGTGCGCTACCTGGAGGCCCCCTTTCCCGAAGGGGCCGAGGCCATCCTGGGGGACACCAAGACCCTCTACGTCCTGGGGGTGGACCCCGGGGAGGACCCCCGCCTCCTTCTGGAGTTGCGGGCCCGCTACCCCGCGGAGAGGATGCGGGTGGTGGCCCTGAAGCCCCTCACGTTCCAAGAAGCCCAGCAGGGGGTCCTGAGGGGGCTTTCCTTCTCCCAGGCGGGGCGGATCTACCTGGAAGGGGGCGGGGAGCCCGAGGCCCTGCGGGAGCTCCTCCAGGCCCCGGGCATCCCCCAGCGCACCCTGGCCCAGCTCCGGTTCCGGGCCCGCTACCTGAGCCGGCCCGCCCGGGAGGCCCTGGAAAGGCTTGCCATCCAGCCCGGGCCCATCCCCGAACCCCTTCTCCAGGCCCTGGAGGCCCTGCCCCATCTGGAGGAGCTGGAGCGGAAGGGCTGGCTCTGCTACCGGGAGGGGTGGCGCTTCGCCCGGGAGTGGGAGCGGCACCTCCTCTACCAGATCCTCCCCTCCGGCCAGCGGGTCAAGCTCCACGCCCTGGCCGCCCTAACCCTGGCCCTGGCGGGGCTGACCCTTTTGGAGCTCTACCACCGGCAAAGGGGTGGGGGGGAGGTGGGAGACCTCCTCCCCCACCTGCCCAAGGAGGCCCGGCTGGCCCTGGCCCCCGGGCCTCCCCCCCTTGAGCGCCGGGTGGGGCTGGGCCCCGAACGGGCCCTCTGCCCCGAGGGGGAGGAGGGCCTCGAGGCGGAAGGGGAGGGCTGGGTGGCCCCCCTTTTGGAGCCTGGGGAAACCGCCTACCTGGACCTGGGCCTCCTGGAGGAGGGGGTGCTGGTCCTCTCCGGCCAGGCGGCCTTCTTTCAGGAAGGCCCCAAGCCCCGGCTCCGGCTGGAAACCCCCCACGCCCAGGCCCTCCTCTGGGTGGGGGCAGAGGCCACCTCTGAGGGGGGGCTTTTCCTCCTCCCCCTCCTCCCCACCTTCCTCTACCGCTTCCTCCTCCCCCGGGGGCGGGTGCGGCTTAAGGTGGAAGGCCCCGGGGTGGTGGCCTTCCGCCTGGCCCTCCACGCCTTGCGCCCCGGGACCCTTCCCGCCTACCCCCTAGCGGCGGCCCAGGAGGTAGAGGAGGAGGGAAAGGAAAAGGGAGAGGAGGAGGGAGGAGGTTAGGGGGATGTACACCCTTACCCCCTCCCGCTCAATGCGGATATCCCCCGGAAGGTGGCCGAACCAGGCGAAGAGCTTGGGGAAGTAGAGGAGGATAACCCCAAGAAGGGCGAGGAAAAGCCCAAGGACCAAAAGGGCCTTACCGAGCTCCATCCCCCTCAAGATACGCCGTGAGGGCCGCCCCCAGAAGCCCCGCCCGGGCTCCCAAAAGGGCCTTCCGGAGGGGGGGCACCTCCCAGCCCTGAAGGTAATGGCGGTAGGCCCCCTCCAGGGCCTGCCAGTAGCCCTCGGGGGCGTTCAGGGCCACCCCCCCGCCCACCACCACCGCCCCGGGGTCAAAGGCCTTCACCAGGCTGGCCAGGCCCAGGCCTACGTAGCGGGCGGCCTGGAGGAGGATGCGCTCCGCCTTGGGGTCCCCCGCCCCATAGCGGCGGAAGAGCTCGCGGGTGTCCACCAGAAGCCCGTAGGCGTAGCCCGCCTCCCGCTCCAGGGCCCGGCCCGCGGCCAGGGCCTCGAGGCAGCCCTCGAGGCCGCACCCGCAGGCGGGCCCCCCGGGGAGGAGGGTGATGTGGCCGAGCTCCCCCCCCTGCCCCCGCACCCCCCGGAGGACCCGCCCCCCCAGGACCACCCCGCCCCCGATCCCCGTGGACACGGTGAGGTAGAGGGAGCTCTCCTCCCCCCGGGCCGCCCCCAGGTGGTGCTCGGCGAGGGCGGCGGCGTTGGCGTCGTTTTCCAAGTGGACGGGGCGGCCAAGCCTTTCCCTCAGGAGGTCCCGGATGGGGAAGTCCTTAAGGCCCGGGATGTTGGGGGTGAAGCGGATGAGGCCCCTAGCGAAGTCCAAAGGCCCCGGGGTGCCAAGCCCAAAGGCCTCCGCCCGCACCCCGGCCTCGGCCTCCGCCCGTAGGGCGGCCTCCGCCAGAGCCTCCACCACCCGCATCCCCCCCTCCTTGGGGGTGGGGAGGACCACCTCCGAAAGGAGCCTTTCCCCGTCAAAGGCCCCCGCGGCGATCTTGGTCCCCCCCAGGTCCAGCCCCACCACCGTCATGGGATCCCCTCCTCCAAAAGGGCCTCCGCCTCCGCCAAAAGCCCCTCGGGCACCCACAGGGTCACGTCCCCCATGTAGGTGCCCAGGTAGCTTTCGGGGAGGTCGGAAAAGGGGGTTTCCAGGAGCACGGGGATGCCCCCCGCCTCCAGCCTGGCCCTAAGCCCCTCGGCCACGGGCCTGGGGGCGGTGAGGAGCCTGCGGTAAGGGGTACCGGCCACTACGCGGCGTTCCATAAAGCCTCCACCAGGCGGGCGTAGGCCCCCGCGGCCTCCTCCACCGCCTTTAGGGGAATGTGCTCCCTCGGGGTGTGGGCCAGGGCGGGGTCCCCGGGGCCCAAGCCCAAGACGGGGGCCCTGGCCCCCAGGTAGGGGGCGTCGGTGGTGAAGGGCCAAAGCCCCGCCTCCTCCTGGCCGAGAGCCTTGAGAGCCAAAAGGAGGAGGGGGTGGTCCTCCGGCAGGCGGTAGGGGGGCCAGAGGGCGGGGAGGGTAAGGCGCACCTCCCCCGAGGCCCGCTCCTCCTCGGGGATGTAGACGGAGGCCGGGCCCAGGGCCTGGAGGCGGGGGAGGAGGGCCAAGGGGTCGGCCTCGGGCTCGTAGCGCACGTCCAGGTAGAGGCGCACCACCCCCGGGGTCTGGTTGCGGGCCCCGGGGTAGGCCGCCACCCCCGTGGGGGTGAGCTTGAGGCCAGGGGGAAGGGGGAGGTCCTTCAGGGCCAGGAGGTAGTCCGCCAGGTCAAAGAGGGGGTTTTCCGGGCCCGCCAGGGCCGCGTGGGCCTCCTCCCCCTCAAAGTCCACCCAGATCTCCGCCCGCCCCCGGTGGCCCCGCATGAGCCGCCCCATGGAGGGCTCCCCCAGGATGAAGGCCAAGGGGGAAAGCCTTTCTGCGGCGAAGCGGCTCCCCAGGCCCCCCACCTCCTCCTGGACGGTGGCCAGAAAGCGCACCCGCCCCTTAAGGGGCCTCCCCTGGAGGGCCTTCAGGGCCAGGAGCATGGCCACCAGGGCCCCCTTCATGTCCACCGCCCCCCGGCCCCAAAGGGCCTCCCCCACCACGGCCCCCTGGGGGTGGGGCCAGTGGAGGGGGTCCCCCACGGGGACCACGTCCATGTGCCCGGTGAGGACCACCTCGGGCTCCCTTTCCCCAAGAAGGGCCTCCACGTTCCCCGCCTCGTCCAGATGGGCCTCGAGGCCCAGGCCCTTCAGGGCCTCCAGGAGGAGGCCCGCCGCCTCCCCCTCCCCCCCCGGGAGGCTTTCCGCCTGCACCAGGCGGGAGAGAAGCCGCACCCAGTCCATGGGGTTATCCTACACCCCGGGCCTGGCCCACCCCGTAAAGGGCGATGCCCAACGCCACCCCCACGTTCAAGGACTCCGCCTCGGGGCGGATGGGGATGCGGAAGAGCTCGTCGCAACGCTCCCGCACCAGCCGCCGCATCCCCTCCCCCTCCGACCCCGCCACCAGGACCAGGGGCCGGGCGAGGTCCAGCGCCCCCAGGGTCTTCTCCCCCCCCACGTCCAGGCCGTAGACCCAAAGGCCCCGCTCCTTGAGGAGGCCCAGGGCCCGGGGCAGGTTCTTCACCCGGACGATGGGGAGCTTGAAGGCCGCCCCCGCGCTGGCCTTCAGGGCCAGGGGGGAAAGGGGGGCCGAGCGCCGCTCTTCCGAAACCACCCCGTGGGCCCCCAGGGCCAAGGCGGTGCGCAGGATGGCCCCGTAGTTGCGGGGGTCGGTGACCCCATCCAGGGCCACCAGGAGGGGGACCTCCCCCCGGGCCTCGGCGAAGCCCAACGCCTCCTCCAGGGTGGCGTAGCGGGGCTCCTCCACCTCCGCGGCCACCCCCTGGTGGTGGGTGGTCTTGAGGAGCACGTCCAGCTCGATGCGGGGGACCAGGGTGTACTCCGCCCCCAGCCGCGAAAGCTCCTGTAGGAGCCAGCCCTCCACCCCCCTCGCCACCAGGACCCGCCGCGCCCGGCCCTCCTTGAGGGCCTCGAGGACCGGGTTGCGCCCGTAGATCCACATAGGCCCCAGTCTACGCCTTGGGGTATGATGCCCTTAGGAGGAAGCCATGTACGGAAGGATCCTCATGCCCATTGACGGCAGCCCCTGCAGCTTCCAGGCGGTGGGCCACGGCCTGGACCTGGCCAAGGCCTTGGGGGCCAAGGTGCACTTCCTCTACGTCCTGGAAAACCCCGCCCAGGCCATCTGGATCACCCCGGAGAGCGTCCCCTACGGCCTGGAGCTCCTGGAGGACCTCAAGCGGGCGGGGGAGGAGGCCCTGAAGAAGGCGGAGGCCATGGCCGCGGAAAAGGGGGTGGAGGCCACGAGCGAGCTCAAAGAGGGGGTGCCCATCCCCACCATCGTGGAGGCGGCCAAGGGGTTTGACCTAGTGGTCATGGGCACCCACGGGCGCACGGGGCTGGACAAGCTCCTCCTGGGCTCGGTGACGGAGGGGGTCCTCCACCGGGTCTCCGTGCCCGTCTTGGTGGTGCGCTGCCGCTAAATGCGCCTCATCGCCGCCTTCGCCTCCTCCCGCCTCCTGCCGGAAGACCCCCTCTACCGGAAGCTCCACCGCTACGGGGAGGTGCTGGCGGAGGAGGGGTTTGGCCTGGCCTGTGGAGGCTACCAGGGGGGGATGGAGGCCCTGGCCCGGGGCGTGAAGGCCCAGGGGGGGCTGGTGGTGGGGGTCACCGCCCCCGCCCTTTTCCCCGAGCGGAAGGGGCCGAGCGCCTACGTGGACCTGGAGTTCCCCGCGGCCACCCTCCCCCAAAGGATCGCCCGGCTTCTGGACCTGGGCCAAGGCTACCTGGCCTTTCCCGGAGGGGTGGGCACCCTGGCGGAGCTCACCCTGGCCTGGAACCTCCTCTACCTCAGGCGGGGCCTGGGGCGGCCCCTGGGGGTGGACCCCTACTGGCTTTCCCTCCTAAGGCCCCACGGGGAGATCGCCCCCGAGGACCTGGCCCTTCTAAGGCCCATCGGGGACGAGAATGACCTCCGCGCCTTCCTGAGGAGCCTATGACGGAGACCGTGGTGGCGCACGTGCCCGAGATCGCCGAGGCGGTGGGCTTTTACCAGGCCCTGGGCCTGGCCTTGGAGGAGCTCCTCCCCAAAGAGGCCCTCCTCGCCCCCAAGGAAGGCCCCCTCCTCCTCCTGAGGCCGGGGGAGGGGGGCGTGGAGGCGGGCCCCCCCCGGCCCCGGCCCGAGGGGGAGGGGTTCGCCCGGCTTAGGGTGGAGGAGGGGCGGCTCGTCCTCCTGGTGGAAAGCCTCGAGCACGAGAAGGTGCGCCTTTCCAAGTACGGCCTCCCCTTCCAGGAGGCCCCGGGCCAGCTCCTCCTCTTTGACCCCGGGGGGAACCCCGTTCTGGTGCGGGAAGGATGAGGCTCTGGATCCTGGACCTGGACGACACCCTTCTCCAGGACCACGCGGTGAGCCGGGAGGTCCTGGAGGCCTTGGGGGAGGAGGTGGGGGTACATGGCCTCTTCCCCGCGGTGAAGGAAAAGGCGGAGGCCCTCTTCCGCGAAAGCCCCTTCCACCCCTGGGCGGAGGCCATCGGCCACTCGGCTTTGGAAGCCCTTTGGGCCCGCTACAGCACCCCGGGCCTCGAGGCCCTGGCGGCGTGGGCCCCCCGCTTCCGAAAAGGGGTTTTCGCCGAGGCCCTAAAGGCTCTAGGGGGCCCCGTGGAGCGGGCGGAGGAGGTGGCGGAGGCCTTCTTCCAGAGGAGGCGGCGCTACCCCCTCTTCCCGGAGACGGAGGCCTTCCTGAAGGCCCTAAAGGCGCGGGGGGCCCACCTCGCCCTCCTCACCAACGGCGTCCCCGACCTCCAGCGGGAGAAGCTCGTAGGGGCGGGACTTCAGGAAGCCTTTGACCTGGTGTTGGTCTCGGGGGAGATCGGCCTGGGCAAGCCCGACCCCAGGCCCTTCCGCATGGCCCTCTGCGCCTTCGGGGTGGGGCCGGAGGAGGCGGTCATGGTGGGGGATAACCCCGAACGGGACATCCAGGGGGCCCTAAGGGCGGGGGTGCGGGCGGTCTGGGTGGACCGGGGGTATAGGCCTTTTGACCCCCGCTTTCCCCCCCACCAAAGGGTAGAAAACCTCCTGGAGGCCCTCAGCGGAGCCGTTTAAGGGCCTCCTTGATGAGCTCCTGGGCCTTGGCGGAAGGGGCCTTGGAAAGGGCCTCCAGCACCGCCGCCCGGGCCGCCCCCTCGCGGAAGCCCAGGGCCAGGAGGGCGAGGACGGCCTCCTCCACCGCCGCCCCCTGGACCGCCGGGGCGGCCACCGGGGGCACCTTCCCCTTGAGCTCCAAGGCGATCCTTTCCGCCAGCCTCTTCCCCACCCCGCTGGCGGAGGTGAGGAGCTTCACGTCCCCCTCGGAAAGGGCCTGGGCCAAAAGCCTCGGCCCCAGGGCGGAGAGGAGGGCCAGGGCCACCTTGGGCCCCACGCCGGAGACGGAAAGGAGAAGCCCGAAGAGGCGGTGGCTCTCCCCGTCGGGGAAGGCGTAGAGGAAAAGGCCCTCCTCCTTGGCGAGGAGGTGGGTGTGGACGGAAACCTCCTCCCCCTCCCTCACCTCCCGCAGGAAGGGCTCGGGGGCCTGGAGGAAAAACCCCACCCCCCCCACCTCCAGGACGAACCCCCCCTCCTCCTTGAAGAGGACCTTCCCCTTAAGGTGGCGGATCATCGGCCCTGGAAACGGGGCGGGCGCTTCTCCCTAAAGGCCCGCACCCCCTCCTCGTGGTCCAGGGTGCGCCCCGCCTCCCCCTGGAGGACGGCCTCGAGGCCCAAGGCCTCCTCCAGGGAGAGCCGGAAGCTTTCCAGGAGGAGCTTCTTGGTGAGGCCGAGCGCCCGGGTGGGGCCCTCCGCGAGCTCCCGGGCCATCCTAAGGGCCTCCTCCAAGAGGCGCTCCGCAGGCACCACCCGGTGGACGAGGCCCAAGGCCAAAGCCTCCTCCGCGGAGAGCCTGGGGGAGAGGTAGAGGAGCTCCTGGGCCTTGGAAAGCCCCACCAGGCGGGGCAGGAGGAAGCTTAGGCCCGAGTCCGGCACCAGGCCGATGCGCACGAAGGCGGTGGAAAAGGTGGCCCCCGCCGCGGCCAGGCGCAGGTCCCCCCAGAGGGCGAGGCTCATCCCCGCCCCCGCCGCCGCCCCGTTCACCGCCACCACCACGGGCTTCTCCAGGGTGGCGAGGGCCAGGACCACCCGGTTGTATCGGCGGAGGTGGCCCTCGTAGTCGGGCTTCTCCTCCCCAAACTCCCCGAGGTCCTGCCCCGCGGAGAAGGCCCGGCCCGCCCCCGTGAGGAGGAGGGCCCGCACCGCGCCGTCCTCCCGGGCCTCTTCCAGGGCGGCGTAGAGCTCGTCCAGAAGGGCCCCGGTAAGGGCGTTCAGCTTCTCGGGCCGGTTCAGGGTGAGGAGGAGGACCCCCTCGTGCCGCGCTCTCTCCACCATGCCCCCATTGTAAAGGGGCGGGGCCCCTACACCGGTTTTTGGTGTAGTTTAGTGAAGGGGGTATCCCCCCTTGGGAGGCAAGATGGAGCTCACGCTGGAAAGCCAAGGTTACCTGGAGGCCCTCTACCGGGCCTACCTGGAGGACCCCTTCGCCCTTCCGGAAGAGTGGCGGCGGTACTTCTCCAGCCTCACCCTGGAGGACGGACGACGAAGAGAAGCCCCCTCCCCCACCCTGGCGCCGGAGGAGGGGGCCTTCCTCCTAAAGGTGGCCCGCCTGGTGGAGGCCTACCGCACCCAGGGCCACCTGGCGGCCCAGATTGACCCCTTGGGGCGGCCCCGGCCCAGGCCCCGGGCCCTAAGCCTCGAGGCCCACGGCCTGGGCCCCGCCGACCTGGACCGCCCCCTCCCCCCCACCTTCGGCGCCCCCACCCTAAGGGCCCTTCTGGAGAGGCTGGAGGCGGTCTACCTGGGCCCCGTGGGCATAGAGCTCGCCCACGTGGAGCCCGAGGAGGCCGAGTGGCTCCGGGAGGCCCTGGAGGCCCCCTGGCCCAAGCCGGACCCCGAAACCCGGCGCCGCCTCCTGGAGGCCCTCCTCCAGGCCAGCCTCTTTGAGGAGTTCCTGCAGAAGAAGTACCTGGGGGCCAAGACCTTCAGCGCCGAGGGCCTGGAAAGCCTCATCCCCCTCCTCAAGGAAGCGGTCTTGGAGGCCGCCCGGCTTGGGGTGCGGGAGGTGGTCTTAGGGATGGCCCACCGGGGGCGGCTCAACGTCCTGGCCCACGTGGCGGGCAAGCCCCTGGAGCGCATCTTCCGCGAGTTTGAGGAGATCTTCCCCGAGGGCTACGCGGGGGACGTGAAGTACCACCTGGGCTTCTCCTCGGACCAGGAAACCCCCTACGGCCCGGTGCACGTCTCCCTGGCCTTCAACCCCAGCCACCTGGAGTTCGTGAACCCCGTGACCCTGGGAAGGCTTCGCGCCAAGCAGGACCGCTTCGGGGACCGGGAAAGGAAAAAGGGCCTCGCCATCCTGGTCCACGGGGACTCGGCCTTCATCGGGGAGGGGATCGTCCAGGAAACCCTCAACCTCTCCGGCCTGCCCGGCTACCGGGTGGGGGGGACCCTGCACGTGGTGGCCAACAACCAGCTGGGCTTCACCACCCTCCCCTCGGAGTACACCTCCGGCCGCTACCCCACGGACATCGCCAAGATGATCGGGGCCCCCATCTTCCACGTGAACGCCGAGGCCCTGGACGCCCTCTGGTTCATCCTCAGGCTGGCCCTGGCCTACCGCCAGCGCTTCGGCAAGGACGTGGTCCTGGACCTCGTGGGCTACCGCCGCCGGGGGCACAACGAGACGGACGAGCCCACCTTCACCCAGGCCCCCATGTACGCCCTCATCGCCAAAAAGCCCGAACCCTGGAAGGTCTACGCGGAGGTCCTTAAGGGTGAGGGGGTGGTCACGGAGGAGGCCCTAAAGGCCATGCGGGAAGGGTACCTGGAGCGCCTCGAGGCGGAGTTCGCCCGGGTCAAGGCCGAGCCCGGCCCCGTGATCCCCCACGGGCTTTCCGGCATCTGGAAGGGCTACGTAGGGGGGCCGGACCGCCTGGTGCCCGAGGCGGACACCGGGGTGCCCAAGGAAAGGCTGAAGGACCTCTTAAGGCGCCTCACCGCCCTGCCGGAGGGCTTCCGCCTGCACCCCAAGCTCAAGCGCTTCCTGGAGGCCCGCCTGGAGATGGCCGAGGAGAAGCGCCCCCTGGACTGGGCCACGGCGGAGGCCCTGGCCTTCGCCTCCTTGGCGGTGGAGGGGCACCGGGTGCGCCTCACGGGCCAGGACGCCCTAAGGGGCACCTTCACCCAGCGCCACGCCGCCCTCTTTGACTACGAGACCGGCGCCCCCTACCTCCCCCTCCAGCACCTAGAGGCGGGCCAGGCGGAGGTGGAGATCCACAACTCCCCCCTCTCCGAGGCCGGGGTCTTGGGCTTTGAGTACGGCTACAGCCTGGACTACCCCGAGGGCCTCATCCTCTGGGAGGCCCAGTTCGGGGACTTCGTCAACGTGGCCCAGGTGTACATAGACCAGTTCCTGGCCAGCGCGGAGGCCAAGTGGAACCGGCTTTCGGGGCTGGTGCTCCTCCTCCCCCACGGCCTCGAGGGCCAAGGCCCCGAGCACTCCTCCGCCCGCCTGGAGCGCTTCCTCCAGCTTGGGGCCCAGGACAACCTCCAGGTGGCCTACCCCACCACCCCCGCCCAGTACTTCCACCTCCTCCGCCGCCAGGTGAAGCGCCCCCTGCGCAAGCCCCTCATCGTCATGACCCCCAAGGGCCTCCTCCGCCACCCCGAGGCGGTCTCCCCCCTGGAGGAGCTCGCCTCGGGCCGCTTCCAGAAGGTCATCGGGGAGAAGGTGAAGGGGGCGCGGAAGGTCCTCCTCACCTCGGGCAAGGTCTACTACGAACTCCTCGCCAAGCGCCGGGAGCTTGGGGCGGAGGACGTGGCCATCCTCCGGCTGGAGCTCCTCTACCCCTTCCCGGAGGAGGAGCTTAAGGAAGCCCTTTCGCCCTACCCCAAGAAAACCCCCGTAGTCTATGTCCAGGAGGAGCCGGTAAACCAGGGGGCCTGGTGGTACCTCCAGGCCCGCTTCTGCGGGGAGATCTTCGGCCACCCCTTCCGCGTGGTGGCCCGGCCCGAGTCCCCAAGCCCCGCGGTGGGCTCCTCCAAGGTGCACAAGAAGGAGCAGGAAGCCCTCTTGGAAGAGGCCTTTAGGTAAGGAGGTCCTAAGTGAAAGAGCTCGTGGTGCCCTCTGTGGGCGAGTCCATCGTGGAAGTGGAGATCGGCGCTTGGCTCAAGAAGGAGGGCGAGGCCTTCCGGCAGGATGAGCCCTTGGTGGAGCTCATCACCGACAAGGCCACCTTGGAGCTTCCCGCCCCCTTCGCGGGCACGCTGAAGCGGATCTTGAAGCGCACCGGGGAGACGGCCCGGGTGGGGGAGGCCATCGCCCTCCTGGAGGAGGGGGCAGCCCAAAGCGCCCCCGCGCCCAAGCCCGAGGAGGCCCCCCTGGCCATGCCCGCGGCCGAGAGGCTCATGGCGGAAAAGGGCGTGGCCCCCGAGGCGGTCACCGGCACGGGCCTCGGCGGGCGGATCCTGAAGGAGGACGTGCTCCGCCACCTGGAAACCGCCCCCAGGCCCGAACCCGCCCCGCCCCAGACCCCGCCGCCCCCCGCCGCACCCCCTGCGGAGAAGCCCTGGCGGGTGGACGAGGCCGTGCCCATGACCCCCCTGCGCCGCCGCATCGCGGAAAGGCTCCTCCAGGCCCGCCAGACCACGGCCATGCTCACCACCTTCAACGAGGCGGACATGTCCGCGGTCATCGCCTTGAGGAAGGAGCTCGGGGAGGCCTTCCAGAAGAAGCACGGGGTGAAGCTGGGCTTCATGAGCTTCTTCGTGAAGGCGGTGGTCCAGGCCCTGAAGGAGATCCCCGAGCTCAACGCGGAGATCCGGGACGGGTACATCGTCTACCACCGCTACTACGACATCGGCATCGCCGTGGGGGGCGGCGAGGGCCTGGTGGTGCCCGTCCTAAGGGACGCGGACCGGCTTTCCTTCGCGGAGATTGAACGGCAGATCGCGGACTTCGCCGAACGGGCCCGCACCAAGAAGCTCAAGCCCGAGGAGCTCATGGGGGGCACCTTCACCATCACCAACGGGGGGATCTACGGCTCCCTCAACTCCACCCCCCTCCTGAACCCGCCCCAGGTGGGCATCCTGGGCATGCACGCCATCCAGGAGCGCCCCGTGGCCCGGGAGGGGCAGGTGGTGATAAGGCCCATGATGTACCTGGCCCTCTCCTACGACCACCGCATCGTGGACGGGCGGGAGGCAGTGACCTTCCTCCGCCGGGTGAAGGAGCTCATCGAAAACCCCGTGCGGCTCCTCCTGGAGGTGTGAGGTGTACGACCTCCTGGTCATCGGGGCCGGCCCCGGGGGGTACGTGGCGGCCATCCGGGCGGCCCAGCTGGGGATGAAGGTGGGGGTGGTGGAGAAGGAGAAGGCCCTGGGGGGGACCTGCCTAAGGGTGGGGTGCATCCCCTCCAAGGCCCTCCTGGAGACCACCGAGCGCATCTACGAGGTGAAAAAGGGCCTCCTTGGGCTCAAGGTGGAGGGCTTCAGCCTAGACCTAGGGGCCCTTCTCGCCCACAAGGACAAGGTGGTCCAGGCCAACACCCAGGGGATTGAGTTCCTCTTCAAGAAAAACGGCATCGCCCGCCACCTGGGCACGGCCCGCTTCCTTTCCGAGAAGAAGGTGGAGGTGGCGGAGACGGGGGAGGTCCTGGAAGGGCGGTATATCCTCATCGCCACGGGGAGCGCCCCCCTCATCCCCCCCTGGGCGGAGGTGGATCACGAGCGGGTGGTGACCTCCACCGAGGCCCTGAGCTTCCCGGAGGTGCCCGAGCGGTTCGTCGTGGTGGGGGGCGGGGTGATCGGCCTCGAGCTCGGGGTGGTTTGGCACCGGCTCGGGGCCAAGGTCACCGTGCTGGAGTACATGGACCGCATCCTCCCCACCATGGACGCGGAGCTTTCCCGGGCGGCGGAAAAGATCTTCAAGAAGGAGGGCCTGGAGATCCGCACCGGGGTGCGGGTGGTGCGGGTGGCCCCTGAGGGGAAAGGGGCCCGGGTGGAGCTCGAGGGGGGCGAGGTCCTTTGGGCCGACCGGGTCCTCGTGGCCGTGGGGCGGCGGCCCTACACGGAGGGCCTTGGCCTGGAGGCGGCGGGGCTTTCCACGGACGAGCGGGGCCGCATCCCCGTGGACGGGCACCTGAGGACCAAACACCCCCACATCTACGCCATCGGGGACGTGATCCGGGGGCCCATGCTGGCCCACAAGGCCAGCGAGGAGGGCATCGCCGCGGTGGAGCACATGGCCACGGGGGTGGGCCACGTGGACTACCTGGCCATCCCCAGCGTGGTCTACACCCACCCCGAGGTGGCGGGGGTGGGGTACACGGAGGAGGAGCTTAAGGCCCAGGGCATCCCCTACAAGGTGGGCCGGTTCCCCTACTCCGCCTCCGGCCGGGCCCGGGCCATGGGGGAGACGGAGGGCTTCGTCAAGGTCCTGGCCCACCGGGACACGGACCGCATCCTGGGGGTCCACGGCATCGGGGCCCGGGTGGGGGACGTGCTGGCGGAGGCCGCTCTAGCTATCTTCTTCAAGGCCAGCGCCGAGGA
>FWWL01005702.1_pt1 | contig 18984 bp, 17 predicted proteins | sample 2228331 | NCBI WGS metagenome assembly FWWL01 (sample SAMEA103939775, study PRJEB20133) | metagenome
TATTTCAGTCCTTTTTTTTAGGGTGAAAAAACGGCTGCCGGCTTCGGAGCCACTGCTGTGGGCGTAGTGGATAGGCGCGCGGCTCCTGTTTGGCCTCGTGCGTGTTTTCGTCCCGCTTTCGGGCCTTAATAATGGCGAAACAGCAGCCTACTGCCTCCGCGCCTGCGAGTACAGCGCCCCTGCGGTGCCGATACGCTGTTATTAAGCCCCCAGGGCGAGACGTGCGCATGCTCAAGCCCAAGCCGGAGCTCTGTAGGTGCAGGTACGTCAAAAAGCTAAGCCGAAGTGCTGGAGCCGTTTTTCCCCAAAAACGGCCTCGGTGAGGGTGGCGCAGGCAGCAGCAGCCGCAGAGCAGTTGGTTTGGAACACAGCCCTCGTCGGAAAATGCTTACCCTTTCGAATTGGGTGAATGATATTCGGGCTGATAGTGTCAGTTATCCCCCGGTTAAACGCCACCTCCTGCGCTTGGGTCACCGAGGTTTGCGCTTCGCTCTGGGCTTTGCTAAATGCGCCAGCGCGGTCCGACGTCTTCTGTATTGCCAAGCGACAGCGCTACTGGCCTTGAATTGTCGTGCCCCCGTCCGCCACACCGTTGTTGTGAGCAGAAATTCAGATTTTTGCCCGCCTGCAGGCTGCCAGTGGTTTTTCGGCACCGAGGCATTCACGACATTCAAACACGCCAATGTCAGTACAGGTCAGCCACTTAGTAAAAGTATACGGCACCCAGCGAGCCGTTGACGACGCAACGTTCAAGGTGCAGCCCGGAGAGGTGCTCGGCTTTTTAGGCCCCAACGGCGCCGGCAAAACGACGACGATGAAAATCATCACCGGCTTTTTGCCCGCCACTTCGGGCGAGGTGAAGGTGTGTGGCTACGACGTGGTAACTCAACCCATGCAAGCCCGGGCCTGCGTGGGCTACCTACCCGAGCACAACCCCCTCTATCGCGACATGTACGTGCGCGAATACTTAGAGTTTGTAGGCGGCATTCATCGCCTGCCCAACCTGCGTGCCCGCGCAGAAGAGATGATAGAGCGCACCGGCCTGACCTCGCACCGCCACAAGCGCATCGGAGAACTCTCCAAAGGCTATCGGCAGCGCGTGGGCTTAGCCCAGGCCATGCTGCACGACCCGCAGGTGCTCATCTTGGACGAACCCACCTCTGGCCTCGACCCCAACCAAATCGTTGAGATACGCCAACTCATCAAGGAACTGGGCCGCGCGAAGACGGTCATCCTCTCTACCCATATCCTGGCTGAGGTAGAGGCCGTGTGCAGCCGCGCCATTATCATCCATAAAGGGCGAATAGTAGCCGACGACAGTATCGAGGCCCTCAAGCACCGCATGGCAGGGCAGAGTGTGGTTACCGTAGAGTTTGGTCAGCCCGTGATGGAAAGCCAGCTCAGGGCCTTGCCTCATGTGCGCCAGGTCAAATCGCTCGGCGGCAACCGCTGGCAACTGTCCGCCCCGGCTGGGCAAGACCTGCGCCCCGTGATATCGGCCTTTGCCGCCGAAAAGCGCCTGACCTTGTTGGAATTGCACAAGGAAACCCTCTCCGTTGAGGAGGTCTTCCAACAACTCACCCGTTAACTCTTCCGAGGCAAAACCCGCTTATGCGCGCCATTTATTTCAAAGAAATCAACGCCTTTTTTTCCTCTATTATCGGCTATGTGGTAATCGGCATCTTTCTGGTGCTCATGGGCCTTATCCTGTGGGTGTTTCCAGAGTACAGCATCCTCGATGGACGCTTTGCCAACTTAGACATGCTCTTTGCCATAGCGCCTCAGGTGTTTCTCTTCCTCATTCCGGCCATAACGATGCGCTCCTTCTCGGAAGAAATGCAAAGCGGCACTCTTGAGCTGCTCGTAACGCGCCCCCTCTCGGACTGGGAAATCGTTTTAGGCAAATTCCTGGCTGCACTCACCTTGGTAGTCTTTGCCCTGTTGCCCACATTGCTGTACTACTTTAGCGTCTATCAGCTGGGCGCTCCGCCGGGCAATCTGGACAGTGGGGGTATCTTCGGTTCTTACATTGGGTTATTTTTCTTAGCGGCTGCCTTTGTGGCCATTGGGTTGTTTGCCTCCTCCTTGACCCAAAGCCAGATTGTGGCCTTCTTGCTGGCTGCTTTCCTGTGTTTCTTCTTCTTTCAGATGTTCGACTTCATCAGCCGCCTGCCCATCTTCTTCGGCAAGACCGACGACATCGTGCAGGCCATCGGCATCCAGTACCATTACGACTCGCTTAGCCGCGGCTTGGTGGACACGCGCGACGTGGTCTATTTCCTGTCGCTTATTGCGCTGTTCCTCGCTGCCACGGTGGTGTCCTTGGGGCGTCGGCGCTGGTAAAAAAACACAGGGTGCCGCCCCTTCTTTTCGAGGCGACACCCATTCAGGAACATGGCCTGAGAAAAACTATGATTTCAGGAAGCCAGCCTTACTGCCGCAGTACTTTCCAGACGCCGCTGCCTTCTGCCGAACGCAGGTGGAGCACGTAAACACCAGGAGGCAAGGCGTTGTGATCCACCAATATATGCCGCCCCATGGGCAGTGAGCGCTGCGCCGACCATATCACGCGCCCGGAGAGATCAGTCAGCCACCAGGTGGCTTCGCCGGTGATGGGGGTATCTACCCAGACGGAGAGCTCCTGCTCGAAGGGATTGGGCTGCACGCGCACTCGCTCCGAAAGCCCTGCTTCTTGGGTGGCTCCCTTTGGGCAAGCCGCTAAGTTCGCAAAAAGTTCGGCGATCTTTTGGGCGCGCTGGGGTTTATCCAAAATGTTGTGATAGGCCCCATTATCCTTATATCGCAGGCATTCTGAGAGGGCCTGATTGGGATTAAAAGGCGGGCAATAGAAAAATTCCTCCACCAACTTCTCTGGCGGATGAGGCATCGCTTTCAAAGCGCTGGCAATGGCGCCATTACCAAAGATATGCATGCCTTTTGTGTGCCAAGGTGAGCAACCCGTATTACAGTAAGTGGAAATTACGTCAAGAACTTGCCCGTACATGAAGGGTACGCCACCGTCGCAAGTGCGGTGGTAGAGGTAAATTGCTTCTGGTATATCGCCGCCCTTTAACCAGTTTTTGCTATGTGCTTCGTAAGGAAGAGCGCCGTAGAAGCTGAAAACACCCAGCACCTTTGTGTCGTGGCCGTTGAGATTCAAGCGCCCCTCAATGGGTCCCAGGTCCGGCCGTTGTAGTTGGCTATTTTTAGGGTTTTTAGTAATACGTTTGCAGCCAGGCCCCTCAAAATAATTGGCTGTAGGACTGAAAGGCTTCGGAGCAGGAGAGATAGCGCCACAGGAGAGCGGCTTCTCTTCCGGCCTGTCTAAAAAGACTACTGTCAACGAGATTAATGCCCCTGCACTTTCTCCACCCAAAAAGACTTTGGTATGATCTACTGAGTCTTGTACAGCGCGTGCCTTTAGCCAGCGTATGGCTCCCTTCACGTCCTGCATGCCCCGATAAAGAGCGCGATAGTGCTCTGCGGAGTCAGCGACATACAGGCTTTGGAATAGTTGCAGAGGCTTCGATAATAGCGCGCCCAAACAGTTTGTTTTAGCGTAGCCGGACTTATGCCAACCTTTGCGGTAATCCACAGCAGCCACCACATAACCACGGGCAACCATTTCCTCAGCAAACCATTTTACTCCTGCCTTGCACCCCGTGAGCATATAGCCACCGTGTACCACTACTATCAGGGGGCGCTTGGTGTTGCCATCTCCTATCGGTTTGTACAGGTCTAACCTGAGTACTGTGGAGTCGCCTAAGTAATTGACATCCTTGCCATACACAAGGTTTTCTTCCACCCACCAGTCGTACTTTTTCTCTGTACAAGGTAGTGTGTCGAGCGATGGACTATAAGCCTCAAAGCTCATAACGTCGTACTTTTTCTCCGCACCGGGTTGTGCCCACATTTGCCCGAAGAGCAGGAGGAGCAGTGCTGATAATGTGTAGCGTCGTGTCATGGCTTATACATTTTTTTGGTGAAAAGATGAAGTTTTCGCCCTCGCCACTCATGGGCAGGTGCGTGTTAGTACGGTATAGGGCCAATGCGTTAGGAAAAGACGCCTCAAGGGCAGCGGCAGGCGAGCGGGGTTCAGAGGTCTATCTGCATCCACACTGGGCAGTGGTCGGAGTGCACGGCGTCGTGCAGATGGCGCACCTCGGCAATGCGCGGGGCGAGGGCGTTACTGACAGAGAAGTAGTCAATGCGCCAGCCCTTGTTTTTGGCGCGGGCGTTGGCGCGGTAGGTCCACCAGCTGTACTCGATGCGGTCAGGGTATTTGTACCGGAAGGCGTCGGTAAAGCCGCTGCCGAACCATCGGCTCATCCAGGTGCGCTCTTCGGGCAAGAAGCCGCTGCTCTTTTTGTTGCCCTTGGGGTCGTGTATGTCCTGCTCGGTATGGGCGATGTTGAAGTCGCCGGCGATGATGAGGTTTGGGCGCTCTTCCTTGAGGGCGCCGACCCAGCGGAAGAAGTCATCGAGGAATTCCATCTTGAAAGCCTGGCGCTCGTCGCCGGTGGTGCCAGAGGGGAAGTAGGCATTGATCAGCGTCCAGTCGCCGAAGTCGGTGCGGAGGACTCGACCTTCGCGGTCGTACTTTTCCGTGCCGCAGCCGGCGACGACATTGTCAGGTGTGTGCTTGCACCAGGTGGAGACGCCGCTGTAGCCCGGTTTTTGGGCGGGGTGCCAATAGTGGCGGTAGCCGAGGGCTTCTATTTCCAGAAGCGGCAGGTCGGCGGACTGCGCTTTGATTTCTTGTAGGCAAACGATGTCGGGCTGTATTTGGGCCAGCCAATGGAGGAGGTTTTTGCCGATAGCGGAGCGCAACCCGTTGACGTTGTAGGAGATAATGGAAATCACGGAAGAGGTGATATGGATTGGTTTACCAGTCTTTCTTCGGTCGCAGCTGATGTTTTTCGGGCGTGAGTTCGCGGTACTTTCGGCCGCTGTTCTGGTCTTGGGGGGCCACGGTAGTTTCCAACAGGCGCCGGGCCTCTTCTGGGGTCAGGCGGTGGCGGTGGGTGGGTTCCTGCGGTTGTTCGGGAGGAGGTGGTGCGGCGGTGTTTTCGTCGTTAGACGTGTTGCTATTGCCACTTTGCGGTTGCTCTTGAGGTTTTGGTTGGCTTTGTTGTTGTTTTTTGCGGGCCAGTTGAAGGTTCACCTTGGTATCGGGGTCGCCTGGTCGCCAGCGGAGGCTGTTTTCGTAGGCTCGGATGGCTTCGCTCAGGTTGCCCTGTTCGGCCAAGGCATTTCCGAGGTTGTGCCATACGTCGGCCTTTTGGTCGGCAGATAGAGCCTTTTGCAGGGCTTTTTCCCACACTTGTTGTGCCTCTGCGTATTTGCCCTGCCGATACAGGGCGCTGCCTTGGTTGTAGAGGGCCTTGGGGTCGGCCGGATTGGCAATGTGGGCGTTGCGGTAGGCTTCTTCTGCCTGTGCGTAGCGCCCCTCAGCAAAATGCTCATCGCCCTGGCGCAGGTGTTCACGTTGGGACTGCCCAAATGCCTCTGCGATTGCCAGCAGGAGGACAACAGCGGCTGCCGACGGGCGAACGCGCCAGCCCAGCGCTGCGTATAACACTAACAAGAAAAAGGCCGGCACGGCAAACCACTGGTAGTAAGAGTCGAACACCTCCAGCGAACGCCCTTGCACCGCGCGCCGGTCGAGTTGCCCTATCTCTCGGCGTATGGCCTCGAGGGCGGCGTCGCCTGCCTCTATCCGATAGTATTCGCCGCGTGTTACCTTGGCTATCTGGCGTTGCAGGGCCTCATCCGCTCGGGTGCGCACCGCTTGCCCTTGGGCATCGCGCTTGTATTCGCCATCGGCCAATGGGATAGGTGCGCCTTCAGCAGTGCCCACGCCTACGCAGAAGACAATGACACCCAGGTCTTTGAGCTTTTCTGCCGCCCTGAGTGCCTTGCCCTCGTGGTCTTCACCGTCGGAGATGAGCACAATGGCGCGCCCTGCTGTGGGGTCGGGGTCGAAGCGCTCTGCGGCCAGTTGTAGCGCTCTGCCGATGTCGGAACCTTGGGTGCTGATGAGCTCTGTACCTGCTGCACGCAAGAGCATGTCGGCGGCCTCATAGTCTGTTGTCAGCGGCATGGCCACGTAGGCGCTGCCGGCAAAGAAGACTATCCCCACGCGTTCACCCGCCAGCGCGCGCAATAGTTGGCGGGCAAAAATCTGGGCGCGCTCCAAGCGGCTGGGCAGCGCGTCGCGAGCCAGCATGCTCTGCGAAACGTCGAGCACAATATACACATCAGCGCTCTGCTGAGAGGTGGTAGTCTGGCGCACCCCGCGGCGCGGATTGGCCGCCGCTACAATGAGCAGTACCACGGCCCCACTCAGCAGAAGATTCTTCAGCCAAAAGCGGCTCAACGACCAGCCCGGCAACACCCGTTCTTGTGCTGAAGGAGCTGCCAAACGCGCTGAGGCTCGCCGCCGCCAACGCAAGTAAAGCAGCCATATCACCAGCGCTATCGGGATGACCAACAGCCATTTAAAATATTCAGGGTGTTCGAACGAAAACATATCGCTTTGCGCTACTGTTTGCCTCAAAAAGAATTGCTGCGGCGTTGCAAAGCAACAGCTTCGCTTCTGCTCCACCTAACTCTTATCTACACGTTGGCGGAAAGTTTTGTCCATCGCAAAATCTGAACAAGGCAGAAAACTCGTTGTCATGCAGCAAAACGGTCTTATTTTTGGAAAAAAATCCAGCCATGGTACGCGCGCTCTCTCTCCTCGCAATGCTCCTGCTGACCGCTCCAGCAGCACTACTCGCCCAATACGCTGACCCGCTCACTGGCAACGTGGGCATCGTTTACAACCGCGAAATAGCGGGTACCTTTCGCCTGACCACCTCGCGCGGCTTCCTCATAGGCATGGAGTTCGGCCGCTTGCGCACCTATTACAAGACCTCCTATTTCCACCTCAGCGTGGGCGAGCTGCGGCATCCCAAAGAACAGCGTCAAAGCGCTGACCCATTACTGAGCCGCTCTTTCAGGGCCTTCATCTTCGGAAAGCAACACAATGCTCTTATGGTGCGCGGCGCTTGGGGAACTAAGCGGTATTTCTCCGAAAAAGCCAAACAGCGCGGCGTCGCTGTCGGTATGAGCTATGCCATAGGCCCCACCCTGGGCCTCATGAAGCCCTACTATTTAGCCATCTGCTATCCCAATCCTACGCGCCCAGGCGACTGCCAAATCTTGTATGAGAAATATTCCGACGAAAACGCCAACCTCTTCTTAGATGAAAACGGACGCATTAAAGGCGCCGCGCCTTTCGTCAAAGGCCTCGGAGAAGTCAGCCCGCGCCCAGGTGTTAATGCCTCCGCCGCCTTGCACCTCGACTGGGGCGCTTTCGACGAATTCGTCAGAGCCCTCGAAATCGGCATCATGCTCGATGCCTTTCCCACCGAGCTCCCTATCTTGGTGTCCAGTGCTAACCAACGCCTGTTCGTGAATTTCTTCGTCAGCCTACAGTTCGGAAAACGCAGCTCGTAGCCACAGACACACCCTGTATCCACAACGCGCTATCCAGCCGCATAAGCCAGTGGCTAATTCTGCTCTGTCATCTCCCTGCTTTGCTTGATTAGCCTCCCGCCGTATTTCTTCAGTTTTTTTTCCAACCGGATGAATTTGGAACTCCTTAGATCAACGGTATTCACTCTCGTCAGGATAATCCTGGCCTCTACAGAGAACTCCTGGAAGTCTTTATGCAGGAGGTCAATGGAGCGATCTATCTGCTCAATGGCTCTGCTCAAATCGGAACCTTTGATCTCTACGAAGTATGCAATCTTCTTTGTACAATTCAAAAGCAGAAAGTCGCATTTAGGTTTGTCATCGCTTATCAGGCACCCGTCAACGATATATTCCGACAATATATCCAGGGAGTTGTTATGATATGTGTATTTCGTACGAGATTTTCGGTCCGTGCAGGAAACGACTCTTCTTTTCTCTCCAACAAATTTAAAACAGTTTTCGTAAGGCTTACACGGCATGACTATACATTTTCAAACTGGAACAGAAAATCAAACTCCTCATTGATGGCTGACGAAACCCTGTCTATGTATTCCTGCTGTACAATATCCAGTTCTCTATCCACGATATCTTCGACCTTGCCGTCTGAAACAAAACCGGCGAAGACCTTGTCCCTGTTTATCCAAAGGTTTCTGTCTATTTTATCGCTTATCTCCTCCCTTTCTCTTCCGACCTTTTCTGCGAGTATCAGATTGTTTATAGAAGCCAGAATGTAAGGGCTGTGTGTCGTAATCACTACCTGAGTGTTTTCTATATTTGAGACCAAGGCAATCAATTTGGATATCTCTTTTTGATCCTCTGGGAACAGGTGTGCCTCTGGTTCTTCTATCACGAGGAAGGTGTTTTGTTTTTCTAAAACAATAACAAACAGCAGCAACAGTATCCATAAGGATTCCTGCTGCCCTGAGGAGGCGAATTTCAACCTCACGTATTTGTTGTTTCCGTAGAATATCTTTTCTCCTGACCTGTCGTAGTGATATTCTCCCTTCAGTATCTTGTTGATTAACGCTATTGCCAAGTTGGCTTTGTCAAGGTCTATGTCTTGCTGGCCCAGCAGTCGCCTCTCTTCCAACAGATCCAGGATGGGCCTATTGAAAAGAGGTCTGATTATACTTATCCTGCTCAGAAAGTTCCGCATCAGGAAATCCAGGGTTTTCGGATCCACAAAATAGAGTTGGTCAGAAAGAGTTGCTAGCAGGCTTCTGCCTGCCGGAATAAATACCAGATCTCTGTTTTCCTGAAAGAGCTGGTTGCATCTGTCCTTTATGCGGGAGATAAACTGCCTTTTTTCATCATTTTCTCGAAGTATTTCTGAGATTTTTCCCAAACTTACTACTCTATTTGCCAGATTGTCCGAGAAGCTCTTGGACTCTTTCACTATTGCTTTAAGGCGTTCTTTGAATTCCTCACTGTATTCTACGCTAACATACTTATTGTTTTCGTCGAGGGCGATACTGATCCAAACCTCATCGCTGTAGTGATACTTCAGGAAAATGCCATCCAGATAGGTGCTTGCACCGAAATAGTCGAGATATTTCCTTCTTACGGACTTTGAAAAAGTAGCCACGGGCTTCGAGAAATCATTTCTGTCAATGGCTTCTCGAAAATACCTCACTAATTCATCGCTCAATGATTTGAAGAAGAAGATGGTTTTGGCGATAGTGCTCTTTCCGCTTGCCTGCGGACCAATCAGGATAGTGAAGTCCTTGATGTCGAGGCTCAGGTCTTCTATTGGGCCAAAATTTTTCATTTCCAACCGTTGCATAGTCGCTATCCCTCCTTGTGGGTCATTGAGTTTGCTGCACCATGATGGAACAGCAAAGGTATGCACCCATCGCGTTTTTTTACAGCAGCTGCGGCCGCACGCAGGCAGCGGTGGCTTGGGTCGGCGTGCTGTGCAGTCGTTCAGAACCATTGGGGAGAGAGGTGTGTTTCAGTTGCGCCTTTCGGCAAAGGCCGAGGGGTATAGGGCTGGAATTTGCCCTCGGGTTGTTGTAAGAATAAAGCCCTCCTCGCGCCGCGCTGCCCAAGGGTGCGTAACTTGGCCCCCGATTTCGGCTACTTGGCGCAAAGGCGCTAACAAACGGCCGCGAGAATGATGCAAAACGCTTTACCGAGTATACACACAGACCATGCTTGAGCTTCCTGTTGTTGATCATACGCCGCCTGGGCGTGCCAAGCGCCCCGAATGGCTCAAGGTACGCCTCCCCATGGGCGAGAATTACCGCATGGTGCGCAGTATCGTGGACGAGTTCCAACTCCATACCATTTGCCAGAGTGGCAACTGCCCCAACATGGGCGAATGCTGGGGCGCCGGCACGGCCACTTTCATGATTTTGGGCAATGTATGTACGCGCTCCTGTTCTTTTTGCGCCGTCAAGACGGGCCGCCCCACCGAGTACGACGAGGACGAACCGCGCCGCGTGGCGGAGGCCATCTGGCTCATGCGCGTCAAGCACGCTGTCATCACCTCCGTCAATCGCGACGAACTCAAAGACCGCGGCGCCGAAATCTGGTACCGCACTGTGCGCGCCGTCAAGGAGCGCTGCCCGCAGACAACCATCGAGACCCTCGTCCCCGATACCAAGGCCAACTGGGAGGCCTTAGAGCGCATGATCAGCGCCGGGCAGGAAGTGGTCAGCCACAACATGGAAACCGTCAGAAGCCTCTACCGAAAAGTGCGCCCGCAGGCCAAATACGAGCGCAGCCTCGAGCAAATACGCCGCATCAAGGAATACGGCAAGCGCACCAAGAGCGGCATCATGGTAGGCTTGGGCGAAACGAAAGAAGAAGTCTTCCAAATCATGGATGACCTTGTAGAAAATGGCTGCGACATCCTGACCATAGGCCAGTACCTCCAGCCCACCAAGATGCACCTCGACGTTGTCGAGTACGTACACCCCGACGTCTTCGCCGAATACAAGGAAGTGGGCTTGGCCAAGGGCTTCAAGTACGTAGAGAGCGGCCCGCTGGTGCGCTCTAGCTATCACGCCGAGCGGCACGTGTTCTGACCTTCTGCTGCCTTTGACTTATGGGAAAAACCGTCCTGGTTGCCGGAGGGAGCGGCTTCATCGGCTCCCGATTGGTTGAAATGCTCCAAGAGCGCGGCCACCGCGTGCGCCTCCTAACGCGCACCCCCCGCGCGGATAACCACTACCCATGGGACCCCGTCAATGGCCAAATAGCCGAAGAGGCCGTTAGGGGCGCTCAGGTCGTCATCAACTTGGCTGGCGCTGGCATTGCCGACAAGCGCTGGACGCCGGCGCGCAAGCGCCTCATCATCGAGAGCAGGGTAAAGAGCGCTGCGGTATTGCGCGACGCCTTTCAGCGCCTTGGACACCTGCCCGAAGTGTACTTGGCCGCCTCGGCCATCGGCTACTACGGCAATGCCGGCGAACGCGAAATGACCGAAGACGACTCGCCTGCCGACAAGGGCTTCCTCAGCACCTCCACTGTAGAGTGGGAGGCCGCTACTGAAAGCATCAGTGCCTTAGGCGTCCGCACCGTCGCCCTCCGCATCGGTATCGTGCTGGAGCAGGGCGGCGGCGCCCTGCGCGAGATTGCCCGCCCCCTGCGCTTTGGCATAGGCGCCTATTTCGCCAATGGGCAAGCTTGGTACTCTTGGATACACCGCGACGACGTGTGCCGCATGTTCCTTTGGGCCATGGACGCTCCCCATGCCGAGGGCATCTACAATGCCGTGGCGCCCCACCCGGTGTGCAACCGCGACCTGGTGCGGGCAACGGCGCGCGCCATGGGCCGGCCCGCCCTCCTCGTGCCGGCTCCGGCCTTTGCCCTCCGCCTCATGCTGGGCGAAATGGCCGACGTCGTCCTCAACAGCACCCGTGTTTCGGCGGCCAAAGTTGCGCGTGCCGGCTTTTCTTTCCAGTATCCTACCGTTGAAGAGGCCCTCCAGCACATCTTTGGGCCTCGAAAAAATCGCTGACTGCGGCCCTATGCCCAACCCAAGCATACCATGAACACCTGGCTGACTGTTCCTACCGACTCCGACTTTTCCATCCACAATCTGCCCTACGGCATCTTCGAAGGCCCCACTGGCCAGCGGCGAGCCGGCGTAGCCATCGGCAACCACGTCATTGACCTGGCCGCCGCCGCCGAGCACGGCCTCTTTGGCAAGCGCCGCTTCTTTCGCCGACTCTTCGAGCAGCCCGTGCTCAACGACTTCATTGCCCAGGGCAAGCCCATCTCCACCCGCGTCCGCCGCCGCCTGCAGCAATGGCTGACCACCCCAGAGGCCCCCGACAACGCCGCAGCCATACTCATTGAACAGCGCCGCGTGCGCATGCACATGCCCCTGCGCGTGGGCGACTACACCGACTTCTACAGCAGCATCGAACACGCCACTAACGTAGGGCGCATGTTTCGCCCCGACAACCCCCTCTTGCCCAACTGGCGCTGGCTGCCCGTAGGCTACCACGGGCGCGCTTCCAGCATCGTCGTGGACGGCACGCCCATACGACGCCCACACGGCCAAATCTTGCCTAAAGGCGCCGAAACGCCCATCTTCTCCGCTTCCCAGCAACTCGACTTCGAACTCGAGATGGCCTTCGTCATCGGTAAAGACAGCGCTCTGGGCCAACCCATTCCCATCGAAAAAGCCGAAGAATACATCTTCGGCTTAGTCATCTTCAACGACTGGAGCGCCCGCGACATCCAGCGCTGGGAGTACGTGCCGCTCGGCCCCTTCCTGGGCAAAAACTTCGCCTCCTCCATCTCTCCTTGGATAGTGCCGCTCGAGGCCCTCAAGCCATTCCGCGTCAAAGGCCCCAAGCAAGACCCGCCACCCCTCGACTACCTGCGCACCTCCGGCGCCCGCAACTTGGACATCCACCTGGAAGTGAGCATACAGCCCGCCGGCGGCCCCGCCACTGTGGTGTGCCGCTCCAACACCCGCTATCTGTACTGGTCCATGGCCCAGCAATTGGCCCACCACACCGTCAACGGCTGCAACGTCTGCGTGGGCGACCTCATGGCCTCCGGCACCATCAGCGGCCCCACACCCGACAGCTACGGCTCCCTGCTTGAATTGGCCTGGGGCGGGCAGCGCCCTCTCACCTTGACCGACGGCGCTGTGCGCACCTTCCTCCTCGACGGCGACACTGTTACCATGCGCGCCTACGCCCAAAAGGACGGCATCCGCGTTGGCTTTGGCTCCGTCAGCGGCACCATTTGCGCATGACCCAGTCGGGCTGTGGGTCGGCACCCACCCAGAACGTCTCGACGCCAAAGCGGCTAAATCCATGGCGCTCGTAAAAGCGGATGGCCTGTGGCGCCTCCTGCCACACGCTCAGCCACAGCCACGACGCCCCCACCTGCCGCGCCCGTTCCTCCGCAAAGGCCAGCAGCCGCTCGCCCACGCCGCGCCCTTGAAACGCCCGCACCACATAGATGCGCTCTATCTGCACGGCCTCCTCCGGCCACAGCGGCTCCCACAGCTGCGCCGACGCCCCCGGCCGCGCCCCCAGGTTGAGCTTCAGGTAGGCAATGGGCGCCCCCTCGCACTCGGCAAAGTAAAACTCCGACCGCGGGTGCGCCAACTCCGCCGCCAGCCGCTCCGAGGCAAAGTGCTCGCGGCAATAAGCCTCAAAGTGCACAGGGTCGTTGCTGGCCTCCCAGGCGTCTCTGAACGTCGCCTCCGCCAGCTGCCGTAGCCTCTCCACGTCTGCCATACCTGCGCGCCTAAGGTCAATCCTCATGGCCCCTCCAAGTTGAGCACATCACTCATGCGAAACACCCCTTGGCGCCCCAGCAGCCATTCGGCGGCTAGCACCGCCCCCAAGGCAAAGCCGCTCCGATTGTGCGCCGTGTGGCGTATTTCCAGCGTGTCGGCCTCGGCATCCCACCGCACTACGTGCGTGCCTGGCACCTCGCCCCGCCGAATGGACACCACCGGCAACACCTCCGGCGGCAAGGGTTGCCCGCAGGCTAACGCCCACCGCTCCAGACGCCCAGCGGCGGCCAGCAGCTCTTCTGCCAGCGTGCGCGCCGTGCCGCTGGGCGCATCCAGCTTGTGCACGTGGTGCGTCTCCTCCACCGAAGGGCGGTACTCCAGCCACGCGCCCATCAGCCGCGCCAAATACCGATTGAGCGCGAAAAAGAGGTTCACCCCAAGGCTGAAATTGGATGCCCACAGCATGGCCCCGCCGTGCGCGCGGCAGTATGCCTCCACCAAGGGCAGTTGCTCCGCCCAGCCCGTCGTGCCGCTCACCACCGCCACCCCCGCTTCCAAGCAAGCCAACACATTCTCATACGCCGCCTCGGGCCGCGAAAACTCCACCACCACATCGGCCTGCCGCAACTGCTCCGCCGTTAGCCCTGCCCGGCCCGACCGACCAACGCGCCACACCACCTCGTGCCCGCGCGCCAGCAACTGCGCCTCCACGGCGCGGCCCATCTTCCCGTAGCCCAGTAATCCTGTCTTCATAAGCCCTCCTTTTACGCCCCGCCTCGCCACTTCTGCGCGCAGCAGGGCGTCGTTCTGAAAAACGGCCCGAAGGTAGAGCGCAACGCGCGGCGCCCAGTAGCCCCGCCATTTCTCCCGTTGTTTTTTTAGGAAAAATGGTTGGGAGACGAATCTCCGCGCCACCCCGTCGGAGCAGCCAGAAAATGGCCTTGCCGCCCCCCATGAGCCTCTTCCCGTCTCGCTTCTGGGCCTTAATAACGGCGCCATGGCAGCTGCCCCCTCCGAGCGCCCAAGCCGGCCTATGGTCGGCGTGGCTTGAAAGCAGGCCGCCAATACGGTCGCGCAAATTCCATTTTCTATTTCTCGCCCGTTCCCACATATACACATATATTTGCCCGCAATTAGCCGCTGACGGAAACATGCCCACCACACCGCTGAATGTGTTCATCTGCTACGCGCGCGAAGACAGCGAGGCGCTGAGGCGCCTCATTAGCCATCTGGCGGTATTCGAGCGCAAGGGAACGGTTAAGTTCTGGTACGACCGATCCATCACCGGCGGCAAGGACTGGGACGCAGAAATCCGCTTCAACCTCAAAAATGCTGACATTGTCCTGCTGCTCATCAGCCCCGATTTCTTCCAATCCGACTACATCCACTCTGTGGAGCTGAAGGAGGCCCTGCAACGCGACCGAAACGAGGAGGCGCTCGTGGTGCCCATCATCCTCAAGAGATGCCTTTGGCATAGGCACTCCGAATTAGCTCGCCTCCAAGCCTTGCCCTCAGATGCCAAACCGGTATATGACCGCGATCATTGGCCCGACCCCTACGACGCCTTCTACGATGTGGCCGAGCACTTCGACCGTATACTGTCGAACTTGGAAACTAAGGCCAGAAAGGCCCGCAAGAATAAGCGAGAACAGGCCGAGCAGCGAGAAGAAGCCTTCTGGAAGGAAATTGTCAAAAAGGCCGAGTCAAGTGCCAGCCTACAGGAAAGAGTGGCGCTTTTCCGGGGCTACCTCGATGTCCCATCTTTTTCCCTACACCGCGCTGAAGCCGAACAGATCATTCAACGCACAGAGATGGAAATAGCCATACGCCAATCGGTCGAGGCGGAGTTGCAGCGGGTGAAGCGGGGGTGGGAAGATGAGGCTGCCCTTCGCAAGGAGGCCGAGGCGGAGTTGCAGCGGGTGAAGCGGGGATGGGAAGATGAGGTTGCCCTTCGCAAGGAGGCCGAGCGCCGCCTTAGGATGCTCATATCCTTGGCCGCCGTAGCTGCTGGTGTGCTGCTGGTGGCCTTCTTCATCGGGAGGGCCTTCAACGGCCCAAACAAGGAAGAAGAAACGGCGCAACAATACGAAGAAGCCTGGCTCCGTGCCCAGCAAGCCAACACCCTGCCGGCGCTGGACAGTTTCCTGCGTCAATGGCCTGAAGGCCAGTATAATCGACAGGCCAAGCTTCAGCGCGACTCTCTGAAGCAGGAATACGATAAAATAATCAATGATGCCGAACTCATAATAAAGGCGGACACACTAAAGTACTGTGATCTTTTGCGCAAAGCCCTCGCCCTCAACCCTGGCGACACAGAGGTGCTTGCCTGGAGGCAGGCGGCTAAGTGTGGATCACCACAATAACTACCACAACCCAAAAAGGGATGATGACCTGTACCGTTGCTCATCTGATGCAGAGTGCTGCCTACAGCGCCTACCGCTTTTCTCCTTGCGTTTGCCGCTTTTGCGCGAGCAGGGCTTGTCGCGTCGTGTTGGCCTTGTGTCTATCCTTGTGGGCCTTTTCGGCAACCTTGGCCCAAACCAACTGCTGCAAGATCCTTCGCGACGCAGGGCAAAAAGCCTTTGACCAAAAGGACTACGCCAAGGCCATAGAACACTGGACCAAGGGACAGCAGTGCTCGGATGCGGCCAATTGCCCTGATTTGAAAGGGCTTGTTCGCAAGGCCCAGGAGGCTGCTGATTGGGAGGCGGCGCGGCGCATCAACACCATAGCCGCCTACAATGGCTATTTGACCAAGTGGCCCAATGGCGCCAATGCTGCGGAGGCGCGAAAACGCCGCGATGCGCTCGGCCCTGCTCCATCCACTAATAGCGCCATTATCCAAAAGCTCGAGGCCGACATGGTTTTGGTCAAGGGCGGCACTTTCACCATGGGCTGGGTGGCGGGGCGCGATGGAGAGGGCGATGATGATGAAAAGCCTTGGCACAAGGTGTGGGTAAGCGATTTTTACATCGGCAAGTACGAGGTAACGCAGGCGCAGTGGCGTGCGGTGATGGGCAGCGACCCGCCGGAGTTGTACAACACGGGCTGCGACGACTGCCCGGTGGAGCGTGTGAGTTGGAATGATGTGCAGGCGTTTTTGAAGCGTCTCAACGCGCTGACGGGCAAGCGCTACCGTTTGCTGACGGAGGCGGAGTGGGAGTACGCTGCGCGGGGCGGCCTTCAGAGCCGTGGGTATATGTACAGCGGGAGCAACGATTTGGATGAGGTGGGGTGGTATGATGGGAATTACCAGCGAGGCAAGACCTACGGCTCGGAAGGGACTACTCGACCGGTAGGACAGAAGCGTCCCAATGAGTTGGGTTTGTACGACATGAGCGGCAATGTGTGGGAGTGGGTGGAGGACGACTGGCATCGGGATTACCGCGGTGCACCGACGGATGGTCGCGCTTGGGTGGACAGTCCCAGGGCCTCTAATCGCGTTTATCGCGGTGGCAGCTGTTCCGTTACAGCGCGCCACTGTCGCGCGCCGACCGCGGCAACTGGAATCCGGCGAATCGCCACGGCAATCTCGGCTTTCGCCTCGGCCTTTAGTTCATTCAGCAGACTTGATTGCTCTTGAGCAAGATTACTGAGGAATGGCGCATTAAGCCATTCCGAGGGAAGAGGAGGTGATGGGATGTAGGCGCCCTGTTCGCTGGCGTCCAGCGGAGTGCGGCAGCCTCCGCGCAGACGAACATCGGACAGGGCGCCGCTGGCGAGGGTGGAATCTTGGCGCCGGCGATTGGGCGGGGGGTGGATTAGGCTGTTGTTGCTGCGGTCCATAACTGCTGTTCGCTTGGGTATGCATCATGGGCGAGGGCGCTACATTTGCCATGTGGTTTAGGGCCAATATCTGTTCACACTTGAATACCTGTAGTGCGTATGTTAGGATGTTTTTTTTCTGCGCTGATGCTGAGGCGGAAGCACACCGTTGTGTTGTTTTTGGCGGCAGGTTTTGCGCTTTCGGTTGGGCGGGCGCAGTCGGCCAAGATAGATGAAGCGCTGCTGCACCGCATGGAGGCGGATCCACTGGCCTTGCAAGAGGCGATAGTGGTGTTGGCCGACCAGGTGGACACGCGCGGGCTGCTGGTGGCCTTTGAGGCGAGCCAGAGGCCTTTGTCGGAGCGCTCCTACAGCGCAATTACACAGCTGCAGGCCAAGGCAGCGGCCACACAGCCGGCGGTGGTGGAGCGCTTGGCCAAGCTGAGCGGCGTGGAGCAGGGCAGCATCCACCGGCTGTGGATAGTCAACGCCATCTACGTACGCGCCAACGCGGCGGCCCTGCGGCGCATAGCGGAGTGGCCCGAAGTAGGAGAGGTCATGTGGAATGCGCCGGTGGAAATCATGGCGCCGGTGCGCCGAGAGCCGGCGGCCGCGGGGCCAAACGGCAAGGAGCCGGGCTTGGCCGCCATCAAGGCGCCCTTCATGTGGAACTTGGGCTACACGGGCTATGGGCGCAAGGCGCTGGTCATTGATACGGGCAACGACGCCGACCACCCCTCGATGCGCGACAACTACTGGGGCCACCAGGTGCCCAAGTCGCAAGCCTGGAACGGCAGTGGTTATCCGGAAGATTGTGCAGAACACGGTACCCACGTGACGGGCATCGTGTGCGGCCTCGACCGGCTGACGAACGACACCATCGGCGTGGCCTTCAATGCGCATTGGATGGGCGGGCCGATGCAGTTTCCGGTCGGCAGCGATTTGGGCTGTGCCTCCTCCTTCACGCAGACGGTATTCAGCAATGTGGCCACGATGGAATGGGCACTGAACCCTGACGGCGACCCCACCACCACCGCGGACCAGCCCGATGTGGTGAACTGCTCGTGGCGCGCAAGCCCATTCTTCTGCGGCAGTTCGGTGGCCATTGCCATCCTGAACGCCTTGGAAGCGGCGGGCATCGGCGTCGTGTGGGCCGCAGGTAATCAAGGCCCTAACAACGGCACGGTGGACTCTGGGGCAGCCATGAATATGGACTTGGTGAACACCTTTTCGGTGGGTGCCGTCAGTTCTTCTAACCTGCTGGCGGCCAGTTTCTCGAGCCGCGGCCCTAGCCCTTGTGGTGGTGCTGGGCCATTGGCCATCAAGCCGGAGGTGGTGGCGCCCGGCGTGGCGATACGTTCGGCGGTTCCGGGTACGGGATACCAGTCGTTTGACGGCACCTCCATGGCCGCCCCCCATGCGGCCGGCGCCATGCTGCTGCTGCGCGAGGCCTTCCCGAACCTGTCGGGCGTTCAGCTGAAGCTGGCGCTGTACTTCTCCGCTACCGATCTGGGCGCACCGGGCGAAGACAATACCTACGGCCGCGGTCTGATAGACCTGGAAGCGGCCTACAACTATCTGCTGCAACAGGGGCACACGCCGGTGCCGCCAGCTGCGGCCGACCTGGACGTACTGACGGTGAACGCGCAGGTCAACGGCCAGTGCCTGGGGCCTGTAACGGCTTCTGTAACCTTTGAGAATGCCGGCAAGGTGCCCGTGCAGTCGCTCGACATTCGCTATGGCATAGAAGGCCAGCCGCTGCAGTCGTTCTTATGGGCAGGCAATTTGCAACCGGATGGCTTCACCACCGTGGAGCTCCCGCCGTTGGACGGCGTAACACCCGGAGAGCACACTTTCGTAGTGGAGCTGCACCAACCCAACGGCACCCCTGACGACCGCCCGCTGAACAACCGCTTCAAGCGCGTCTTCGAAATGGCCGACGAGGCGTACTCGGGGGCGGAGGTGCTTATGCAGCAGCCCGGCGTCGC